>Ga0315282_10016437_pt1 | contig 10809 bp, 10 predicted proteins | sample YL17G07_20_MG_FD_203693 | JGI IMG/M metagenome (GOLD analysis project Ga0315282, IMG submission 203693) | Sediment microbial communities from Yellowstone Lake, YNP, Wyoming, USA - YL17G07_20 | ecosystem: Environmental > Aquatic > Freshwater > Lake > Sediment | place: USA: Wyoming | collected...
CAGCCTCGTCGCCCGCGCCGGCACTGTCGCCCGCCTGGGGTGTGCTCGCCGCCTCGTCCGTCGCGTCCTCGCCGCCCTCTCGCAGCCCGAACAGCCGCCGGAGCGCTGTGATGTAGACGTAGGCGTCCTTCTCGGCGGCCAGCTCCTTGAGACGGACCGTGGGTTCGTGGAGGATCTTGTTCACGAGGCCGGTGCTGAGCATCCTCACCTTCTCGAGGGTGTCGTCGTCGATGTCGCCCAGGCGCCGCGCGATGCGCTCGAACTCGGCCGCGCGGATGACCTCGACCTCTGAGCGCAGCAGGTTGATCGTCGGCACCACCTCAAGCCCCGCCAGCCATTTCCCGACCTTGCCGACCTCCTCGTCGACGATGCGCTCGGCCGCGCTCGCTTCTTTCTCGCGCTCGCCCTTGTTGCGGTCGACGATCCCCTGCAGGTCGTCGATGTCGTACAGGAAGGCGTTGTCGACGCGGTTGATCTCGGGGTCGCAGTCGCGCGGCACGGCGATGTCGATGAAGAAGAGCGGTTTGCGCTTGCGCACGCGCATGGCGCGCTCGACCTGGGGCCGCGTGACCACGTGGTGCGGGGCGGCGGTGGACGAGATGACGATGTCGGCGACGGCGAGGTGCTCCTCGAGTCCGTCCCAGTCGACGGCGCAGCCACCGAAGCGCTCGGCGAGCCGCTGCCCGGCCTCGTGGGTGCGGTTTGAAACGAAGATCTTCTTGATGCCCTGCGCTACGAGATGGGTCGCGGTGAGCTCGCTCATCTCGCCGGCGCCGAGGATCAGCACCACGTGCTTGTCGAGCTTGCCGAACACCTGGCGCGCCAGCTCGACCGCCGCCGACGAGATCGACACCGGGCGCTCACCGATGGTCGTCTCGGTGCGCACGCGCTTGCCGACCTCGAGCGCGTGCCGGAAGAGCTTGTTGAAGACGACGCTGGTGCAGCCGGCATCGGCTGCCAGCGCGTGGGCGTCCTTGATCTGCGCCAGGATCTGCGCCTCGCCGACGATGAGCGAGTCGAGGCTCGCGGCGACGCGGAACAGGTGGCTGATCGCGCCGGCGCCGGCGTGCACGTACGATACGCGCTCGAGCTCGTCGACGCCGGCGCCGGCGAGCTCTCCCAGCCGCCTCAGCGCGACGCCGCGCGCCTCGCTTGCGTCTTCGGCGTAGAGGTACAGCTCGACGCGGTTGCAGGTCGAGAGCACGACCGCCTCGGCCACGCCTGGTTCGGCGAGGAAGTCGCTCGCCAGGCGCGCGGCCTGCTCGTCGCCGAGGGCCAGGCACTCGCGCAGCTCGACCGAGGCCGTCTTGTGCGATATGCCGACGCAGACTACCTGCATGCGTCGCTTCCGCTCACGAGGTCGATCGTCTTCCCGCGATCGACGTGCCCGGCACGCCTTGGCCTGCGGATCGAGCGCACCACCCTAGCTCCCATACTTGTGGAAGGTGCTGAGGAACGGCACGGCCGCGAAGCGGATGAGCAACAGGCAGACCAGCCCGAACAGCGCCAGGTAGGCCGACCTGCGCCCGCGCCAGCCCGCCGAGATGCGGCCCCAGAGGTAGATCGCGTACACGAACCAGGTGACCACGGCGAGGATGACGAGAGGGTCGAGATACCAGCCGTGGACGGCCCACTTCTCGGCGCGGATGATGCCCGCCACGATGCCCATCGACAGGAACGGCAAGCCGAACAGGATGGCGTGGTAGGTCAGCTTGTCGAGCGTCTCGAGCGAAGGCAGGCGCCCCAGCACCGCACCGAAGCCGCGCCGCTTGAGCTGCCACTCCTCGATCACGTACATGGCCGCCGCGCCGGCCGCCAGGTTGAAGGCCGCCAGCGCCGTGAAGATGACCACCACGTGCACGGCCACCAGGTCGCTCTTGAGCACGGGCAACAGCGTGCCCGGGCCGTGATAGTGCATCCAGGCGACGCCCAGGAAGACCCAGACGATCGGCATGGCGTAGAGCCCGATGGCCCTGATCTGCGTGCGCAGCTCGAGCACCAGGTACACCAGCACGATGAACCAAGCGGCCAGCGAGAGCGACTCGTAGGCGCCCACGATCGGCACGTGCTCCGCAGCAAGGCCGCGCAACAGCAGCGAGAGCCCGTGCGCAACGCCCCCGGCTACCACGATCACGACGCCGAGGCGGTTCAGCGACGGCCGCTTCGAGAAGAGGTAGTACAGGAAGAACACGAACGCGCCCCCATAGAACAGGAACGCGACCCAGAACAGGATGACCTCCAGGCGTTCCACCTAGCGGTCTTCCCGATCGTCCGTGCCCGACATGATCATCAACCCCAGCTCCTTACCCGTCCCGCACCGGTCCCGGCCGAACGACGTCGTCGGTCCGCGAGGCCGATCGCTGGGCGACCGCCTAGCGATCGGCCTCGCGCTCGGCCTCGCGCCGGTCGAGCGTCTCGTTCAGCAGCCGCACCTGGCGCTCGAGGCCCGAGACGCGGCGCGCGGCGTAGATCACGTACACGACGACCGCGACCCAGATGATGGCGTACGCGGCAGCCACATACTTCACGGCTTCTTCAAGCGGCATGGCGTGTTCGGCTCCTTTTCGCCCGTATCCGTCGTATCCGTCCGGTCGGTCTTTCGTCTTCGACCGGCCAGGTGATCGTGTTCGCCTCGACTAGCGCCCGAGGCGGTTCTTCAGGTAGTACAGCTCGTCCTTCAGGCGCTCGACCGCGACCTCGAGGCGCAGCAGCCCGACGAAGAACAGCGTCATCCCCAACATGCTGATGAGGAACGCGAGCAGATCGCGGTGGTCCATCTGGGCGCCGCTCGAGGTGAAGACCACGGGGTGCAGCCCCGCCGGCATGAAGCGCGTGGCCAGGAAGGTGATGGGCACGTCGACGAAGGCGATGATGGCGAAGAGCGCCGCGTAGGTAGCGCGCCGCTGCTCCTCCTCGACCGAGGAGCGCAGCACGAAGTAGCCGCCGTACAGCAGGCAGACGACCAGGAAGGTCGTGAGCCGCGGCTCCCAAGCCCACCAGGCGCCCCAGGCGGCCTTGCCCCAGATCATGCCGGTGATCATGACCAGCCCGCTGAACAGCAGGCCGAGCCGGATCGCGACGACGCCCAGGCGGTCGTACTTCGCATCGTGCCTGCGCAGGTAGAGGATGGCCGCCACGAAGGCCACGCCGAAGGCGAGCAGCGCCGTCTCGGCGACCGGCACGTGGTAGTAGAAGATCTTCTGGCTGAAGCCCATCGTCGAGGCGTCGGTGGGCGCCCAGATGAAGCCCAGCAGCGCCCCCGCCGCGAGGCACGCGGCGGCGGCGGCCAAGAGCGCGGGAGCGCTCACCAGCCGCCGCACGGCGCCTTCGCCGGCGGCCGTGCCGACGACAGCCGGCGAGGTGGCAAGCGACTGAGAGCGTTCCACGGTCATTCTCCTATAGCGAAGTCGTAGGTCCCGTACGCGGCGAGCACGAAGATGCCGTCGTACGCGGCCAGGAACAAGAGCTTGGGTCCGAGCGAGCCGAGGCTCGCCGTCTGGGCAAAGATGGCGGTGGTGCCTGAGGTGGCGGCGATCAGCACCGGGATGATGAGCGGCAGGAAGACGATGGGCAGCATGAGATCGCGCGCCTTGGTGTTCATCGAGATGGTGGCCAGCAGCGTGCCCACCGAACACACGCCCAGGTCGGCGAGCACCAGCACCGCGAGGAACGCGGGCAGGTCGCCGAGGTAGCTCGCCTTCACGAAAAAGAGCGTGAAGACCGGCACGGCCAGCGCCTGGATGACGAGCAAGAAGACGAGGTTGCCGGTCATCTTGGCGAGGAAGATGGTCACCCGGTCGACGGGACACAGCAGCAGCCCGTCGAGGCAACCCTCGTCCTTTTCGTGCACGAAGCTGCGGTTGAGACCCAGCAGCGCCGCGAAGACAAACGTGACCCAGAGCATGCCGCCGGTGAAGTACGTGAGGTCGGTCTGCGCGCGCACGCTGAAGGCAAAGTGGAAGATCACCATGGCGAGCACGGCGAAGAGGAACATCGACAGGAGCATCTCCTTGGTGCGCAGCTCGCTGACGATGTCTTTCTTGACGATGGCGTAGAGCTGGCGCCACATCGTGACGCGCAGCGCCGGCGCCGTGACGGGTAGTGCGGCGCTCTCCACTAGACGGCCACTCCTTCGCTGACATGCTCACGATACACCGCCGCGAAGTGCGCTTCGTCGATCGTGCCCGACTGGCGGAAGACGACGCGCCCGCCGTCCATGACCAGCACCTGGTCGGAGAGCTCGAGGGTCTTGGCGATGGAGTGGCTCACCATCACGAACGTGTGCTCGGCGCGAATCTCGGCGAGCAGCCCGTCGAGGATGTCGACGGCGTGCGGGTCGAGGCCCGAGTAGGGCTCGTCGAGCAGCAGCACGCGCGGCTGGTGCAGGAGCGCGCGGGCGATGGCCAGGCGCTGCAGCATCCCCTTCGAGAAGGTGCGCACCTGGTCGTAGCGCCGGTGGCTCAACTCGACGCGCTGCAGCAGGTCGCTGATGCGTCGCTCGCGCTCGGGAACGCCGTACATCTCGGCGTAGAAGCGCAGGTTCTCGTACGCGGTGAGGTCGAGGTAGAGCAGCGGCTGGTGCGAGATGAAGCCGATCGTCCGGCGCACCGGCATCGGGTCGTCGCTCGGGTCGAGCCCCGCGATGCGCACGCCGCCCGAGGTCGGCGCCAGCAGGGTGGCGAGGATGCGCAGCGTGGTCGTCTTGCCGGCGCCGTTGGGCCCCATGATGGAGAGGAACCCGCCCTGCTCGACCGCGAAGCTCACGTCGCGCAGCACGTCGCGGCGCCCGAACACCTTGGTGACGCCTGTGACCTCGATCTCAGCCATGCCTGACTCGCCGCCTCGCCGTCATCCGGCATGCGCGCCCGTGAGGGCGCCTACTCCTCGCCCGGCACGGCTCGGCGCCCGCGCATCGCTGCCACAGGAGCCTTTTCCTCGGCTGCTACCGCAACCCGCGAGCGTGCCGGCCAGAGCGAGACCACGGAGCCGCCGACCAGCACGATGACGCCGACCCAGAGGAACCTGATAAGCGGGAAGATGTTGAGCCTGATCGAGACCGAGGTCTTGTCGAAGGCGTCGGGCGCCACGAACAGGTCTTGCGTGAGGCCGCCCATGATGACCGCGCGCGGCGCCGTTTGCTGGGTCGTCGGGAAGAAGTCGATGTGGGGCTCGACGCGCCCGAGCAGCTTGCCGCCTTTGAACACGTCGAAGGTCGCGAACTCCTGCGTCGACCGCTGTACGCCGGCGCCTTCGCGGAACTTGACGAACTTCACCGTGTAGGCGCCGGCTGTCGCTGTCGCCCCGGCTTTGGTCGGCAGCGTAGCCGTGGTCTGGATCTTGTAGATGTTCGAGCCGATCAGGCCGACGACGATGAGCACCGTGCCGATGTGGCTCACGATGCCCCCCGTGCGCGTGCGGCTGAAGGTGAGAGTGTTCCACAAACGCGCCGGAAAGCTCTTGCCGCGCGCTTTGCCCGCGCGCAGCACGAGGAACTGCACGACCGCCACGGCCGCGAACGCACACACGGCGAGACCCAGCAGGCCCTCGATGCTCGACCCCCAACCGGTGACGGCGAACGCCACGAGGCCCACCGCCGCGCCCACCAGCGGCCAGCGCAGGTTGCGCCAAAGCATGCGGCCGTCGGTGCGCCCCCAGGCCATCAAGGGGCACGCCGCGATGACGAGCAGGAAGAGGATCCCCAGCGGCCGGGCGAAGGCGTCGTAGGTCTGCGCCTGCACCGTCTGGTGCATGAGCAGCGGCACGCCGACAGTGGTGAACAGGATGGCGCCGGCGAACACCGTCAGCGCCGTGTTATTGAAGTAGTACATGAAGTCTTTCGAGGCGATCGCCTGGATCTCGTGCTTCGCCTCGAAGGCACTCCAGCGCGTGGCGAGCAGCACTGCGGTGACCACGGCCACGCCGCCCATGAAGGTGAGCAGGATGGCCGACAGCAGCGGCGCGCTCTCGAAGGCGTGCTGCGACTGGATGGCGCCCGAGCGCGTGACCCACGTGGCCACGATGGTCAACAGGAAGGTGACCGTCGCCAGCGTGATCGTCCACCTCTTGAAGGCGCCGCGCTTCGCGTAGAGGTTCAGCGAATGCAGCAGCGCCGTCGCGGTGAGCCAGGGGATGAGCGACGAGTTCTCGACCGGGTCCCAGCCCCAGTAGCCGCCCCAGCCGAGCACCACGTAGGCCCACCAGGCGCCCAGACCGATGCCGACCGAGAGGAAGAGCCAGGCCATGACGCCCCACTTCTGCGACAAACGCACCCATAGCGCATCGGGTCGGCGCAAGGCCAGCGCGCCGATGGCGAAGGCGAACGGCACGGTGAGAGCGGCATAGCCGAGAAAGAGCGTCGGCGGGTGCAGCACCATGGCCGGGTGCAGCAGCAGCGGGTTCATCCCGTACGGCGCCGCGCCGGGATCGGGATTGGAGACGAACGGGTTCGAGCCGTGATCGAAGACCAGCAGCGCCGCGAAGAACGCGCTCACGACGGCCAGCACGAGGACGCCCGCGCCCGTGAGCTCGTCGGCCTGCTCCACGTTCTTCAAGGCGATCACGCCGGCGATGACGGCCAAGAACAGCAGCCAGAGCAGGAACGACCCCTGCTGGCCGGCCCAGAAGCCGGCGACGCGGTAGAAGACGGAGAGGGTGGCGTCGGACTGCTGGAAGACGTAGAGGAACGAGAAGTCTTTGGTGAGGAACGCCTGCAGCAGGACGGCGCTCGCCACCACGACCGACAGGAAGAGGCCGTACACGGCGAAGTAGCCGTTGCGGATGAGCTCGCGGCTGCGTTGCTTGACGCCCATGGCGAGGAACGCGACGGCGGCCAGCGAGAACACCGCCGCCAGCACGAGGGCGTACCGGCCGAGAAGGATCACCTCTGCTCCTTTAGGGGTTCTGGGACGCCGACTGGGGCTGGCTCGACTCTTGTGCCTTGTACTTCGACGGGCACTTGGTCTGGAGCTGAGTGGCGCTGATGGTGCCGGTGCCCGCGCTGAAGGCGCCCACGACGACGACGTCGACACCGGCCCCGAACGTCTCGGGCATCTGCCCGTTGTAGTCGACCTTGACACTGGCCGGCTTGCCGGTCAGATCCTGGATCGTGAAGTGGAAGCCGGTGGCGTTGTGCGTGAAGCCCGCGAGCACCTTGCCGCCCACCTTGACGTTCTTGCCGTCGAGGTTCTGCGTCGTCAGGTCGGCGACCTGCCGGTAATAGGCGCCCTCCTTGGTCACCATGTAGACGATCCCCACGGTGAAGGCGACGACGATGGCGATGGTAGCGATGATGAGGCGCTTACGGGCCCGCTTGTTCACCTACACACTCCCGTGAGGCTGAAAAGGGTATTGTAGCCCGGCCCTTGCTCACGCGTCACGCACGGCCGTTTGCCCGCAGGGGCGAAGAGAAGCCGTCTCGGGCCGCACCGCCGCGTTGCATCCGGATCGCACCGCCGCGCTGCGCCGCTCCGCGCCGGCGCGGAGCGCCGGCGCGGAAAACGGGCTGAGCTTGTGATGAGGGTAGCATAGGTTCGGCCTCCTTCCAATGCCTCCACGCCTCGACCGTGCCGGCCTATCGTCCGCGCCAGGCGCGGCAACGCCGCTGCGTCCCCCCGCCCTGCTCTCGGCAGGGCCGCCGTACGGCGCGCCCTGCTCTGCTGAAGACAGTTGCAAATGATATGCAGATGCCTTAGGTTCGCACCATGCACCACGCCCGCGAAACGTTGCGCCGCGCCGGCTACCGACTTACGCCGCAACGCACGTCCATCTGGGAGGTCGTGCGCCGCGACGGCCGGCACCTAACCGCCGAGCAAGTCGTCGCCGAGGTCAAGGAGACGCTTCCCGAGGTCAACCTCTCGACCGTGTATCGCACGCTCGAGCTCCTGGTCGGCCTGGGCCTCGTCTACGAAACGCGCCTGGGCACCGCGACGACCTACTACGAGGTCGCGCCCGAGCCGGTGCACCACCACTTCGTCTGCGAAGCATGCGGCGCCGTGGGCCATTTCAGCGACGAGCTGCTCGGACCACTCTACGCAGAGCTCGACCGGCTCGAAGGATTCGCCACCGAACGCGCCAAAGCGACCGTCTTCGGGCTCTGTCGTGCGTGCGGCAAAGACCCTACCGGTGCGTCCATCCGCCGCAGGGACGACGCACAGCCAGTGAAGGAGGAGGAGGTCGCCGTGCCCAGTGAAGGAGGAGGTCGCCATGCACATCCCTGACGGCTATCTCGGGCCCGAGACCGTCGCCGCCGGCTGGGCAGCCTGCGCACCGGCGTGGTATGCAGCCAACAAGAAGACCAAAGAGCTCCTCTCTCAGCCCAAGTCGGTGCCGCTGCTGGCTGCGAGCGCGGCCTTCAGCTTCCTCGTGATGATGCTCAACGTCCCCGTGCTCGGAGGCACCACGGCGCACGCCGTCGGCGCGGTCCTCATCGCCGTGATCGCCGGCCCGTGGGTCGCCGTGCTCGCCGTCACCGCCGCGCTCGTCATCCAGGCGGTGCTCTTCGGCGACGGCGGCATCCTCGCCCTGGGCGTGAACTGCCTCAACATGGCCGTCGTCATGCCGCTCGTCGGCTACGGTATCTATCGCCTCATCGCCGGCGGCTCCGACCTGCGATCAGGTCGACGCCTGGTCGCCGCAGCCGTCGGCGCCTACAGCGGCATCGTCGCCGCAGCGGCCCTTGTCGGCGTCGAACTGGGGATCCAGCCACTGCTGCACACCGTGGCCGGCAGTCCACAATATGCGCCCTACGGCCTCGGCACGACGTTGCCGGCCATGGTCGGCTCGCACGCGCTCATCGTGGGGCCGATCGAGGCCGCCTTCACCGTGGCGGTGGTGGCGTTCCTGCGCCGCACGAGTCCCGAGCTCTTTCGCGCCACCGACGTGGCTCGCGTGCGTGCCCGCTGGCTCGCGGTCGTCGTGGCGGCGCTGGTCGCGGCGGTGCCGCTCGGTCTCATCGCCACCGGCACCGCCTGGGGCGAGTGGGGTAGCGACGAGCTGCTGACGCGCGTCGGGTACGTGCCCTCCGGCCTCGCCAAGCTCGAAGGTTGGTGGAAGGGCGTCTTGCCCGATTACGCGCTCCCGGGCACCGGAGGTGCGGGAGCCGTGCTCGTCTACGTCGCCTCCGCGCTGATCGGCGTCGGCCTGCTGCTTGCCCTTGCCTGGCTCGTCGTACGGGCACGCAGGCGGCGCGCCGACCAGTCCGGCGTCGGCCTGTGAGACACCCCGGGAACGAGAAGGCCGGTCCGGCGTCGCCCTGTGAGGAGACGCCTCCAGGACGGGAAGGAAGCCGCCTGCGCGCGACGTACCTTTACGTATGAGGCTCGATCGTCCCCTCCTGCGATGAGCGGCAGCGTGCCGGCTCATCCGGGCGTGCTTGCCGCCGTCGTCGGCGATATCGTCGGATCGAAGGCGATCGCCGATCGCGCCGCCCTGAAGCAGACCATGACCGCCACCGTCGAGCGCCTCAACGGCCTCTTTGCGCCGGCGCTCGTCGAACCTTTCGCCGTCGAGACCGGCGACGAGCTGCGCGGCGTCCTGAGCGACCCGGCCCAAGCGCCGCTGTGCGTGGCCGTGATGCGTGAGACCTTGGCGCCGATCATGGTGCGCGTGGGCATCGCCGTCGCGCCCGACGGCCCGCAGGGCGCCCAAGCGGCCCGCGACGATGCCGCCGCGGCGATGCTGTTGGCCAAGGAAGAAGACGGGCTGGCGCGTTACCACGCGGGAGGCAAGCCCGGCGAGGTGCTGCTGCGCAGCCTGTGCCGGCTAGTCGACCCGTTGCTGCGCTCGCGCACGGCCGAGCAGTGGACGGCCGTGGCCGCCTACCGCGACACCGGCGACAAGCGCCGTGTCGCGCGGCGCCTGAAAGTCAGCGCAGACGAGGTCGAGGCCCGTCTGGCGGCCGCCGACTGGGGGCCGGTCGAAGAGGCCGACTCGGCGATCGCCGCCTACCTGTCGCGCCTATGCGCCTGACGGGCGTCTGCGCACCTGCGCCCGCATCGCCGCGCTCGCGGTCCCGTGTTCCGTCGCTCGAAGTGCGCCGCTGTTGCAGCGCACCTCCCCTGCTGCGCCGCTGCAGCGCTCGAGTGCTCGAGAGACCGCGCCGACGCGGCCGACGCGGCTCTACATGCGCAGCAGGCTGCGGACGCCGCGCAGCGTGCCGTACGTCCTCCAGAAGCACCGCCTCGCCGCCCGCTTCGAGGCCCTCGACTCGACCACCGTGTCGAAGTGCAGCGCGCGCGCCCAGGCATCGTACACGACCCTCCAGCCCGCTCCCCTCAGGCGCAGGCCCAGGTCCTCCGAGCCGTACGACAGGAAATACCGCTCGTCGGCGCCGCCGACCTGCTCGAGCGCCTCGCGCTTGAGCAGGGCGGCGGCGCACGAAGCCCAGTCGACGTCGAGGCGCCCCTGCGGGACGAACCGCCACGGCCGCTTGTAGCGGCGCAACCAGGGCAAGGGGAAGAGGTCGCGGAACCAACTCGACCAGCGCCCGCGCACGGTCGGCCTGAAACCCGCCGAGCGCTCGACCAGCCCCTCGCTGTCGGCGAGGCGGCAGGCCGCCAGCGCCACCGGCTGCGGTTCCAGCGCGACCAGCGGCAAGAGCCGCTCTAGGGCGCCCGGCCGCAAACGCGCGTCGCCGTGAAGGCTCAGGATGTAGGGCCGGCTGAGGCGCCGCGCGCCTTCGTTCAGCGCGGCGCCGAAGCCCCGCTCGGTGGGTAGCTCGACGATCTCGATGCCCGGGAAGGCCTCGCGGATGCGCGCCACCGTGTCGTCTTCGGAGCCCAGGTCGACGACCACGACGGCCGCTACCTCGGC
>Ga0315282_10016438_pt1 | contig 10809 bp, 11 predicted proteins | sample YL17G07_20_MG_FD_203693 | JGI IMG/M metagenome (GOLD analysis project Ga0315282, IMG submission 203693) | Sediment microbial communities from Yellowstone Lake, YNP, Wyoming, USA - YL17G07_20 | ecosystem: Environmental > Aquatic > Freshwater > Lake > Sediment | place: USA: Wyoming | collected...
ACGAGGCGGGAGCCGTGATGGGGCCCTTCAATCCACGGTCGAGCGCAATCTTCGCGCAGCGCACGGCGTCGATCACCACGCCGGCCGAGTTGGGCGAATCCCACACCTCCAGCTTCAGTTCGAGGTTGAGCGGAACGTTGCCGAAGGTGGTGCCTTCCATGCGGATGTAGCACCACTTGCGGTCCGTCAGCCACGGGACGTAGTCGCTGGGGCCGACGTGGATGTTGTCTTCCGGAAGCTTGTACGGGAGCATCGAGGTGACCGCGCCGGTCTTGGATATCTTCTTGGATTCGAGCCGCTCCCGCTCGAGCATGTTCAGGAAGTCGGTGTTGCCGCCGAAATTCAACTGGAATGTTTTGTCGAGGATGACGCCGCGATCGACGAAGAGCGAGGTGAGCACGCGGTGGGTGATGGTGGCGCCCACCTGGCTTTTAATGTCGTCGCCGAGCACCGGCAGGTTGCGCTCCTCGAACCGGTTCTGCCAATAGGGCTGGCTGGCGATGAACACCGGGATACAATTGACAAACGCGCACCCGGCTTCGAGGATCTGTTCCACGTACCACTTGGTGGCCATTTCCGAACCGACGGGAAGGTAGCTGACCACCACGTCGGTTTTCGTATCCTTGAGGATGCCGACGATGTCGGCGGTGGGGCCGGGCGCTTTTTTGAGAATCTTGGAAAGGTACAGCCCGATCCCGTCGTGGGTCATGCCCCGCGATACGGTCACCCCGATGGGCGGAACGTCGCTGAATTTAATGGTGTTATTCGGATAGGCAAAGATCGCCTCGGAAAGGTCCTTTCCCACCTTGCCTTCCACCACGTCAAAAGCCGCGGTAAATTCGATGTCGTGGATGTGGTACCCGCCCAGGTTGACGTGCATCAACCCCGGAATTCGCTCGTCATCCTTGGCGTTCCGGTAGAACTCCACGCCTTGCACCAGTGAGGAAGCGCAATTCCCCACGCCGATGATCGCCACGCGCACTTTTTTCTCGGACGCGGACATGGAAAGACCCTCCTTGCGTTTTCTTTTTTTATGATGAATTAATTCTTTTGCGCCCATCTCGCTATGCTATAATCCGGTCGCCGATGAAATGACCGCCCCTCTCTATTCCCCGACGGACCGAATTCACCGGTTGGAACGCCTGCTGGAAACCAACCGTGTGCTTTCCTCTACATTGGATCTGGAACCCCTTCTGCAAACGGTAGTCGACGTAGCCTCCGAACTGACCGACAGCGAGGTCGCGTCGCTCCTGCTGTACGATCCCGAGATCCAGCAACTCCGCTTCGCCGCTTCCCCATGGTTCCAGAAGACTTCCCTGCAGTCGATGACCGTTCCGATCGACCGGAGCATCGCCGGACAGGTATTCCGCGAGAAGCGGCCGGTCGTCGTCCAAGAGGGCAACAAAGACCCGAGGCTCTACCGTTCGGTGGGAGAGCAGGTCGGCCTGGCCACCCGGTCGATGCTGGCCGTTCCGCTGGTATTTCACGAGCGGCCGATCGGGGTGCTGGAGGCGCTCAACAAACGCGGCGGGGTGCATTATACCGGAGAAGATGTTTCCGTTCTAGAGACCCTCGCGGCGCAGGCGGCGGTGGCCATCGAAAACGCGCGGCTGCTCATGCAGGTGCAAAACCAGTACGAACGCCTGGCCAGCCTGGACCAGATGAAGGGCGATTTTATCGCCATCGCTTCGCACGAGCTGCGCACACCGCTGGGCCTGATCCTGGGGCATGCGTCCTTTCTTCAGGACGGCGCCAGGCCGGAGGTGGCCGAGCACCTGTCGGTGATCATCCGCGCGGCGGAGCGGCTCAAGGACATCCTCGATGAGCTTTCGCGGCTGACCCATTCCGACCAGGGGGTGACCCGGCTCAACCTGCAGGTGTTCCCGGTGAAGGAACTCCTCGACGAGCTCGCGGGAAAATTCGCCGCCGCGGCCAAAGAGAAGTATCTCTCCCTGGATACCGAGTGCAAACCGGTCGGTCTGGTGGTGGAAGCCGACCGCCAGAAAATGCAAATCGCGCTCGGCAATCTGATCGACAACGCGATCGGTTTTACCGATACGGGCGGGCACGTGCTCCTCGCGGCCTGCGCCGAGGCTCCGGATGAGGCCGAGCGCTCGGGGTATGTCGACCTCGAAGTGGTCGACGACGGAATCGGCATCCCGGCCGCGAAGATCGGGAAGGTCTTCGACCGGTTTTACCAGGTGGAGAACCACATGACCCGGCGCCGGGGCGGCTTGGGCCTCGGGTTGTCGGTCTCCAAATCGATGGCGGAGCTGCATCACGGCCGGATCGAGGTGGAAAGCGTGGAAGGCAAAGGCAGCCGCTTCTGCATCCGCCTGCCGGCCCGCCAGCCGAAAAACTCGGGCAACGGCCAGAAACCGCACTAACCCCGCTCCTTGTCCGGTGCGAATCGAAAAGATATAATGCGTTCTCCACGGGGCGTGGCTCAGCTCGGCTAGAGCGCACGGTTCGGGACCGTGAGGTCCCCAGTTCAAATCTGGGCGCCCCGACTCATAAAGCAAACATCCATAAGAAGAATGAAGTCGGCAGTTCCCTGGCCCGTCCTGGTGGACGGTCCAGGACGGGCAAATCTGCCCGCCCCGACCTAGAAAAATATTTCTTTATAATATGTTGTTAGGTCCCCAGTTCCCCGGCCCGCCCGGTGGGCTGGCCGGGGCGGGCCCCCGCTGCGCGAGGGCAGGCAAATCCCCTTTTCGGGGAAGAGCGCCCCTCAGGGGCAGGTGCCCGCTCCGACCGAACCCTACTGAAAGGTGGGTTTCTTTTTTATATATTTAGGCAGCTTGCCCCACCCGGCAGGATGAGAGTAGAAAAAATCATAACGGGCCAATATCCTGGAAAACGGTACAACAACCTCAAATATTATCAAGGGCGGGGTTCCCCGGCCCGACCCGGGGGGTCGTGCCGGGGCGGACCCCCGCTGCGCGAGGGCAGGCAAATCCCCCTTTCGGGGAAGAGCGTCCCTCAGGGGCAGGTGCCCACCACGACAGAAACCTACTGAAAGGTAGGTTTTTCTTTTTGGGGGCAGCCCACCCGGCCAATGGAAACCTGATGGAACTTTATTAACCCCCAAGTTTTTGGATTTCCGAGTTTTAATTCGCATTTCTATCGAGCGCCGTTATACCAATAATACCGCTTATCCAATCGCTTTCAAGTTATAATGAAATCAACCATTTCGATGCATAATCTGCGAAGGAGGCCATCCTATGACAGGCTTTTTTGGTCCAATCGAGAAACAGACTCTCAGGAATAAGTTTTTCCGCCAGGTACTATTTACCGGGAAATACTGCCAGCTGGTGGTGATGTGCCTGCAGCCGGGAGAAGAGATCGGTAACGAGGTGCACCCGAATGTCGACCAGTTCTTCCGGATCGAAGAGGGGAAAGCAAAATTTATCCTCAACAATTCGGAACAGCACCTTGTCCGCGCCAACGAGGCGGCGATCGTGCCGGCCGGCACCTACCACAATGTGATCAACGCCTCAAAGACCGAGCGGCTGAAGCTCTATACGGTCTACTCGCCTCCGAACCACCCGGATGGGACGATCCATAAAACCAAGGCGGAAGCGCAAGCCGCCGAGGAGCATGAACACCATTCGTAGGACGGTGTAACCGCGAACGCGAATAGAAACCGCGGAGGTCTTCGAGACTCCCGCGGTTTTTTTTAATCGAGTTCGGGTGCTCCCAAATTCGCCCTTGCACCCTCAGGATCTTTTACTTCGGTTTGCCATTGTATCCCATCCCCTTCCTGGCAGACCGGGAGATATTCCGTTAGAATGCGATCCATGAACCGCGTGGTCGGATTCCTCTTGACGCCCTTTCATCGCGTCCGGGATTTTCTCTTCCAAGTGCCGGACGATACGCCGCTGGGGGAAACCCTCACCCCGGCCCTGGGCAGCCGCGAAGGGTTGCTCGGATTGTGGGAAGGGCTGGCCGAACACTTGGAGGCGCTGCGCTGGGCACTGTTTCGGTCGGTTCTCGCGTTGTCCCTTACCACCACACTTTGTTTTTTCGTTTCCCGCGATCTGATGAAGCTGCTCGCGTATCCGGTTGGCAATCCGGGCGCTGCCGCTTCCGTGGGGACGCGGGGTGGGCTGGCGGGAACCCTGCAAAAAATGATGGCTCAGGGGGCCGACGGCCTTTCGCGCCTGCAGGTGATCGAACCGACCGAAGCGGTGGGCGTATTCATGCGCGTCTCGCTGCTGGGCGGATTGATCCTCGCCCTTCCCTGGATCGTTTTGGAGTTGTATCTTTTTATCGCCCCGGGGTTGATGCCGCGCGGCCGGATCATCCTGCTGCTGGGGATCCCGCTGGTAAGCGTGTTCTTTGTGCTCGGCGTCGCCTTTTGTTTTTTCGTCATGCTTCCGTCGGCGATACCGTTCCTGTATACCTTCATGGGGTTTAAGGCGGCCTGGCGGCCGTCGGCTTATTTCGATCTGATCACTACCTTGATGTTCTGGGTGGGGGTGACGTTCGAAATGCCGCTCGTGGCGTACCTGCTATCCGCGGTGGGCTTGATCCGCGCGCGCCAGCTGGCATCTGTCTGGCGTTTCGCGGTGGTGATCATCGCCGTTATCGCCGCGGCCATAACCCCGACTGTCGATCCGTGGAGCATGATGGTGGTGATGATCCCTATGCTGCTGCTGTACGGGGTGAGTATTATAGCCGCGGCCGTCGCCGGCGGGGGAAGGACCAAGCTGGCGGCGGCGAAGCGGGTATGAGGATCCAAATCCCATACCTGGGTCCCCGCACCCAGCGGGTTGGATGGGTCTCGGCCGCTGCGCCTGCTCGGCCACCATGGAGAATGGATCCTACTACGGTTTTTCCCCGCCTGCTTTCCACCGTCCTTCAAGCCCGTCGGCAAATTCCTCGAATCCGCGCAGAGTGTCCGTTCCAATGGACCGGTTGACGGTCCCGAATTTTTCCTGCAGTTCGTCGAGATCCGGTTTCTTCATCACTTTCAGGGTCATCGGGAAGAGCAGGTAGTCTTCCTTCCATATGTGATTCGGGTATAGGCCGGTGATGCCCTTGAGGTTTTCCAGGACCGCCCCGCTGGCATTCGGCTTGCCGCGCTGGAGAAGCTCGACCGCGTCGGACAGGCCCTTCACGAGGCGGCGTCCTTGGATGTGCTCGGCGGAGAGGGCGGAGATCGGGCATCCGGTGGCCGGCACGCCTTTTTCGATAAGCGCCGGGAAGAGCAGCGCCTCCTCCTTGCCATGATGGCATCGGTCGGCGTAAACCCGCATGAACTCGACGATTTGCTGAAGCAGGTCCGGATCGATCGAGCCTCCGCCGCCGATTTCTTCCACCGTCACGTAGCAGGCTTTGACGATCTTTTCAATGAAGCGGTGTTCCCTTTCCAATTCTTCCGTTGGAAGTTGTCCGTTCAAGGCTAAGCTCCTCCGTAAACCTATCGGGTTGGACTGCCGGGGGGGTGGGCGTTCCGGAAACGGGGGGATTAACCGGCGGCTTCTTTTTCCAATGCCTCGGCGAGTGCGTGGTACTTCTCGTGCACTCCGGCGCCGGTCTCCTCGTGTTCGATCCGTTCAAATTCTTGGGAAATCTTTTCCTGTTGATCGGGGGGAATCATCCGGACGGCCAGCGGGAAGATAAACTCATTTTCCCTGCGGATGTGCTGACGCATCAGGGAAACATATGCCTGCGCATTCAGGATGATGTCGTCCCGTCCGTCGGGTTGGCCGCCGGCCATCGCGCGCGCGGCTTTTTCCATCGCGCGGGTATACATTCGCCCTTGTTCGTGCTCGGCGAGCACGATCGCGATCGGACCGGTTTGATTGGAAAGCCCCGCATCCACCATCGCCATGAAGAGAGATTCTTCCTCCTTGCGGTGGTGGCATCCGTCGGCGAATTTCCGGATGAACGCGGCCGCATCGAGGAAAAACTCCGTCCGCACCGGAGATCCGGCTTTCATTCGTCCGGCCTGGTTTTCCAGCGCGGAAATCACCCGTTCGATGACGCGGTGTTCTTCCATCAGAATTTCGGTGGCTTCCATGGAAACCTCCCGATCCAATATCGAAAGAGACTGTCTCGTCTACCAGGCGTAGGCTTTGGGCGCTTCCCCGCCGGGGCCGGGCCAAATCTCGTCCAATTGTTTCATCGCCGGTTCGTCCAGCCGGATCTCCAGGGCGCGCATCGCGCCGTTGAGCTGATCCATCGTCCGCGGCCCGATGATCGGGGCGGTGACGGCCGGGTTCGCAAGCAGCCAGGCCAGGGCGACATCGGCCGGCTGCTCGCTCAGGCCGCGGGCAAATGCTTCCCAGGCTTCCAGCTGCGGCCGGCGTTTTTCGATGTCCTTCTGCCGGTGCTCTTCGGCGCGGCGGCCCTGTGTGACTTTCTGCAGTGCGCCGCCCAGCATCCCGCCTGCCAGCGGGCTCCAGGGGATGATCCCGAGGCCGAAGGCCCGGCAAGCCGGGATCACTTCCAACTCGATCATCCGCGCGCTGAGGTTGTACAGGCTTTGTTCCGAGACCAGCCCCAGAAAATTGCGCGCCTTGGCGATGCTGTTGGCCTGGACGATGTCCCAGGCGGCGAAGTTGCTGCTGCCCACGTAGATCACCTTGCCCTGCTGGACCAGCACTTCCATCGCCTGCCAGATCTCCTCCCACGGCGTTTCGCGGTCGACGTGGTGCATCTGATACAGATCGAGGTGGTCGGTCTGCAGCCGGCGCAGCGATCCCTCGCAGGCCTGGCGGATGTTCAACGCAGAGAGTTTTTCCAGGTTGGGCCAGTCGCCCATGTTGCCGAAGACTTTGGTGGCGAGAACGACCTTCTCACGCCGGCCGCCTCCCTGCGCGAACCAGCGCCCGACGATCTGTTCGGTGACGCCTTCGCCGATCTTCCAGCCGTATACGTTGGCGGTGTCGAAGAAGTTGATCCCGAGCTCGAGCGCGCGGTCCATGATGCGGAAAGAGTCGGCTTCGCTCGTCTGCGGGCCGAAGTTCATCGTCCCCAGGCACAGTCGGCTGACCTTCAAACCGGTTCTGCCCAAATGTGTATATTGCATAAAAGCCTCCCCGGGCAACTTTTCCTATTACTTAAGTCCTAATTATATAACTCCGGTAAGGAAAAGATCATTAAGGAATGGGTTCCCCGGCGCATTTTTGATTTGTAAGAAAATCATAATTCTAAGACGGTTATCTTCAGAGTGTCATTCGGGCAACTTTTTCTATGACTTAAGTACTAATTATATAACTCCGGTAAGGAAAAGATCATTAAGGATGGGTTTCCCGGCGCATTTTTAATTTGCAAGAAAATCATAATTCTAAGATGGGTATTTTCAGGGTGTCATTAAAGAAAAAAGCGGAAAAAGCCTTATTGCTCTGCCACTTTTTCGATTTGTTAATAGCCGATTGCAATCTTATGGCAAGATTTACCAGCCTTTTCAGTGCCGTCGTTTCCATTATCCGGCCGATGAAGTAAGGGTTTTGATGGCAGGCAACGGGTTCCGGTTTCCCGCAAGAATGGCGAAGTTCCCGGACTACTCTTTCTCCACTATGATCCAGGAGATGGATTTTGCTGTTTCCACGCGAACGCGGGCGTTGGGAAAATGAAAGAGGTCGGCAATTCGGGGCGGGGCAAGAAAATGACTGCGCATCAGGGCCAGTTTTTCTCCGGCGGCGATCAATTTTACAGCGAAGGCCCTCACATCAGGTTCCTCGATCACAAGTCGGCCTCCCGGCTGGAGCACCCGCCAGAGTTCTTCCGCCGTTTGGCGCTGGTTGCACACATGATGGAATGCATCCACCATGATAATGCGCGCGAAAGATCCGTCCGGGAAGGGCAGTCTCTCCGTTTGGGAACAGACCGCGTGAAGACCGGCTTTTCTACGGGCTTTGGAAAGCATCCTGCAGGAAAGGTCGGCCACCACAATCGGATCGGCCTTGCCGACCAGGAATTGCGCCACCCGGCCGGTCCCGCCGCCGGCGTCCAACAATGCCCCGGAGACGGGCAGGCCGACCAACGAATATATTTCCTGCGGATCCTTGGGCGGGATGACTGTGTCGTAGAGAGGAGCCAGAAAGTCAAAATGGCTAATCAGGGGCATGGGAACTCGGGAATGCAGATGAACTTTCAGGAGGATGATTTTGAGGCATCGGCCAGCCAGAGAGCCACTTCGGCCGGGGAGGGGATACGCCCCGCGCAGACCACCTTCTCGTTAATGACCAATCCGGGTGTGGCCATGATGTTGTATTCCATGATTTTGTTGTAGTCCGTGACTTTAATGAATTCGGCCTGCACACCGGTGTTGTCGACCGCTTGCCGGGCTATCGCCTCCACTTTTTTGCAATTCGCACATCCCGAACCGAGAACTTTGATCGTAAGCACGTTGTCCTCCGAAAGTGAAATTTTCTTTCAGCTTGCTGAATGAATTCAATCCGCCAATGACGGCTGCTGGATGACTGATTTTCTGGTGTTTCGCCGATTGACCAGGTATAGACCCAGAACCAGGATCGCCAGGAAAATCCCCAAACCAAGCGCTAGGAACCCCAGGCTGGTTCCGTCCACCCACGCCCCATAGATCAGACCGGCCAACGTGCTGAACAGCGCCACCCAGAACACATACGTCCACGCTTTTAGCCGTCCGATGATGGTGGCGGTGATCAGAATGCTTTGCAAGCTCAATTCCGGATCGGCCATCAGGTAGGCCAGCAGCGGGCCGCGGTGCATCCCCAGGCTCAGGAACATTTTCGCGATGGGCACTTCCACCAAAGTGGGGAAGTACATGAACACACCGAAGATTACGCCCGCCAGATTTCCGAGCAGGGTGTTTTGGCCTGCCAGCGCTTCAATCCATTCAGGTTGTATGATTACGCGGATCACGCCGACGAGAAATACGCCAACAACCAGCAACGGGAAGATCTGCTTGACGAAGCGCCATGATTCCCATAGAAAGTCGCGCTGTTCATCCTCGCTCAGATGCTTGCGCAGAAGCCAACCCAATGCGCCCAGCGCAAGCAGCACGCCGAAGAATTTGCCTGGGAATAGGATATCCAACCCGCCGGAGTGCGGCTGCATGCCGAGCGCGGCGGTGAGCAGCGTCAGCCCTACCAGCCCCAGGGCGATCCAGGTCCAGCGCGTGAATCCATTGTGGATATTCTCGAATCCCTTCCAGGAACTTATGCCGATCAGGATTAACAACCCAATCAGGATCGCGCCTTGCGCGGTGACTCCTTCTTCGCCTTTGGAAGCGTCGAAGGGAACCAGGGTATAGAGGAAATCCTGGAAACGATCCACGCCCGGAATGGGCAATGTCGTCCGGGCATAGGCATTGGTCAGCAATCCGATCTTGAGCGTGCCCGAGAGCAGAAGCGCAACCAGGATCAGCAGGAATGCCAGCGCAGCCCGCCGCATGCCTTTGCCGCGTTGGCCGGCGAACATCTCGTCGGTGGCTTTGTCGTGGGCGATGTCGGAACGGCTGAACAGGAGCGCCATAATCAGACCGATCCCGATCCCGAACGCCAGGGAGAGGAACAGGCGGGCGAAGGCCAGATCGGTCCCGATCACGCCTCCGGTATAGACCAGCGCCAGGATGTTCGCCGCCGGCGCAAAGAAGAGGAAGGTGATCGCCGGTCCGAGACCGGCTCCCTTCTTATATATGCCGGCGAACAACGGGACGATGGTGCAGGAGCACACCGCCAAGACCGAACCCGCCAAGGCCGCCGCCGGGTAGGAGACGAATTTGGGCGTGTTGCGTCCCAGAAACCGCGTGACGGATTCTTTTGGGATCAGCGCGGTCATCGCGCCGGCGATATAAAACGCGGGGACAAGGCACAAGAGTACGTGGGCGGCCAAATATGCAGCCAGGTTGCCCAAGCCGCCGCGCAGAAGGGCGAGCAGAAAAGCGGGAAGATCCATTCCTTTTATTTCTCCTTTGAGGCAACCGGCGATTCCTTTTCATGATGCCGTTCCGCTTCCGGTCGGCATTTGGGGCAGGGGCAACGGTTCGATCGGCCCGCCGGGCGGATAAGGGTCTTTCCTTGCGCACCCGGCATCACCCGGTCGGCATCGACCACCGCGTAAATCTCCGGACGGGAGACAAAATAATAGATGTTCCATCCGTCGCGGCGGTCCTGCACAAGGCCGGCTTCCTTTAATACCGCGAGCTGCTGTGAGATATAGGCCTGGCGCATTCCCAGCGCGCTTTCCAGGTGGCATACGCATTGTTCCCCATCGCGCAGCGCGGCCAGAATCGCAAGCCTCGCGGGGTGACCGAGGGCTTTAAAATCACGGGCCAATGACGTCAGTTCTTCCATATCAATTCCTGGTTAATTATATTCATTTTATTGAATATAATCTTCCTGGGTGGATTCGTCAAGCCTATTGTTGATAAGAAGAGGATTACAATCTTGACGGTTTTTCCAGATGGGAACCCCGGTCGAGAATGGGGCTGTTCACGGAAAAAAGTAGAAAGGAGCGGACCACCTATGGATGAAGGATTGGTAATCGAAACCCGCGCGCTGACCAAAACCTACGGCAAGTCGCGCGGGATAGAGAACGTTAACCTGCGCGTGCAGCGGGGCGAGATCTTCGGTTTTCTCGGCCCCAACGGCGCCGGAAAAACCACCACCCTCCGCACGCTGTTGGATATCATCCACCCCACGCGGGGTGCGGCCTCCGTCCTGGGGCTCGATCCCCGCAAGGATGGCCAAGGTCTCCGGAGACGGATGGGGTATTTGCCGGGTGAACTGGCGCTGTACCCCAACCTGACCGGGCGGGAGATCCTGGAATACTCGTCCCATCTTCGAGACGGCGTGCCGCAGGCGGAGATCGACC
>Ga0315282_10016439_pt1 | contig 10808 bp, 7 predicted proteins | sample YL17G07_20_MG_FD_203693 | JGI IMG/M metagenome (GOLD analysis project Ga0315282, IMG submission 203693) | Sediment microbial communities from Yellowstone Lake, YNP, Wyoming, USA - YL17G07_20 | ecosystem: Environmental > Aquatic > Freshwater > Lake > Sediment | place: USA: Wyoming | collected...
GAGGAGAACGCGGCCGCGGTGCGGGCCGTGCTCGCCGGCGAGCACGGCCCGCACCGCGACGTCGTGCTCGTGAACGCCGGCGCCGCCCTCTACATCGCCGACGCGGCCTCGTCGATCGCCGACGGCGTCGACCTGGCGCGACGGGCCGTCGACAGCGGCGCCGCACAGGCGAAGCTCAACGCCCTGGTGCGGACGAGCAACGAGCCGCTGGACTGAGGGCGACGGACGGTCGACGACTCATGACTGAGGACTTCCTGCAGACGATGGTCGCGGCGGCGCGCGGGCGGGTCGAGCGGGCGCGCGCAGCGCGCCCGCTCCCCCGCCCGCGCGCTCCCCGCAGCGGCCCGTCGTTCCTCGGCGCGCTGCGCGCGGCGAGCGCCGGCGGACTGGCGATCGTCGCCGAGGTCAAGCGGCGCTCACCGTCCAGGGGCGACATCGCCGCGGCACTCGACGCCGCAGAGCTGGCACGGGCCTACGCGGCGGCGGGTGCGAGCGCCGTCTCCGTCCTGACCGAGCCGGAGCGCTTCGGCGGGTCGCTCAACGACCTGCGCGCCGCGGCCGGCGCCTGTGACCTGCCGGTCCTGCGCAAGGACTTCATCGTCGACGAGTACCAGCTCTGGGAGGCCCACGCGGCCGGCGCCGCGGCCGTGCTGCTGATCGCAGCCGCCCTCGACAGCGACCGCCTCGCCTGGCTGCACGACGAGGCCGGCGAGCTCGGGCTCGACGTCCTGGTCGAGATCCACGACGAACGTGACATCGCCGCCGTCAACGAGCTGGGCTGCCCCCTGGTCGGTGTCAACAACCGCGATCTCGTCACGCTCGAGGTCGACGTGGCGACGACGACTCGCCTCACGCCGCTCCTCCACAGCGGCTGTCTGGTCGTGGCCGAGAGCGGCATCGCCACTGCGGCCGACGCCGCCAGCGTGCGTGCCGCAGGTGCACACGCCGCGCTGGTCGGCGAGGCGCTGGTGCGGGCGGCCGCCGATGGCACCCTCGACGGTCTGCTGGCCGCTCTGCGCTCGCCGTCGGCGCCAGCGGCGCCGACGGCGGCGCACTCACCGGTCGGCGGCGACGCCGCGAGGGCCGTTCCGTGACCCTGGTGAAGGTCTGCGGCCTGCGTCGCAGCCAGGACGTGGATGCGGCGGTCGGCCTGGGCGCCTGGGCGGTGGGCTTCATCCTGACCGAGAGCCCGCGCAAGGTCACGGTCGCGGCCGCGGCGCGCCTGGCGGCGCGCGTCGGCCGCGGTGTCCTCACCGTGGCCGTCTTCACCACCGAGCGCGCCGGCGAGATCGTCGCCGCGGTGGCCGAGACCGGCGTGCGCGCCGTGCAGCTCTCGGCCGGCGCCCACGGCCCCAGCGTGCCTGCAGTGCGAGCGGCGATCAGCGCCGCCGGCCTGCCCGAGCCGGCGCTGATCGCCGCTCGCGACGCCCGCGGCCTCAACGAGGCCGACTTCATCCTCTACGACACACGACACGCGGACGCCGGCTACGTGCAGTTCGGCGGCACCGGCCGCACCCTCGACTGGAACGCCGTCGCCGCCCTGCCGAGGCGCGGCCGCGTCGTGCTGGCCGGCGGCATCGGCCCCGAGAACGCCCGCGTCGCCATCCGGCGGGTCGCCCCGCTGGCGATCGACGTGTGCTCCTCGGTGGAGGTCTCCCCCGGCGTGAAGGACCTCGACAGACTGTCGGCCCTTTTCGCCACGGTACGCTCCGCCGACGCCGCCCCCGAGCGGGCGGCCTCCGACGACGAGCACCGGGGGCGCCCGACGCGCAAGGGTGCGACATGACGGTCGAGAGCAGGTTCGGGCCGTACGGCGGCCGCTACGTCCCCGAGACGCTGATCGCGGCGCTCGACGAGCTCGCGGCAGCCTATGAGGAGGCGCGCAAGGACGCGGCCTTCCAGGCCGCGCTCGCGCGCCTCCTCGCCGACTACGCCGGCCGCCCGACACCCGTCTACCACGCCGACCGCCTCAGCGAGCGCGTCGGCTGCGCGGTGCTGCTCAAGCGCGAGGACCTCGCCCACACCGGCGCCCACAAGATCAACAACACCCTCGGCCAAGCTCTGCTCGCCCAACGCATGGACAAGCGGCGCATCATCGCCGAGACCGGCGCCGGCCAGCACGGCGTGGCCACGGCCACCGCCTGCGCCCTGCTGGGCCTCGAGTGCGTCGTGTACATGGGCGCCGACGACGTCGTGCGCCAGGAGCCCAACGTCGTGCGCATGAAGCTCCTCGGCGCCGAGGTGGTGACGGTCACGTCGGGCTCGCGCACGCTCAAGGACGCCATGAACGAGGCCCTCCGCGACTGGGTCGCCAGCGTGCGCACGACGCACTATCTGATCGGCTCGACGGCGGGGCCAGCGCCCTTCCCCGCCCTCGTGCGCGATTTCCAGGCCGTCATCGGCCGCGAGGCGCGCCAGCAAGTCCGTGACGCCTTCGCCCGTCTGCCGAGCGAGGTCGTGGCCTGCGTCGGCGGCGGCTCGAACGCCCTGGGCATCTTCGCCGGCTTCCGCCACGACGCCGACGTGCGTCTGGTCGGCGTCGAGGCGGCCGGCGAAGGCCTGTTCAGCGGCCGTCACGGCGCGACGCTCGACTGCGGCACCCCCGGCGTGCTGCACGGCTCGTTCTCCTACCTGCTGCAGGACGCCTGGGGACAGGTCGCCGAGGCGCATTCGGTCTCGGCCGGGCTCGACTACCCCGGCGTGGGTCCCGAGCACGCCCATCTGAAGGACAGCGGCCGCGCCGTCTACACGAGCGCGACCGACGAGGAGGCCCTGGCCGCCTTCGGCCTGCTCAGTGAGCTCGAGGGCATCATCCCGGCGCTCGAGAGCGCCCACGCCGTGGCCTATGTCCTCCGCGAGACCTTCTCGGCCGACGACCTCGTGCTCGTCAACCTGTCGGGGCGGGGCGACAAGGACGTCTACCACGCCGGCCGCCTGCTGGGGGTGATCGACACATGACCACCCCGGCACGCCCCGGCGACGTGGTGGGCGTCCGCCTGAACACGGTCTTCGCGCGTGCCCGCGCCGAACGGCGCGGCGTCCTCATCCCCTACGTCACCGGCGGCTTCCCGTCCATGGACGCCTGCGACCGCGCCATCGCCGAGTTCGTCGCCGCCGGCGCCGACATCGTCGAGCTGGGCGTGCCCTGCTCGGACCCGCTGGCCGACGGGCCGGTCGTGCAGGCCTCGACCCACACCGCGCTCGAGGCGGGCGTCACCACCGACGACGTCTTCGACCTGGCCGCCGGCCACAGTCGCGACGTGCCCTTCGTCCTCCTCATCTACGTGAACAACGTGCTCGCCTACGGACCGGAGCGCTTCTTCCACCGCTGCTTCCAGACCGGCGTCGACGGCGTCGTCATGCCCGACCTGCCCGTCGACGAGGCCGGCGAGCTGATCGCCACGGCGGCGGCCGACGGCGTGGCGGTCATCCTCCTCGCCGCCCCGACGAGCACCGATGACCGTCTCGACCTGATCGCCGCCGCGGCGCAAGGATTCGTCTACTGCGTTGCGGTGACCGGCGTCACAGGTGCGCGAACGACCGACAGCGACGAACTGCCGGACCTCGTGTCGCGCTTGCGCGCCCGCACAACGCTCCCTCTCGTCGCCGGCTTCGGCATCTCCACGCCCGAGCAGGCCGCACGGGCGGCCCGACACGCCGACGGAGTGATCGTCGGCAGCGCCCTCATCCGCATCCTGGCCGAGAAGGACGAGGGCGGCGGCCTCGCAGAGGCCGCCGCCCTCGTCCACGCCGCGGCTCAGGCGCTCCGCGCCTGACGCCGCCTCACCACGAGACCAGGTACGTGCACGCCTGGTCGCCCTTCTTGCGACAGGAGCCACCCTCGTGGGCGACATGGATCGGCGCGCCCGGCGTGTGGAACTTGCGCGCCGTGGCCTCGACGATCCCCATGTCGAAGTCGCAGGGATACGGGTTCTCGCAGCCCATGGTGCCGCTGCCGTCGCCGGTCCGCGTGTAGGCGTAGTGGCCGATCCCCTCGCGCATGGTCATGGTCTCCATATCCATGAGGATCGTGCCGTGCTTGCGGTGGTTCAGGTGGTAGGCGACGTCGATCGACGCCAGGGCGCCGTGGATGTCCTCGATCTCGGGCGGCCAGTCGGCGTTGTCGGGGATCGACACGCCAATCTTGTGGAGCGTGAGGACGCCCACCTTGTCGGCGACGGCCTTGAAGGCGTTGAGCCAGGCCTGCTGTGAGTACCACTCGCCGGGCCGCGGGTCGTCGATGCCCTCGTCGCGCAGCATCTTCTCGGCCAACCACGTCGCCGCGCCCATGCCGGCCACGACTGCCAGCACCGTCTGGCCGTTGACCTCGATGTCCGGATCGAACGCCTTGTACTGCATGGTTCGTCACCCCCTCGGATCGACGCTCCTGCGACGTCGCGCCGCGGCACTCCCGCCCGGCAGCGCTCGCGCGACATGCCTCATACGCGGAGTTTCCACCGTCGCGAGCGTCTTGACTACCGTTTGGGTGTCCGGAGGACGCCGCCCGGCCACAGTGTCCCGAGGGTCAGGGCCGGCGCACAGTCAGCTTCGCCTTGGCTGCCCTGACCTGCGGGTTGGTGGCCTCGTCGATCGCGTAGACCTTGACGAAGTACGCGCCCGGCTTGAGGGTGCATCTCCGGAGGCTGGCGCACTGCGTGGCAGTCGGCACCCAGCCGACCCGGAGGGTGCGGACCACGCGGCCGCGCTTCGTCGTGATCTTGAGCGTCACCCGCGCCGTGGCGCTCATGTCGTCGTCGACGCGGAACTTGAGATTCACCTTGCGCCCGCTCTTGCACGACGCCGGCCAAGCCCGCGTCGTGGGCCGCGTCACGTCGGCGATCGTCGACGTCCAGGCGGTACCGCCGTTCGTGGTGTGGAAGATCTCCTCGCAGTCGCCGACGATCCAGCCGTTGCTGTCGCTGATGAACGACAGCGCGGTGAGGTTATCGGTCACTGTGGGGATGCTGGCGTCGCTCCACGTCTGGCCGTGGTTTGCGGTGTGCATGACCTTGCCCTTCTCGCCGACCAGCCAGGCGTCCTCGCCGCCGGTGGCGGCGACGTCGCAGAGCCAGTAGCCGGGAACCGCAGTGGTGGTGCCGTTCCAGGTCTGGCCGCCGTCGGTCGACGTCTGCACCGACCCGTCTCCGTTCACCGCGTCGCCGCCCACCGCGTAGCCGTACGACGACCCGCCGCCGGGCACGCAGACGGAGTAGGTACACCGCACCGTGTTGTAGGCGCTGTGCGACCAGTTGGCGCCGCCGTCGGTGGTATCGCAGATGAATCCCAGCTGCCTGACGCTGCTGCCTCCGGCGACCCAGCCGTGCTGGGCGTCGGTGAACTCGACGCTCCAGAGGTCTGAGTGCGGGAACGAGGCGTCGATGTCGGAGACGTCGGCCGCGGCCCAGTGGGCGCCGCCGTCGGTCGTGTGCAGCAGCGCAAGGTCGCTGCCGGCGATCCAGCCCTCCTGGTCATTGATGAAGTCGACCGAGTCAAGGTACTGCAGCGTGTGTGAGGCCTGGTCCTTCCAGACCGTGCCGCCGTCGGTGGTCTTCTGGACGATGCTGTCGGGCGAGCCCTCGCTGCCGACCGCCCAGGCCCTCTGGGTGTCGATCGCCTTCACGGCGGCGAACTCGTAGGCCCACCAGGCCGGAACGCTCTTGTTGGTCCAGTGCTCGCCGGCATCGGTGGTGCGCAGGATGATGGCGTTGTTGGCCACGTTGTCGTAGCCCACCGCCCAGCCGTGGTCGGAATCGGCGAAGGCCACGTCGGTGAGGCCGTACTTCGCTCGGTCGATGTGGGGATCGGGATACCCGCGCGCCGCCGCGCCGCGATGAGCGGCGCCCTTCGCGAACGGCCGGTCGGACGCCTGCGTCGCGGCCGGCGGCCGCGGCCAGGGCGGGACCGGCCCGGCGTTCCAGTCCCTGAGGAAGTCGTACCAGCCGAGGTCGTTGGCGAACGCGATCTGAGCGTGGTAAGCGTACTTGTCCCACGTCCAGTCAGACTTCTCTCCCCACCAGATGGTCAGGCCGCTGAAGTCGTCGGCGTAGGTGCCGCTCCAGATCTTCACGACGCTGTTGCGCACCGCGACCGCCATGGCAGCGCTCTTGGTCTTCAGGTCGGCGTCGGTGATGGTCGCGTCGGCGGCCAGGTTCTCGCCGAGCTGAGCCAAGTCGACGTGGTAGCACTCCCACCCGTAAATGGTCCGGTTGAGGTCGTTGCGATACGCCAGACGGTTGTCGGTCAGGCCGAGCCGCATGGCGGAGATCCAAGCATGGATGGCCGGCACGGCGGCCTCGAACTTGGCCACGTCGATGGCCGAGAGGCTGACCCAGGTGAAGCAGCGGATCGGCCGGTAGTAGCGCGTCCAGGCGTCGACAATCACTGAGCTGAACTTCTCGGGTGTCATGTCGGAGTCATCGACCAGCGGGTCGATGGCGCCGTCATAGGGCCAGCCGTCCTGGTCGATGGTCTCTTCAGAACCGATGACGTAGTCGACGAGGTCGGTCTTGCCGAGCTCGTAGACGACCTCGGCCATGGCCATGTTGCAGGCGTCGAAGCCGAGGGCGTCGATCTTCACCCCGGCGCCGGTGATGGCGTTGCGCAGCTCGGGCATGCTGATCTCGGTGTCGGTGTGCTGGTCCCAGCACGTGTAGCGCCAGCCGTAGCCGTGGTCCCACATCACGACCGCCAGCTTGTCCGAGGGGAACTTCGTCGAGACCTCGTCCAAGAACCACTTGAACGTCGCCGGGCTGCCGAAGTTCCTCTCACCGTAGGTGGCGACCGTCGTGCGGGCGGCGCCGACGTACTGGTAGAGCTTGGTGTTGCCCGATCCGTAGCGGTCGACCATGGCGACCACGTTCACGTCGGACGAGCTGCCAGCCATCTCGATACTGGGTTCGGTGAACCGCGGCCAGCAGTAATCGAGGTCGTTGTCGGCGTCGACGTAGATGGCGATGGTCCACTTCGTCGGCGTGGGCGCGGCCTGGGCCCGCTCGCAGAAGACACCCGCAGCCGTCAGCAACGCGGCGCAGACGACGAGGAGGAACATGACGAAGGTGCGCTTCATGGGATCCCCCCGGTGCGTGGTTCGACGACCTTCGTCAAGTGTACTCCCTCGCCGCCGGCACGAGCGTGTGCTGCGTTGAGCTTCAGCGCACCGTCAGCGTGACGGCAGCGGCATGTTCCTCGCGGTTGCCGTTCGGGTCCTCGGCGATGACCAGACAGCGGTAGGTGCCCGTTCGCAGGCGACAGACGAACTGCTTCGTCACCGCTGTCCCCACGCGAACGGCACCGAACCACGAGCGCAGCACGACGCGGCCGCCGGCGTTGCGGACCTCGACGCCCGCCAGGACCTGGGGCGAGTCGGGGTCGGTGACCCGGAAGCGGACGGTCGCCTGGCCGCGGATGAGGGTCGCGCGGCTCAACACCGATGTCCGCGGCCGCGCCACATCGGAAGCCGCGCCGCCCGACTCCGTCGCCAGCAGCGCGCCACCCTCGCCGCCGACCCAGGCGTGATCTCGGTCGGTGGTCGCCAGACAGCGCAGGCCTCCGGCGGCGCCGCTCCGCTGCCGCCACCACATCACCCCGCCGTCGACCGTGCGCAGGACGCTGCCGTCATCGCCGACGACCCAGCCGACCGACGGATTCACGAAGCCGAGGCCGAGCAGCCGCTCGCCTGGCGTGCTCACCTGCCGGCGCCACGTCTGTCCGCCGTCGGTCGTCGCCAGGACGACGCCGACCGGCCGGTCCAGGTCGGCTCCCCAGTCGACCCCCGACGCCCAGCCGCGCAGCGCATCGGCGAACGCGACATCCGTCAGCGCCCCACGCACGTTGCAGCGCCGGCGCTGCCACGTGTCGCCGCCGTCGGTCGTCGAGAAGACGACCGCCGGGTCGTTCCAGCCCACATCGCCGCCGACCGCCCAGCCATGAGAGGCGTCGACGAAGTCGACGCCTCTCAACGTCTCCGTCGTGCCGGTGCTCAGCGTCGACCACGAGGTGCCGCCATCGGAGCTGCGCAGGACTGCGCCGTCGTCGCCCGCCAGCCAGAGACGGCCGGGAGCGGCGTCCACGTCGTGGAGGGCCGCCGCCGTCGGCGCCGCCAGCGGCGTCCAGGCGGCGCCACCGTCGGTCGTCGTCAGCACGGTCCCCTCATCGCCGACCGCCCACCCGGTCGTGCCGTCACCGCGACATGTCGCTCTCAGAGCCGCGGCCGGCGACCACGCAGACGGCGACCAGGCAGCGCCGCCGTCCGTCGTGAACAGAAGCGTGCCCCTCTCGCCGACGGCCCAGCCCTGACCGTCGCCGGCCATGGCGAGGCCGTTCAGATCCTGGAGTGTTCCCTCGCCACTGCGCCCCCATGTCGCGCCGAGGTCACCGCTGCCGAGGATGAGACCGTGCGCGCCGACGGCCCAGCAGGCGCCGCCGGGGGCCCGTACGAGTCCGTTGAGTCGCGTACCCCCGGCATCGGCGTGCGCGGCCCACGTGCAGCCACCGTCGGTCGTTGTGAGCAACGTCCCCGCCGCCCCGACCGCCCAGCCCTGGAGCGCGGTGTTGAAGAACACATCGGCGAGCGTCTCCTCGCTCCCCGTGGCGCCGCGCTCCCACGAAGTCCCGCCGTCGGTGGTCCGCAGCAGCAAGCCCTCCTCGCCGGCGACCCAGCCGGTACGCGGATCGACGAAGCACACGGTGTGCAAGTCAACGTCCGTGCCGGTCGTCAACCGATCCCACGACGCACCGCCGTCGGTCGTCGCCACCATCTTGCCGTTGTTGCCGGCCACCCATACATGATCGCCGTCCGGCGACCAGACCGAGTTCATCGCTCCCGTCGCGCCGGTGGAGACACGCCACCAGCCGAGACCCCCGTCGAAGGTAGAGAGGACGATGCCGTTCGAGCCTACCGCCCAGCCGTGCGACACGTCGGAGAACCCGATGTCGCGGAGCACACCGGAGGTGCCCGAAGCCCGCCGCGTCCAGCTCGCGCCCCCATCGAGCGTCTGAACGATCGTGCCGCCGAACCCGACCGCGCAGCCTCGCGCGGGATCGGCGAACGCGACCGACGTGAGACCGGCCGCCGTCGCGGCGGGCAGGCGCTGCCAGGTGGCGCCGCCGTCGGTGGTGCGGACCACGGTGCCGGCGCCGCCGACCGCCCAGCCGCGTTGAGCGTCGGCGAACGAGACGGCGCCGAGGTAGTTGCCCTGTGGCAACGGGTCCTGCCACTGCCAGGGGTCGGCGGCGGCGCGCGTCGCCGCCCTCGGCGTCGCCGACTCCGCGGCGTCGGGAGCGGCGACCGGCGCCGCCGTCACACCGGCGACGAAGTCGCCAGTCGTGGCCAGGTGCCAGGTGTGGCCACCGTCGGGCGAGGTGACGACCATGCGACGGATGAAGAGACCCGGCTTCGTCCCCACCTCGCCACCCAGCTCCCAGGCGAGCACGTCGTTGCGCCAGCGCGCGAGGTCGGGTCCGCTCTGGCAACTGCACGACAGCCAGAGTCGTCCGCGTGGATCGATGGCCAGCTTCTGGTGGTAGATGGCGTAGCCCCTGTACGGCGGCACGACGAGCACCTGCGGGCGGCTCCAACGGCCGCCGCGCGGCTTGCGTTGGTAGGAGAGCGCCACGTAGCCACGGTGGTGGAAGTAGTCGTCGAGACCACGCCGGTTCTGGCGGAAGACGAGGTGCAGCGTGTCGTCGGGCCCGCAGACCAGCGACACGTACGTCTGCTGGCCCAGCCCGTCGGCGTCAGTGGCGCTGGTGCGGAAGCCCGACGAGAGCACGTCGACCGGCTCGGTCCAGCCGCCGCCGGCGGCGCCGGGCAGCTCCGACCGCGTGTAGCGGAACGGGGCGCGCCGCGCACCTGTCAGGACGTGCAGATAGCCGCGGCTGTCGGCGCAGATCGCCGGCGTGCAGTGGCGGTCGTTCTCCGGTCGACCGAAGGCGACCAGGGTCTTGGCACCCACCGTGGCGGTCGTCTGGTCGTACGCCGCCACGTAGGTCGGACTGCCGCCGGCTGTCCCGTCGCTGGCCTCGGCCCAGACGACATGCGTCGTGTCGCCCTGCGTAGCGGCCAGAGAGGAACCGCCGGCAGAGGTGACGATGCGCAGGGCGCGGTCGGTCACCGGGACCGGAGGTGGCACCACGAGCGCCCCGCCCTCCAGCCACGGCTGCGTGACCAGCAGCTCGTAGCAGGCCACGCCCGAGTCGGGCAGCGCCGTCGACGGGCGTTCGATTAGCAGGAAGGGCGGGCCGTCGACGCGGTTGTGGCCGACGAAGTGCTCGGGCACCACCAGCCCGTCAGGCAGCGGCGCCGCGGTCCACGTGACACACGCGTCGGACGACCAGAGCATCATGTTGCGGGCCGCGCCAGACGCGAGGCGCACGGTCAGGACCGTGTAGACGACACCGTGCGCATCGACGATCAGCCGGTCGTTGGTGCGCCCGCCGCCGCCGAGCGTCTTCACCATGTCGGGGTAGAGCGCGCGGGCGGCGGCGAGGAACGGCCGCCGCTCCCAGGTGCCCGTCCCGAGCACGTGCACGAAGCTCGTCTCGTCTTCGCTGGCGGTGCGGCTGCGGATGAAGGGGAAGCCGTGGTCGTCGAAGGCGGGCACGTTACGAGCGTACGTCGGGCGGTAGCCGAACGTGACGCCGAGGCCGACCGAGGGACGGAGGACGAGGGGGGTGGGGGCGGGGGGGGGGGGGGGGGGGGGGGGGGGGGGGGGGCGGGCGCCGCCCCCCCCCCCCCCCCCCCCCCCCCCCCCCCCCCCCCCCCCCCCCCCCCAAAATCATTCGCCTTACCCCATCAACTCTTTAATCCG
>Ga0315282_10016440_pt1 | contig 10808 bp, 12 predicted proteins | sample YL17G07_20_MG_FD_203693 | JGI IMG/M metagenome (GOLD analysis project Ga0315282, IMG submission 203693) | Sediment microbial communities from Yellowstone Lake, YNP, Wyoming, USA - YL17G07_20 | ecosystem: Environmental > Aquatic > Freshwater > Lake > Sediment | place: USA: Wyoming | collected...
GCGGCAAACAACATCTGCAAGGCGATACAACGGCTCTCATCCCGCGTGAAGAGCAGGTGCCGGCTTGCGGGCGTGATCTGCAATGCGAAGAACCAGCCACGTGAAGAGGAACTTGTTGCCGAGTTCGCCCGGAGGGTAAACAGTTCGCTTGTGCAATTCATCCCTCGCGATCGGATTGTACAGGTTGCTGAGCTGAACCGCAGGACCGTGATCGAGTTCGATCCAGGTTCGACACAGGCAGAGCATTATCGTGTTCTTGCCCGGCGCGTCATGGAGAACACCCGGTTTACGATCCCTACCCCACTCGAGATCGATGACCTTGAAGCCCTCGCTGTCGAATACATGTAGGACCGGGGGGTGCACACTTACCGGGGCACTCTCGGTGACCACCCATGTGCGGGATGCGGTGAGTGTCGTACATGGTCCGAAAGGCTGTACCCACCACAATTTCTCTCTCTTACATGCGACGAGCCTCGACAACGACAACATTATTGTTCCGAAACTGGTATCGAGCGGGCTTTCTGAGACTGATATCATTTTTGGCGGCGAGCAGGCACTCGATCGTACTCTTGATGCGGTACTACGGGACGACCCCGGTGTCATCTTTGTGCTTTCGACCTGTATCGTCGATACCATTGGCGATGACGTCGGGATGGTCTGCCGTAAAGAGAGGGGGATTCCGGTCATCCCTGTCCCTACAGCGGGATTTCTCGGGGGCAGCTTCCAGAACGGCGTGAACAATGCACTCCTTACCCTTGCCGGTATGGCAGCACCCGGTAATGAAACCGGTGACCGGAATACCTGTGATGAGAACAAGACACCATCCGTAAATATCATCGGGGAGAAAAACCTCGAGTATGAGGTTCGCACGAATTACGCAGAGGTGAGCCGCCTGCTCTCTGCAATCAGTGTTCCGGTGAATATCCGGTTTGTGCATGATCTCCCCTCGAAACAGATCGCGCTCCTTGGGGCTGCACGGTTGAACATCCTCCGTGATCCGGCACTCGTTCCGGTAGGAGAATTCCTAAAGAAGCGTTTTGGGATGCCCTACCTCCCTTCGTTCCCCACCGGTATATCCGGCACTATCGCATTTCTGGAAACCGTGGCGGGTGCCTGTGGCGTTGAGTGCCGGAATGCCGTTGCAGATGAGCGTGTATTGCAGGATGCGATGCTTGCGGAGTTTGCAGATCTGTCGGGATCAGGTGTCTCGTTTGAGAATGCCCAAGCAGATCAGGACTGCATCCAGACCGTGCGGAAGGTGGCACATACGCTCAGGATGAAGATTAAAAAGAATGGCTGCCCGGTCCCGCTGCCTACGACCCCGCCTGTGGGAGTTTCCGGTGTGCGGCGGATGCTCCACCGCTGGAGGTGTTCGATCCATGCCTGAATGCGAAGATCCTCTCTGGCCCTGCGCGATGACCGGTGCCGCCGCGTGCCTCGCCGGCTTTCACGGTCTCGACGTGATTATCCATGGTTCGAGCGGGTGTTATTATTATCCTGCCACCCTGCTCCATGCCCCGCTCCACGGGACATTCATGCTCGAGAAAGAGGTGATCTTCGGATCGGAAGAACGGCTTAACGAAGTCATTGGGGAACTCGCGGGAAACGGCACCCGGATCGCGGTGATCACGACCTGTGTTCCGGCTGTGCTCGGCGAGGATATCAGGTCGATATTGGCTACTCACGATGTCATCCTCGTTGACAGCCCCGGCTTCGCCGGTGATGTGGAAAAAGGGTACCAGACTGCGCTCTCCACTCTTGCCCCCCGGGTGGATACCGGTATGACCGGGATAAATATTGACGGGGCGAGCCTCTTTGATCCGTTCTCCCGGGGAAATGTGCGGGAGATCACCCGGTTGCTGGGGATTGCCGGTGTCCCAACGGGAACCATGTTCTCGCAGGACCAGATTGAAAAGGTCTGGCAGGCAGCCCCATATACGGTTGGGACAAACGAGGATTTTCCCAGCGGTGTCGGGACATATCTTGGCGGTACGCTGGGTTTTCGCGCGACGATGAATTCATTTGAGCATATTGCCCGGGTGTATGACGGTGCAGATATTGCGCCCGTGTGCGACGAGATTCGCAGGGAGGAAGAGCGGGTCACCTACGCCTGCGACAAGTACCTGCGCCGTTTTGATCCCCCATCGGTTGCGATCTTTGCCGGGGCGTCATATGCGCAGTTTGCAGCACACCTTCTCGAACGATATCTTGACGCAGATATACTCGTTCTGGGAACGAGAAACGAACCCCCGGAATCTTCACGGTACCCGGCAGTACAGGTGCAGGGACTGCATCACGTACGGGAATGCATCGGACGTCATGCACCCGATCTGGTGATCGGTTCATCATTCGAGCGCTCGGTCTCTGCCGGCAGTGCATTTGTGGGGCTGATTCCCCCGCTCAGGGGAAAAGTCCGACTCGCTCACCAGCCACTTGCCGGTGTTAGCGGCACACTCCATTTTACCGAAGAAGTGCTGAATGCGTGCATGGAGCACAAGCCTGTGGTGCAGTAGGTTGCGCACCCGCGACATGTCTGACGCTCTGTCCATTTCGTATGCCGGGCGACAATGAACTCCTGCGGTTCTCCTGTCACATCCCATGTTGTGCCGTGCAATACCCCGGCGGTTCACTTTCACACCGCGCACGGTGACTGGTTATATACCGATCTGATCAACGCCTTATCACAACAGCAGGTGGTCGTGTATGATGCAAAAAGCAGGATATATCCAGCGGACCGGGTGTAGTGCACTCGATTGCGATGGGCATGTGCATGAAGTTATTGAGCTGCACATCCTCGGCACCCGGTATGCGATCCGGCTGGCAGACCTGGTACGAGGGATCTCCGGGCGTGTATGCATTCAGGTTGAGGCCATCAACCGAGAATGGAACAACTACCTTGGGGCAACCTGCGGGATTGCGCAGGTTTCGGTATCTGGTAAAGCCTTAAACATCGAACTTTTCGAAGCAGGAAATTTTACCGTCTCTCTCGCCACGCTTCGGGCAGTAATATACAAAAAACAGCGTCTTGCCGTGATCGTGAAGATACCGGAACAGCCCGTGCAGCCAGCGTGGAAACCCCACCGGCTCGCGGATGACCAGCAGCAGATCAGCGCCGTTGTATAGGGTTGTACGGGAATCACTCCTGTACGAGGCCAATCCCTTTTTGGTGGCAATGGCCGGATGGAGTGAATTGCGTGAGATTCATGGGGTGATCGCTTCAGGGCGTTTCATTGCATCCCGGTGTTCTTCCTCACTAACAGCACATACAATTTTTCCTGTTTTTCCCCTGACACCATCTCCTTAGGGGAGAATCTCCCGCCGGTATGTTTTTTAGCCACATCATCGGGATTGAACTTCTTCTGTGCCGTTATTCCGGCTCCTGATATCCTTTAAAATGTGAAAATGATTCGGCCGTTTTCATGTACTGTTTGTGTGTCCGTGCGGGTATCATGTACGTTTTTTATCGGGATGGAATCCCGTTTATGTAATGTCCTCCTCACGGTTCGACGCCGTCATATCGTGCAACATTAATAGTCCTGCGACAGAAGTTTCTTAGTTGAAATGACACCTTTTTTATCCGATCAATACTGTTTCCGCATATGTCCGGAGGACTGAGGTGAGTATGGAAGAAGATATGTACCGGGAACTGGTCGAATGCCAGCAGGATCTCATCGTCAAATTTAACCCCGAAGGGCGGCTCCTTTTTGTTAACCCTGCATATTGTGCGATCACGGGAAAACCCCAAAACGAACTGACGGGCAGTGTTTTTATGCCGGTGACGAGTGAGCGCTATACCGATGTGATGGCGACCCATATGACAAAACTCTTCCGCCTTCCGTTTGCCTGCATCGTAGAGCAGTGGATACCCTCCTCAAAGGGACTGCGATGCATCAGCTGGTCGGCCAAATCCATCCTTGACAAAAATAACAGGGTGACCGCCATTGTCGCCACCGGGCGGGACATCACCCGGCGCAAACGGAAAGAACGGGCAATCAAACAGCGGGACGATGACCTCATGCTCCTGATCGAAAGCGGGCAGCAGATGTATTACACGCACACTCCTGATCATGTCATGCTGTATTCCAGCCCGAGAATCCGTACGCTCCTCGGGTGTCGTTCCCGTGGCGGGAAACGGTTGTGGACCGATTACCTGTCCGACAACCCGCTCAATGCAACCGGGCTCGAACGGACAAAGAGGGCAGTTGCCTCCGGCAGACGGGAACCTCCCTACCGGCTGGAACTCTTAAGGGAGGATGGCGCGAGGTGCTGGGTGGAAGTGAATGAGATTCCGGTTGTAAAGAACGGTAAGACCGTTGCGATCGCGGGATCGATTGTGGATATCACTGAGAAGATGCAGATCGATGAAGGACTCACTGAAGCGGAGATACTATTCAAAGGCTCTGGCAGCACTGGCGGGAAAAAAGATGATCCGGTATCTTCAAAATCAAAGAGTTATCTCTCTATTTTCAGGTAAATTTTTTCAAAAGAAATGGTTGCTACAGAAGATAATTCAGTCTATTTCATCATTTAAAAAAGAACAGTGAGGATTCGATAAACGTTACAACAAGTAATGCCAGCAAGAGATCCTTGAGTGGCAAACCTCAGATCTCTTATGAGTGTTGCATAGATCCGGTCAAGGTTACCCGCGCCTGACGCACTCGGCTATATACGACCCGGCTTTCTGGGTGCTCGCCGACCCGCCCATGTCCTTTGTCACGATACCGTCCCGGATGCTCTTTTCTATTGCCGCAACCACTGCTTTTGCCGCATCGCGCTCCCCGATATGATCCAACAGCATTGCGCCCGCCCAGATGGTGGCGATCGGGTTTGCAACCCCCATGCCTTTGTATTTCGGTGCCGAACCGTGGATAGGCTCAAACATCGAGGTGCCCTTCGGGTTGATGTTGCCGCCAGGCGCAAGCCCCATGCCTCCCTGTATCATGGCGCCGAGATCGGTGATGATGTCGCCGAACATGTTGGGGGTGACCACGACATCGAACGATTCGGGATTTTTCACAAACCACATCGTGACCGCATCGACGAAATCGAACTCTGTCGCCACGCCGGGATACTTTGCTGCCGTTTCAGTAAAGACATCGCGCCATAAGCCATAGATATCGGAGAGCACGTTTGCCTTGTCGACCGACGTGAGTTTTTTCCTCCGCTCATTCGCCCGTTCAAATGCATAGGTGATAACGCGGCGTGCCCCCTCGCGGGTGATGACACCAATCTGGTATGCTATCTCCTCTGCATCGCTCTCTACGTCCAGCCCGAACTTCACGTTATAGAGTTCGCGGGCGACGGAAAGTTCGAGATTCTGGTGCTTTTTAAACCGGGAACCGATCCCGATATAGAAATCCTCGGTGTTCTCCCGGACGACGAGAAAATCGATATCAGCCGGTGTCTTTCCCGCGAGAGGGGTGTCGACACCTTTCAGCAGTTTGATCGGGCGGAGGTTGACGTACTGGTCAAAGGAGAACCGGATCGCGAGGAGGATCCCCTTTTCGAGCACGCCGGGTTTTATCCGGGGATCGCCAATAGCACCGAAATAGATCGCCCTGAACTTTTTGAGCTCGGTAATATCGTCTTCCGTCAGGAGGTCCCCCGTGGCAAGGTAGCGGTCCGCACCGATATCAAATGCCGTCCAGTCAATATCGAATGAGAACCGTTCACCCGCAGCATCAAGCACCTTTTTGCCTTCCTCGACAATCTCCGGTCCGATACCGTCCCCGCCTATCGACGCGATTTTGTACATATTGGCACCTCCTTTTGCTGTTTTGCGTATTCCACGAGCCCGCCGGCATCAACAATGCCCTGCATAAATTCGGGCACCGGCTCGATCGGGAATTTTTTCCCGTCAGCCTTGATGTAGTGCTCCTTTGTATTCACGGTGACCTGTGCGCCGTCCGCTATCCGGTCAGTGTCCGTGCAGACCACCGGGAGCAGTCCGACATTGACTGCATTCCGGAAGAATATCCGGGCAAATGACCGGGCGACGACCACCGTCACACCGGCGCCTTTCAGGGCAAGCGGGGCATGTTCACGGGATGACCCGCACCCGAAGTTTCTGCCCGCTACGATTACGTCGCCACCGGTTGCCTCTCTTCCGAACTCGTCCCGGGTGCCTTCAAAGGCGTGTTTTGCGAGTTCCCGTGGATCATAGATCGTGAGGAACCGTCCCGGGATGATCGCATCCGTGTCAATGTCGTCACCGAATTTCCAGACCCGCATCATCACACCTCCCGTGGATCAGTAATCTCGCCCGTCATTGCGCTCGCAGCTGCCGTTGCCGGAGAACAGAGATACACCTGTGCCTCGGTGCTTCCCTGTCGTCCCTTGAAGTTGCGGTTCGATGTCGAGAGCGACACCTCCCCGGGCGCAAGGAGCCCGAATGCTCCGCCCATGCAGGGACCGCAGCAGGGCGCTTCGACAAGTGCACCGGCTTTGACGAACTGTTTGATAAGCCCGGCATCCAGTGCCTTGAGGTATTCATCACGGGACGCAGGGATGACGATAACGCGGAGGCTGGGAGCAAACTTCTTTTTACCGAGCACTTCTGCTGCCTCGGCGAGATCCTCAAACCTCCCGTTCGTGCACGACCCGATGAAGACCTGGTCGACATGCGTCCCTGCAACTTTTGAGACCGGGACTCCCTTGTCTACATTGTGGGGGATCGCGACCTGCGGTTCGAGGTCTGATACGTCATATGATCGTGTCTCTGCAAATTTTGCATCGCTGTCACTCTCAATAATAAACGGGCTCATCTTCCGGCGCTTCTTCATGTAGTCCCAGGTTATTGTATCAGGAGCAACAATGCCTGCTTTCGCACCCATCTCGATCGCCATGTTACAGCAGGTCATCCTGCCCGGTATCTCCATGCGGGCGATCGCATCCCCGCAGAACTCGATTGCCTTGTACGTCGCGCCATCTGCCCCGATATCCGCTGCGATGGCGAGGATCAGGTCTTTTGCCCCGACCCGGGCGGGAAATGTTCCCGACACTTCAGCCCGGATTGCCTCCGGTACTTTGAAGTAAAGGGCCCCAAACTTCAGGACAAAACCCATGTCGGTCGAACCGATTCCGGTCGCAAACGCCCCGACTGCCCCGTACATACAGGTATGGGAATCGGCGCCAACTACGATCTCCCCGGGGGCCGCCCGTCCTTTTTCGAGGACTACCTGGTGGCAGACCCCTTCGTTGATATCATAATTGTGGATATCCTGTTCGAGAGCAAACTGCCGCATGTATATATGATTGCTTGCCGCCTCAATGGAGTCTGCCGGTATCTGGTGGTCAAAGAGCATGATAATGCGTTTTGGATCAAAGACCTTTGTTCCGCCCATCTCGTAGAACTTCTGGATGGCAAGGGGTCCGGTAATGTCATGGATCATCGCCCCGTCAACCGGTGTCATCACTACCTCGCCTGACCATATCGCCTTGCCGCACTTTTTAGAGAATATCTTTTCTACGATTGTCTGTCCCATGCTCAATCGCCTGTATAGTTGATCTTTAATGATATTGTAGTTTGGGGAATGGCAGGTTTGAACCAGTTGTTGCGATAACTGTGATTCTTTTCGAAGTCAAAGTAACCTTTAACCAAGTCTTAAGTAAAGATCTTGTGACAATTATGATACGAAGATTCGTCCTCGCTATCGCCGTCACCGCAATTATTGCGATGGCGCTCGTTGGCTGCGTAACAGCAGCGGCAACTGATACGTCCGATGAAAAAGTGATTCATGCTTCCGGTACTGGAACTGTGATCGGTACGCCCGACCGGGCGCAGGTTACCTTCTCGGTCCAGACCGAAAACACTGACGTGAAAGTTGCCCAGGCTGCGAATGCCCAGCAGATGACCAAAGTGATCGATGCGCTCGTTGCTTTCGGGATTCCGAAAGATGCAATGAAGACAACCGGGTATAATATTTACCCGGTGTATGACGATACCAAAACCCCTTTTGGTCAGAAGGTCCGCACGTACCAGGTATCAAATACCCTCACCATCACGCTCCATGACGTGAACAAGACCGGCGATGTAATTGATGTCGCGGTGGCAAACGGCATCAACCAGGCACGATCCATCCAGTTCATGCTCTCAGACGAGCAGTCCCAGGTGCTCAGGACGCAGGCTCTCCAGAAAGCCGTTGCCCGCGCCCGGGCCGATGCCGATACGGTAGCAGCAGCGATGGGGACGAATATCACCGGTGTAAAAAGCGCCGATATCAGCGGCGGTTATGCCCCGGTTCTTTTCGAAAACTATCAGGCTGATAATGCATTGATGAAATCCGCTGGAGCTTCTACACCTATTCAGACGGGAGATATCACGGTTACCGCACAGGTATCCATCACGTACATGTTCCGGTAATTGCCGGGATCTATTCACAACTTTTTTACATTAGCAGTGTGTGATCATTTCTTAAATCACAGTACAGGGTCCGAACCATCCGGACACAATACCCGGTAAGTATCGAATATCCCAAAAATTGCGGATACAATAGGATTGATTTTGATATGGAGCGCAATATCGGCTTTAAAGAGCGAAGATATATTGAGGAGTTGAGAATCCTGACCAGGTCCACCGCGTTTGATTGTGTGATCGATGACCGGTTCGACCGGGTGATCTACGTGATCCGGCAGGGTGACATGGGGCTTGCCATCGGGAAAAAAGGTGAGAATATCAGGAGACTCCAGCACGTGCTGGGCAAACGGATCGAGATGGTGGAGTTTGCGGAGGTGCCCGATGCGTTCATCGCGAACATATTCAAACCGGCAGAAGTGGTGGGTATCGAGCGGACTGCGGAGAACGGGCCGGTGAACGTGCTCGTGAATAAGAAGAGTGATCTTGGTATCGCCATAGGAAAAGCCGGCTGTAATATCGAAAAAGCGCGTATCCTCTGCCGACGATTCCATGGGCTCGAGATCGGGGAAGTGCTCCTTACGCGGGAGGCAGTATGAGCGGGACAATCGATCCGGCGATAGTAACAGAGCTCTGGGAGATCATCTGCGAACGGGCAGTGCATCCCACGAACAGCTCGTACACCAGCCGTCTGCTCCGGGATGAAAAAGGGATCGACAAGGTGCTCGAGAAGGTTGGCGAGGAATCCACAGAATTTATCCTTGCCGTGAAAAATGGTGTACCGGAACGAACCACGGAAGAAGCGGCGGATCTCCTGTTTCATATCCTTGTTGCGCTCCGTGCGGCGGATGTCGATCTCGCCTGCGTCATTACAGAACTCGAAAAGCGGCGGAAGTGACCTGTGTTTACAGGTTCATGGGTTTTTTAAAAAAACTCGCATAAAGCCAAAAACTTCGCACCTGAGCAATGAAAATTTTGCTTTCACCAATCAATTTTGGTTGGGCAACTTATCATCTGGGAATTTCAAAATTTTCATGACAAAATTTAGCGAGGCTTCCCCGCCTCAGGGCCTCTCCGAGGCACGGCGGGGCAAACGGTTTTTTCGCGATGAAAAGATGGCTGGTTCTAAACCGGGATCTGTATCACGCGATAGTACGTCAAACAAATACTCCGAGTTTTCAATCAAAACTCCCTGCCCAGGCGCGACCCAACAGGCGTCGCGCCGACCCGCATCAGCGGGGGGTGATCTCGCAACGCGGGGGCGTGGGGGGGAAGCCCCCAATGAATATAATGCCAATAAATTTTTTCACAATCGATTTCGGTTGTGCAACTTATCGTTTATGAATTTCAAAATTTTCATGACAAACGGTTATCGATTAGTGCTCTCATCAACCCGGGCACTTAACGCTCTACCGGGGCACCATCTCAATTAGGCCTATGACAACGAAACATTCCGGCATAACGAATGCATACGGGTTATGAGAGTCTCACGCCCGGGAAAAAAGCGCCTATTTTTGCAGGAACGTGGACAGGTCGATTAAGTCAGGAAGATCTTTGAATGTATGCCCGGCTTCGGCGAGCACGCTTTCCTCCACAAAGATGGGTGCTTCCCTGCGAAGAGCTACTGCAATCCCGTCACTCGGGCGGCAGTCGATACACTCTTCATGGTTGTTTCCAGAACAGACGAGCTCTGCAAAATAGACCCCGTTCTCAACGCTGTCGATCCGGAGGGAGTGCAGGGTGATTGCGAATTTTCCCATCAGATCCGAAAAAAGGTCATGGGTGAACGGGCGGGGCAGTACTTCCCGGTTCTTTGCGCTGTTGATGGCAACAGCTTCCCACAGCCCGATAAAGATCGGCAACAGACGATCGTCCTTGTCGCACAGTAACACTACAGGTACCGCTGCGGCATCGTTTTTTGCGACAAATACCCCCTTTACCTCGCACCCGACCAGAACCATACCTGTGAGAGAGATTGCCGTCTTTCCTGATAAGAGTTGAGGTGAGACGGACTTACGGGGATTCAGCTTCACGGCGGACAATGATGATGCTCGCGAGGATTCCGAGAGCGATATTGAAGTAATAGAGGACAATCCGCCAGATGACTACGAATATACCGACAATCGATGCCGGAATGAAGATAGCATACATGGATGTCGCCCCGAGCTCGGCGATGCCGGAACTCCCCGGGGTGAGCGGGAGCATCATCAGGATCGCAAGGATGAGCTGGATCACAAAAGATTCAAAGATGAGCGGGGGCTGACCGAGCCCGACAAGGATCAGGGATGCGGTGACAATCTCTGAAACCCAGTATAAGAGGGTGAACAAAAATCCCCATAACAGGCCCCCCTTGGCAGTCCTTACGAATTTTCCGACAGTTGTGTGGAAATTCCCAATCTCCCGGTCAATCCTTTCGAGCAGTTCCTCAACTCTCGGTTTTTCCCATTTCTTTGTA
>Ga0315282_10016441_pt1 | contig 10808 bp, 12 predicted proteins | sample YL17G07_20_MG_FD_203693 | JGI IMG/M metagenome (GOLD analysis project Ga0315282, IMG submission 203693) | Sediment microbial communities from Yellowstone Lake, YNP, Wyoming, USA - YL17G07_20 | ecosystem: Environmental > Aquatic > Freshwater > Lake > Sediment | place: USA: Wyoming | collected...
GGCGTCGGAGGCGCTGCGGTTGAGGACGAGGTGATCGTTACGTCTGAGGGTTGCGAGGTCATCTCGAAATGCGCAGAACGAGCAGAGGAACTCCTAGAACAGCAACGCTCACAGTAGTTCAATCAGAACCTCAACGGCGGCGACGAACCTGCAATGTGGATTCAAATCGGGAAGATTCATGGTCATCTTATATGGAAGCGCTTAAGTCTGCATGACGGCACGAGAATCGGAGGCTGTTGCGATTGGGAAGACTTGACGGCAAAGTCGTTTTGGTGACAGGTTCAGGACGGGGATTTGGACGTTCGATGGCTATGGCATACGCAAGAGAAGGAGCGAAAGTTATCGCGGTCGCACGTTCTGTCAACGAGCTGAAGAGCCTTGAAAGTGCAGTGCGTTCCCGTGGAGAAGAAATTATGGCGATTCCGGTTGACCTCTCGAAAGAGAATGAGATTCAGAACTTGAGGGATAAGGTCCTTTCATCTTACGGAAGGTTTGACGTGCTTGTGAACAATGCGGCTGTTAGCTACTGGAAGACGATAGAAGATATGACGTTGCAGGATTGGGACTTCACGATGGCAGTGAACATCCGATCCTACTTCCTTGCCACAAAGGCTTTTCTCCTAACGATGAAGGAACAGCAGAGTGGCAGCATAATCAACATTTCATCAAAATCGGCGGAACAAGGATTCGTTGCCGAAATAGCATACTGCCCATCAAAGTTCGCAATGGAAGGTCTGACTCAGTGCCTTGCACTTGAGTTGAACCAGTACAACATCGCTGTCAACTCGCTCAACGTTGGTGCTCCCCCGGGCAAAGTGCTGAAACCGACCAACCTCACCCTGGACGAAGCGGAGAAACTACCTCGGGAAATCAAACAGAAATACGCTGATGATGAATCGATGGTTGAAGCCTTCACAGATGCTTGGACGTTTCTCGCCGTGCAGGATGGTTCGGGAGTGACAGGGCAGAGGTTCAGTACTCGTGAGCTTGCAGCGTTTCTTGAACAGAACGGTTGGGAGAAGGCTGTTGCTAAGTGGCGAGGGAAACTGACAATGGCTGTCTACACGCCGTATGACTTGCCTAAGGTTGTGCGCTACCAGACGCCGGACGGAGGGTGGAAGGAGCTAAAGTTCTAGAGCAGAACGCGGCCCATGGGCCTCAGCTGTGGGCCAGCCAAGCCACGTGCTCGCCAGCTCCGATATTTCCGAAAGTAACCGTCCAATGGATTATTCCGTCAGTTGGGGCCAGTATCTCTTCTCGACCGCCGAACACTCCCACCACTTCCGCTATCACCTCTCCCTTTCTGACTTCCTGACCCAGTTCATATCGTGTCAGTAGTATCCCGCTTGTTTTCGTTCGAGCAACTGATGTGCGGGTTGCGACTCTCTGCTTCCCTTGCTCCTCGACTGCCCCGCTCAGCATGCCCAGTTTTCTGAGGACGTTCTTGACGCCCCTCAAACCGAACTGAACGTAATGTTCGCTAACGCGGCCGCCTTCTCCCATTTCAGGGTAGAGTCCTGCTGCTCCATGGGAATTGCAGCAGTACGGGGAAAGATGTTCGAGGTCGAAATGGTAGTCGACACCGGGCTCTGTGTCGATCAACACGTCGGCGCCAAAGGCTTTCGCTAACTCCAAGGACGTGTGCTTGGTCCTCGTTGGCTTCTTAGATGGAACGTAGATGTGGGGGATGTTCATGCTGCCAATCCCTCCGCTGTGAAGGTCGATCACGACGTCGGCAGTCGACGCGAGCTTGGAATAGAGCGTGTGCGCTAGTCTTTCCGTAGCCGTCCCCTCGGGCGTACCTGGGTATAACCTGTCGAGATCCTTACCGTCAATTGGATTGAGCCTGACTCTGTGCTTGAAAGCCATCGGATTTTGGACGGGCACAACAATTAGGTTTCCCTTTAGCGATTTCGGGTCCAGTTCCTCTGCCAAGCGGCGACAGATTTCGACGCCCTGCAACTCGTTTCCGTGGGTGGCTGCTCCAACGTAAACCGTCGGACCTGCTCCACCACCTTCAAAGATGTGAGCAAGAAACTTGACCTCAATTCCGTCCATAGTGATAAAGGCCGGGAACTCAACAAGACGCCGCTGTCCTTTCGCAAGCGAACTCATAGCTTCACAATCAACCCTTGGGGACTTGACATCTTATCGTTGGTCGGACTATTATCGTCGAATGAGCGCTCCAATTTTAAGTGGTTCTCCAATATTCGGATTTTGGAAGTAGATACACCCATATACGCAGGAAATCGCTTCTAGGCTGCTGGAAGAAAGCGCAACCTGAGGGTGAACGCGCGGTTACTGAAGATGTGACGAGTTGACTGCCGTGTTGGAGCCATTGCTTGCAATTCGCGGTCTGAAAGTGAATTTCTACACTTACGCTGGCGTAGTGAAGGCGCTCGACGGAATTGATCTCGAACTCTGGAAAGGTGAATCACTGGGGTTAGTGGGAGAGACCGGCTGCGGCAAATCCGTGACTTCCCTCGCCATCATAAGGCTCGTCCCTGATCCGCCTGGCAAGATCGATGCAGGAGAGATCATCCTGAGAGGAGAAGACCTCCTCAAGAAGCCGGAGCAGGAGATGCGGAAGATACGCGGCAACGTCATAACGATGGTCTTCCAAGACCCGACGACCTTTATGAACCCTGTTATGACGATCGGGGAGCAGGTTGCTGAAACCCTTCTGATTCATCAAGACCTGAGGAAGGATTTGCTGGCAGACCGCATTGGCGATCTGTCAGACAGGCTTGCAGAGTTGGATCCGACTTCGAACGAAGCTCGCATACTGAAGGGTAAGATTGATTCTCTTCAGAAGCTTCCTCCAGAGAAAGTTCGCGCCTCTCGTGGAGACTTGAAACGGATGGCCTTGAAGAGGTCAGTGGAGCTGCTGCGAACAGTGAGACTACCGGAACCTGAGAGTATCATCAGGCGATATCCGCACGAACTCAGCGGTGGCATGAGACAACGTGTGATCATAGCTATGGCCATAGCCTGTCACCCGGAACTCCTAATCGCAGACGAACCGACGACTGCTCTCGATGTCACAATTCAGGCGCAGATCCTTGACCTTTTGAATGAGCTGAAGGAGACTGTCGGCCTTTCGGTCATGATTATCACGCACGACCTTGGCGTGGTCGCTGAGACTTGCGACCGCGTAGCTGTAATGTATGCTGGAAACATAGTTGAGATTGCGCAGACAGAGCGACTTTTCGAGAAGCCACTGCATCCGTACACACAAGCGTTGCTGAGAGCCGTTCCGAAGATTTCAGAGCGAAGGACCGAGCTGGAGTCGATCCAGGGTTCTGTGCCGAACCTCATCGACCCTCCGACCGGTTGCAGATTCCATCCACGATGTCCGTTTGCAATGGGAGTTTGCAGGAAACAAAAACCTGAGCTGGAGGAAATTGAACAGAAACACGTCGTTGCTTGCTTCCTTCACACATCGAGGAGCACACAAAATTGAAGGCGGATCATTCGGAGCACCTGCTGGACGTGAGAGGTCTTAAGAAGTACTTCCCTCTAGGTGAAGGATTCTTCGGACGCGCGGCAGGCAAGGTTTACGCGGTTGACGACGTGAGTTTTTCGATCTATCCCGGCGAGACACTTGGTCTTGTAGGAGAATCAGGTTGTGGCAAGACTACGGTGGGACGGTGCATTCTAGCACTGGAGCGTCCAACCGCAGGCGAGGTCTACTTCAAAGGCCTTAATGTCCTTGGCCTCCGTCGAAATGAACTCAAAAGGATCAGATCAAAAATGCAGATAGTCTTCCAAGACCCATACGCCTCATTGAACCCTAGGTGGGCTGTCAGGGATATCGTTGCGGAACCGCTGGTAGTAACCGGCAGAGCAAGGAGGGGTGAGATCAGACCAATCGTTCTTCGCTTGCTGAATACAGTCGGCCTGAACGAAGATCATATGAACCGATTCCCACACGAGTTCAGTGGAGGGCAACGGCAGAGAATAGGTATTGCACGGGCGCTATCAGTCGAGCCAGACTTGATAGTTCTTGATGAGCCAACTTCTTCGCTTGACGTTTCTGTCCAAGCGCAGATCCTCAATCTTCTCAAGAAGCTGCAGGGTGAACTTCACCTTACCTACTTGTTCATTTCCCATAATCTCAGCGTCATTAAACACATGAGTACTCGCATCGCGGTCATGTACTTGGGCAAGATAGTCGAGATCACCCGAGCGGACGAGTTGTTCCGAAAACCGTTGCACCCATACACTAGGATACTCCTTGACTCCATACCCGTGCCGGAACGGAAAGCAAACGCGCAGAGAAAGCGGATAACGGGCGATGTTCCCAGTGCTGCCCATCCACCGCCTGGATGTCGTTTCCACCCACGATGCCCAATCGCGATTGAGAAATGTTCGAAGATAGAACCCGAGCTAGTTGAAATCGAACCAGACCATTTCGTATCATGCCATCTACCAGGAAAGTACGGATGAGAAAGCAGGAGCGTAAAGCCGAATGAAAGGGGAAAAGGACCGCGAGGACCACTACGAATCAGGCCCAGTGGATCTTGAGCTCAAGGACTATGTGGCCCTGCTCATAGCGATGGCCGAGACCACAATGTTGCCATTAGTCTTGCTTGTTATTGTTCTAGCAGTAGTTGGTGTCACCGTATCTATCATTCTCTTTCGCTAAGAGAATCGGGCTCAACCAGGCAAATTGCCTTGTGGGTCGTGAAATCCTCTCCTGAACCTCCTTTGGAGTTCATGAGATAACCTCTTGAAACCCCTGTTGAGTGCTCAGAAGTCGTAACCTACGGACATAATATGGTCGCGAAGTAACGCGGCGCCGTGGGTTGCAGCTCCTATGTAGCCGGGCGGATGTCATGTTCGGCCGCCTATGATGGCTACTGGGATGTCCCCCTGGGTTGTATTAGGCCCGCCTCTAGCGGTAGATTTCCTGCGAATTTCCTACCTGCCTGAATGGACTGATTCATCCCTGAGGGAGTCGTTCGGACGCTCCCTGATGATAGGTTCTGATCGGACTACTGTGAGCGTTGCTGTTCTAGGAGTTCCTCTGCTCGTTCTGCGCATTTCGAGATGACCTCGCAACCCTCAGACGTAACGATCACCTCGTCCTCAACCGCAGCGCCTCCGACGCCCGGAACGAAAATGCCCGGTTCGAAGCATAACACCATGTTCTCCTGCAACTTCATCTGCCTACTCTTCGGCAAGGTCAACGTTGCACCCGTCATGTCCGGCGGGTCCACTCCTACTCCGTACCCGTGACCGAAAGTCCAAGTCCTGACATGGTCGCGGAATGGATTGCCGTCAAGCGTCTTGTAGGCTGCTCTTAGAACTTCGGTGTCCGTTGCTCTCGAGCGCGTTGCGTTGAACATGGCTTTGACCATATTCAGAGAAGTCTCGATCAGATCCAATTGGTCCTTGGTACCGCGACCCACTACATATGCAGGTTGGATGTCTGAGTGGTAGCCCATCAGTTCCGTGCCGATGTCAGCGTAAACCATGTCCCCTTCTCTAAGCTTTCTTTGCGTGTAATCGGGACTTAGGTATGGGATCGCTGATCTCGGCCCGCTTAGCACTATCGACCATGGGTTGTCGCCGCCAGCATCGAACATAGCCTTCTCAACGGCCATGTGGACCTCGTACTCAGCAATGCCCGGTCTGCTAGTTTCGATCAACGCCCTGACGCCTTCGTCCGCTATCTCCGCAGCCTTCCGCATAATCAGAAGCTCGTTCGGGCTCTTGATAACGCGCAACCGGTCCAAGTCATCGGTGCAGGAGACGAGCTTCGTCCTCGGAAGAACCTTGGTGAGCTCAAGGTATAGATTCATTGGCAAGTTTGTCCCGGCGAGTCCTAGTTTCGCTTTTCTTTTCGCTCCAAGTACATCCTTGGTAATGTGTGCCATGCCTTCGTATCTCGCATTGGCAAATTGGTCGGTTGTTGTTCGGACGTCCTGTAACCATGTTTGTTTCTTTGCGCGTTCGGTCTCTGCCTTTGAGATTATCAACGACGGTTCGTCTTCTGTGGGGATGATCAGGAGGCTCTCACTGCTCTGATATGGCACAATGACATCTTTCTCCTGAATTTCGTGAGGAGGAAAATTGAATCCCACCAGATACCGAAGATTCTGACCATCCTCGACTCCCTGACCCATAGAGTAGCGTTTGCCAGAATACGCTAGGACCGCGTCGAATCTCTTCTTGCGTGCTAATTCCTGAACTTTCCGAACTCGTTCGCGATATTCGGATATGGGTATGCCTTCCATTTCAAGTCAGACTCCCAGAGATCTCCATTTCGAGCACAGCCTTTCGGCATGCCCCACACAGTCAGTAATGACCTCGCAGCCGTCATCTGTCACTATTACCTCGTCCTCCAGAGCAGCTGTGCCGACTCCGGGCATTGTTAAGGCCGGTTCATAGCAGAAAACCATGTTGGGCCTTAGAATAACCGCCTCATCCTTTCGTTTGTGAAGGCTTCGATCTGTTAGGAAAGGAGGGTCAACTCCGACTCCGTATCCATGTCCGATGTACCACATGCGGAGCCTTCCCTCTGAGGCAGTCACACCGGCTTGAACGAGATCTCCCTCGGAAACTCCTGATCGAGTGGTTTCGAACATTCCGCGCATGATCTTGATGTTGGTTTCTAGCAAAGATATTTGCTCTTGACGAGGTTGCCCAATTATGGTATTTGGCTGAACATCTGAGTGGTAACCAAGAAACTCAGAACCAATGTCCGCGCGCAGCCAATCGCCAGATCTCAGTCGGCGTTGCGTATAGTCTGGGCTAGTGAAGGCTGTGAAAAGCTGACTGCGAGGACCACTCACAACCACCGACCAAGGGTTATCACCGCCGGCGTCGAACATCGCCTTCTCAACCGCTTGATGAATCTCGTACTCTGCCACTCCTTCTTTTCCAGTTTCCAAGAGAGCGCCAACGCCTGCCTCAGCGATCTCGGCGGCCTTTCGCATGATCTTCAATTCATTTTCTGACTTGATCATTCTCAATCGATCAACTTCCTCAGTGCAGGAAACGAATGGTGACTTTGGCATTGCCTTAACAAGGGCCTCGTACAGTTCCCACGTTACTCCTACACCGGCGATTCCAATCTTGCCTTTCGAGATTCCCCGCTCTTGGAGTACGTCTCGCGTCATTTCAGCCAACCCTTTTGATCTCTTAGCTACAAGGTACCTCTCTCTTCCTGACCTTACGTCGCGAATCCAAGTCTGCTTTCTAACCAAGCCCTCATCGCCTCGGGACATGACCAAGGCAGGCTCCCCTTCGCTTGGTATGACCACAATAGCCACTCCTCGCGTGTAAGGCAAGAGTACCGGTGCTTCATGGATCTCCTCAGGCGGAAAGCGGAATCCCGCGTAGTACCGGATGTTATGTCCAACCTCAACTCCCTGGCCCATCGCGTAGCGGTGGTCCGAATATGCTAGAAGCGCTCGAAGGCCGGAGCGTTTCAGGAAGTCTTGGCAACACTCAACTCGTGCGATGTATTCGCTTGTCGGAATCAGCATGCCGCGCGATAACCGTTTGTTTCACAAAAGGCTTTCCTTCTTCAGAGAATCCTCGATACGAGTGACCGCTCACTTTTCATCTTTGAACGCGGAATTCATTTGCTGGTGCAGCAGCACGAATCCTTTAGGTCTTCACAAGAAGGGCGAGGTCGAGCTCAGCGAAATCCTCAACTATTTCTCAGGGCTGTCCAGGTATCCCGAGTCAGGTGCGATTGCGTGCTTTGTCGGCGTGGTGCGCGAGGATCCTGTTCGTGAATCAGACGCTAAGGTTACTCATCTGGAGTATGAAGCGTATTCAAGTGTGGCTTTGGAGAGAATGGAGGAGATCAGGCAAGCGATGCTCAATCGTCCTGGAGTCATAGAGGTTTCAATTCACCACGTCATTGACAGATTGGCGGTTGGGGAGCCGAGTCTGTATGTGGCGGTTCTTGGGAAGCATCGGCAAGACGTCTTTCCAGTGCTTTCGGAGACAGTAGAGAGAGTGAAGAAGGAGGTCCCGATCTGGAAGAAGGAGTTCACTACTGAGGAGTCATACTGGGTTTCTGGCGAGCAAGCAGCAGACTGACTTGTACTAACCACTTTCAGTTGTGAAATCTTATATTTTCTGTAGCTGAAGGCATCCACACCTCTAAGCTTCGGATTGAGTAGTGATGTCGATAAGCGATAGAGCTAGACGTTCACTGCAGGAATTCGGTTTGACTGAATACGAGATCCGGTCGTACGCCTCTCTTCTGGAAATAGGTCCGGCCACTGCGAGCGAGCTTAGCGAGGCCTCAGGTGTCCCCTATTCAAAGATCTACGAGGTGCTCGGGTCGTTGGAGAAGAAAGGTTGGACCGAGATGGAACACGGTAGGCCAAGCAAATACTATCCCAAACCGCCATCGGTGGCTATGGAGATCGCGAGATCGCAACTCGAGAACACTCTCAAAACGAATGAAGCTTTGATACTCGGCGAGCTCCAACCCATCTATGAGAAAAAAGGAGTAAGAGAACACCCGGACATCTGGATTGTGAGGGGCGACCTCAACGTCATCGCTAGGGTTAGGGAGACCCTAGAACATGTCCAGAAGGAGATCTTGGCTGCCGTTCCAACAATCCCCGACTCAGTCGCAGGGATGCTAATTCCGCTCGTCAGGTCGATCTCCGAGAGGGGAGTTAAGGTGCAGCTGATGACAATGAAGCAACCGCTGAGCGAAATGATGACCAAGTTGGCCAACTTCTGTGAAGTAAGAGTGCGCGATCAGATGTTTGGAGGAGGCATAATAGCAGATGCGCGAGAGGTGATCCTTCTACTGGGGCAGGAAGGTGACGAGGCAATTGGCTTGGCCATCTGGTCCGATCATATCGGACTCGCCAAGTTCGCAAAGAATTACTTCGAATATCTATGGTCAGATTCAGAATCGACCAGAAACTACGCAAACCTTACGCGCACCGAGAAACCATAGACCGTCTCAGCTGTCTCTTGAATCAAGCGAATCTTTCCCAATTTGCAAGTAGCCGTCCATGGGGCAGTGGCGGTGCATTTGCTGCAACCGGCAAGGCTTATGATTGGTTGCTGAATTTTGAAGCGGTTCGATCTTGGATTGACAACTATTCGGCTGCAATGACACGTCGCAACTAGATGGACCTGAACATCATCTGCCGGCGCTTGAACTTGGATCCGGATCAGATTCTGAACCTTGGCCGGGAGAACGGCGACAAGATCCCCAAAGACTCGAAGACTCGAATCAAGGTTCTACTGAACGAGTATGTTCAGCAAGGCAAGCTGGGCGAAGCGAAGAAGATCTACGCTTCCCTCCGATCATTCCTCGACAACCATGAAGCGGCGGTTGTGTTCGCGCGGCAGGAGAGGATCCATTACCGGCGGAAGAAGACTGCAAACGTGAGATCTCCGAAAGAATCAAACCGCAGATGCGGCCAATACTCCAGATAGATGTGGTTTCCTTGCCAATAGATAGATCGAAATAGGGGCAGGGTAGAGAGCCAGAAACAACAGAAGCACAGATTCTAGCTTTCTTTAGGAGTCAACCTGGCAGAGCGTTTTCTCTAAGCGAGATTATTGACGGCGTTCGAAGGATTGGGCTGGCTTTTTCACGGTGAGTTGGTTCGCATCTTCCTTGGGGGATTGCCGGAAAAGCTGTACGAAGAGCTGTACTTCAGACGTGCTTTGGAGAATTTGGTAAGGGAAGGCGAGGTCAAAGGGAGGGTCGTCAACGGCTCCTTGGGTGATTCGATCGATTACATCGTTGCTTGACCCGCTAGATTGTAGCTTTGCTGGCTGTCTTCGCGTGTGTGGGTCTAGTGGTGCGCACAGGCACGAGTATTGGGTCACCTTTTATAGTGGTCTTGCTTGTTGCGTGGGTGGTATACTGGAGATCTTACCTGCGAGGATGACGGGTGGGCCGTCAGGCCCGTGCCGATTATCGCGGCGAGTATTATCTTTCGTATAACTAATGAATAGGGACGGTGGAAAACGAGATGGGTTACGAAAATCGACGTTACGGTGCCCCCAGGCAAATGACGAAAGTCAAATGCTCCGAATGCGGAGCAGAAACGGAAGTACCGTTTGTGCCAACGACGGGCAAACCAGTCTACTGTAGAGACTGCTACCAGAAACGCCGAAGATACTAGGCAAACAGCCTAAAGCCAATAACGACCGGAATTTCCTCATTTTTGTTCGTCTTCAAATGTGCGTTCTGTAGGGTTCTCTGGTCCAGATCTGCCACGATTAGGTCTGCCGATGTGTCTGTACCAGAAGCGGCCGACCCCCATGTCGAATAGACACAGGTCTCTCTCCAACTGAACGAATCTTCCACAGTATGGATACTGCAAAACAAATCACCTTGACGAGAAAAGAATGAGCAACGAGCGAAGACGTAGCGAAAACTCGAAGCGTATCATAGCTGAACAGCGGCACTGGGCGGCGATGTGTCAATTGGCAGAAGAAGGAGTAGACGAAGAGGAAGAAGACGAGGAAACCTGGCAGCGCGGACAGAACTTCGTGACGGTCGGAAGTGTTAAACCTGTGGTAGGGACGTTAGGTCTACACGTGATTTCTGTGGCGAAAGCGAAGAAGAAACCAAAGAAGAAAAAGTAACCAAAGAACCACGGATTTCCTTTGCGGCAACGAGCGGGTTGAAGTAGGTAAACTAGAGCCCCCGCGAAGCTCTTCCACTGAAACCCTGCTGCCCCTGGTAACCTACCTATGTTTTTTAGGCGATGAGTGCCGCATTCGCGGGTGCGGTGCCCTCGGGCTTGCACCTCGCAGCCACACTACGATCAGAGCGGACTCACGCTTGTCAGATACTGGAG
>Ga0315282_10016442_pt1 | contig 10806 bp, 8 predicted proteins | sample YL17G07_20_MG_FD_203693 | JGI IMG/M metagenome (GOLD analysis project Ga0315282, IMG submission 203693) | Sediment microbial communities from Yellowstone Lake, YNP, Wyoming, USA - YL17G07_20 | ecosystem: Environmental > Aquatic > Freshwater > Lake > Sediment | place: USA: Wyoming | collected...
AGACGTCAGCGGGCGCGCTCTGGCCCGGGCCAGACGGGCGATTTATGGAATGAGCTCGTTCCGAGAAAAAGGCTTCCCACAAGAGGAGAAGTACTTCCTGCCCTGCCTGGATGGGTGTCGACGGCTCCGGGAGGAGGTCGCCACGCTTGTACGCTTCGAAAAAGTTAACCTCCTTGACCTCTCTGTTTACCGCCCTCGCGCACCGTACCATGCGGTGTTTTGCCGCAACGCCGTCATCTATCTCGAGGAGCGTGCCCGGCGTGAGGTGATGGCTGGTCTACGCGAGTTGCTGCACGAAGACGGCCTGCTTTTTACAGGACATTCTGAGCTGATGTCGTTTCTCCAAGTGGGTTTCCAGCTAGTCGATTCCCCCCTGAGCTTCGCATGCCGCAAAGGAAGGCCGGTGCCGGAAGTCGCGGCCGAGAGTGCGCCCGCAATTCCCCGGACGAGAAAACCCTTGCCGAAGGCATCGGCGAATGCTGTTAAGCCCCTGGAAGTCCTCCAAGCTGTCGCAGCTCCTCCTCTCGGTATTGCGGAGGCGGGGCAACTAGCAGACCAGGGGCAACTGGCGGCCGCGGCTGCCATCTGCGAGCGTCTCCTTACCCAGGGTACCCAAGATCCCGATGTCTATTCGCTGTTGGGTGTGATCAGCGAATCCGTGGGCAAGCTGGACGCTGCGGAGGATCTTTTCCGAAAGGCATTGTTTCTCGATCCATACCATTACCAGTCCTTGGCGCATATGGGTCTGCTCTGTGAACGGCGCGGAGACATCGAAGGTTCTCGCCTGCATCGTGCGCGCGCCGAAAGGGTTTGCGGCGGGCGGAGATCCGGCGGTGTAAGGCTAGGACTTGCTCCGGCTAAAGAATAACCTATGATGAACCGGAACATCGGCAATGAGCACATGTGCCAGCGCGAGATTGGCACTTGGGGTGACCGCTCCTGCGAGATGCTGAGCTGCTACGTGCACTGCCGGAACTGTCCTCAATACTCAAACTTCGGGCGTACCTTGCTCGACCGGGAGATGCCCGAGGGCTATCGCCGCGAAATGTCGGAGGAGTTGGCCGCGCTAGCAGCCACTCCGGCCGAAGATACGACATCCGTGGTGGTGTTCCGCGTCCTTTCGGAGTGGTTTGCTCTGCGAACCGTCATTTTCCACGAGATTACCGTTTCTCAGAGACCGTACGTGCTGCCGTTTCGTTCCGGGGGTGTGCTGGCCGCCATGGTAAATGTCAATGGAGAACTGCTCCTTTGTGTGTCTCTTCAGGCGGTTCTCGGGCTATCTTCGGAAGAAAAACCGGAGCTGGGCGACAGCCCCCGGCTATGTGTTGTGGGGAGGGGGCCTGAGAGGTTTGCCTTCGGTGTAGACGAGGTCCTCGGCGTTCGGCGCGTCTCGGGCTCGAAGCTGCGGGCTGTCCCGGTGACGCTCGCCAAGTCTCCTTCCGGACAGACTACCTGGTGTTTCGAGCTTGAGGGGCGCAATATTGGGCTGCTCGACGAGAAGAAGCTTTTCAATTCCCTGGACAGGAGTTTGCGGTGGTAAGCGCCCCCGGCGACAGCTTCCCATTGCTCGACCAGTTCCACGCGGAACTGGAAACTCACTCGCTCGCTCTCGAGAAGGGGCTCGAGAGTGTGGAAACGCCGCTGGGGCGCGAGCGTCTCGAGCCACTGACGCGTGCCGCCCATTCACTTCGAGGCGCCTCTCGCATTGTGGGCTTGGAGCGCGCAGCGCGGCTGGGTCAGGCCATGGAGGAACTCCTGAGCGCAGTGCAGAACGGCGCGCGCGTACCCAGCAAGCCCGATCTCGAGCACCTGCGTGCGGCCATCGCCGTCTTCCGGAGGCTGGCAGCCTGCCCACCCTCTGAAATCCCTGCAAGTCTTGAAGCCGTCAGCCATGACGTCGAGCAACTCGCTCTGCAACTCCTCGCGCCGCCGGCTGAGGAAGCCAAGCCTGGCCTCCCCCCGAGGATCGCCGCTAAACCTGCTGCCCCTTTGGCGGCGGACCCTTTCCTGCTCGACTTATTTCGCACCGAACTGGAAACTCACGCGCGGATTCTCGAAGAGGGCCTCGTCGCGACTGAGGCCCGACAGGATCCCGCAAAGATTCAAACCTTGATGCGCGCTGCCCACTCACTCAAGGGAGCCGCCCGCATTGTGGGGCTGGATGCTGCGGTACGCCTGGCTCATGCCATGGAAGACATGCTTTCCGCGGCACAACGCGGAGATCGGCAATTGACGGGCGTGGATTTCGACCTGCTGCTCCGTGGCACTGACGTCTTCAGTGGTCTGGCTGCGCGCGAGGCGACCGGCATTCCGGCGGCGCTGGCGGAAGCGGCTGACGGAATCGATGAACTGGCAAAACAGTTCACCCAACCTCCCGGTCCGGCGGCCCCTCCGTCTGCTACCGATCTTGTCCCTGCGGCGCTGCCGGCAACCCAAACTGGTTCCCTTCCCCAGGAGGTAAAGGGAGCAGGGGACGGCCCCCCCATACCAGAGACCTTTCCGAAAACCGCTGTTGAGAAGTCCGAGGACAGCTCGGTGCGAGTTTCTGTGGAAAACCTGAATCGTCTGACGGGATTCGCAGGTGAATGCCTGGTGGAAGTGAAGACCCTGTCCCCCCTCACACAGACGGTGCGGCGGATCAAGCAACGCCATTCGGCGCTCGGCAATGCCGTAGAACAGGCGCTCGAGGCGATGAGCAAGGAGTCGATGCTTGAGGCGCAGGCGCGCCTCGAGGAAGCGCTGCAACTAGCCGGCTGGATCCACACTGCGATTCCTTCCTACATGACTGAATTGGAGCGTTTCTCGCGCAAGCTCGAGCATCTGGCCAACCGCCTCTACGACGAGGCCGTGGCTAGCCGCATGCGCCCCTTTTCCGATGGCCTGCACGGCTTCTCCCGCATGGTTCGGGACCTGGCAAAATCACTGGGCAAGAGTGTTCGCTTCGAGATCGAAGGAGAATCCACGCGAGTCGACCGCGACATTCTTGAAAAGCTCGAAGCCCCGCTAACCCATTTGTTGCGAAACGCCGTGGATCACGGCATCGAGGTGCCGGCGACGCGGTTACAGACCGGCAAGTCTCCTGAAGGCAGGCTGACTCTAAGGGCGCGCCATGTGGCTGGACTATTGGAGATCACCGTAGCTGACGACGGGGGCGGAATCGACCTAGAGCGTGTCCGCGAACGGATCGTCGAAAGAGGCTATGCCAATTCGGACATGGCGGCAAAATTGAGCGAGAATGAGGTACTGGAGTTTCTGTTCCTCCCCGGCTTTTCCACCTCGCGATCCGTTACGGAGGTCTCCGGGCGTGGAGTCGGGTTGGACGTCGTGCAGTCAATGGCGCGTCAGGTCGGCGGGAACGTGCGCATCGCGTCGAAGGCCGGAGAGGGCACGCGGTTCGTACTGCAACTGCCGCTAACGCTCTCGGTGCTTCGCACCCTGATGTTTGAGGTGAAGGGCCAACCTTACGCGCTGCCCCTGACACGCATCGACCGCGTTTTTAGCGTACCTCCAGAGGCGGTGCGGCTGGTTGAGAACCGGCAGTACCTTCAAGCGGACGACCAGAGCATCGGCTTGGTTGACGCCGCCCAAGTGCTGGACCTGGGAAACTCCGAGCGGCCGGAGGGGAAACTGCACGTGGTGACGATCAGCGACCGCCTCAACCGCTATGGGCTCGTGGTCGAGCATTTTGTGGGGGAGCGTGACTTAGTGGTCCTCACCCTTCCCACCCGGTTAGGCAAAGTGCCCAACGTCAGTGCCGGTGCGATTCTGGAGGACGGCTCGCCGGTGACCATCCTTGACAGCGAAGACTTGGTGCGCTCCATCGACAACCTTCTGACGCACGGCAGCTTAATGAAGCTCGGCCAGAAAGCCAGAGTGGAGAAGGGGGCGCGGAAGCGTGTGCTGGTGGTGGACGACTCGCTTACGGTGCGGGAAGTTGAGCGGCGCCTGCTGGAAAACCGCGGCTATGAAGTAACCGTGGCCGTGGACGGCATGGACGGGTGGAACGCCGTGCAAGGCGCTCACTTCGACCTGGTGGTTACAGACGTTGATATGCCCCGCATGGACGGCATCGAACTGGTAAAGCGGATCAAAGGCATCGCGCCCACCCGCCCCCTCCCAGTGATGATCGTTTCCTATAAAGACCAAGAAGAGTACAAGACGCGCGGGCTGGAAGCAGGCGCGAGCTATTACTTAACCAAAGGCAGCTTCCACGACGAAACGCTTATCAATGCGGTTCGGGACCTGATTGGGGAGGCGGAGAACTAATGCGCATTGCCATCGTCAATGACTTGGTCCTGGCCGTGGAGGTGCTGCGACGGCTCATCCGCAGCGTGCCTGGGTACGAAGTCGCGTGGACTGCCGGGGACGGAGTTGAGGCAGTGGAAAAGTGCGCCCGTGACTGTCCAGACCTGATTCTCATGGACCTCATCATGCCCGTCATGGATGGCGCGGAAGCCACTAAGATCATCATGAAGCAATCCCCGTGCGCCATTCTGGTGGTCACCGCCACCGTCTCTGGCAACGCCGCCAAAGTCTTCCAGGCCTTGAGTTGGGGCGCGCTGGACGCCGTGGCCACACCGGTGTTCGGTGCGAGTGGGGGGATCGAGGGCGGAGAAGAATTACTGCGGAAGATCCAAGTGCTCGGGCGGCTCATCGTTCATGCCCGGCAATCAGGAGCAGCGGTGCGACCGACCACGGGGACTGTTCCTGACCACGCACCGCGCATGGTCGCGCTAGGAGCCTCGACGGGAGGGCCCAATGCTGTGGCCATTATTCTGCGAGGCTTGCCGGCAAATCTTGAGGCTACGATCGTTATTGTGCAGCACCTCGACGTGCAGTTTGCCCCCGGACTCGTAGATTGGCTGGGCGAACAGACGGGGCTCACCGTTTCCCTGGCCCGTGAAGGCATGAAACCCGAACGCAGCGGCGTGTTTGTTGCGGGAACCAACGATCATTTAGTGATCGGGGAAGACCTCACATTCCACTACACAGCCGACCCCGTCGATTACGTTTACCGCCCCTCTGTGAATGAGTTTTTCCTCAGCTTAGGCCGCCACTGGCCGGAGCCCGGTGTAGCCTGCCTGCTGACGGGAATGGGACGGGACGGCGCCCAAGGGTTGCTGGCCTTGCGCAAGGCCGGCTGGCGGACGATGGCACAAGACGAGAAAACTTCCATCGTCTATGGCATGCCCCGCGCCGCGATGGAGATCGGGGGCGCAGAGCGTTCACTGCCCGTGGACCTGATCCAAGGCGCCATCTTGCGTGAACTAGGGAGATAACTACCATGCCAGTTTCTGCGAGCAAGCCGTTTTCACCCTCCTTGACCGAATACCAGATACGCGTGCTGCTGATCGATGATCAGGCCATCGTGGGCGAAACAGTGCGACGCATGCTGGCCCCGGAGCCGGACATAGTATTTGAGTTTTGCCAGGATCCGACCAAGGCCATTCCTACCGCCACACAATGGTCGCCCACGGTAATTTTGCAGGACCTCGTGATGCCGGAGGTAGATGGATTAGCGCTGGTGCGGTTTTTCCGTGTCCATCCCACGTTGAAGGACATTCCCCTGATTGTGCTCTCCAGCAAGGAAGAAGCGGTGACCAAGGCCGAAGCGTTTGCACTCGGCGCCAATGACTACCTTGTGAAATTGCCTGACCGCATCGAGTTGGTGGCTCGCATTCGCTATCACTCCAGGGGCTACATCAACCTCTTGCAGAGGAACGAGGCTTATCAGGCCTTGCTCAAGAGCCAACAGGAATTGGCGAACGACATCGCGCGGGCGGCGGAATACGTCATTTCGTTGCTACCCGAACCCATTTCCAGCGGAGTCATAACCACCGCTTGGCAGTACGTACCTTCCAGCACGCTGGGAGGCGACTGTTTCGGTTACCATTGGATCGACCAAGACCATTTCGCGCTCTACCTGCTTGACGTCTGCGGGCACGGCGTGGGCTCGGCCCTGCTTTCGGTCTCCGCCCTCAACGTCCTCCGCTCCCAATCGCTTCCGGATGTGGATTTCCGCGACCCGGTGGCGGTGCTCGCCGGCATGAACGCGGACTTCCAGATGGGAAGACAAAACGGGCTCTACTTCACGCTCTGGTATTGCGTCTACTGCTGTCCAACCCGGCGCTTGCGTTACTCGAGCGCGGGCCACCCACCCGCCCTGCTCTTCGACAACTGCCAATCTCCCACTCAACTGATGACGGGAAACTTGTTCATCGGGGGCTTCCCAAAGGTGGACTTTATTGCCGACGAAATCGCCATCCCGCCAAACTCGCGGATGTACGTTTACTCCGACGGAGTCTACGAAGTCGAACAGCCGGACGGAACCATGTGGAGCATTGAAGAGCTTCAGGATTACTTAAGGCGTCCCCGGGCGGAATCCGGCTCGGAAATCCAGGCCCTTTACAAATCCCTGCTGCAAATGCACGCCAGAGATGGACTGGATGATGACTTTTCATTGGTGCGAGTTGACTTTCGATAGGAGGATCTAGGCACATGTCATTTCGAGCCTAGCAAAGCATCTCGCTTTAAGTTGGGCGGTACGAACGCAACGAGTCAGAGCGAGATTCCTCGCTTCGCTCGGAATGACATGCCAGGGCCGAAAGAGAAATTTACGAATGACTCTCGATACCAGCCCTTGGACGGAGGAGCACCTGCAGTTAGACGCGGACATGGGGGAGTTGCAGCGGTTGACGGCGTGGTTGGATGGGTTTTGCGAGCGGCACAAGATCCCACAGGAAGCTCACTACCATCTGAACATCGTGGCCGAAGAACTCGTACTGAACGCCATTAAACACGGCCGCTGCTCTCCTTCCCAAGGCGCGATTCAAATTAACCTTCGGCTTTCCGGTCAGGAATTGGACATTACAATGACTGACACGGGCATCCCGTTTAACCCACTCGATGCGCCACCGCCAGACCTCACCGGCAGCCTTGCTGACCGGCCCATCGGCGGGCTTGGCATCCATTTGGTGCGCAGCCTCGTGAACTCGGTCGAATACAAACGCGAGGGCGGGGAAAACCAATTACGACTGAGAAAATACCTGTAGGGCCAAATCCGTCAACTGACGGATTCGGCCTTGGGCGAGTGCCGCTCGCCCTGGCATAGTGCAACGAGGAGACAAACCATGGAAGGCGGAATGGAAATAGTTCGAGAACAAAGGACCAACGAAGTGGAGTTAAAGGTGGTCGGGCGTCTGGATGGTTATTGGGCGAACCACCTTGCCGGGGCCATCCGCGAAGTCCTGCGGGAAGGTGTGCACAACATGCGCCTCAACCTCTCGCACACCTTTTACGTCAGTTCAGCGGGAATTCGTATTCTGGTCGAGGCCTATAAGGAGTTCATGGACGTTGGGGGCACTTTCGCCGTCGTGTACCCTTCCCCAGCCGTGAAGCAGGTGATTGACCTTGCCGGGCTGGGTCCGCTCCTCTATGGGGGAGCTACTCGCGAGGCAACTGCGGTAGCTGAACCGACTGTGGAACGGATCGAGACGGAGGGCTGCGTCTTCGAGACCTACAGCCACGAGCCTTCCGCAGCTCTTGCCTGCCGCGCCGCCGGGCGTCCCGAATTGCTTCCCAATGCTGCGTTCAGCGGGCAGGAGTGCGAGGTTTTGACCCTGCCGAAAGATGTATTTGCTCTCGGCGTCGGCGCCTTAGGGGAGGGGTTCGCGTCGTGCCGCGATCGCCTCGGCGAATTCCTCGCCGTGGCTGGCAATGCCGCGTTCCAACCGACCGATGGCACCAATTATCCGGATTACCTTTTGGCTTCAGGCACTCTTGTTCCCAAAGTGACCGCGCTGTACGACGTCGCCTGCCGGGGGGGATTTCGCAAGCTGATGAGGTTTGAATGTTCGCCCTCCGGCCCACCCCTGCCCTTCAGCGTCGTTTTGGCGCAGGCGCAGCGACACTTCCCTGGAGCTTCCCTGGGTGTAGCGCTCGTGGCGGAGTCAGCGGGACTGCTCGGCGCTTCGCTCAAGCGTCCGCCCGTCGCGGCGAGCATCGGCAGGCAACGAGTATTCGCGCATCCGGAGATCCGGCAGTGGCTCTCCTTTTCGCCGGAGCGCGCCTTTACGCGCTCCGTGGCGGTGATCGCGGGCCTCGTCTCGGAAGATCCGCCTCCACAGTTGGCGCCTATGCTCCGCCCTATAGCGCCCGACCGTGCTGTCAAAGGACACTTCCACGCCGCGGTCTTTGGGTATCATCCGCTGCAAAAAGGTCGGATCGACTTCCATCCCGTTATCGCGAGGCTGTTCGACGCAGGAGGGCCGCAAGGAATCCTGCACCTCCTCGCTGACGACCGGCCAGCCGGCGGTGGAGAGAGCCTGTTTCTGCGCGGCGCCTGCTGGTTCGGCCCTATCGATCGATTCGTTTCCCAGGAGGAAACCCTATGAGCTTGTTAGTAGGATCTCTAACCATAGGCTTCATCTTGTCTCTTCTCGCGCTTGGCGTGTATATAAGCTTCCGCATCTTCGACTTCCCGGACATCACCGCTGAGGGCTCCATTACCCTCGGTGCAGCGTTCACATCTACGCTCCTGGTGAAGAACTTGCATCCCTTACTCGCCACACCGCTGGCTTTCTTCGCAGGAGGCCTGGCAGGAGCCGTCACCGCCATCCTGGCTATGAAGTTTAATATCAACAAACTCCTCGCGGGCATCATGACCATGACGGCGCTCTACTCCGTTAACCTGCGGATCATGGGGCGGAGCAATGTTCCGCTGATGAACGAGAGAACGCTGGCTTCCGAAGTTGAGACGCTCAGCCACAGATTGTTGGGCACCACCACCGTTTCAGTTCTACGCTGGGAGGTGAGTGCGCAGGACCTTGGCCAACTCGTACTTTGTCCGCTTCTGATCGCTCTTGTGGCGCTTGTCCTCTACATCTTCTTCCGGACTAATGTTGGGACCGCCATGCGCGGCACCGGCGACAATGCACAGATGGTCCGAGCGCAAGGCGTGGATGACTCAACGATGATCATCCTTGGCCTTGCCCTCTCCAATGGCCTCATCGCGCTATCGGGCGCTATCCTGGCGCAGTATCAGGGGTTCGCCGATGTGCAAATGGGCATCGGCATGGTCGTTTGGGGTCTGGCGAGCGTCATCATCGGCGAGGCGTTGGTGGGAACCCGAGAGCTTGACTATACCATCATAGGCGCCGTGATGGGTTCGGTGCTATTTCGCCTGCTGGTCGCCATCGCCCTGCGGTGGGGCATGAACCCGAATGACCTGAAGCTGATCACGGCGGCTTTCGTATTCCTCGCTCTGATTACCCCCAAGCTCGTTCCCTTTTTGAGAGCTCGCAAAAGGAGGTTCGCCCATGCTTGAGATTAATGGCGTGCGCAAGACTTTCCACGCAGGCAGTGTGAACGAAGTGAGGGCCCTCCAGGGAGTGACGCTCAGCATTCAGGACGGGTCATTCACCGTTGTCATCGGGACCAATGGCTCAGGCAAATCCACCTTGCTGAATGCGGTTGCGGGCTCTTTCTTGGTGGACGAAGGGACGCTGCACGTTGCTGGACGGGACGTCACACTCTGGCCGGAGTATCGGAGAGCAGCCATGTTCGGACGCGTGTTCCAGAATCCGTTCAGCGGCACTTGTCCCCAACTTAGCATCGCAGAGAATTTTGCCCTGGCGGCGCGAAGGGGATTTCGAAGGGGGCTAGGCTGGGCTGTAAACGCCGGACTGCGCCGCGAACTCCGAGAGGTGGTTGCTGGATTAGGTATGGGACTTGAGAACCGCTTGGACACTCCGATCGGCACACTTTCAGGCGGGCAGCGACAGGCGCTCACTCTGCTCATGGCTACCTGGCAAAAACCGAAGTTGCTGCTCCTGGACGAGCACACCGCCGCGCTCGACCCCAAGAGCGCCGATCAAATCGTGACCCTTACGGAGAACATCATCGTGCGCGAACGGCTCACGGCGTTGATGGTTACGCATTCCATGCAGCAGGCAGCCCGGGTTGGAGATCGGCTGGTGATGATGCACCGCGGCCAATTAATCGAAGATTTCGCAGGCGAGCGCAAGAAGCGCGTGCGCGCTGAGGAGCTGCTGGAACGTTTCGAGGAGCTTAGACGGTCGGAACTGTTGGACGAAAGCGCCGCAGAGATGCTGGAGCGCTGTTATGTCTAAACGGAAGTCAAAAGCTTATGAAGAAATCGCGGGCCGCTCTAACGCTGGTGCGGCGGCTGGGTCTGGGCTTGTTCATCATTGTGGCCGCTGCGCTGGCGCTTCTACGCTCAGATTGGAGACATCGCTCTCCCCGCGCCGGAGCGCCGCGCGTGGCGATATTCCAGTACAGTTCTAACCTGAACCTCGATCTCGGAATACGAGGGCTAAGCGACTCGCTGCGCGACCATGGTTGGGTGGACGGCCGCACGGTGGAACTGCGCTCCTTGTCGGTCGCCAACTCGGTGACCTGGCTGCCCGCGTCCTTTCCGGCGAAGACACAGCTACTATTCCCATCCTTTACCACATTCCGAAAATCTTTCTCATTGACAGGCGTGTCCCTGCACAATTGAGGGATACCTGGGTATTTCCGCCGGATGTCCTGGCCCGAGCCAAGGACGTCAGTGCCGCCTCTCCTACCAGCAAGGCCGCCGAAGTAAAAAACTAGCGCCGCACCGGCCCTCATACGGGCAACATCGGCACGAGCGCCCTCGGAAGCTTTCGACCCCAAAACAGCGATTCTAGTGTAGTGTCTCGTAATTAGCTTTACAATGCGGCTGGGTTTTGCTATTGTACGCACCATGTGGAACCCAGCCGCCGCTCTTGATTTGCCGTCGGAACAAAGACAGCTTTTGCAAGC
>Ga0315282_10016443_pt1 | contig 10806 bp, 11 predicted proteins | sample YL17G07_20_MG_FD_203693 | JGI IMG/M metagenome (GOLD analysis project Ga0315282, IMG submission 203693) | Sediment microbial communities from Yellowstone Lake, YNP, Wyoming, USA - YL17G07_20 | ecosystem: Environmental > Aquatic > Freshwater > Lake > Sediment | place: USA: Wyoming | collected...
TCATTGACGGTTGATTGCAATTGGGTCATTTCTCTTCCTCCTTCTCTTTTCCAAGAAAAAGCAGAATAGATAATGACCCTTAGCCGCTCTAACGGTCAATCCATTTTGTTACGTATAGCTTCCTGTACTAAATGATTGACAGATTATAGCAAGAATCGCAGATTTCAATTGATAATTAATGGGGAGGTATATCAAAACTTACTTCGAATATGAATGAGTGTTTTCCTGTCGTCTTCTGCGTAAAAAGGCGACATTTTCTCTTCTCTTCAACCAGTAACCGATTTTTCCTACCTTTTGAGTTATCTACTTGCGTTATCCTGTCGCTTTTTGTATAATAGGTGACAGGAAGCTGGTTAAATCCAAATCAAAGAGGAGGGTATAAATTATGACAATTTATCGTAAGAGAAATAACAAGGACACATGGCATTGGTGTCAGAATTGTTCCCAGTGGCCATCATCGGATTATAAAGAAGTGAAAAGAAAACCTACCTCTGGTAAGTTTTGTTATCAGTGCGTAGCAAAAGCTAAAAAGAGGGACTGCAAAAAATAGCAAGTAAATTTTACTCTAATCTATGCCCTATCAATACAAGCGCGAACCCTTAAGCGACGACGAGGTCAACCGGCTCACTAATGCCTGCGAGACCTTTGAGGAGAAGTTTGTCATTTGGAACGTCTTTTACACTGGCCTTAGGATAAGGTCTTTGGGCGTATTTCGGCAACCACTGGTTACTATGCGACATGGTCTTTATGCTCGCACTTTCTTTCCGTAATCATCAACTTTGGAGTCCTTGGGTATTTGCAGATTAGGTGCAATGTTGAATGGGTAGGGAGAGTTTTGGCACTCACCTATCTGATAATCCCTAATAGCTCTCCTCCTAATTCTTCTTTTGAGGTAGGGGGCTTACAAGTAAGTTCCCCAATCATGCCTTCGTCTATTTAATTAGCTCAATAGGCTTGTCCCTTAAAATCGGGATTTTTCTATTTTCCGAGGGGCATCTGCTGATTAGGGTGAAGACTTGTTATCCTCAACCCTGTAAGCCAAAATTACCATACCTGGTATCTTTTTATTACACCTAACAATGTTGGAAAGGTTTCTTTAAGATTAGGAGTCATTGCCTTGGGACAATGCAACAAGGGAGAACGGCAAGAACCCCGTTATTTTAGGGGAAAAATTTAACTCTTTCTAAATGTTTTCGTTAGGTTGATCCTTATTGCAATGTTTTAAATTTACACAATAAAGATTTGTAATTTTTAACCCGGTGTGGTATATATCTTTAAATTACCAGAAGAAGGGAGTTTTTGAATGGTGAAGGAAGAATTGGTTTCTGCAGAGGAAGAGACAAAACAGGCCTCTCTTGGAGGAGAAGCGGAAAAGAGAGAGAGAAAAGAACTTCCCCGCAGGGATGAACCTGAAGATTTTCAGACGCTTTACGAAGAGAGCCTAAAGACCTTGGAGGAAGGTCAGATCCTAAGGGGGATAGTCGTTGACATTACTCCAGATCACGTGACCGTGGATGTGGGATATAAGTCCGAAGGACAAATTCCAATGCAGGAATTTTTGAAAAGGGATAAGAAGGTCGATGTGAAGATCGGAGACAGGATCGATGTGCTTTTGGAGAGAAAGGAGAGTGAGGAAGGGTTATTGACCCTCTCGAAGGAAAAAGCAGATAAAATAAAGGTATGGAGGGAGATCACCAGGTCCTGCCGGGAAGGGGAAATCATAGAGGGAGAGATTGTGGGTAAAGTGAAAGGAGGGCTCTCCGTAGATATTGGCCGGATTCAAGCCTTTTTACCTGGCTCTCAAATTGATTTAAAACCAATTCGGAATCTGGATGCCTTAATCGGTCAGCGATTAAAGTTTAAGGTGATCAAGTTCAATCGTAAACGAAACAATATTGTCCTCTCCCGACGTGTTCTTCTTGATGAGGAGCGGAAACAGTTGAGAGAGGAAACCTTAAAAAATATCAAAGAGGGGGACATTATAGAGGGGACGGTGAAGAATCTCACCGACTACGGTGCGTTCATCGATTTGGGTGGAATGGACGGTCTTCTTCATATTACGGATATCTCATGGGGTAGAATTGGCCATCCTTCAGAGAAGCTCTCGGTCGGAGACCGGATCAAGGTGAAAGTCCTTCACTATGACCGAGAGAAAGAAAAGGTTTCGTTGGGATTAAAGCAAGCCCTGCCCGATCCATGGGAGTCAGCGCCCCAGGAATATCCGGTGGGATCCCGCATCAAGGGGAAAGTCGTCAATGTGACGGATTATGGAGTTTTTGTGGAGTTGGAAGAAGGGGTTGAAGGGCTTGTCCATATCTCAGAGTTGACTTGGAGCAAGAAAATGAAGCATCCTTCCAAGATCGTCCACATGGGTGACACCGTCGAGGTCATGGTCCTTGATTGCGACCCGGTCAAACGTCGAATTTCTTTAGGGATGAAACAGATCGAACCCAATCCGTGGACTTTGATCGAAGAGAAATATCCCTTGGGGACCAAGGTGGTGGGAAGGGTAAAAACCGTGACCGATTTTGGGATCTTCATCGGATTTGATGAAGGCGTGGATGGGCTCGTCCATGTCTCCGAAATGTCGTGGACGAAAAAGATCAAGCATCCCAGTGAACTTTATAAGAAGGGACAAGAAGTAGAGGCAGTGGTCTTAAATATTGATCGCAAAAATGAACGCTTCTCATTAGGCATTAAACAATTGACTCCGGATCCATGGAAGGAGGTTGCCCGGCGATATCGAAAAGGAGAGGTGGTCGCAGGGAAAGTCACCAATGTGACCGATTTTGGCGCCTTTGTGGAATTGGAAGAGGGGATTGAGGGACTCGTCCATGTTTCTGAGATCAGCCGGGAGAAAGTGGAGAAACCCTCAGATGTCCTGAAGGTTGGGGAGACCATATCTGCCGTGGTCCTTCACATTGATCCCCATGACCGAAGGATTGGCCTCAGCATAAAAGGGCTAAAGGAGAAGTCCGAGAAGGCAGAGATCGAAAAATATATTTCCAACCAAGGATCCACTTCTCACAGTCTGGGAGAATTGATTCAGGAGGAGATGGAAAAACGAGGGGGAGGATTGCCTCCCAAAAAGGATGATACCCAACAATGAGCAATGACCAATTATCAATACTCATTGACCATTGAAAATTGATTATTGATCATTGAACATTGAATTTTTCTCTAAACCCTCTTGACATAAATATTCTTCACAATATCTCTATCCAACGCAAGAGTCGTCTCTCCAATCTGTAAGACATAGGAAGGGTTTTTCTGGTGCATTCTTAGGACACTTCCTGGAACGATCCCCAGGGTGCTCAACCGGTCTAGTCTCTGGTGTGATTTGGGTGCGATAAAGACGATTCGACCCTCCTCTCCCAATCCTAATTCCTCAAGAGGAATGACGAGAGGTTTCATCTCTTTTTTAAATTTAGTGCAACATTCCCCTCTCGGAATGGGTTTCCCATGGATGCAAGTGGGGGGATGTCCGAGAAAGGTGCAGACGCTTTCCGTCACCGCAGGGCTCAGGATATGTTCGAGTTTGCAAGCCTCTTCTTCTACTTCCTCTTCAGACATCTCAAAAATTTCAAAGAGGAGCCTCTCTGTCAAACGGTGACGTCGAACGATCTCTCTCGCCTTTTCCTCCCCGCGTTCTTTGAGGATCATTCGATTCCCTTCTATTTGAAAAAGATCATCCTTGATCATCTTACGGAGAATGGAGTTCGCTTCAATGTCCCGCGTTGTCTCAAGAAGGTGGTCCATATCAGAGACCCCTTCTTCCCTTAAGGTCCAGATGAGCTCAAGGAGTTCATCGATCCGGTCCTCTTCGACTCCGTTAACGGATGCACCCATCCTCGGATGGAGGCCTCTCTTAGGTTCGGATTCTTTAATCATATTTTTGCCTTTCTTCTCCATAAGGATTTTATAAAATCGACAATGGCGGATTGCTCCTTATAGCTATATCCGCAATGAGGACAGCAGAGGAGATTGCAGTTTTTCGAAAGGAGGCATCCCGAGTGACATTTCATCTCCTCCGGAAAAAATTCCTTTCCACAGAGAGGACACCGGTAAGAAGTGGGTTTCTGCATATCAAACTCCCAAAATTTTTAATAAAAAATTTACCATCCCCCCGACTCCAAAAGCAAGGGGGATGATCACTGCTGACATCCAGAGGGCTTTTCTTAAACCTCTCTCTTTAGCCATCATAAAAAACTGGGCAATGCAGGGAATAAAAAGCGTGATGGTCACCAAGCTGACCAGGATTTGATGGGGATTAAGTTGTCCCTCCTTGGCCAAAATGAATAGGCCTGCTGCTCCGTAGTCCCTTCGAAGAAATCCGATGATGAATGCTTCCGTGACCTTGGGGGGAAGGCCAAGGAAATAGACGATCAACGGAGAAGCAGCCTTTTCTAAAAGAATTAATATTTTTGTTTTGTGAAGGGCAAAGAGGATTAGGGTGCCCAGAATGAAAAGAGGAACAGCTTCTTTCAGGTACCATTCGATTCGAGCCAGGGTTTTGACCACCACATTGGAAAGTTGGGGGATCCTCAAGGGCGGGATCTCCAAGATAAAATCAGAAGCCTCACCAGGAATGATTCGGGCGGCTAAATACCCAACCACGACGAGAATGGCAGCCATGATAGAAACCCAGATAAGGAGATAGAAAGCAGGAAGGCCTGCAAACATTCCGAGGATGACCCCCAATTGAGCAGAACAGGGGACTCCAAGGGCTAACAGAAATGTCACGATGGTCCGATCTTTTTCCGTCTCCAGAATCCGTGTAGTCATGGTGGCCATGGTGTCACATCCCAAGCCCAGAACCATGGGCAAAACCGCCTTACCATTTAGCCCCATCTTTTTGAAGATTTGATTGGTCATCACGGCCAGTCTGGGTAAATATCCAGAATCCTCCATGAGCCCAAAGACCAGAAAGAAACAGCCGACGATGGGAAGAACGATCGCAATGGCATAGGTGAGAGCCATGGTGATGACTCCATAAGGGCCGATAAAAAGTTCTTGGAGGAATGGAATAGGGATGAGGCCCTGAATGAGACGGGTGAAGGGTGGGAGAAGCCATTTTCCGAAAAGGGTTTCCTCTAAAAATTTGACACTGGTCTGAGCCCCGAATACTCCGACAAATTCATAGGTGATCCAGAGGATGAACAGAAGGATAGGGATCCCCCAAAAGGGGTGAATGGAGAGGTTTCCTAAAAAGGAGGAGACAGATTTAGACGCCTCTCCCTTTAGCCCCATCACCTGTGATAGCAATTCACCTACCTTTCGAAGCCTGGTCTTATTAATCAAGTAGCCGATCGGTTCGGCAAGATGAATCTGAATCTCCTGTCGAATTTTTTCAATTTGTAGAATCTCATTTTCTGCAAGATTATGGTGGAGCCATTCGGCGAGGCTCTCGTCCCCGGCGAGAAGCATCAGGGCCAGAGAACGCTTGGAAATAGACGCTTCAGGGAGGAGAGGAGTGATACGTGAAATGCCACTTTCAATGGCATCTGGATAGTTGATCGAGATCGAAGATGGAGTTCGGACCTGAAAATTTTCTTTGATCTTCTCCAGACCTTTCTTTCTCGTGGCCACCGTTTTCAGGATGGGAGCGCCTAATATCTCGGATAAGGTCTGGGTTTTAATTTCGACACCTCTGCTCTTTGCCTCATCCCACATATTTAAGAGGACGAGGAAGGGAAGTCCCATCTCCAACAGTTGGAGGGAGATGAGAAGACCCCGACGAATGTTTTTGGTATCCATCACCTGGATCAGATAACTTTTTGGTTCTTTGAGAAGGATGTCCCGGGTGACCTTCTCATCTTCTGACATAGGGATGAGGGAGTTGACCCCTGGGGTATCAAGCACTTGGAACTTCTTTCCATGGGCGGACATGGTTCCGATGGAAACTTCCACAGTTGTTCCTGGATAGTTTGAGACGGTCACATATTTACCGGTGAGGTAATTGAAGATAACCGATTTCCCCACGTTCGGATTGCCAATGAGAATCACTTTCTCCCTGGAAGCGTCGGTCTGTTTTGCTTCTGCTCTGCTACAAGACTCCATCCCTTAACTTTTTCTCCTACGGGTCCTTTTCTTCTGACCACATCCATCACATCGGCCATAGAGCTCCATGCGGTGATGGGAGATCTTAAAACGGTGACGCCGGGCAATTCTATTCTGAAGGGCTTCAAGCGTTGGGTCCTCGAATTCAATAATCTTTCCGCAATCAAGACAAATTAAGTGATCGTGATGGCTTCCTTCCGAAGCAGGTTCATATCGGGTCTCTCCGTCAGCAAATTTTCGTTGGGTTGCCAAACCGAGACGGGTGAGGAGCTTCAGGGTGCGGTAGACGGTCGTGTAGCCGATTTTAGGATTTGTTTTGATGAGTTGGACATAAATTTGTGCGAGGCTCTTATGCCCGGACGAATTCAAAAAGATGTTGAGGACCTCTTCCCTTTGTTTGGTTGCCTTCAGTCCTTCTTCAGAAATCCGTGTCTTAAATAGGCTGGCTTTCATAGGACGACCTTATTTTGAAATTGAATTTCAATTTCATTGTAACAGATCCCGTCCAATTTGTCAATTGCTGAAATTGACCTTGTCATGACTCTCTGTTATTATTTTGCCGTGGAACGAATAAGGCCGATGACTCCTCTTGGGAACCAAAATTTAGAAGGATACGATAAGATCGTCACCCATAATGACTTCGATGGGATTGTCAGCGCCTCCCTCTGTGCATGGGTTTTAAAAATTCAAAGAGTGATCTTTGCCGGCCCCCTGACCATTGCCCGCTCTCAAATCACGATCACAGAGAAAGATGTGGTCTGCGATCTGCCTTACCCTCTCCAATGTGGACTCTGGTTCGATCATCATGAAGGAAATCTTCAGGAATTGGCGCTCCGCAAGATTGATCCAAAATCGATTCCTGGGCGATTCGATTTAAAACCGAGTTGCAGCCGGGTGGTTTATGAATATTTTTTTTCTGGAAGAGAGGAATTTCCTTTCTATTTCTTGAAGGCAGTAGAGGAGGCCGATATCATTGACAGTTTTTCTTATTCTTCGATAGAGGATTGGAGGAGGGAGACCCCTGGGAGGGTGATCGATTTAACTTTAAAGGCCCCTTTTTTATCGGCCGAGGATCAAACGAGCTACATGAGAAACTTAGTTCAACAACTTCGAGACCGTTCCATCGAAGAGGTATCCCATCTCGACTTTGTCCAGAGACGGTTAAAACAATATCAAGAAGAAGAGGGGCGGATGCTTCGAATGATTCGGGATGCCTCTTATTTCATTGAACAGGATGAGAAGAAAGAGGTCGTTGTGATCGATCTGACCCGTTACCAACGGAGGCCTCACCTCATTAAAAACTTGGCCTTTTTGATCTATCCCGAAGCCTTGGGGGTTTTGGAGGTCTATAATCTAATGGACCACCAAAGGGTGAAGAGTAATCATCTCGGTCTCTCCATGTCCCTTTCCATCAATGGCAATAGACAAGGCCAGAATAAAAATATCGGTGAGATCATGCGAACTCTAAACATTGGGGATGGTCATCCAGGGGCGGCTGCTGGCACAGTCCGCTGCAGGTCAAAACAAGAGATGCTCAAAAAGAAAAAGGAGATGTTAGAGCAAATCTTTAGAATCTGGTCTTCTCAATAAAGTTAAAAATAGCTAAAGATGAAAATGGCAAATGAGAAATAGGAAATGGGAGACTAAAAAGGGAAGGGGCCTTCAACCTTTTAAGGCGCCCTTCCCCAATTTGCTATTTTAAAAAGAGGGATTCGTAGGCTTTTGCGCCAGCTTTGTACCCTGCCTCATCTTTACCCCATTCTGTGTGGCACCCAGTGCACGAATTCGGGACCACATTTTTCGGGTCTTTCTCGAACATCTCCAAACTTACCCGAGGTCGGATGATTGTAAAGTCGTGGTTGTGAATATCTCCAGCTTCTGCTGAAGCAGCCGTTTTTACCATATGGCAGGAGGAGCAGCGGCTGGTTCCCCTGGTCTCCGGAGCATAGTTGTGTTTGGTATGGATCCGGATGGCCCAAGAATTGGCAAACTTTTTATCTTTGCCGTGGCAAGAAAGGCAGAGGTTGTTGTTGAGATCGGCTTTGGTCAATTGGGATCGACCGGGCCCTCCATGTGGATTGTGACAATCAAAGCAGAGGACTCGAGCATAGAAGTGACCACTTTTTTGAAAGTCGAGCCATTGCTGGTGATGGGATTTAGAATGGGCTTGCGGATCTCCCCAGATTCCAGGCTTAAATTGATAATAGTTGGACAGGGGCTCTCCAATTTTATAGGGTTTGTTGTCTCTGTCATTCCATGGGTATTCAAAAGTCCCATTAGGAACGCTCACCCCCCTCGTATGGCATTGACCGCAAACCTCCAAGCTTCTCTCGTACTGTAGTTTTCTGGGATGGATGATTTTCCCCTTGGTCTTGGGAGCTTTGACGTGTTCAGAGCCAGGGCCGTGGCATTTTTCACACCCGATATTGAGCTCGATATACCTGGATTCGAATCCTCTTTCAACTTTCTTCAACTCCAGTCCGGTATTATGGCAGCCTGCACAGCTCATTTCAAAGGATTTTTCTACAGCAGGTGTCTTCAGACTGCCATCCTCCTTGTACCAGTTCTGGAGGTTGTAAGGAACCCATCGAGAGGACGCTTGGTTCCATTGGAATGGGAGAATGTAATGATGATTTCCAATCTTGACTTGGTAGCGCTGTTTCCAGCCCCATCCCCCATAAGTCCTCACCGCGGTATAAGTAACCTCCTTCGAAGGGTCTTTGGCATCCACTAAGGTAGCTTGATGAACACCTCCTGGTCCTTCCTCTAATTTGACAATGACTTCAGGGATGGTTCCAGCTTTAAGTTTGACCATGCCCTTCCAATCGACCACCAGAGTATCGTTGGTTCGGCTTAAGATCTGTTGGGATTTGTTATGAAGGGTATCCTTCCACATTTCATAGATCCCTTTATGACAAGACATACACTTCCCTGAACCTAAATATTTGGCCTGAGCCATGGTCAGGGAAGGGGTGAGGATTAGAACGGAAAGGGAAAGTGGCCATATCCATAGTAAAAATTTCTTCATCAAATCCATCCTCCTTTCATTAAAGTCATTTTAAGTTGAGCTCCTTTTTTATCTCCTTCCTTCCTTTAACAAAAAGGGGGTAACCGAAATATTCGGTACACCCCCCTTCAAAATCTTTATTTCCATCTTCGTTTTCAGAATTAACACAACTTTCCATAAAAAACAAGTATTATTTTATTCCCGATTTTTCGCTATGGATAGGCAAGCAGTCCTTTCCTTGCCAGACCAATATGTTCCTCTTTTTCAATATGGGGATGATGGCAACGGGTACAGGATTTCAGTCCGTTTTCCCTTGCTATCTTGCCACCTTCGAGAGCCTCTGCTCCCATCATCATCTCCTGATACTTTTCCCCCGGGCCATGGCAGGCCTCACACCCCACATTTTCTTCTTTATAGGTTTTCTTTTTCGAGTCGTAACCAGTGGCATGGCAAAGAATGCATTTGGTTTTGTCTGTTTCGCTTCGGATGAGCGAAAAAGCCTTGGTTCCCATGGGCGACTTTTTCCAGGTTTCGATATGTTTTTTATTGAGGCTTTCATGGCATTCAATGCATGACTTAGAGCCAACATAAGCAGCTTCTTCCTGAGTGAATAAAGGTCGTTCTTTTTGAGGGAGCTCCTCCGGTAAAACAGGTGCTGTTTTCTCCCAGTTTCGAATGAAGGCCACCAGTTCATTGATCTGCTCCTGATTGAGTGGGCCTCCTTCTTTGTCACCGAGAGCAACCATTCCCGTCCGCGGGATTCCCCGTTCGATGATTTTATAAAAAATGGGATCATCGACGGCCTTGAGGTAGTTCTTCGAGTTAATGGCCCTGATCCCTTTGCGAGGGCTTCCCGTTTCTCCATGACATCGGGCACAGTGGGTCCGGTAGAGACTTTTCCCTTTTTCGGCAGCCTCAGATCTCATCTTTTCGGCCTCTACCTTCACGCGATGAGGTTCCAATAGCCAATAGACAGATAGAAAAGCGGCGATCGCTGCTGTCAATACCCCGGCTGTGAAAATTTTCTTTTCCATTAGTTTCTCTAAGCCTTGATAACTTGGGAAGGCTCGAACTTGCTCCTTTCGATCGGACTGGCCTTGTCGACCACCACGTTTCCTGCAACAATTTGGAGTTTATAGAGGTCTAAGGGGCGCGGAGGGGGTCCCTCAAGAACCTCTCCATTCCGATTGAATTTAGCGCCGTGGCAAGGGCACTCGAACTTCTTAAGCACTTCATTCCAATTGACGATGCAACGGAGATGGGGGCAGATAGCCGACATTGCTAAAAAACCTCCTTCTGTTCTCAAAATAAAGGTTCTCTCCTTACGAAAGGGGATGACCTCACCCACTTTAAAATCGGTTACCTTGCCAACGATGAAGACCGTCTCAACTTTGGTGCCTTTTCTCCTTGGCCAAAGAAATGCAAAAGTGCCGCCGATCAGTTCACCTAACACAATGGCCGCTGACCCAATCCAGGCATAGGCTATCAATCTCCTGCGAGAAATAGGTTTCTTTTCAACCGGCGTTTTGTCGTCCATTTTATTTCCCATTGTATCTTAGATTTAACCTTTAAGGGTTGGTGACATCATTCCAAAGATTTGTAACTCAAGGCTTTAGAGCTTATCCGTAAATAATAATTACTTGTCTGAAAGTGATTAACGCACATGCTAATTCCAACAATCCCTCATAACTGGCAGTCGTTTTCTCATACCGGACGAGCAACTTGCGGAATCGGTTCAA
>Ga0315282_10016444_pt1 | contig 10806 bp, 11 predicted proteins | sample YL17G07_20_MG_FD_203693 | JGI IMG/M metagenome (GOLD analysis project Ga0315282, IMG submission 203693) | Sediment microbial communities from Yellowstone Lake, YNP, Wyoming, USA - YL17G07_20 | ecosystem: Environmental > Aquatic > Freshwater > Lake > Sediment | place: USA: Wyoming | collected...
TTGATGATCCACCGCACCTTCCGTTGATTCAGCTTCCGCATCGGAGCTGAATCATCTACTTCTTTTTCCAGGAGAAAGTAATTTCGGGATAAGACACTTTATTAATTGATTAGAAAAGTTTAAGAATTATTAGCTAATTCATTAATTGGAGGATAAAGATGTTATTCAGAAAAATTGGCGTGTTCTTACTTCTAATTGCTTTGAGTATAGTTAGCGTTTCAGCAAGCGCAATGCCTCAGCAAGCATCTCAAAGGATGCAAATAAAAAATGCAGGTGAAAGCAATCCTGATTTAATTGTTGATTCTATTAACATCATACCAAATGGAGATACTGGTGTTCAAAAAGAAGCAATTGCCACGATAAAAAATATTGGAAATACAGATGCTGTGGGAAGCGTTCAAATATATTATTCATTCAACCGATTCATCCTTTGGAAGACAGTATTATCAGGATACTGCTCTGATTCTATTCATCTCGCTCCTAATGAGTCAACTGTTATTAGCTTGCAAGATGTAAACGGGCTTCCGAATTTCGGCATCTTTGTGTTTACATGCCGGGTGAATACCGGTCATAGAATCGTAGAAAGTAATTACGATAATAATAAAATAGTCAAACTCACAATAGCACTTGGAGATCATTTTAGTATTTTATGAGCAAGAGGATTCATCGATAAACCAGAACGTGACCTTCCCTTTTTGTTCTGACTTGACCCCGATGTCTTGCCTTAATAATTCCTCGAGGTGTTTCTTAGCGGTAGGCCAGGTCAAGTAATGTTATCATAGCTATTCCATTAGCTTGGTAAAATTCAATAATCTTGGAGTATAAAGAATCGAGGGTTTCTGTTTGATAATAGGAATTCCAAGAATTCGGGAAAAATGTAAACCATATGATAACGATTATGGGGGATACAAATAAAGACAACAGTCCCTAATCTCTTCAATCTATCTATTATCATTTTCACCCAGGTCTATATCATTTATTTTTTATTTAATGCTAACAAATGAATTGAGCGCTTAAGAGTTAACTAAAAGTATTTTTTGGCGAAGGTTGACACGTCTCCAGATAGGCGCCTGTTAATTACGGCCTGGCCCATTTCCTAATACACCCTAATCTATAACCTCATTTTCCTCCTCACCCCGCGACCTCTTTGTACATAGAAATAAAAACCGTTCCACCCTTCATCTCCCCTCAGGGATGTAGATGAATTCGTACAGACCAAGGTCCTCCCCCAATACCGCGACATCGTCTACACGCTTCGAACACTTATGCACGAGACCGCACCCGAAGCCACAGAGACCATCAACTACGGCATCCCCGCCTACTGAATACACCACATCATCGCCGTCATCAACCCCACCAAAAACGGCATCATCTTCGCCTTCGCCCAAGGAGCTAAGTTCGAAGACAAATACAGCCTCCTCCAAGGCAAAGGAACCGTCTCCAAACACATAAAAATCAAGACCCGCCAAGACCTCGATAAAGACGCCCTCAGGTATTACATCACACAAGCCATGGCACTCGACTCACCATAACCTCCAGGTTATTCTCATGGTCACCGACAAGACCTCTTTTTCACTACCGTGTTTTTCTGGTGAACGTCAGCGATTCCTTGGACTGAAGGCTGCGTAAGACCAGGTTCGTGTCGAGGTCGGAAAACGCGTATTCGAATTTGAATTCTTGTCGAGGCAAAAGGAAGATGACAAGGAGGCCGCCTCGTACTTCCCAGGCAGGACCGGGTCGGGGTCTGCCGAACTCCAAGGGATGCCGCATGTCATGCATGAACTCCTTCGTATCCTCGCCCCACAACCCCGTGTAAAAAAGCCTGCCATCCGGATAGAACTCGAGGAACACCTGCTCGCCGCCGATCGTCGCATGCCACCGACCGAAAAACCGGCTCAGGTCCCCCTGTTGTTCCATAGGACACGGCCAACACCTCTCCTGTTTATTAACACTTCGCGAGAAGGCCGGAAATCCTCCTTTGAAGGTCAAAGATTATTTTTATAACGACCATGGTTGATACAACGGCTATGTCCGCCTTCGCCGGGTTCGGCAGTGACAACCATGCTGGCGTCCACCCCGCCGTCCTTAAAGCCTTGGAACACGTCAATTCCGGCTACGCCGTCGCCTATGGGGACGACGAGACCACGGCGCAGGCCGTCGCACTGTTCAAGAATATCTTCGGTTCGGCGTCTGATCCTTACTTCCTCTACAACGGAACCGGGGCTAACATCCTTGGGCTGCGCACCGTCATGGAGTCCTTCAACTCCGTCATCTGCACCGACGTCGCTCACCTGACGGTCCATGAATGCTGCGGCCCAGAGTCGTTCATCGGCTGCAAGCTCGTCCCGGTTCCAACGCCGGACGGGAAGCTCACCGTGGACGCCGTGGACTCCTGCCTGATTGGGGTCGGGGATCCCCACATGGCGCAGCCTCGAGTTGTCTCGTTGACGGAGGCAACGGAGCGGGGCACGGTCTACCGTCCTGCGGAGATTAAGGCCTTGTCGAAGTATGCTCATGAGCATGGTCTCCTCGTGCACATGGATGGGGCGCGGTTGTGCAATGCGGCCGCATCCCTTCAGGTCGGTTTGAACGAGCTGGTGGGAGAAGTTGGTGTAGATGTGCTTTCGTTTGGTGGGACGAAGAACGGGATGATGTTCGGGGAGGCCGTCGTGTTCTTCGATAAGGAGGCATCGTCGTGTTTTCCGTTTTTCCGGAAGCAAGGGATGCAGCTGACGTCGAAGATGCGGTACATCTCCGCGCAGTTCATCGCAATGCTGGAAGGTGACCTATGGCTTCAGAACGCCCGGCATGCGAACGTCACGGCGCAGGTGCTCGCAGAGGGCCTCAGAAAGATCTCCGGAGTAAAGATTACACAGCCGGTGGAGGCGAACATGGTGTTCGCCGTGCTTCCCGAGCGGTCGATCGGGAAGCTGCAGAAGGATTTCTTTTTCCATCGGTTTAATGAACGTAAGCGGGAGGTTAGGTTCGTCTGCTCGTTCCAGACGCAGTCCTTGGAGATCGAGGTTTTCCTTGCGGCGGTGCGGAAGGCGGTTCGGTAGTCGTGGTCTTGCCGGTATTTATTTGTACTCTGGGCGGGTTGCGATGAGGCTGGTGAGAGTTCTATGAACGGGAAGAGGGTCTTTATCACGGGTGCGACGTCGGGGATCGGGAAGGAGACGGCGCGTGGGCTGGCCCGGATGGGGTACAGCCTGGTGTTCACGACGCATGATAAGCAGCGTGGTATCGAGACCCAGCAGGAGTTGAAGGAGTCGACGGGGAATCCTGAGATTGATGTCTTGTTTTGTGATCTGGGGTCGTTTGCCTCGGTCCGGCGGTGTGCTGCGGAGTATCAGCAGCGGTATCCGCGGTTGGATGTGTTGATCAATAACGCGGGGGTCTGGGATTTTCACCGGCGGGAGTCTGAGGATGGGATTGAGCGGATCTTCGCGGTGGATTATCTTGCGCCGTTCCTGCTGACGAATCTGTTGCTTGAGACGGTGAGGCGGAGTGCGCCGTCGCGGATCGTGAATGTGGCCTCGGGGCTGCATTCCGGGGTGATCCATTTTGAGGACCTGGAGTTGAAGCAGGGCTGGTCCGGGATGAAGGCGTATCGGCAGGCGAAGCTGGCCGTGATCTTGTTGACGAGGTTGCTTGCGAAGCGGCTTGCGGGGTCCGGGGTGGCCGTGAACTGTGTGCAACCGGGGCTGGCGCGGACGAATCTCGCGCGGGATGCGCCGTGGGCGTATCGGGTCGGGTTCCGGATGTTCGGCAAGAGTCCGGTGGTTGGGGCGCAGACCTCGATTTTTGTCGCGAGTTCCCCTGATGTGCAGAACGTTTCTGGTGAGTATTTTGCGAAGAAGCAGGTGAGTCGGTCGTCGGATGAGTCGTATGATATGGCGGTGGCGCAGCGGCTGTGGGATGTCTCGGTGACGTACGTCGGATTGACGGAAACGTCGGATCGTTGAATCGGTGTGTATGTGTATGTCCTTGCTTTTCCTTTGGGGTGTCAGATCATGACGAGGCCGGTTGTGGTCACCGCCGCTATCATCCGGAGGGATGGGTTGGTGTTGATCGCGCAGCGGAAGCATTCGAGTTGGCTGGAGCCGGATAAGTGGGAGTTCCCGGGTGGGAAGCTGGAGGCGGGGGAGCGGCCTGAGGACTGCGTGGTCCGGGAGATCCGTGAGGAGCTGGGCATCGGCATCGCCGTCGACCGGCTGTTCATGGTGCATCCCTATGTGTATCAGAAGGAGGGTCATCCGTCGCCGATCGAGCTTCATGTGTTCCTGGCGCGGTGGGTCGGCGGCGAGGCGGCGTGCCTGGACTGCCAGGATTTCCGGTGGGTCAACGTCTTCGAGCTGCGGTCATTTCCGTTCGTCGCCGGCGACGTTGCTGTTGTCGAGGCGTTTCTTGGCTCTGTCCACTCTTGAGTACTGTCTTTTGTCCGGTGAGACCGCTGGTTTTTTGTGCCGTTGACTTGGGTGTGTGCGAGAAAAAGAGTGCTGGTCTTAGGGGAAGAAAGAGAAAAAAAAGAAGGGGGGAAGAACGCTGCTTCTATGTCAGGATGGGGATTCCGGCGAACTGCCCGTTGATCATGCAGTATCGGACGTGGCCGACGAACTCGCCGGTGAAGGTCACGTGCTGCATGAGGAAGACGCCGTGCTTGGGGGCGTGGAAGGGCTGATGGATGGTGTAGTACACCCAGACCGCGTTCATGGATTTCATGGGGATGATGCTATGCGGCAGCAGGGAGAGGCAGATGCCGGAGACCGTGGTGTACGTCCGTGGACCGGCCGGTGTGGCGCTGGCGAGCGGGATCAGTGCCAGGAGGAGTGCTGCGGTGGTAAGGGCGATGAGTCGTTTGTCCATGTGCATCACTGGTGCTTCTTCTTCTCGGGTATTTAAGCGTTTCTTGACAGTTCTTTCCCGTTCGTCGGCCCCAGGGGTTGAAGGGGAGACGGGGTTCTTTCATGGGTGTGGCTATGGGTGTTTGAGCCGTTCGTCCTTGACGATGTTGAGGACGAGCTGGGTGTTGGTGCGTTCGACGTCCGGGATGGTGAGGACGCGTTTGATGAAGGCGTTGAGGTCGCGGCGTTCCTTGAAGTACGCGATGACGAGGGAGTCCCAGTCGCCGGTGATGTCGAAGACCGCCTGGACGCGCGGGTCCTTGGCGATCACCCGCTGGACCTCCAGGAGTTTGCCGCGGGAGATCTTGAGGTTGATGATCGCGGTGAGGGTGTAGCCGAGTCGTTCGGGGTCGACGACCGCGGTGTAGCCGCGGACGATGCCGTCGCTTTCGAGGCGGCGGACGTGGTTGGAGACGGTGGAGAGGGAGACATGGAGGGCCCGGGCGATGTCTCGGAAGCTCCTGCGTGCGTTCTCGGTCAGTTGAGTGAGGATCTGCTCGTCGAGTGCGTCCATAGAGGTGAGAATGGCGCGGTCGAGTTAAGTATTTTTTGCATCATTCTGTCAAAATGGCGAAAACAATTATAAAAAAATGGATGAATTCCAGTCGTTTGACTGGAAAGATGGGGAAATGGTCTAAATATGATGCGCTCATAAGTATGTTTTATGACTGATACCTGTTCCTCTTGCCCGATCCCCGACCCGTTCCTGCGCCGCTGCGGGGAGTGCAACCGCTACCGCGTCCTCTTCGACCGCCTCGAATAAGACCGGACAGAAATCAGAACGATCTCATCGAGAGACGTGACCGCGGAGGACACCGCGGAAGAACAACGGCGGACCACGCCCCCCTCTCTTTTCCCAACGCCTTAATAAAAGAACACGACGATTACGAGAGACATGGCCCGCACCCTCATCGACCGACTCAAAGACAAGACCCTCACCCCCGAGGCACTCAAAGACCGGATCCGCCACGACCCAAGCCTCCTCCCCGACGTCCTCGCCGGCCTCCAGGCGCCCGCGGCCGCGGTCCGCTACGGCTGCGGCAAGACCCTCGTCCTCCTCAGCAAAGAAGACCCCGCACTCCTCTACCCCCACTTCCAAGACTTCGTCACGCTCCTCGACAGCCCCCACCGCATCCTCACCTGGAACGCACTCACCATCCTCGCCAACCTCACCACCGTAGACACCAACAAAAAATTCGAGAAGATCCTCGACCGCTACTACCACCACCTCACCGACGGATACCTCGTCACCGCCGCCACCATCATCGACCACTCGCCCACCATCGCCGCCGCCAGACCAGCGCTCGCCGACCGCATCGCCACCACACTCCTCGCCACCGACACCCTCCCCACCGGACCCCACCTCACCACGGAATGCAAACGCATCCTCGCCGAAAAAACCATCACCGCACTCGACCAAATCCACCCACACCTCACCAGAACCGACCACATCCACAAGTACGCCGCCCGCCACGCCACCAGCACCAGACCATCGACCCGGAAAACAGCAGAGGCGTTCCTCAAAAAACACAGAGGCCACCCATGACCGTCACCCGCGACACCCTCACCGCCACCACCACGGACGGCTGGAGCCTGCGCCTCACCCACTACCACCCTCAGACCATCCCGGAGAACCCCATCCCCGTCATCCTCTGCCACGGCCTCGCCGCCAACAAAAACAGCTGCGACTTCGGCGAACCCGGCACCCCACAATGGGACCGCTACAGCCTCGCCGCCCACCTCACCAGCACCCAGCCCGCCTTCCACGCCTGGGTCCCCGAGCTCCGCGGCAACGGCACCCCCACCGACGACCCCCACCAGCACCCCGACAAGTACCGCTGGACCGTCGACGACTACATCGACTTCGACGTCCCCGCCATCATCACCACGGTCCAAGACTGGCACCACGACCACACCGGACGCCGCCCCCAGGTCTTCTGGGTCGGCAAGAGCATGGGCGGCATGATCGCCTACGCCTACGGCGAAACGCCAGCAGGCCGCCAGACCCTCAAAGGCGTCGTCACCCTCGGCTCCCCCGTCGTCTTCGGCAAGACTGGCGTCCTCCTCGAATTCCTCACCCGCATCATGCCCCGCAACATCGCCATCCCCCTCCGACTCCCCGACCTCGTCCTCAAATCACCAGAGCTGAAACGCTACCTCGCCAAGATCAGCGTCAACCCCGACAACATCGACCCGAAAATCTGGGAGCAGTACCTCCGCACCGGACACCAGACCGTCCTCTCCACCAAAGTCATCAGCCAGTTCTCCCTCTTCTTTCGCCACACCACGTTCTGCCGATACCCCAGCCACCCCTGGGTCTACGACACCATCGGCCGCCTCCCCGCAATCAAAAAAATCGTCGCCCCTTACAGCTACACCGACCACCTCTCCCAGTTCACCGCCCCGCTCCTCGCCATCGCCGGCGGCCAGGACCACCTCGGCCCACCCACGGACGTCCAGTACGTCACCAGCCACGTCGGCAGCACCGACGCCACCTACCTCGAGCTCTCACAGAAGAACGGGTTCAGCGCCGACTATGGCCACCTCGACCTCAACCTCGGACTCCACGCCCGCGACGAGGTCTACCCCCGCATCGCCCAGTGGCTACGAGAACGCAGCCTGCTCTAAGGAAAAGAGCAGATGCAGCAGCCGCAGCAGCAGGTTCAGGAACTCCCCGTGATGGGCAGGCTCGGCAAAGAGAATCGGCATCGTCACCGACAGCGGCGGCGACCAGTTGCTCTCCGCGCCAGTCGTATCCTTCGCCTTGACCCGCACCGAGAACGACCCGCCGGCCTCAAACGTATGCGGCGTCGCGACCGTCTCCCCGGAGTGCAACGGCCCGATCCATGACGACATCGTCCCATCACCCCAGTCCCACATGTAGTAGAGGTCGTCACCGTTCGGATCCGTCGTCTGACTGCTGTAGGTGTACTCAATGCCCTTGAACCCGAAGGCCTGACCCGCCGGCGTATCCGGCGTGGCCGGCGCCGACCCGGTTTCCCCATTGTCCCAGCCAATCATATCGAACATCGCCTGGTCCGCGGTCCGATAGTAGTTCGGATAGAACGTCTGGCCATCGGAGAACGCCGGCTGCATGATGCCATCCACTTCGTCCTGACTGAAATGACAGGCCTGATACGGGATCCCATCGGACATCCGGTACTCGACCGAGATGAGATCCGAGTTGCAGTCATCATCCGAGTTGCCCCCCTCATCGAGGAAGACGAGCCGGGGCTTGGACTGGAACTCCGCCAAGGTATCAGGATTGTAATCGACGCTGCCGTCACTACGCTGGAACCGGAAGAGATCCAAGACCTCCATATCCATGTTCCGGAAGTCCGCACCGGAGGTGAACCCCAGGGCATGACCCACCTCGTGCGCCACCACGGACCGGAAACAGAAGTAGCCATGGGGCACCCCGTTACTCGGGTCATAATCCCAGGAGACATCACTGTTGATGGTCATGGTTGCACCGGACCCGGTGATCGAGCCGATCGCCGCCCGGTAGTTGGCAAGCGTGAAGTACACGCGGTCCTCGTTCGTCACCGTGCCGCTGAACAGATCGTAGCGGATCGGGATCGTGCTGCCCGTCGGCAGATAATCGAGCAGGCCGTCATCGGCATCCATGCCGCTGATCAGGCCAGCCCGTGTATTCGCATAGGACAAAGACCCTGCGTAGTACGACGTCGTCCCACCGAGGAGTCCCGGGTCCATGGACGCAAACCCGATGTTGATCTTCACCTGGATCGGATCATAGAAAAGGCCGCTGATGTAACTGGCCACGGCGTCGAGCGCGGCCTGGGCGCCAGGCGGCGGCGACGTGACGACGAACTGCAGGTCAAACCCGCGCGCGCCCGCATGATCGATGAGAATCTTGGATGACTGTTCGAAACTCCTGCGGGCATCCAGCATGTCGGTCTTGAAGGACTCAGGCGTCGACCGGCTGGTGTCACTGCCGTCGATCGGGCGGGTGACCGCCTCGGTCTGCAGTTGGACGGTGGAGCCGTCCGCATACAGGGTGCTCTGCTGACTGGACCCCGGCTCCCGGAAGATGAAGGACCGGGCAGAAGCCCTGGAGGTCGTGGTGACTGCAGCGGCGAACGGCAGCATTAAAAAGGCACAGAAAACGCTTACGACGATGGTCAGGATGCGGGTCTGATGGGTCATAGGAATAGTATCCCCCGGTACTATTATGTCGCGCTCCTATATAAGTCTGAGGCTCGCCCAACCCTCATTTTCAAGGGAGAATATCGCGAGACCCCGGGCGACCGGGCATCATTAAAGCCTCGGCCGAGACGAACACAAACCGGGTGCCGTCAAGCCCAACCTCAAGCTAGAGATCAGGAAATTTTCCTAAAGAAAAAGAACCGTTATTTCTTCCGATTATGGAGGGAGGAGCTGTGGCCGACCCTGGTTGCTGAAGCCGTGGAGCGGGTCAAAGGGGTTGAACGCGGGATCGCCATACAGCGTCCGGACCAGGTAAGTCGGCAGCTCGTGGTCGGTGCGCTTCTCCATCCGCAATGCCTCCCCGAGACTGGAGTCGTTGACGATCAGATGGTTCTCAAGGGTGGAGAGTCCTGCCTCACTCCCGGTTTCGCGGGTGGCGCCGACGAAGGCGCAGCAGCCCGCATGCAGCATCGCCAGGCCGAGGTTCTGCTCCGGGGGGATGCCGTCGACGCGGCCTAGGAGGCAGGCGGCGGTAAGGAAGACGCTGGGCCGCTCGAAGACCCAGGTGGACGCATGGGCGACGTCCACGGCACGCCCGTACGTGTTCATTCCGTAGAGGGACGGGGCGTACCAGTACCAGTCCCCATGCCCCATGTATTCGATGAAGTTCGAACCGAGGTAGAAATTCGTTAGGCTGGTGAACTGGCGGCCGTTGCGCAGGTCGCCGTACACGCGGGTCGTGAAGCCGTACTGGCGGATCTCACGCGAGTAGGGTACCTGGTGGAAGAGCCCGCCGGTCTCCCCGAAGCCTTCGCCGAAGATGAAGTTGAAGGTCGAAAACCACGGGTCGGTGGGCTCGCTGCAGACCTGGGGGTAGAAGAGGGTGCGGGCGATGAGGGTGGAGGCGTCGGTGGCGTTCCAGCCGATGACGCGCCCGGTGGAGAGGTTGTCTCCGAGGCTGTAGAGGTTGTCGGTGGGGAGCCCCTGTTCGTCGAGGTCCGCTTGGGTGGGCCCGTCGTAGTACATGGGGATCATGGTGGTGTCCCCGAGGATGCCGAGCCATGCCGGTCCCGCGAGGTATAGGTCAAGCATCGCGTGGTCGTCGAGGAGGCTGAGGGTCTGGGTGAGGTCGGCAAGGGTCTGGTTCGCCGCCTGGTTGTTGAAGGCGAGGAGGTTGGGGGTGTACCAGGGCCCGGCGGCGGAGCCGGCGGCCGCCTGTTCGTAGGCGATGCTGGTGAGCTCGTGGTCGGTGAGGACGATGATGCCGCCGTGGGCGGCCGCGAGGTAGGATGCGAGCATGGAGAGGCCGGGGATGAGGGGGAGGTGTGGGGTGCTCTGGTTTTGCAGTTGGGTGGTGATGGTGATGGTGGTGTTGATGGCGGAGAAGCCGCGGTAGGAGAAGTATCCTCCTTGGAGTCCGTGGAAGACGCGGATGGTGAGGTGGTAGGTGCCGGGGTCGTGGCAGGCGAGGGTCTGTAGGCTTGCGGTGCCGGGTTGGAGGGCTTGGCTGCTGGTGTAGGCGGCCAAGCTGCCGTTGGGGTCGGTGAGTCTGAGGAAGAGGAGGGGGGTGATGAGGTGGTGGCCGGGTGGGATGGTGGCGGTGATGGTGAGGTGGGTGAGGCCGTCTGGGATGGTGAGGGGGAGGGTGGCGGTGCTGTTTCCTTTGAGGGTGTGGGTGCGGCCGAGGAGGATGAGTTGGGTGGCTTGGAGGGGGCGGTGGGTCTGGGTGGTTGTG
>Ga0315282_10016447_pt1 | contig 10805 bp, 6 predicted proteins | sample YL17G07_20_MG_FD_203693 | JGI IMG/M metagenome (GOLD analysis project Ga0315282, IMG submission 203693) | Sediment microbial communities from Yellowstone Lake, YNP, Wyoming, USA - YL17G07_20 | ecosystem: Environmental > Aquatic > Freshwater > Lake > Sediment | place: USA: Wyoming | collected...
CCGCCGCTGCCGCTTGCGCCCAGCTTGCTATGCGTCGCGCTGATCATCGCGGCCAGATCGCGCGGCGCCATGCCCGCGCGCAGTTGCCCGAAGGCCTCGCGGTACGCGATCTTGGTGATCCTGGCAGCCAGATTCATGTAAGCAATTTCCTTGGCTGTCTTTGCTCCCCGGCAGCCTTCCGTGACCACGGCGCCGTCGGCCAGCTCAATTTCCGGAGCAGCCGTCTGCAGTCCGAAGATCTGGAAAGCGCTCGTGTTGGGCGCAACGCCAAGCCGCCTGCCGCCGAGATCCTTCACAATCCCCGCAATCAGCTTGTAGGGGCTCTCATGCTCCTCCCAGGTGCGGACCTCCTGCCCGGCGGGAATCAACTCCTTCGCCCGTTCCAGCTCGAAAGCGGGACAGACCCAGACCGGCGGCCTTTTGCGGTTGAGGACGGCGCCAAAGGTCCGTTCGCTCGTTCCCCAGCTCACGGTTGTGAAGTAAGTGAGATTGGTGCCACCGGGGAGAAACACACCGTCGAGCTTGTGCGTCGTCATCAAGCGGCGGGCACGCTCCTGGCGCTCCGCGTAATCTTCGGGGACGAGCGGCTTGACGCCGGCGGTCATGTTTTCCAACTTGGTTGCTCCTGTCTGGGACTGAGCGGAAAGTTCTTCAATGCAGCCGGGGAGCGCGGCCGCAAGCCCGGTGATCTTGAGAAAATCACGGCGAAGGATCATAGAAACCTCCTCTGCTTTGAGAGATGATTGCTTCCGGGATCTCCACAGCACCAACGGCGGACATTGTACAACGGAAAGACATTTCCAGTGCAGAATCGCGATCCCGCAAGCGACTGAATCCACCCTGCGCCGCGCAAGGCCGACAAATTCGATGCGAGGTCGGGGCCTTTGGGATTATAGTTGGGTTCATCCGTCAGGCCGGTGAATCGCGCGCATCGCTAGACATCGCCCTCCGGATGTCCCAGGCGCGTAAACGAAATCAAGACGAAAGGAGAGCTACATGGCAGCCCGCAGATCGAAGCTCCTATTCCTCGTTGCCGGCTGGCTCCTCATTGCCGCAGTAACCGCCGGTGCACAACAAAAGGGGATGAACTCCATCAGCGCAGAGGAACTGCGCCTGCACCTCAACATCATCGCCGCCGACGAAACCCAAGGAAGGGACACTCCTTCCACAGCCGACAATATCGTCGCGCGCTACCTCGCGACGATGGCTGAACATTACGGCCTCAAGCCTGTGATGCCGAATGGCTCGTTCTTTCAAAGCATTCCGCTCGACGTCACTGCCGTGTCCGAATCCAAGTCGCGGCTGCGCGTGGTTTCTCCGACGCGAGAAGAGATCTATTACTGTCCTCAGAGCTTTGGCGGGACCTTCCGTAGCTCCGGAGCCTGGGCCGGCGACGTTGTCTTCGTCGGCTACGGCCTGAATGCACCGGAAAAAGGCTGGGACGACTACGCCGGCCTGGACCTGACGGGCAAGGTGGTCATTATGCTGGAAGGCCAACTGCCCGAAGGCCATCCGCTGCGCGCCGATCGCGCGGCTCTGGGCACCAGAACTCTCGCGCCGCGCACCAAGGGCGCCACGCTAGTCCTGACTGTGATCAGCCCGGAGCGCGAAAAGGACATGGTGTCCCGCAACGCGGGATTCCAGCTCACGCAGCGCCCCGCCATGCTGAGCACCTACCCGACCCAGAACCAGGCGCGCATAGGTGCCGCTGCTCCGCAGCCGCCTGCGCCGGCCGCGCAACAGGCGGCGGCACGGCCCGGGCCCCCGCCGGGGTTGGCCGATATCCGTCATGAAGTGGCACAAGACATCCTGGGCGTCAGCCAGAGCGAGTTGGATGCGATGTTCGCCGCAATAGCGAGCGGCCGGCAGGTTCCAGGCAAAGTGCTGAACAAACGGATCGAGCTGTCTGTGGTGACCGAGAGGCACTCCGACAGCTCGCCCAACGTTCTCGCGATGCTCGAGGGCTCGGATCCGATTCTGAAGAACGAATACGTCGTCATCAGCTCTCACCACGATCATCTCGGCATGCGCAGCGGGAAGCCTATGGACGGGGCTGACGACAACGGGTCCGGCACAGTTGCCATGCTCGAGATCGCGGAGGCCCTGAGTCTCGAGAGGCCGAAACGCTCGGTCATTCTGGCCTGGTTCACCGGCGAGGAGAAGGGCCTCTGGGGCTCCCACTACTTTGTAAACAACTGCCCGGTCCCGCTCGAGAAGATCAGCGCGAGTCTCAACCTCGACATGATCAGCCGCAACGACCCGGACAGTCTCTACCTGATCGCATCCAACAATCTGAGCACCGAGCTGGATGGATCGATCCGCAGCCAGAATGACAAGTATTCCAAGCTCAAGTTCGACTATGTCTACAACGACCGGGCCCATCCCGACCGTTTCTACTATCGCAGCGACCAGTATCCTTTCATCCGGGTCGGCGTTCCCGCTGTATGGCTGTTCTGCGGCACGACGCCGGACTACCATACGCCCAATGATACGATCGACAGGGTTGACTTCAAGAAGATGGAGAAGGTGACACGCCTCACGTATCTGGTCACCTTCGATATCGGCAATAAGCCTGCGCTGCTCAAACTCGACGTTAACCCTGAAGTGACGACGCGCGGAAAGCACAACACGTCCATCGACAGCATCCGATAGAACCCTGCGCGTCAGACTGGGGCTTACAGGCTTCCCTTTGTCATTTTCTGGCGGCGGTTGATCAGGGGCGCGCAGGCCAAATCGCTGGCAGAGACTATCTCGCCAATTCCCAGGCTGCTGATCCTTTCGGACTAGCGGGCTAGCGACCCTATTCTTCGACACCCTGCGCATCGCGGCTCTGGACAGCCAAATCTACACCGTCGGCTCGAAGCTTGTCCTGGAGTTCCTGCACTTTCAGTTCGCGGGGCTGAATGCCCTTCTTGGCGGCCATGGAAGCCGCCAGGCCGGCGGCGTGGCCGGTTGCCATGCAGTTGCCCATGCTCTTGCCGGCAGCAGCGGCCACATGCGAGGTGGATATGCAGCGGCCGGCCACCAACAAACCGTCCAGCTTCTCGGGCACGAGAGCGCGGTAGGGCACGTCATGGATCTTCATGCTGCCGCCGGGGCCTCCGATTTCTCCCCCGGGATCCATGAGCCCGCTGCGCCAGGCAATGGCGTCGTCAAATTTCCGCCCGCTTCTGGCGTCCGTTTCTGTGATGACATACAAACCCTTGAGACGCCGGGATTCCCGGACGCTGACTTGCGGTCCGGCGGCAACCCACTCGATCTGCTGCAGACTCGGATTGTCCGATTCGCGCAGAGCTTGAACCATCTGCAGGGCCTGCCGCCGGCTTGCGCATTCGGCCCTGGTGCGCTGCACCGGGTCGGTGGCGTCAACGCGGCCCATGTCCGCGGTCCCCGAATGATTGATGAACCAACTGCTGCTGCGGACAATGGGCCGGATCTCGAGGAAGCCCGACGGAATCAGAGGATACTTCTTCCTTCCCGCGTGGATGGCCGAAGAGATGTCGGAGGCTCTGGTCTTGGACTTGTCAATGTTCGTCAGCGCCAGCGCCAGAGTCATCGGCATGAGACTCTTGTCTTCCATCATGGTTTCGGCTCCCGCATAGTACGCCACGTCAGCGTCACCGGTGCAGTCCACTACTGCCTTGGCCCGGATGTCCATCAGCCCGCGTTTGGTGCCGACGACCACGCCGACCGCCCGGTTGCGTTCGACCAACGCATCCACCGCGCGCACGTGCACCAGATATCGCGCGCCTGCTGCGTCCAAGGCGTCCATGACCGCGACCTTCAGATATTCGACGTTGCACCAGAGCTCGTGGCCGTTGACGGTGCCAATGCTCACGGCCTGATCGCCATAGGCCACGAGTTTCTCGACCAGTAGTTCATGAATCAGCGAGCGCGGCTTTCCCCCCGGACGCACCTGGTTGATCTCCATGCCTAAGGCCCAGGCGGCAACACCACCGAAGAAGGAGTGGTTCTCGACAAGCAGGGTTCGGGCGCCTGTGCGTGCCGCCCCCAGGGCCGCTCCAATTCCGGCTGGACCTCCACCGACCACCAGAACGTCCACCGTATCGAGCACGGGATGTCCTGCAGCCGGTCGAGCTGCCGGGCCTTGCCCAAAGCTGTTCGCACTGCTCCCGGCCGCCGCCACTGCGCTGATCCCAACCATGCCGGTTTGGATGAAACCTCGCCTCGAAAGGCCTCGCTGCTTTTCCATGCCAATTGCCTCCAGGATCATTGTTTGGGGATCTTCGTTTCGTCTCCCAGAGCGTACAATAGACCGGCTTTCGGCGCATAAGCATTTCTCTGCGCCCGAATCGATGCGAATCGATGGTGGATCCGGTGATTCAATGCTGCGAAGCACTTGATGCGAAGCGTGTGCGCCCTTTCCCCTGCTCCTTACGCGCATTTCATCCTTCGTAGATATCTGCTCTTCAGAGCATATGAAGAGCGCTCCCGCTAGAACGGATAACTAGCGCCGAAGGCGCGCTCCATACCAGTCTGGGGCAACGCCCCAGGAGCAGGATGCGCAGGGAGCTAGAGGGCTGAAAGCCCGTTCTATAATCAGCCATGGGACGGGCCTTCAGCCCTCACATGATCGGGGTTTCCTCTAACCTGGGGCGCTGCCCCAGGCTGGGATGAATCGGGCCTTCAGCCCTTTACTTTCGAATTGGCACCTATGAGGCTGCCCTGAACACGATGTCGATGCCCGCACTCACGCACATCTTTGTCTATGATGATCAAAATGTGTATAAAGATCGGCACGTTTCTGGCGCGGCTCGGCTAAGATTGCTAAGTTCGAATGAGGATAGAGGAGGCGTGGATGAATGCTAATCCGGGCATTCGTACTAGAGTCACTGCTACACTGACCGTTGCGGGCGCGTTGCTCGCGGGTGCATGGAGTGCCCCAAAGCAGCAAGCCTCATCGCGCGGAGTCGCCGGGCCGCAGTTTGAAGCAGTCCAGCCCGATCTGTTTGCAGTTTCCGGCGGCCAGCCGAACTGCTGGGCCGACTTTGACAATGACGGCGACTTAGACCTGTTCGTCGGCATGAAGGGGAACTCACCGAACAAGCTGTATCGAAACGATGGCCGTCTTTTCAAGGAGGTGGCTGCCGAAGTGGGCATCGCTGACACGATCGACACGCGTGCCGCCGCCTGGGGCGACTTCGATGCCGACGGCAATATGGACCTCTATGTGGGCTTCAGCAAGCGGGCCGGTGTGCCGAACAAGCTGTATCACAATGACGGCCAGGGCAAGCACTTCACCGAGGTTGGGCGTGAGATGGGCGTAGACGCGTCCGGCTTCGAGACGCGGCAGGTTGTGTGGATCGATTATGACAACGATGGCAAGGTGGATCTCTTTGTGGCTTTCCGCGACGGCCCGAACATGCTCTTCCACAACGAGGGCGGCCATTTTCGCGACGTTGCCACGGAAATGGGCGTCGACGATGCGCGCAGAACCGTCGGCGCGGTCTGGTTCGACTACAACCAGGACGGTCGGCTGGACCTGTTCGTTGCCAACCAGGACGGCGACAAGAATGGCCTCTGGCGCAATGACGGCACCAGGTTCACCGACGTGGCAGCCGAGTTGGGCATGGAAGGAATTGCGCCCGGGCGGCTGGGCAGCAATGGGCCAAGCGTGATCGATTTTGACAACGACGGCTTCTTCGACCTGTTCGTTGCCGGTTACGGGCGCAATTTCCTATACAGGAATGACGGGCGCGGGAAGTTCGCGGACGTCGCGGAAGGGATGGGCGTGATGGGCGGCGACCGTGCCACGCCATCCGCGTGGGGCGACTACGACAACGACGGGCGCACCGATCTGTACGTGTCTTCTTACATAGACAAGCCAGTGAACGAAAAAGATCTCTTGTACCACAACGAGGGTAGCCGCTTCGTCGACGCCACAACCGACTTGTTCCGGAAGCACGGCGCCACGCATGGCCTTCAGTGGGCGGATTATGACAAGGACGGTGCCATCGACCTCGCGTTGGCTAACAACAATCCGGATGGCAGGAACGGGTTGTACCGCAACCTGCTGCCAGCGGGTCAGGCGCGCCGCTCGCTGGAGGTCGCTGTGCTCGACGGCAAAGGCCACTTTACGCGCGCGGGCTCGGAAGTGCGGCTATATGCAGCAGGGACACACAAGGTGGTTGGCGGCCGCATTGTGGATTCGGGAAGCGGATACACGTCGCAGAGCCAGATGCCGGTGCACTTCGGGCTGGGCGATGTGAAGAGAGTGGATGTCGAGGTGACGTATTTCATGCCGCAGGGCCGCAGGACACTGATCGAGCGCAACGTCGATCCGGCGAAGTTGCCGAACCACATCCTTGCAATCCGGGTGCCGGAATCAAGATAGTTTGACTGTGCGGGAGGAAAAGAAGGGAGGGAAAAGTGGAATACACGCACCTCGGCCGAACGGGACTGAAAGTCAGCAGGCTTTCGCTTCCTGGGATTAGTGTCGGAGCAGAGCCTGTACAATCTCAGCGCACGAATGGTCGAGCTCGAAGTCATCCCGGCCTGTCTGAGCTGCGGCGTGGGGTTCATCCCCTGGAGTCCGCTGGCTGGAGGAATGTTGGGTGGCGCCTTGAAGAACATTTCTGAAGGACGGCGGGCATCAAAGCATGTGCAGCAGGCCATCGACAAACGCCGGGCCCAATTAGAGGCTTACGAAGCCCTGTGCGCTCAGATCGGCGGGGACCCGGCCACCGTAGCGCTGGCATGGCTGCTTCACAATTCTGCCGTGACCGCTCCGATTATCGGCCCGCGGACGATCGATCAACTGGTGCTCAGCCTGCGCGCGCTGGAGCTCAAGCTGCAGGATAGCATCCTGAAGCGGCTCGACGAGATCTGGCCCGGCCCCGGCGGCCCGGCCCCTGAAGCTTACGCCTGGTGATGTATCGGGCATCGGCTATTGAAGGGGCCCTGCCTTTGATTCTCACTCGAATTCCCCTGGCTTCAGGAATTTCGCGAATCTTCGTATTCCTTGAGTCCCGGACGAAGATTTGCCACACTCAGAATCACAGAGATTGTGCGGTAAGCAAACCAGGGTAAGTTTTCTCGCATTTGTGTATGATGCCGGCGCACGAGGGAGTTTTCCCTCGACGCGAGGAGGGTTCCGATGAGCAGAGAAAGTGCCGTTACCAGGCGGGGCTTTATTACCAGTGCCGCCCTCGGGATTGCTTCCGTGGGTTTGGGTGTGCCTCCAGTCCTCGATAAAGGATGATGAGTTCGTTGCCCGCATACGCGATCTGAACGCCCAGGTGCGGGAGTACCTCTACGCCGAATTGCGCTCGATGCGCCTGGATTTCATCCCTTCCCAGACCAATTTCGTAATGATTCATCTGGGCAGGCCTGCACAGCCGCTGATCGATGCGCTCAAAGAGCGCCGAGTGATGGTTGGCCGCCTGTTCCCGTCCATGCCCAACCACATGCGCGTAACTCTCGGCACCGCGGAAGAGATGAAGACATTCGTGGGAGAATTCAAGAAGGTGCTGGGCATAGTCGATTGACGCGGAAACCGAGAAGCCGGGGATGCGCGCAGGGTTTCACCTCGGGCTGTCCCATCGACACCCGCTCGGCCGGCCGAAACGCAGCTGCCACACCCGCAGGATTCCGACCGCGCGGAGGAGTTCGCACGCAACCGCAGGCGTTCTCGGGCCCGGCTGACCAAAAAAGTGTACGAAGCTGGCCCCCTGTTTGTCCCCGCTGCTGCCGACCGTTCAAAATCATCAGCCTGATCGGCGAAGGCCCGGTCAGCGAGAAGATCCTCCGCCACCTGAAGCTGTGGGACCGGCCCGGGCGCGCGCCGCCGCGCCCTGCCCGGCGGTCGATCCAGTGCGATCAGGAAATCGTCGATCTTGATGAGGCCGGCCACTGGCCGGAGGCAACAGCCTGAGGTGGTCCCGCGCTCCGGTGCGTTCAAGACGGCTGGCCTTGCCTTGGTGGAAGTGTGCACGAATTCGGCGCTGCCGGGGAGGAGAGAGGGGCGGGACGTCCCGCCCCTCTGCTTCTCCCCGTCTTCCCCGCTTGCAGGCTCCTTTTCACGTACGCGGCATCTGCTTCTCACCCGAAATCAGGGATACTTCGGGAATGTTCTAAGACCACGCGCCTCATCCTCACCCACCCCCTCCAATTCCTTATCATTCACTTCCGGATTGTGTAGGCGATATCGGCACTGTAGGAGGAGATGGCCGTCTTGCCGTCCTTGCGAGTCAGAAACAGGCGCTGGAAGAGCACCTTCACCTTAAGACCGTTTTGCTCCGTCGCTATTGCCATGGATTCAGGAGACATTTTGCCGGAAATGCCGGAATCCGCGTCCCAGAATTCGAGAGACAGCTTCTCCGCAAAGCCGCCGATATCAATCGGCACCGTTTCAAATCCGGGAGCGTCCCCGATCAGCAACGTGAGCTTATCCAGATCCCCGCTTGCCACGCACGATATGCCATCACCGTCGAATCGGTGTTCTTTCTTGTCCGAGTCATTTACCAGGGATTGCTGCCGGATCAGCCGGTCATAACCGGAAATGTACGCCGGCTTCCTGAGATCCAGAATGAACGCCCTTCCGCCTGTCGGCGCCCGGTGTCCATAATATTGCACATCCATTTTTCCGAGTACGTCGGCAGCGGAGAGGTATCGAACTGACCCTGGCGTTCCATCCTGCTCAAGTTTGCCGGCGAACCAGGGTTGGATGGCGCTGTAACCATGGATCTGGCTCAGATAGCTGACAATCGAGCTGATCTCCTGGGCATCTTCCTGCGTCACCTTGCCATGTTCCTTCCGCACCTTGCCGTCAACCAGAATGCTGTCCTTTGCAAGCAGTTTCTTGAGCCGTCCCACCTGGCTCTGTTCGGACACGCCCAGAATGCCCCAAGGCCCGAAACTGATCAGGAATAAGGGCACGCACAACGAGACGAGGGTAAATTTGATGCTCTTGGCCCTGCTGAACAAGAAATAGAGCGCCTGAGCCGACAACCAGATTCCAAGAGCGATTCCGGCGTAGCGGCTTTCGGTGATTCCATAATCGCCGATCCGTTCGGCCACTGCCAGAAACAGAACCACGACAAGCGGGATCAGCACGATGTACAGCCATTTTCCAGCAGCTCGAATCCACAAATTGCCGGACCGGTCCCGGATCGGGTGCATCAGCAGCAGTGAGAGGATCGCTGTCGCCGAAAAGCCGAGAATCAGGCCGCTGACCCATCCTTTCGGCCAGTTCCACTGGAACAGTATCTTCAGCAGATACGCGTACAGGATCACAAGGTATACGATCACAAGTGTAAACAGAATGTACTGCGCAAAAACCTTCAGGCCTTTGGGGTAATCTTCGACGTGTTCGAGTTCATCAAGATTTTCAGGGATACCTGCCAGGAAAAACCATGGAGAAAACAGTCCGGCAACCAGAACCCAGAGCTCACCATACCGCTTCTCGGGGACAGTGATGCCGAACAGATTGTCAAGAGCAGCCAGCGCTATCGCCAATCCCGCAAACAAAACGGCTGCAAAAACGGCAGTCACAAACAATCGGAAGCAAAGAGTCCTGTTGTATTGCCAGAAACCGTTCACTTCTCCCTTTTTTATATAAGGCGCGATCATCAAAAGGAGAATTAATCCGGCTGCCAGAAGCATGAATCGGATGAAATGCATCGCCGGTTCATTCGGCAGGTTGGTCGGCACTGTGAAAGCATAGGCAACCAGGAGCATCACGCCAAGCAGTTGAATGCCCGTTGATGGGCCGCGGTTCCATTTCCGTTTTTCTGCGGCAAGCGCCAGCGCCGCCAGCAAGGGAATCCCGAGTGCTGCGGCAAACAGTATCGGGTAAGCAGGGCTGGGCTTCTGTTGCGCGTCGGTCTCGATAAGAATTAGCGCGGCGGTTGTTGCGACGAATGTGCAAACCAGAACAAGTGGAAAGCGCTGAGCTGCCCGCTTCGTTTCCAGTAACGCCTGTTGGATCGAAGGCAGTTTCATCATGGCCTCCTTGGAGGGAAGTGCTACCAGTATAAGGCAAATCATTCAACGATAGGCGCTTTGTGAAATAACATCAACAAAAACTCGCTCGGCGATTGCCGCTCCGTCCCCGGCATGATCGCCTCGCTGCAGAGCTGCGGCGACGATCCCACACGCTTTCATCCCCAGCTCCACAGTCTGGCCACCGAAGCCCTTATTTCCCCGGAAGGATCGTTTGTCCCCGTCCCGTGCCCGGCGTCCGTTTGCGCGGGGTACATCTGCAGTGAAGGAGATCTGAATTTAGTTGACGCCGGCCGCGACACCGCGCCTGGAAACAATATCCGCATGCCGGTGCATAGAGAAAGGGAGGATTGGTTCATGGTGCTGCTCCGTGGAAGTGCATGGAGTGCGGGCTGCCTCACATCACTGCACGGGAAAGAAGGAAAAAGCATATGAGCGCACCTCTGCCGGAGCGCAAGCGAAAACAGGAGAGATAGCAGGAACTGTGACTCAGACACTGGGGGGAGGGGCGCAGGGACACCCTCCACTCTTTCGGTATGGGAACGTTGGCGGCAGGCCCCACGGCGCTGTTTTGGCGGGTTCTGGCGCAGGGTTGCTATCTGATTCCATCATCCCTCTTCCACCCGCAGGGTACTTCTGCTGAACAATCCTCTCTGTTGGCGCGCTGAACGATTTTTTCTTATTGCATTCCCTTCTTTCTTTATGTGATAAAATGTGCGGGCATAAAGAATGAACCACCGTCATGATAAAGCGAGTCGTGCGCGGCGGCAGATCAACCGGCTTCGCGAGCGGGAACGGGAACTCCTCGAAGTCCTGCTTTCCTGCCGCAGCGCGGTGAAAGG
>Ga0315282_10016448_pt1 | contig 10805 bp, 7 predicted proteins | sample YL17G07_20_MG_FD_203693 | JGI IMG/M metagenome (GOLD analysis project Ga0315282, IMG submission 203693) | Sediment microbial communities from Yellowstone Lake, YNP, Wyoming, USA - YL17G07_20 | ecosystem: Environmental > Aquatic > Freshwater > Lake > Sediment | place: USA: Wyoming | collected...
CGCGCATAGATCGAATTGGAGGCGTTGAATCGGTGATCGATCTTGAGCAGGCCGGAATCTTCGTTCCAGGTGTTGCTTCGGTTCGCATAGTACCAGTCAGCGTTGGGGTCCTTGGTAGGCGCGCTGCCCAGCGGGTAGGCCTTCAATATGGTCAGGGTCCCCGGGTTGGTGGCTTTGGCGCGGAACGCGGCGCTGGGCACCAGGACCTCGTAGGTATGCGCAACTCGCTGGCGCAGCCCCTCGTAGTTGGCGAAGAAGAAGGTCTTGTTTTTGATGATGGGGCCGCCGATGTTGCCGCCGAACTGGTTCAGGCGCAGAGGCTGTGCGCTATCGTCGAAGTAGTCTTGCGCGTCCAGCATATCGTTCCGGAGGAACTCAAAGAGACCGCCATGCCATTGGTTGGTGCCGCCTTTCGAAACCAGGTTGATCTGCGCACCGCCGCCGGCGCCGGTCTCAGCCGTGTACAGAGTGGAGTTGACGCGAAACTCGGCGATAGCATCCTGGCTGACCACCAGGCGCAGGTCCGATTCCATGGTCTGGTCCTTGACGCCGCTGGCATCCACGCCATCGAACATGAAGTTGTTGTCGTCGTTGGACCGGCCGGAGAAGCGGATGTCGCCCATGTTGCCCGAGCCGGTGTTCACCGCGCCCGGCGCCAACAGCATCAGGGCGGCCCAGTCGCGGCCGTTGACGGGCATTTCACGAAGCTGGTTCCCGCCGATGACGCTGCCGATGCCGGCCCCGTCGCGTTGCAGCGGAATAGCGTCGGCTTCCACCGAAACCACCGTGATGCCGCCCGCAACCTTTTGAAAGGTGATATCTTCGGTGCGGGTTTCGCCAACCGTCAGACGCACATTCTTGAGGGAAATTGGGGTCAAGCCCTTAAACGAAACGGCCACGTTGTAGGTGCCGATGGGCAACCCCGCGAAGGTGTAACTACCCGCGCCGCTAGAAAGAACTTCGCGCCGTAAACCGGTGTCGGGCGAAGTCAACTCGACTTTGGCCCCGGGCACAACGGCGCCGCTGGGGTCGAAGATCGTGCCCGTTAGCGTGGCACGGTCCAACTGTGCCATCGCCAATGAAGCTAAAGCCAAGAAAACGAGAACAACCCACCACTGTCGCATGCCAACCCTCCTTGTTGCGCCCGTGGGCGCGTTAGTCTGCGGCTCCCTCCGGAGTTGCGGGGATTATGCCGCAGACAAGGGAAAAAAGCCAGGGAAAAAATGCAAGCGTGTGCAATTGCGACTTCTCACTCGTCAATTCCTCAAGCGTAGCGCACGGGCACTGCTCGCTGCGCCACCAAGAACGGTTCGCCGGCAGTCGGCAAGTAGCGCAGCAAGCAGCGCCCCTACACGAAGCCGTCTCAGGACGGTGACCGCCCCGCCCCAATCGTGTCGTCCTGGTCGAAATCGGTCTTGAGCATTGCGGCCAGGGCGGTCACCGCGGCTTCTTCATCTTCCCCATCGGCCTCGATGGTGACCTCCATGCCCTGGCCGGCGGCCAGCAACATCAAGGCCAGCACGCTCCTGGCATCCGCCTGCTGGCTGCCCTTAAGCACGCGGATGGTTGCGGAGAAGCGGCCCGCCGCCTGGGCGAAGATCGCGGCCGGCCGGGCATGCAGTCCGGTGCGGTTCAGAATTGTTACCGTCCTCGATACCATGTTTAATCCGCGGTCAACCGGCTCAGCAGCTCAACCACCTCCGCGGCTTCTTTCGACTTCAGCGCCTCAGATAACAAACTCGCCGCATCCGCTTTGCGCCAGCGCCGGATCGCCTGCTTGACCGCCGGAATCGAGGCCGGCGTCATGCTCAGCTCGCGCACGCCCATGCCGACGAACAGCGGAGCCGCCAGCGGATCGGCGGCGACCTCGCCGCAGATGGCGGCCCACTTCCCGGCCCGGTTGGCCGCCTCCACCGTAGCTGCCACCAGGCGCAGCACCGCCGGGTGCAGCGGCTGATACCACTCGGCCACGGCCTGGTCGGTGCGGTCGGCCGCCAGCACATACTGGGTCAGATCGTTGGTGCCGATGCTCAGGAAATCGGCCTGTTCAGCCAGTTCCGCGGCCAACACCGCTGCGGCCGGCGTCTCCACCATCACGCCCAGACCAATAGGTCCAAGGCCGGACCGCTGCAACTCGGCATGGACGCGGGCAATCAGTTCCCTGGCGCGGCGCACCTCTGAAACGTCGCAAACCATCGGCAGCAGGATGGCCAGGTTGCCGAAGGGCGCGGCGCGCAGCAGCGCGCGCAACTGCGTCCGAAACATTTCTTCCAGGCGCAGCGACAGGCGGATGCCGCGCAACCCCAGCGCCGGATTCTCCCCAGTACGGAATGTGGAGTGCGGAGTGCGGAGTTCGCACTGCGGGCTCGGAAGCGCCAGCCAGGCGGCCTCCTTATCTCCGCCAATGTCGGCGGTGCGGATGACCACGCGGCGCGGCGCCAGGGCGCGAAGCACGGCGGCGTAGGCCTGGAACTGCTCTTCCTCGGAGGGCGGCGCGGTGCGGTCCAGGAACAGGAACTCGGTGCGCAGCACGCCGACGGCCTCGGCGCCGGCAGCCAGCGCGGCCGCGGCCTCCTTCACGCTGCCGATGTTGGCGGCCAGCTCCACGCGGAATCCATCGAGAGTCACGGCGGGTGAATCGTCGCCGGCGGCGGCCGTGCAGGTCTGGCGCCAGCCCGCATAGCGCGCCAGAGTCTCCTGGTCAGGCTCGACCAATACCTCGCCGCTGGCGCCATCCACGATGACCATTTCGCCCGCGCGGAGCCGATGGCACGCGTCTTGCACGCCGATGACCAGCGGGATGCCGAGGGCGCGGGCCAGGATCGCGGCATGCGAATTCACAGCCCCTCGTTCGGTTACCACGCCAAGCTCTTGTTCCCTGTCCAGGGAAGCGATTTCCGAGGGGGTGGTGTCCTGGGCGCACAAGATCGCGCCGGCTCCATGGCCCGCGGCATGGGCCGCGTCGGCTCGCCCGCGCAAGTTGCGCAGCAGGCGCGCTCCCAGGTCCCGGATGTCGTCGGCGCGGGAGCGAAGCAAGGCGTCGGGCAGCGCCAGAAAACGCGCCGCCAGTTCGGCCACCGCCCGCTCGACGGCCTGGCCGGCGGCAAGCCCCTCGCGCTCGATGTAGGCACGGATGGCGCCAGCCAGCAGCGGATCCTCCAGCATCGCCAAATGGGCGGCGAAAATCTGCGCTTCGCGCTCTCCGGCCTGGCGCCTGACCGCTTGCGCGATCTCGGTCACTTGGCGCTTGCTATCGGCCAGCGCGGCGGCGAAGCGGGCCGCCTCCTGCTGCCTGTCGCCGGGCGGGGGCTCGGCGGGCGGCGCAGCGTCGGCCGCGCGCACCACCACGCGGCCTGCCGCGATCCCCGCCGATGCGCCTGTTCCCTTAAGCACCAACATACGGTCGTCCCCCCACCGCCACGAACATTCACCATCCGTGGTGAATAATCCAGCCATCGTCACGCGCTAACGCTCGCCAAAATCGAAATCACCTCGTCTTCATTCCTAGCCGCGCGCAGCCTGGCCACTGCCTCCGGCCGCTGCAGGATTTCGGCAAGGGACGCGAGCAAATCCAGGTGCGGCTGGTCCCCGGCGCCCGCAAAACCGAATGCCAGGTAGACGGTCTTGCCGTCGCCCCAATCGGCGCCCTCGGGGAACTGCGCGAAGACCACCGAGTCCCGGATCACTTCGTCGCGCACGGCGGCGGTGCCGTGCGGCAAAGCCACGCCGTCCGTGATGCAGGTGTTGAATTGCCTTTCCTTTTCGAGCATGCCCGCCACGTAGCGCGGTGTCACGTCGCCGCGGCGCACCATCACTTCTCCGATGGCGCGAATCGCCTCTTCCTTCGAGCAGCGGCAGCCGATCAGGATTTGTTCGGAATCGATGCAAACAGGCATCGTGGCATCAAATGCGGAGTGGGGAGCGCGGAATAAACTCCGCGCTCCGCATTCCGCACTCCGCATTCTAGAACACGAAGCGCAGGTTGGCCTGGATGATCCGCGACAGGCCGCGCTGGGCGCTGACCCGGCCGAAGTTGGTGTTGCGCGGGTCGACGGTCGGAGCGGTGAAATTGGTGTGGTTCATGGCATTCAGTAGGTCCGCGCTGAGTTGCGCCTTCAAGCGGTTCTCGCGCAGCAGCTTGAAATTGCGGAGAATCCGCAAATCCAGGTTGTTGATGCCGTCGGAGCGCGCCGACCCCAGGCTCTGGGGGAACACCCGGACGTGGTAGGTGCCGGGCCGCTTGGCGCTGTCCTTCTCAAACGACATCTTGGGGTCGAACCACTGGTGGAAATCCGTCCCCTGGATGGAGCGGTTGAGCGCCGTTCCAAAGTCTTTCATGTCGCCGTAATAAAACTCGTTGCTCCAGGAGATGGGCGGCCCCGACTGGATCTGGTAGACCGAGCTGAGCTGCCAGCCGCCCACCACCTGCCCGAGAGCGCTGCGGGCCAGGAAGCGTTTGCCCTGGCCGAAGGGCAGCTCATAAATCGCGGTGAAGGCGAAGCGGTGCGGCATGGTGTTGGCGTTGGGGCGCCAACTGGGCAGCCCATCGAACTCGTTGGCGTACCAGTCGCGCGCCTGGCTGTCGGTGAAGGTGTACATGAAGTTCAGTTGGAGGCCGCGCGAAAAGCGTTTGTCGAGCTGCATTTCCAGCGCGCTGTACCGAACCCGGCCGTCGGGGCTGGCGCTGTTCGAGACGCTGCTGAACTGCGGGAAGGCGCGCAGCAACTGCTGAACTGGCAGGGTGGTGCCGGTAAACCGGCTCTGGTTGCTCAGGAAGTTGTAGAGGACCGCGTCGGAGGTGCGCAGCGCGGACAGGTTGTTAATCCGCAATGGGTTCGGCGCGGTCGCGTTCATCGCCGTATCGACGCTGCTGACGCGCGCCATGCCGGTGGCCCAGAACTGCTGCGGCAGCGGATCCATGCGGCGCGTGATATTCGTCTTGCTGTAAGAGCCCGTATAGCCGACCTCAAAAACCACGTTGCGGCTCAGCTCGCGCTGGATGGACACGCGCCAGCGCTGCTGGAAGGCCGCCTTCCAGTTCTTGTCGATGAAGCTCACGCTTTGGCCCACCAGGGCCATCGGTCCCAGGGCATTCTTCAGCGGTTCGGTGAAGCGGGTGCCGTCGGCTCGGACCGGGAAGGGGTCTTTCAGCGTGGTGCTGAACGTGAGGCCGTTGTCGGGGCTGATCTGCGGCGAGGTGGCCTGGCTGTAGCCCGATTGATTGATGTCGAAGTTGGTGACGTTATTGGTATCGAAGAACCAGCCGTAGCCGGCCCGCACCACGGTTTTCCGGGTCACCTGATAGACCACTCCCAGCCGGGGGAGGATGTTGCTGGTTCCCGAACTGACGGTGCCGGGGCCGTTCTGGCCCAGGTAGCGGGTGCCGCCGCGGATCTTGAAATTGGCGGCCGGCAGTTGGGCAATGGGGCTTGCGGCGTAGGCGGCCTCCACCGGATCGCTGATCGGCAGCTTGTCGGCATAATAAAAACCGCCGGCCAGGCCGCGGTTGTAGCGCTCGGTTGCTCCACCTTCGATCTCCACCCGCAGCCCGAGGTTCAGCCGCAGCCGGCTGGTCAAACGCAGGTCGTCCTGCACGTAAAACGAGGTAAACGGATTGACCAGGTACGAGGAATCGTTGGTGTCGATCGTAATGGTGCTGGGATAGCCCATCATGAACGCCGCCCACTCCAGGCCCGTGTTGGAAGCCGTGGTGGTGTCGTTGGCCGCCCGTGTGTAAGTGTTGCTGAAGATGAACCGGCCCGAGGAATAGCCGGCCCCGGAGACGGCGCGGTAGTTCTTCCGCGTGTCGAAGCCGAACTTCAGGCTGTGGTTGCCCTGCATGCGCAGCAGTTGCCCCTTCAGCGTGCCGTTGGAGGCCCTGGTTACGGCCGCGATCGGGTAGCTGATGTCCACCAAATTCGAGAAGTCGACATAGGGCAAAATCGCGTTGGCGCCGGCGCGCTGGTCCAGGTAGGCGGGCAGGCCGACATCGGAAGGCTTGAAGGCGTGCGGCCCCGGCTCTCCGGCGAATTCGATGAAGCGGTTGAAGGCAGCAGTCAGGTTCAGCACGTTGGTGGCGTTCATCGTCCACACCCAATCCAACCCGGCCGCTTTGTTGAAGCGGGTGGTGCCGCTGGAGTGCAGCCCGGGCACTGTCGAGTACGTCCAGTCCTGGGTGTTGGCCTTGCGCTGGTTCCAGTACCAGCGCCCGGAAACCTTGTGCCTGGCCGACGCTTCCCAGTCGATGCGGTTCAGCAGCGAGTGGTGCCGGTCGATTTTCGGCATGTTGGCCGCGAAGTAGTTGTTCGCGCCTTCCCGCGTCACCAGCCCCGCCACATTGTTGGGCAGCGGGTAAATCTTCTCGTAGAAGGAATACATCGGATTCAGGATCGGAATGCCCTTGTTGTCCGGGAAGGGATCGCGGATCACGCGCGTCCCCGACAGCCGCGCCGTTCTCGGATCGTAGATCTGGTACAACGTCCGATCGATGGCCAGCAGATCGGAGAAGTCGCCCTTGCGCCAGGCCTCTTTGGGGACGCTCTTGGGCAGGCGGCTGGGCTGGTCGGTGCTGTTGGCGTAAATGCCGCCGTAGTTAAAGAGGAAGAACAGCTTGTCGCGCCCGTCGAAAAGCTTGGGGATGCGGATGGGGCCGCCGACGGTGGCGCCGGGGCTGTTCGAGCGTCCGCTCTGTTGCTTCTGTGAATCCGGGCTGACCGCGCCCTTCCGGACCGAGTCCTCCCACGCCAGGCGCGCGAAATGCTGTGTGGCGTTCCAGCGCTGCTGCCAATGCTGGTCGTAGACGGTGCCGTGCAACGTGTTGGTGCCCGACTTGATGCTGAGGTTAACCGTCGCGCCCGAGGTATGCCCAAACGAAGCGTCGAAGTTGGCCGTCTCCAGGCGAAACTCGCCGACCGCGTCCGTCGGCGGGATGAAGGCCACGCGCTTGTTCGAGCCGGTGTTGGGCGCGCCGTCGATCGAGTACTCGTTCATTCCCACTCCACCGGCTGTGCTGAAGGCCGACGTTCCGCCGCCGGACCAAAGCGTGCGGTTGGCGTCCGGCGCTCCGGTCCATTGCATGCCCGGCGCCATGCCCTGCAGTACGTAGGGGTTCATGTCCGAGTAGGGCAGCTCCATCACCTGCCGGTGATCGACCACGCGCCCGGCCGAGGCCGTGCTGGTCTCCAGCAGCGGCGCCTCCCCGACCACGTTCACGGTCTCCGCCAGGCTGCCCAACTGCAATTGGATATCGACCGTGGCCCGGCTGTTGACATTCAGAACGATGCCGGAGCGCACGAATTTCCGGAACCCGGTGGCCTCCGCGGTCACCGAGTAGTCGCCCGGTTCCAGCAACGGAACCTCGTAGTAGCCCCGCTCGTTCGAGCTGCTCCGCTTGATGGCGTTGGTGCCGACGTTCGTCACCAAGACCTCGGCTCCCACCACCGCCGCCCCCTGCTGATCGGTGATGTTGCCGGAAATCGTCCCGCGTGACTCCTGAGCCTCAACCAGACCGGCAAAGAGGAACACGCCGAGAAACAAACCACACAGAAGCTGCCGTGTCATTGCAGATACCTCCTTAGGTTCGAGAAACGTTCGTCACACGAGAAAGGGTCGCTCGTGCTTCCGGGTCCGACCGCAGGACACGATCGGAAGCATCAGCGGAGGCCGCCAAGCAGCCAACCGCCCGGGGAAAAGCCCCGCCCCGATACCCAGCAGGCGCCGCTCTTGCACCCGGTTGCAAACCCACCCATAGACCGCGTGAACGGGAATACATTACAGTAAAAGACCGGCTGGAAGCAACCATGCGAGCTGAGCGTCTGAAGCAGATTCTGGATGAATTCCCGCGCATTCGCGCGCTGGTCATCGGCGATTTCTGCCTGGACCGCTGGTGCATGTACGACCCGGGCCTGGCCGTGCCCTCGCGCGAAACCGGAATTCCGCGGACCGCCGTGGTTTCCTACGAAGTGACGCCGGGCGCGGGCGGCACCGTCACCAACAACCTGGTGGCGCTGGGCGCGGGCCGTGTCGATATCATCGCCGTGGCCGGCGACGACGCCAACGGCTGGGAGCTGGAGCGGATGCTGCGCTGCCGCGGCGTGGAGACCCGCCACCTGATCCGCGATCCCGCCCGGCAGACCTTCACCTATACCAAGCTGCTCAACCGCGCGACGGGCGAGGAAGACCTGCCGAGGCTGGACTTTGTGAACACCGGCCCGCCGGGCCGCGCCGCCGAGCTGGCCATGCTGGAGGCGCTGGAGACCGCGGCTCCCGACGCCGACGTGGTGGTCGTGGCCGACCAGTCGGAGATCGCCGCCGGCGCGGCCGTCACCGGCGCGGTGCGGGAGGCGCTGATTTCCGCTGCCGCGCGCTTCCCCGAAAAAACCTTCATCGCCGACTCCCGCGCCCAGGTCGAGCGCTTCCGCGGCCTGATCGTAAAGCCCAACGAGGATGAAGCGGTGGAAGCGGCCATGCGAGTGTGGAATGCAGAATGCGGAATGCGGAATGAGCAAGATTCGGCACTCCGTACTCCTCGTTCCGTATTGCCGGTGGAGAGAGCGGGCGCCGTTCTCCGCCGGCACCTCGGCGGCAAGCTGCCTCTGTACGTCACCCGGGGGCCGGAAGGCGCGCTGCTGTTTGAAGGCGATGAGCCGCGCCTGGTCCCCGCCCGCCGCAACGACAACCCGGTCGATATCTGCGGCGCCGGCGACGCCTTCGAAGCCGGGCTGGCGCTGGCGCTGGCGGCCACGCGCCGGCTCGATGGCACACCCGACTACTTCGCTGCCGCCGAGCTCGGCCACCTGGCCGCCGCCGTCACCATCACCAAGCGTGGCACCGGCAGCGCCTCCCCCGCCGAACTCCTCGCCCTGCTGTGAAAATGCCCGGGAGCGCGGACCTCCAGGTCCGCCAGGGTGCCGTTCCCCGGCGTGCGGACGTGGACGTCCGCGCTCCCAGGCGCGTTTTCATGGTTTCCGGGCGCCGCGCGGCGCGCGGCGACGAACTTTCATTGGGTTAGTTTCCCAGCGCTGAAGATTCCTTTTCAAACGTGGGCCAGGGATCGAAAATGTGGATGTGCTTGATCGCCTCGCGAGGCACCCCGCGAGGCATGACTACTTTCAGCCCAATATTGCGCTGGGCGCATCGGATCGGCAACCGCACCAGCGTGGCAATTCCTCGGCTGTCAATCATGCGCACTTCAACGAGGTTCAACACTACTTCTCGAGGGGGACCTGCCAGAGCGGCGTCGAACGCTGCCAGAAGCTTCCCCTCCAGCTCGGGCTGCTTCCAGAACCTGAGGTCATCCGCCAGCCGGATAATCTGGCAGTCACCACGGCGCTCCAGCTCGATTTTCATCGGCTTGCTCCCAGTAGCGAATGGAAAGCACAATACGCCGCTCCGCGCCTGGTGTCAATTCGATTGGTGGCGTCTTACGCGCCGTCTTAATGTGTTCACAATCTCTGCCAGGATGCCGTAGGATGGCAGCATCCAGGCGGCCGCTGGCGCCTGGCGTGGCGGCCGTTTGTTCCGCCACAACGGACCGCAGCGCTGAGGTGGGGCCATCATGATTCATCGTCTGATCGTTCTGCTTCTCGGGCTGGCTGCCTTTGCCTTCGGCCAGCAGGTGCCTCCGACTTTCGAAAACATGCGCTATGGGCCGCACGAACGAAACGTGCTGGACTTGTGGCAGGCGCGTTCCACCAAGCCCACGCCGCTGATCGTATTCATTCACGGCGGCGGCTTTGTCGGCGGCGACAAGGCGAAGGTGCGCGACACCCCCATGGTAAAGAGCGCGCTGGATGCGGGCGTCTCGTTCGCCGCCATTAATTACCGTTTCCGCACCACGGCGCCCATCCAGGACATCCTCCGCGACTGCGCCCGCGCCATTCAGTACATGAGGTACCGCGCCGCGGAATGGAACATCGACAAGAAGAGGATTGCCGCCTACGGCGGGTCGGCCGGCGCCAGCACTTCCTTGTGGCTGGCGTTTCATGATGACCTGGCCGATCCCAAGAACCCTGACCCGGTGCTGCGCGAATCAAGCCGCCTATCGGCCGCGGGCGCCAACAGCACGCAGTTCACTTGCGACGTGCTTCAGTGGGAGGAAGTGCTGGGCGTTCCCGCCGAGAAATTCTATTCGGAAGGCGCTGAATTTTACGGCCTGAAGAAAGCGGAAGACCTCTACTCGCCGGAAGGAAAGCGAATCCGCGCCGACGTGGATATGCGCGGATTGATCACCTCCGACGACCCGCCCGTCTACCTCTTTAGCCCGCAGCCGGGCGGGCCCCCGAAGGACAGAGGCCACTACGTTCATCACCCCAAGCATGCCCGCGCAATCAAGGAACGTTGCGACCAGCTTGGCGTCAAGGCCGTTCTCTATGTCCCGGGCGACGGGGGCGAGCGGCCGCCCGCCGGCGACCAGACCCTGCTCCAGTTCCTGCTTCGCAACCTCGGCGTCCGGTGACAAGCGCACTTGCCGCTCTGCCTTCTGCTGCTCGATCTGCACGATGTCAGAGAGTGATACGGGAAAAGCCCTTTGGGAGGTGGTACGCCCGGCTGGATTTGAACCAGCGACCTTTGGTTCCGGAGACCAACGCTCTATCCAGGCTGAGCTACGGGCGCACCGATATGCTCATTTGAGCATACGTTTTTGTGGGGGGCACGTCAAGCCGCACGTTTAAGCCGATCTGCGATTCAGACAGTGGGGGAGGGGGCGAGAGCGCGCGGGGCCGCTCGGGCAGGGGATGAGCACGCCGAACCGGGAAGACTGAGCGGGACGCACGGCCGAGGGGAGATGCTGAGTCCAGGTAGCT
>Ga0315282_10016449_pt1 | contig 10805 bp, 8 predicted proteins | sample YL17G07_20_MG_FD_203693 | JGI IMG/M metagenome (GOLD analysis project Ga0315282, IMG submission 203693) | Sediment microbial communities from Yellowstone Lake, YNP, Wyoming, USA - YL17G07_20 | ecosystem: Environmental > Aquatic > Freshwater > Lake > Sediment | place: USA: Wyoming | collected...
AGAAATATGTTCCGGATATTGTGGCATATTGTTCATAGGCGATTTACGAGTGAATGAATACATTACTATGTTAGCTAATAATTTCAATCGATACCGGTGTTTCCTTCTTTCTGCGAGAGGCAATCAAATTGCATCACTAGATAAAGTGCTAGATGGATTTAGCAATGCTCGTTACCGTCCGATATCCTGTGATACAGTTTGGTTTGATGGGACATACTGTTTCAGACAAGAGGTCAGGCCGGATATACGATATAAGTACATGTTAGTCATCAAGAAACTTCAAAGGTTTTGAAGTCGTTTATCTAGGCAACTGGGGGCGGGTCAAAAATACACAGCCATTAATAGAAATCTCCAGGCCTTAGAAGAACTGTACCCAAGAAATAGGTCGAAATCGTGGTTGTCGGGCTTCCGGACATGAAGCCAAATAATCAGCGAGGAGGTTGTTGTGCTTATACGAAAAGCATTGCTTTTTATCCTATCGATATCAATTTTACAGTGTTGTGCTCATAACTTAACCTCAACTGGGGAATTAATCGTCCCTTGGGAAATGCCCAAGCCTGATGTAGAACAACGGTATCTATTCACGATATTCGATTTTAACGGCTTTACGAACGAGGGCTCAGTAATGGAAGTAATTTATAAGCCTTTTATCGTTCGTGAGATAAAAGGCAGACTACTTCCTTACAATACTGATCGTACTTGGTATGAGGCCCTGCCGTTGTTCGAGCTCAGAGCCTTAGGGAAAGGGACCAAAATCTCTAGGGTTCGCGCGGATAAGAACGGCTTCTTTGTTATGAAGAATATTCCCGAAGGTCTATATTGTTATTCTATTAGTTGCCTTGGTTGGCATGTCTATATGGGAGTGGTTATCGTTGATAAGAAAGCTAATCCAGAAAGTACGATATCCATATTAATGTATCCGGAGGGCTAAAGAAATCTGAAGCGCATTTTTACGAATTGTAGCAAAGAAGCAGGGCGCGATCATAAGAAGGACCGCATTCATATTTTTGACGATAATATTTTTACAGTGTTGAGTGAAGCTTTGCAGTATCCCCCGCGGCTTGCCGCGGGGATAGTTTACTGTTCGAGCCAAGTTAAGGAAATATTGGGTGGGCGAGATCTGGGATAAGCTGGAAGGCCTGACAGTCCGGACTGTGTCCAAAAACGTGCCCAAAGTTTTTCTGAAGAAACGTCCCCTCCGGTTGCCTTTCCCATAGACACTGTGTCTATATTTTTCCTTTGAGGCCTTCGCGTTTTTTCTCATTAGTTCGCGGTTCTTCTCACTTCTTCTCAGTAGGGGAGAGTGCGCGTTTTCCCCATATGGACCGGCCTTGCTCCGTTCTATATGGGGGAAAAAGAAAAATGGCTAGGGACGGAATCGAACCGCCGACGCAAGGATTTTCAGTCCTTCGCTCTACCGACTGAGCTACCTAGCCATTGGGACCGGCATCCGCCGGACAGCCCATCTAGTATATTTATCCCCCTTTCTAAAGTCAACATTTGACGGGATTGCAGCGCCCCTTCCGGGGCTCGCCACGCTGCGCGCGCCGACGATTTCCGCTTCCGCCGGCGATTTCCAGCACGTCCCGGCATCTCCAGGGCCTCCCGGCAGACCTCATACCCCCAGGTATCGGCGCGCTCTTCCCGGGGAGATGCGCCCGTCCGCCCCCGCCCCGCCGGCTTCATTGAATTGGCCCGGTCGTTATGTTATTCTGGGCCCTGGAGGACAGGGCGGATGAACGAACAGGAGCTCAAGGAGCTTCTCCTCAGGGAGAACCCCGAATTCCGGAAGGTCCTGGAAGAGCATCGGACGTGCGAGATCGAGCTCGAAAAACTCCGCCTGAAGACGCACGTGACCGAGGCCGACGCCGTCCTCGAGCGCGATCTCAAGAAAAGGAAACTGGCCCTCAAGGACAAGATGTACCAGATCATGCTGGACCACGAAAAGGGCCGCTGAAAGGATCCCCGTGGCCGCTCCCCGCAAGAAAAAACTCCGCTTCGCCCTGGTCGGCTCCGAGACCCTGCGCGGCCGCGAGATCAAGAGCGTCCTGAGTTTCAAGAAATTTCCCCTCCAGTCGTTCGAGCTGTACGATCCCGACGTCGAGGAGGAGTTCTCCAAGCTGACCCGGTTCCGGGACGAGCCCAAGGTGGTCCATCACCTGGAGCCGAAGTCCCTGGCCGGCCTGGACCTGGTCTTCCTGGCCTCGGACGCCAAGACCAACGCGGCATGCGGCCGGCGCGCCGCGGAGCTCGACTACCGCGCCCTCGACCTGGCCGAGACCTTCAACGCCGATAAGGACGTGCCGCTCGTCGTCGCCGGCGTCAACGACGCCGTCCTCCGCGGCAAGAACGTTCCCCTCGTAGCCAATCCCAACCCGGTCACGATCATCCTGGCCCACCTTTTCCACGCCTTTCACCCGGCTTTCGAGATCGCCAAGGCCCGGGCCTTCGTTCTCGAGCCGGTTTCGGTCTTCGAGGAGGCGGGCATCCAGGAGCTCGCCGACCAGAGCTTCGCCCTCCTCAGCGGCGCGACCGTGCCCAAGAAAGTCTTCCGCGAACAGGTCGCTTTCAACCTCCTATCGCGGACCGAGAAACCTGGCCCGGACGGATTCTCCACCCGCGAATCGCGCGTCCTGGCCGAGGTCCGGCGCGTCCTGGCGCCCGCCGAATTCCCTCTCTCCCTCGCCAGCGTCCTGGCCCCGGTCTTCCATACCTGCTCGGCCATGGTCCACGTCGAGCTCGGCCGGAAGGCGACGATCGCCGACCTCGAAGCTTGCTTCCGCCAGAGCGACGTCATCAAGGTGGGTCCCGCCGAAGGCTCCGGCCTGGTCTCGGCCACGAACGTGGCCGGCAAGGAAAAAATATTCGTCGGCCAGATCAAGAAGGCGGACGCGGCCGCCGGCGGCGGATTCTGGATCTGGGCCGTGGCCGACAACCTGACCCTGGGCTCGGCCCTCAACGCCTACGAGATCGCCCGGTCCCTGTTCGACATATCCTGACGACGAGGAGCGCATCCGATGATTCACGGCATGACGGGATTCGCCGAGAAGAGCTTCACTTCCGGCTCCCTCCGGCTGAAGATCAGCGTCAAGACGCTGAACCACCGCTTTTTCGACTGGTCCTACAAGGGCGCTTCGCTCGGCGAGGCCGAGAACCGTCTGCGGACGGCCTGCCAGAAGAAGATCCCGCGGGGGCGCGTCGAGGTCTACACCGAGATGACCTCCCTCAGCCCCGCGAGCTGGACCTTCATCGTCAACGAGGGGCTCCTCGAAAAGATCCTGTCGTCGCTCGACCGGGTTTCGCGCAGGACCGGACGGCCCATGGAGATCTCCCTGGACGGCATCTTCCGCGTTCCCCAGCTGGTCGAGCTCAGCCGGAAGGCGCTCACTCCCGAGGAGATCCGGTTCCTCGAGCGCTCGTTCGTGCGGACGGTCGATGACGTAGTTCATCTCAGGCAGAAGGAGGGGCGCGAAACGGCCCGGGTCATGCTCGGCCACGTCCGGAACATCCGCGCGGCCATCGCCCGCATCGAGGCCCGGTACCGCAGGCAGCCCTGGCGCCTCGAGGCCAAGCTGAAGAAGAGGATCCGCGGCCTGGGCAACGGCGCCGCCGTCTCCGAGGGGCGGCTGGCGGAGGAGGCTTCCATCCTCACCCAGCGCTACGACCTGGGCGAGGAGATCGCCCGCCTCAAGTCGCATCTCGACACCGTCAAGAGCCTGGTCACGGGCCGGACGACCGAGCCCATCGGGAAAAAGCTGGATTTTCTGGCCCAGGAGCTCCATCGGGAGGCGAACACCCTGAGCTCCAAGTCCCAGGACATCCGCATCACCAAGGAAAGCATGGCCATCAAGAACGAGATCGAAACGATCCGTCAGCATGTCCAGAATATCGAATGAGAACGAGTCTCATCACGAAGGGGTGGCGGCGAACATGATATTTGTCGTGAGCGGGCCTTCGGGCTGCGGCAAGTCGACCCTCATCGGCCTGGTCCGCCGGAACCTCGCGGGGCTGGCCTTCTCAGTTTCCCACACGACGCGGGAGCCGAGGCCGGGCGAAAAGGACGGCGTCGACTATCACTTCGTCGGCGAGCCGGCCTTCCGTCGCATGATCCGCGAAGGGCGCTTCGTCGAATGGGCCGAGGTCCACGGCCGTCTCTACGGAACGTCGAAGGCCGAGATCGCGCGGCGGGGCCGCGGCGGCGACCTCATCCTGGACATCGACGTCCAGGGCGCGCGCCAGGTCCGGGAGAAGATCCCCGGGGCCGTGTTCATCTTCGTCATGCCGCCCGTCTTCGCCGAGCTCCGCCGCCGCCTGGAACGCCGGAAATCCGACAGCCCCGAGGCGATCGCCCGCAGGCTTCAGGACGCGGCGGGCGAGGTCCGGGCCTACGCCGAGTTCGAGTACGTCGTCGTCAACGACAAGCTCGAGGCGGCCGTCGCCGAGCTCGCGGCCGTCATCGCCGCCGTCCGCTGCCGCCGGGATGTCCGGGCGGAAGCCCTGTGGCCCATCCTGCGGAGCTTCGCCTCCCGGCCGCGCCTCCCGGCGAAGAAGAGGAAACCATGAAGAAAATCGCCCTGGGCGTCTCCTCGTCGATCGGCATCTACAAGGCCTGCGAGGTCCTGCGCGGCTTCCAGAAGAGCGGTTTCGAGGTCCAGGTCCTGATGACCCGGAACGCGACCCGCCTTGTCTCGCCGCTCCTCTTCGGCGCCCTCTCGGGCCTGGCCGTGAACGTCGACCTCTTCGAGGAACCGGAGGCGAGGACGATCGGCCACATCGCCTTGGCCAAGGAGATCTCGCTCTACTGCATCGCCCCGGCCACGGCCAACATCATCGGCAAGCTGGCCGGCGGCATCGCCGACGACGCGCCGTCCACGCTTTTCCTGGCCGCCCGCTGTCCCGTGCTCGTCGCGCCGGCCATGAACGAAGCCATGTACCTGCATCCGAAGACGCAGGCCAATATCGCCGGCCTCAAGGCGCTCGGCGTCGAGTTCATCGAACCCGACCAGGGCTACCTGGCCTGCGGCGACGAGGGCTGGGGACGGCTGGCCGAGCCGGAGAAGATCGTCGCCGCCGGGCTGGCGCTCATCGGCCGCTCGGAAAGCCTGAAGGGGAAGAAGATCCTCGTCACGGCCGGGCCGACCCGCGAGTTCATGGACCCGGTCCGCTTCATCTCCAATCCCTCGTCCGGGAAGATGGGCTTCGAGCTGGCCAAGGAGGCCCTCCGCCGGGGCGCCGAGGTCGTCCTGGTCGCGGGACCCACGCCGCTGCTCCCGCCCGCGGGGGCGAAGATCGAGCAGGTGACGACCGCGGCCGAGATGAAGGAGGCCGTCCTCCGCGCCTTCCCGAAAGCGGACGTCGTCGTCATGGCCGCCGCCGTGTCGGATTTCCGCTTCAAGGACGTCCGGCCCGGCAAGACGAAGAAGGGCGACCTCGCCGGCGCCGTGGCCATCGAGGAGACCGAGGACATCCTGGCCCTCCTCGGTAAAAAGAAGAAAAGCCAGCTTCTGGTCGGCTTCGCGGCCGAGACGGACGACATGATCGCCGCCGCCCGGAAGAAGATGGCCGCCAAGAACGCCGACCTCATCGTCGCCAACCCGGTCGGGCGGGGGAGGGGCTTCGAGACCGACGACAACGAAGTTCATATCATCCAGCCGTCGGGGAAGGTCCGGTCGACGGCCCGCCTGAGCAAGCGGGAGATCAGCCGGGCGATTTTCGACGAAATCGAGGCAGTCCTTGAAAAAAAGCGCCGCTGAAGTCCTGGCCGGCCTCCGGAACCACGTCAGCTTCCTGGACGAGGCCGGGGGCGGCTTCTGCCTGGCCTCGCCGAGGCGCGCCCCCGCCCGGCCGCGGGCTCAGTCTCAGTCTCCGTCGGCGGCGCTTGCCCCGGACATCGACGCCGACGCCGAGCCGGCCGCGCCGTTCGCTCCCGAGTATTCTTCTTTTTCACCGGCCGCGTCTCCCTCCCTGCCCGCGGCGGCCGAGGCCGGGGACCTCGGCGAGCTCGAGCGCCTGGTCGCCGCCTGCCGGAGGTGCCCCCTCCACAAGCTCAGAACGAAGCCCGTGCCCGGGGAGGGGAATCCGGTCGCCGAGCTGATGTTCATCGGCGAGGGCCCCGGCCGCGACGAAGACCAGCAAGGGCGGCCCTTCGTCGGCCGGGCCGGCCAGCTCCTGCGGAAGATTATCGGCGCCATGAAGTTCCGGGAGGACGAGGTCTACATCGCCAATATCGTCAAGTGCCGGCCGCCCGAAAACCGCGTGCCCCACCGCGAGGAGGCCGAGGCCTGCCTGCCGTACCTCATCCGGCAGATCGAGCTCATCAAGCCCAAGGTCATCGTCACCCTCGGCAAGACGCCGACGGAATATTTCGTTCCCGGCCGCGCCGCGATGGGGGAGCTGCGCGGCAAGTTCGGCGAGTACAAGGGGATCGCGGTCATGCCCACGTTCCATCCGTCCTACCTCGTCCGGAACGAGGGCAACCGAGAGCTCCGTCGCATGGTCTGGGAGGATATGCAGCAGGTGATGGCCCTCCTGGGCAGGAAATGAGCGCCTTCGTCAGCGTCGTTTTTCCCCTGCCGCTCGACCGGCCCTTCGTCTACGGAGTGCCCGAGCGCCTGCGCGAGAAAGCCCGGCCCGGATGCCGCGTTCTCGCCCCGCTCGGCCCCAAGACCCAGGGCGGGTTCATCGTCGCCGCGGACGTCGAGCCGCCGCCGGCCGAGGTCAAGGTCAAGGAGATCGCCGAGGTCCTCGACGACCGGCCCCTGTGGAACGAACGCTATCTCTCCTTCACCGCCGCCTTGAGCGCCGAATACCACTCGTCCTGGGGGGAGATCCTCCAGGCGTCCCTGCCGCCGTCTCTCGCTCTCAAGACAAAGACCGCGGTCCGGCTGACGGAGGCGGGGAAGGAGGCCCTCGAGGCGAAGAAGCTCGGGCCGAAGGAACAGGCCGTCGCGGCCCTCCTCCTCGACCGGGAGCAGGGCCGCAGTCCGCTTTTCCTGCAGAGGAAAGCCGGCCTCAAGAGCGCGTCGGCCGTCTTGTCCCGGATGACGGGCAGGGGATTGGTGTCGGTCACGGAAACGCCCGTGCCGCCGCCCCGGCCGGCGAAGACCGGAGCCGGAGACGAGGTCCTCCAGCTGCGGCTGGATTTTCCCGGCGCCAAGCGCCCGGAGGGACCGTTGTCCCCGGTCGAGACGGCCCTGGACGAAGGCCGCGCCGGCGCCTTCTATCTCTACGGCCCACGGCCGGCGCTCGACGCCGCCTACATGGACCTCGTCCGGCGGGCCGTCGCCGGCGGGGGCAAGGTGCTGTTCCTCGTTCCCGAGGTCGCCCTGACGCGGGAGCTCATCGAGGATTTCGAGACGCGCTTCGGCCGGAAGGCGGCGGTCTTCCACGGCCGGATGACCGAGAAGCAGAAGGACACGGCCTGGCGGGGCCTCAGGAGCGGCCGGACGGCCCTCGTCGCCGGCACCCGCTCCGCGCTCTTCCTCGACGCGGGCCCGCTGCGGCTCATCGTCGTCGCCGACGAGCACGAGGATTCGTACTTCCAGGCCGAGAGCCCGTCGTACGACGCGCGGCGCGGCGCCCGTCTCAGGGCCCGGGCGGAGAACGCCGTCGTCGTTTTCGGTTCGCCGCGGCCGTCGATCGAATCCTTTTTCGGCGCCGGGCGGGCCGGCTCCCTCATCGAGCTCGGCGGCGCGGCCGGGACGGCGCCGGCGCCCGTCACGTGGGTCGATCACCGGGCGGAAGGCGTCCTCGTCAGCCGCGAGCTCGAGGGCCGGATCAGGGCCTGCCTGAAGCGCGACGAGCCGGCTGTCCTCTTTCTCAACCGCCGCGGCTACGCCTCCTCCCTGGCCTGCGCCGCCTGCGGCCGCGTTCCCCGCTGCCGGCGGTGCGACATCCCGCTCGTCTACCACAAGAGCGAGAACGCGCTCATCTGCCATTACTGCAGCGCGTCCGTGCGGGCCGGGACCGGCTGTCCCGACTGCGGCGGGCGCCTGGTCCTGAGGAAAGGCGCGGGGACCCAGGCCTTGGAGGAGGAGCTCGGCCGGCTGTTCCCCGGCGTCCCTGTCGCCCGCGTCGACGCCGACACGGCCCCCGGCCGGGAGGAGCGGGAGAAGATCATCCGGAGCTTCGCCAAGGGGAAGATCCCGCTTCTCGTCGGGACCCAGCTTCTCTCTTATCAGCCCGGCGTGCCGCGGGTCAGACTGGTCGGCGTCCTCTCGCCGGAGACGCTCCTCGGCTTCTCCGACTACCGGGCCGGGCAGAAGACGTTCCAGGCCGTGGCGCGGATGACCGAGTTCTGCGAGCCGGGGCCGGGATCGGAAATCGTCGTCCAGACGCCGGCGCCCGTCCACTACTCGGTCCGGGCGGCCGCGACGCGCGATTTTCCGGCCTTTTACGAGCGGGAGATCGAGTTCCGGAAGGTCATGAATTACCCCCCGCTGGCGGCCCTGGCCGAAGTGACGCTCCAGGGACGGGACCTGAGATCCCTCGGGGCCCGCTCGCGGGAGTTCCGGGCCCTGCTCAAGCCGTTCGAGCCGGATCTCGAGGTCCTCGGCCCGGCCTTCGCCGCCGTCGTCCGGGTCAAGGACGTGTCCAGGGTCCAGATCATCCTCAAGGCGCGGCGGCGGGAAACGATTGAGCTGGCCCTCCGGGAAGCCCTGCCGCGCGTCCGGCTGAAAAAAACCGTCGTTCTGTCCGCCTCGCCGTTCGACGAGCCGTAAAAAAAAGGGGCCTTCCCTTCCGGGAAGACCCCTCGACGAGCGTGCCGAACGCGGTTCTTACAGATAACCGCCGAAAATGATCAGATGACGTCCGGGTAATCGCTGAAGACGATCGTCAGCTGTCCCGTCGTCTTGACCTCGTGGTTGCTCCCGTCACGGCCGATGAACGTGACGTGGGCGATGATGGTGTGCTCGGTCGTCGAACCGACCCAGCCCGGATGCGGCGCGGCCGACTTGAGCTCGGCCGGGACGGCGGCGAATGTGACGCTCACGGTTTTGCCGATCTCGATGAGCAGGGTCGAGCACACGCCCTCGACGGAGTTCGGGACGTCGGTCCCCGCCGTGCCCGTGCCGTCCGGCAGGGTGAAATCGATCGTGTAGCCCGTCAGCGTGACGTTGTTGTACTGCGAAGGGCCGTCCCCGCCACTGGGGTTGATCAGGCTGGCGGTGAGGGCGGCCGTGGCCGAGTCGGCCGTCGTCGTCGAGACGTCGGACTCGAGGATCATGCCGGGAGTCCCGTCCATGGTCGTTCCCGTCAGGCTGTCCACCGTCAGCAGGCTGCTGCTGCCGGCGTTCTTGGTAGCGGTGTTGCAGGCGCCGAAAACGAGGAAGCCCGCGGCGACGGCCAGTATCTTGAGAGTCGATGCGGTGTATTTCATGGTTATTCTCCTCTCGCGGTCCTCGTTACTTGATGATCCTGGGAGTGATGAAGATGAGCAGCTCCCGGCTCGTCTTGATCCTGGAGGAATTCTTGAACAGGGAGCCCAGGACCGGAATCTGGTTCAGGAAGGGGGTCTTTTCCTTGGTCACCGAGTCTTCCGTCTTGTAGATGCCGCCGATGACCGTCGTCCCGCCGTCGGGGACCATGACGGTCGTCTCGGCGCTCTGGGTCGTGATGGGCGGGATGCCGTTGACGAGGTTGGCGAAGTCGGCCGAGTTGTTGTCGATCTTGATCTTCATGATGATCGTGCCCTCGGCCGTGATCTGCGGCGTGGCCCTGAGCTCCAGGGCGGCGTTGACGTAGCGGGTCGTGACGGTGAAGTTGGCCGTCGTCTGGACCGGGATCTGGCGGCCCTGGACGATGTTGGCTTCCATATTGTTCTGCGTGGTGATCTGCGGATGGGAGATGACCTTGCCCTCGCCGGCCGATTCCAGGCCCGTCAAGGCGACGTCCAGGCGGAAGGTGTCGAGGATGTTGGCGAACGACAGGCCCACGGCCGAATTGAACGAGGAGGCCGGCAGGTTGATGGCGTAGCCGCCGAGGGGCCCGCTGACGCCCTTGGTGGTCGTGCCGGCGGGGATCAGGGCGCCGTCGACGTTGATCTGATTGGGGAACGAAAGCGAAGTCGTCGTGCCGTTGTAGGCGTCGGCGTTGACTTTCCATCCCCACTGGATGCCCAGGTTCTTGGTGAAGGTCGAGGAGGCCTCGACGATCCGGGCCTCGATGGACACCTGCGGCGTGGCCGTGTCGACGACGATGATCAGCTTCTCGATGATGTCCATCTTGTCCTTGACGTCGGTCAGGATGAGCGTGTTGGTCCGCTCGTCGATGATCATCTCGCCGCGGGTGGAGAGCTTGGACTTGATGAGCGCGGCCACGTCCTTGGCCTTGGAATAGGACAGGGTGACCGTCTTGATGATGACGGGGCCGGACAGCTCCTTGCTCTCCTTCATCTTCCGCTCGTCCTCCTGCTCGCGGGTGAGGATGTTGACGGGGGCGATCCTGAGGACGTTGCCCTCGATCGTCCGGCCCATCTTGTTCTGCTTGAGGAGGAGGTCGAGGGCCTGGTCCCAGGGGACGTCCTGGAGGCTGCAGGTGACGATGCCCCGGACGTCGGAGTCGAAGACGACGTTCAGACCGGCGAACTCGGCCAGGTACAGGACGACGTCGCGCAGGTCGGCGTCCTTGAACTTGATGAGGGGGAGGACCTCGCCGGAGTATTTTTGATCCTCGGAGGCGAGGGTCTTGGGTTTGAATTTGTCCTTATCCACGGCGGCCGTCTTCTTCTCCTGGACGGGCGCCGTCTGGGCCGGAGCCGGGGGCGGCGGCGTCGCCGTCACGACCGGCTTGGCGGCGGGCGCCTT
>Ga0315282_10016450_pt1 | contig 10805 bp, 13 predicted proteins | sample YL17G07_20_MG_FD_203693 | JGI IMG/M metagenome (GOLD analysis project Ga0315282, IMG submission 203693) | Sediment microbial communities from Yellowstone Lake, YNP, Wyoming, USA - YL17G07_20 | ecosystem: Environmental > Aquatic > Freshwater > Lake > Sediment | place: USA: Wyoming | collected...
TAGACCCTAGGTATCGTTGGCTTTCTCAACAAAATGTCGTTTTTAATACCAGCGAGAATCGTTTCTCGGCCCAGACTTCGCCTCAGAGATTTTCCTTCGATGCTCAAGGCTGAGGTGCTTTCCATAGTGGGGATTGCGGAGGCCGCTCTTGGCACCACTCATCTTTCGCCTGGTCGACAGGCTCAGCCGCCGTCCCTTCAGGCTGGCAAAAATCTTTAGCCGTGTCTTCTTAGGACAATGTCCTCTGGGTCTACCTTCAGGCCAGCTCATGCTTTAGAAGGCTTCCTCTCTTCCTGCAAATCTTTTGTCTTGCCGGGGCGGATTGCATCGTGACAATTTGCACAAATCATAACCTTGAAGCGCCCTTTTGGAGCGGCGTGATGGAGCTGCAAAACTATAAGCCGTTTCTCGTCGCAGACCACGCAAGTGTCAGCAATCGCCTTCGCTGCCCGCGGCCCATTATGCCTTTGTCTTGCCAATTATTAGCTGAAGAATATCAATCAATTCATCCTTCCAGGATTCTATGGAATCAACTTTAAATGGTCTAATGAACTCGTATTCTTTATTATGGATAAAAGAATTATCTTTGAGCAGTTTTATGAATATATCTTTGTTGTCTTCCTTAATGTACTCTTCGCGAACCTGTAAGAAGATGGGAGTCTTGAAGTCTTCCCAAAGCAGCAGGAAATATCCAAAAAACAGCTTTGTTTTTTCTGTTTCAATTTGGAATCCAAAGTAATAAGCGGACTGAGACATTCTGCCAACGCTCCATCCTCTTGCGCTTAGGTTGTTCCGGAGTTCATCGATGAATTTAAAAAGCTTAAGTATTGCAGATGGTACTTGAGGATTTTGAAGAATCATTCTTTCCTCCTGAGTGAGTTCCTGATTTATGTAATCCCTCACGAAAAGATAGAGCTCATATTGGAGCGAATCCATCAAATCGAGATAACCAAGGACTTCCTCCCAAGGGAGAGGTGAAAATATAATATTTCGCTGAATGAGAAAATCAAAAAAGCCCTTACCTTGATGTTTCTTACAAGCTTCATCTGAAGCTGATACAGATAGATCGATTATCTTTCGAGGAGCCAGAAAAACTAGAGCTCTTTTCTTGACCATTTTGATATCTAGTAGAGGAAAATAGTTTTTCAAGGAAGAGCTCTCATCAAAGACTTTACAATAACTTACAAGCTGATTATCCCCACTAAGATAAGCCCCAAGCTTATTTTCCAAAACAATGATAGCTTCTCCAGCTAGAATAATCATGTCGGGTCTTCCAAATTTAAAAGGGGCCTGAGTCTGAGTTTCAACGTGAACCTGAACTGAGCTAGGTGGCACACTGAAGATTCTATTGAATAGCAATTTCCTAAAAGGAACATATCTGTCTTCTGAGGAGAGGAGATGAGCAAGGACTTCAGTGGAAATGTCTTCTCCGCTTCTTCCGGAAAGCCTTTTAAAAAGACTCATAGCGCCTACCCTGACTTATAATAAGCTATTTTACCTACCGAGGCAGAACACGTATCCTATCTGCGATTTTTTCCCTCTTGAACTTGCTAAAATAGTACATCTTCAGGAGAGCAGATGTCAAAGTAGTATTAAAGTGATCGGCCCAGATCGCAGGTTAGCGGGCGAAATGGGAATCGTCCGGCCAGGACTGGCCTCTTTTTTCTTCATCTCTTTTCACTAAGAATTTTCCAATTATTCTTGTATGGATTCAAGTCTTTTATCTTCAGAGCACCTGATTTTTATTTTTGAGCCCAAACCGCTCCCAGTTTCTCTTCAACCTGGAAACATTCTTAGCGAACTCACCTCTAATAACGAAAAAGTAATTATCGCCAAAGATTTTGATATGATGCTGAATATCCTTAGCACGAACCTCCTCAGCCACTTTGCGCACGCGGGCTGAAGTCTCAAGGAACACTTCATAACGATCTTCATTTTTCAGCCAGCGGACGAACGCATAATAAAGATGCCCCGATACGGGAACAGGTTTTTTACCTAGAGCAAAATGAGTTGCCTTTTTACTTGATGATTTTACCTGGATATTTGCATGAAAATTGCGTCCGTCGGTGACAACTACGTCTATGCCGGCTGTATTTCGGATTGTTGCCATTGCTACTAGTCCCCGCCGGCTTAGTTCGCTAATGACATAATGTACTCCTGAGATTCCTGTAAAAATAGCATCCTTAAATCCCTGCTTCTTGAGTGTGATGTGTCTACCATTTTTGGTGATCATATTTACCTCTTAAAAATTCTCCAATTATCTTTATATGGGTTCAGATGTTTGATCTTCAAAGCACAATGGTCGCTAAAGGGATTTTTAGTACGAACGATCTTATCATGACGATCATCGACTCCATAATAGCCTTTGATGTCTTTAGCTACCAATCGCTGCACATCTCTCTCGGTCAAAATGAAAACCTCCTTTTCACTCAAAGAATAAAAGAGCCAAACCATTTCGGGATGAGGGAGTTTTCGCAGCTGCTTAAAATGCTGAATGTCATTAATAACATCGACCTTCAAGAGTTTGAAATAATGAAGCTGCCATTGGGCCGAACTACTGATCTTTACCTGAACATCAATTTTCCCATCTACCACAAGGTCTTTTGCGTGAGCAAATTCCTTCAGAGACTCAACTGTGTGGCCTCGCTTTTTTAATTCTCTTATGAGTATGCGCCGGCCTTTCTCTTCCACAGTGTCTGTCTTTGTCGATTTCATAATCCAATCTCCAACGCCTTATTGATCTTTCTGGACCTCTCCTCGGCCTCTTTCCCAAAGAATTTAACATAATGCTCGGTTGAAGAGGAGGAGACGTGACCCAGCCTGTCTTGGATATCAAACGCATTCATGCCTGCCCTTGCCATCATGATAGCGCAACTATGCCGCAGGGAGTGTGGTGATCTGCCCGCGATCCCCGCCGTCTGGGCCACCTTCTTGAACCGCAGATAGAGGGCCGTGGTCGTGAGATGATCTGACTCTCCCGCTAACCGATTAATAAAGATGAACGGATTCGTCTGGGCCACCTTAAATTGACCCCTTAGCTTCAGCCAATCCAAAAGAGCCCTCTTCGCCTCGACCGTCAGGAGACATGGGGAGATCACGGGACCCTTTTTCTTCTCCAAGGGTTTGCCATCTTTGAACTGCTTACGCTTCAGTCGCCTGACCATAAGCAAACCCTCGTCAAGATGAAGATCATCCAGCCTCAGCCCGGCTGCCTCCCCGATGCGGAGACCGCAGAGATAGGAGAGCTGAAAGAGGGCCAGGTCTCGAGTCCTAAGAACCCTTCGTCTCTCCTTCTTGATCGCCTGAAAAAAAGCTTTGAGCTGATCCTGGGTCAGATATTTCGGAGCGCTCATTTTCCTTTCCTTTTATATTCAGCATATCGACATTTCTCTGCCCCAGTCCAGATCACATAAGGGGGTTTTGCATAAATCTTACAGCTTGCCATATCCCTATTCTTGCAGAGCATGCAATCAGAAGGACCGTCGACAAGCCATCCCTTCTTGATAGTGGAACTTGAGGGCATCTTAGGTTTCTTTATGCCCTGCCTGTTCGCCATTCTGTTCACCTGATCTAGATATAACGCATTTCACCTCAATAATCAAGCAAATAATTAAGAGTTATCTAAAACTCTTAAGTGATTTCCCTATTGACTCCGCCATCTCCCCTGATAACCCCTGATCTGCCTCTGATCTGAGGGCCAGATAATTCTTAAGTTTTGTTAGCCCCTCCCCTGAAATCCACGATCAGGGATTGTCTGATCTGATCTCCCCCTCAAGGGGGGCAGGTGCGTATGAGGGGTATACCCGTCAAAAGAGGCGGCGGGCGTGGGTTTTAGGGAGGTTTTCGATGCCTTAACTCCGGCTCTCCTCTGGGCGGGGCAGCTGACATCTACCTTTTCCCTGACTCTTCCGTCTTATAGGGTCTTTGTGGCTGATTTTGATAAATAGGGTATCAAGAGGTCATTTTAAGCTCTCCCTCTCCGCTTCTGGGAGATGATCTCCTTGTCCGCAATGATTCTCTACCCGGTGAAAAGCCGCTTCTTCTCTGGCCCTTCAGGTGGTCTGACCGATACTTAATCAGACAGCGAGTGTCAAATTAGGTTCGTTCGATGAAAGCCCTATTTCTTAACTTCCTTCGGCTTCAGCTCCATGCCGAGCTGCTGATAATAACCCAGGTTATCAAGTTCTTCCCTATCCTCGACAAGTTTTCCATTTTCAATGCGGTGTATCATAATTCCGCTAAATTCAATCTTATTCCCAGTCGCCGGGATTCCTTCTGCTTCTCCTTGGTGAGTACCTCTCATTATATACCTGACTATGACTCTGTCCCCCACAGCAAACATTTCTTCAATACTGAAAGTAACATCGGGAAAACCATTATGCATCCTCTTCCCCATTTCTATTGATTCTCCCCTGGACAGGGACTTAGTGCTGCCTGATGGAATATAATAAACATACTCAGGAGCCAACACCTCCTTTAAAGCCTCAAAGTCTCCTTTGCTCCACGCTTCCCACGCACGATTTGCAATAGCCTTGTTCTGAGCCTCAACCTTTGCCTGGGCTCTAAACTTCTCAAGCTCTGCTTTCTCGACCTTGTTCTGGCAAGCAAATGCAAAACATAGCTGGATGACCAAAGAAACGACCAAAATTGGGTTTTTCATTTACCCCCTCCTAGATTTTGATGAAACAATTAAACCTTAGCTGACAACGGCTGTCAATCCAAATGTTGGCCAGACCATTTTAACGGTCGTCTTCGCGACTTTTAATCAAATTTGAAAGTGATTAAACCTCTGACGACTCTCGTCGTATCAGCATACAGGCCACGGGGCCAATCTCTCAAAACATCAATTCCAATGCTTACCCGCTTCTCACTCTCGTCTTCAGCAAAGAGATATAATTTTTCATTCTCACGGAGGAAGATTTTTGAAACAACATCTCTAATTCCAGATGCATTATGAAGTTCTTCTCTGCCCACAATTCCATACTTCATTTTTCCTTCCATCTCGGGGACAGAAATAAGCTTGATGTTAGCCGTCCATTCTCCTCTCTTTTTCTGATAGGTAGTGTCAATTACAATCTTCACTTCCTTAGGTTTGGTTTCCATTATTTTTTTCCTCCAATTTTATGCTTAGCTTTCTTTTCGGGCCTCTCCCTCGTCCCTCTTCTTCCGAAAGTGCTTGCACCGCTCCGTTCCGCTCCAGATTAACCACGGTGGTTGAGAGTAGACCCTGCACTCGCTACCCTTCCGATTCCTGCACCGCTGACAATCCGAAGGTCCATCCCCTTGCCGATGAGGTTCTTTCATATCCCTGATTAAATCACAGCTGGAAACAGGGATCACCTGTTTTTTTATTGGGAAAGATCATCTACAAGGGGGGTATAACAGCAAATACAGCCCCTCTCATGAGTGCACCCGTCAATAGGGATAAGGGGAACTTGCTTAAGGTGCTTAAGGGGATATTTTTTATCTGCTACGACCTTACATATTTCACAGCTATCAGAACCGCATAGAATTTCGACATGATCAACAAACTCCATTTTCGCATATTCTTTTAGCTCGTTAATGCTATCCCTCTTTGTCCACCGGGTCTCACGTTTATCCATTTTCCCTCCCCACATATTAAGCAATCTTCCCTTTATTCCTTGGGAGGCGCTCCCATTTTCCTGAACTTTTCTGTCTCAGCGTCTTTCGCTTCTTTTTTCTTGTGGGATTTTTTAATGAGGGGACTTATTTTCCAAAGAGTAAAGATCCCCAATAGCCAACCCACGAACGCAGTAAAAAGAGGTTCCCTCCAAAGAGACATTTTCATCTCCCTTTTCAAAGCACTTTCTTGACTGGGACTATAGCAAACACTCAGAGCGAGAGTCAAACTTCAAAGGCCTGGTATCATCTTGATCCACGGTAGAACCAGCTTCTTGATCCCTAGTCAAGTGTCTTCCCTCTGGGCCAAATGTTTCACGTCTGAAATAATCACGAACCGCCGTCTGATCTGAGCGCCCGCCTGTTGCGCGGGGGTGGATAGGGGGGGTTAGATAAAAATGCCGCCAGGTTCCTCCACGTTCTCCCTGCCTCTGAAGACCTCACGCTAGCTCAGCCACCTCCCTTTCTCATAGCCCCCTGCTTTAAGAGCCTTGCCATACCTAAGAACCCCGCAGTTTTCCCCGTTCCTCGACTTTTGGTCTTAGTATCTGGTCTTGATCTCCAAGACTCCTCGTTTCATCTTCTTCCTTTCTGCCTGTTCCTTGATCCTGAGTTCTATCTCGGATGATCTGATCCTCTTCTGAAACAAGATCCTGAATGCACTCCTGAAGACAGATATCTTGAATTTCCAGATCGTCTTCCACCTTCCAAACTCTGTCATTTGTTCCTCCACCTGTCCGCGACCTTCAGCCGCCAAGACTCCGCTCGCTTCGCTACGCTTCGTCTTGCCGCCGGAAGCCCGCTCCCTCCGATATTTGACGGTCTCTGGACCGTCACCCTTGTTTCAGGGTAAAGCTCTTCACTTCCCTGGTTCTTGATTGTTTTTCTTCCACTGCTATTTCTTGGAGAAGATGTCGACAAAATCCTCTTGGATTTTCTTTTATCTTTATCTATACCCCTTATTAATACTAGCCACAGCTATCAGGGGAGAATATCATCACTTTTCACATCGAACATCATCACTTTATACATGTCCCAGGTGGTCAAGTTCCCGTTTTCTTGCCTGTTTTTGAGCTTCAATCCTTCCCAGAAGCAGTTCCTTTTTTTCCTCCAAAGTGGGGAGGGGTTTTCTTAGAATAAAAGTGGTCTTCTTTCCCCGACCTTCAACACCAGCCACACGAAGGAGATCAGCCGCTTCAAGCTCCGCCAGATACCCGGTTACCCGGTTGATGAAATTCGAGACCCTCTTGTCCCCTCCCATGCATTTCCAGCTTTGGAGAGTCTCGTAGGTCAGTCTGCACCCTCTTCCCTTGTTTCTCAAAAAAGCGAAAGTAGCGGTAGATTTCCTGAGCCCTCAGAGAACACTGGTAGACCCTTCTTGGGAGAAGCTTGTACTGCTTCCAGGAGAGGTTGGAGCTTATCATCGCTTCAAAGATGAATCCCAGCATGAAAGAGTATTTAAAGAGAGATGAGTGATCTTCGGTGACATCTGGTCTTTCGATCGTGGTTCCTTCCCGTTCTATCTTGCTAGCTTGAATCAGGTATGCGCTGAAATCCAGTAGTTCCCTCCAATGTCTCTTGTCCCCGTCCCAGAGAATCTTCCTCTTCCCCAGCGTCACCTCCAATTTCTTCGCTTCCAAGAATAGCTCTCTGATCTGCCAACCCTTCAGATTCCTTCCAATCCACAAGCGAAATTCTTTGTCGGTGAAAGAGAACCAGAAAATTCCTTCTTTTATGTCTCCGGTGATCGCGGTGTTCAGTTCATCCTTCGACCATTTCACGTTGACCTTTTCATCCCGGATCAGCTTGTTATAAATCGCCTGACATATGCAGTCGAGAATCCACTTGACCTTCGGGTTTTCCCCGATTGTAAGAAAATTGAGGCCTCGTTCTGCCAAGGTCTTATCGCTAGCTTTGATTTCCGGTAGCGGGATTTGAGAGATGCTAAGATCGTCAAAGACTCTGAGACATCTTTCCTCAGACCACTTCCATTTTTCCATCAATCCCATCACTGCGATCTGCTTGAGCGTCTTCAGCTTCTTGCTTCTGCACCAAGCTTCGGTGACGTTTTCACGATCCAATCGCCGTTGCTTCTGAACCACGCCATAAAGAAAGTATTTTGCTGAGACCGGTTGTTGCTCTTCCTCACAACCATAGAGATAGTCAATCGACTCATTCACCGCTTCCTTCTCTTTATTGTAAAGAGCCGCCATTGTTCGGTATTTCACCGCTGGTGTTTCTTCAACCTCTTCCTCTTCTTTTCCACTCTTGGTCTGGATATCGTCTGGTACATAGAGACCCAGAGAGGGTTCCCAGATCATCCAGCATTTCGACTTATCATCCCACTTTCGTTCATGTTTCTCCTTCATCTCCACCTCCGTTTATCAGGTCGCCGATATTAATATCAATACAGCGATCTCCAATCATTAATCAATCTTCCCTATCTGAACCATCATCCCGAACATGACTCTGGATCATGTGATCAAGGTTCGAATCCTTGCTTCCCAGCCAGCCTTCTCTGTATTTGACTCTCACCCTGTTTCTTGTTACCCTTGACCCAGCCCGAAAAAGCATCCAGATTGGGGAGACAATGACCTCTTCAAACGGGGAAAAGGCTCCTTCCAAGGACGTGAAGGGATCTTCTTTCAAAGCAATTCTCGCCAAACTCAGAAAGCGTCACATCATCGAGACCCTGGCCGCTTTTATTGCCGGTGGCTGGCTGTTTCTGGAGTTTGTCGACAGGATCCTAATCGCCCACTACGAGCTGAACAAAAAATGGCTTGACGTCTCGTTCGTAACCTTGCTCGGAGCTTTGCTTTGCATCATCTTGTGGCGATGGTTCAGCAGCACGGAAAAGAGACCAGGTAACGTCAAGGTTGAAGTCCTGCTGGTTCCCTTGATCATCCTAATCGCACTGGCAATAGACTTAAACCTCATTCTCCAGATGGCTGGCATCCCGGGCAAGAAGTTGCTGATAGCGATTGTTGCCTTTCTTTTGGGCATCGCTTGGGTAATCTTTAAATTATCGCAGTGGGCGGCGGGTATGCCTGAAACAGGAAAAAAGGAAGTCGTGGTACCACCGCCAACCATGGCAAGACCCGAAAAATCCATGGTGGTGCTTCCTTTCGTCAATATCAGTCCAGAAGAAGGTCAGGAATACTTCTGCGATGGCATGACAGAAGAGATAATCACTGATCTTTCTCACGTACACGACCTGCTTGTCATCTCAAGAAACTCAGCGATGACATTCAAGGGGACTCAGAAGAAGACCGATGAGATCGCAAGAGAGGTAAACGTTAGATATGTTCTTGAAGGAAGTGTAAGGAAGGCAGGAAACGACCTCCGCATAACTGCCCAATTGATCGATGCAACAAACGATGTTCATCTTTGGGCAGACAAATACACTGGTAACTTGGACGATGTTTTCGACATTCAAGAGAAGGTTTCTCGCTCCATTGTCGATGCCCTCAAATTGAAGCTGACGCCCGATGAGAAACGAAGAATTGCCGAGAAACCAATCTCAGACATTGTGGCTTATGAATGCTACCTCAAAGCAAATGCGGAAGTATATAAGATGACCGGCGATGCCATGAATCGTGCCATCAGGAATTTGCAGGACGCCCTAGACATACTGGGCGATAATGCCCTTTTGTATGTAGGGATGGCCTGGGCGTACCTCCAGCTCGTAAATATCGGCGTCGAACACGAAGAGAGTCTTGCCAGGGCAGAAGAGTTTGCCAAGAAGGCTCTGGCTATTGACCAGGGATTTGCTAAAGCTCACGCTATGCTTGGGATTATTGCCTGCTGGAGCGATCCACGAGCGGCGTACGATCACTTAAAAAAAGCCTTTTCGATCAGCCCAGATGACGTATTCGTATTGTTCGGTTTCCTGCTCTATTATGTTCAAGGGGCGGGGAAAATTGCTGCGGCTGCACCGCTATTGGAGAGGGTCGTTCAAGTAGATCCGCTGGATTTGGGGACTAGATGGATGCAGGGTGGGATTCATTTTTATAACGGAGAATACAGCCTTGCACTCACGCCATGGCAAAAATTATATGATATGAATCCGGAAAATCCACTTGCCCAATTCTATCTCGCAGCGATAATGGTCTATCTGGGCAGATTGGATTCGGCATTCTCCATAATTGATCAGAATGCGAAAGCAACACCGAGCAATGCATTCACCAAACTGGGGCTTGTGTTGAAATATGCGACACTAAAAGACAAAGACAGAGCATTCCAGCTTATGACCCCTGATTTTCGGAAGACTTGCCAACGGGATATCACTTTTTCCCACCATCTGGCGGGCATATTTACCTTGCTCGGCGAGGAAAAAGAAGCCTTGGATTGGCTGGAAAATGCAGTCAATCGAGGCTTCATCAACTATCCTCTGCTCGCTGAGAAAGATCCCTGGCTCGCCAATCTCCGAGGTGAACCACGTTTCAAGAAGCTCATGAAGCAGGTGAAATACGAATGGGAGCATTTTGAGGTGTGAGGATGGAATGAGCACCGGCTTCAGGTCTTTCTTTTCAGACTTAAGGAAGAAGAGGATCATCGAAATCCTGGCAGCTTTCATTGCCGGGGGATGGCTATTTCTTGAGTTTGTCGATAGGATTTTGATCGCCCACTGGGGACTTAACAAGAAATGGCTAGATGTCGCTTTCTTCACGCTCCTCGGCGTTCTAATCTGCACCCTGCTCTGGCGGTGGTTCTCCGGCCGGGAGGAGCCAAGGAAGTTTAAGCTGGAACTCGTCCTGATACCTCTAGTTCTCCTGGTTACAGTCCTCCTCGATATCAATCTCCTCCTGCACCTGAAAGCACCAGAATCAGAAGCCATTCCCGCCTCTAAATGGAAGAACTCTATCGCCGTCCTTCCCTTCGTCGACATGAGTCCCCAGAAAGACCAGGAGTACTTCTGCGATGGCATGACTGAGGAGCTCATCAACCGGCTGAGCAACATAAGGGAACTTATTAATCAGAGCAATAAATAGCTTGCAAATTGATTTTTGATATGATAGACTTCGGTTATGGACAACAAAGATGCGAGATCGTTGTCTTCGGTCACTCAAGAACAACTCCGACGGCGCGCGGTTCAGGCCGTCCGCGACGGCATGACTCAACTGGAAGCCGGCCGGATCTTCGGCATCACGCGCCAGACGGTGGGC
>Ga0315282_10016452_pt1 | contig 10804 bp, 12 predicted proteins | sample YL17G07_20_MG_FD_203693 | JGI IMG/M metagenome (GOLD analysis project Ga0315282, IMG submission 203693) | Sediment microbial communities from Yellowstone Lake, YNP, Wyoming, USA - YL17G07_20 | ecosystem: Environmental > Aquatic > Freshwater > Lake > Sediment | place: USA: Wyoming | collected...
CGCCCCCCCCCCCCCCCCCCCCTCCCCCCCCCCCCCCCCCCCCCCCCCCCGGCCCCCCCCCCGGCCCCCCCCGGGGGGGGGGGCCCCCCCGCGGGCTTGCCGAGCCCGCTTTTTCCTTTGACAAAATTTCTTTATCCAAGTTAGAAATATAATAGAGAATGTTGGTAGGATCTTGAATTCTTTAATGGGTTTGCTGAAAAAGTCGGCTTTTCGCCACTCAGGATATTTTTTTCGCGCTCAAAGCCTCCTTTTTCAGTTTTTCAGCAACCTTTTAATGGGTTGAGGAGAGGAAACAGGAGATTCTGGCAATGAAAAAGGTTCCGGAGAGATACCGCAAGCGCATGATGGGCTTGATCCCCTTCGAACGAATCACCACCTGGCAAATTTCCAGGCCGCCGAAATCCCTTCTGCAAAAGCTCCTCGCTTACGACGGCCTCACCCCTACACTTTCGGACATCCTTGATTCCATGGGAATCCTGGGGGCCATTCCGGGATCCCTGCTCAAGCCCGTCCTCCCGGGGAAGAAAATCGCCGGGCCGGCGATCACCCTGAAATATGCACCCGAGCGTCAGACTCCGGGGCGCTCTCTCCAGGAGAAAGTTAGGGCGAAGCTGGCCGACCGGGATGCTTACGCCCTGACTGAGCCTGGAGACGTAGTCGTGATCGACGGCGCCGGAAGGGGAGAGATCTCGGCCATGGGTGGGCTTTCAACTTTAATCGCCAAGAAATACGGGTTGGCCGGGAATATCGTGGACTGCGGCGTGCGCGACGTGGGTCAGATGAGAATCCTGGATTACCCGGTCTGGTCCCGGGGTATCACCCCCATCACGGGGAAATTCCGCTTTGAGGCCCTGGAGATCAATGGCCCTGTGCAATGCGGCGGGGTGACGGTGCATCCCGGAGATTTGGTCGTGGCCGATGACACGGGCGTCGTTGTGGTTCCCCGGCAATTCATCGGGGAAGTGATACGGCGGGCCATCGAAGCCTCGGAAAAAGAGGAGCGATTAACGGAGGCCCTCGAGGAGGGGGTTTCGATGGAGCAGATCAAGAAGATTCTATCCCCGGAAAAGTGGTAATGATACAGGATTCGAGGATCTTAAGGGTCAGGGTTCGAGGGGAAAAATTTCATCTGCTTTTTTATTTCGCTTGACCCCTTGAACCCTTGACCCCTGTATTTAGGAGGTCTTAATGGCTTTAGAACTGATGCGCGGCAACGAGGCCATCGCCGAAGGGGCCATCCGCGCAGGTTGCCGATTTTATACGGGCTATCCCATTACACCGCAGAATGAGCTCTTCGAGTACATGGCCAGGCGGATGCCCGAGGTGGGAGGAGTATTCCTCCAGTGCGAGAGCGAAGTAGCCGGGATCAACATGATCTGGGGTGCGGCTTGTACGGGAACCCGGGTCATGACCTCTTCTTCGGGTCCGGGTATCAGCCTCATGTCCGAAGGATTGACCACCCTGGCGGCAGGACAGCTTCCATGCGTGGTGGTGAACGTGACCCGGGCCGGTCCGGGCCTGGGCCGCATCGCCCCGGCGCAATCAGATTACCGCCAGGCCACCAAGGGCGGAGGCCACGGGGATTACCATACCATCGTGCTGGGACCATCTTCCACGCAGGAGATGGCCGAACTGAGCGCCCTGGCCTTTCACCTGGCCGATGCCTATCGCAACCCCGTGATCATCCTGATGGACGGCATGCTGGGCCAGATGATGGAGCCCCTTGATTTCGACCTGGTCCAACCCCGGCCCATTCCGGATAAACCCTGGGCTTTGCGGGGGAAGGGGAATGGACCCAGGAATATGATCTATGCCGCCCCTTTCGATGATCCCGGGTTGATCCAGCTCAACCGCGACCTGTCGGAGAAGTACCATAAGATTGAGGAAGAGGAACAGCGCTGGGAAGAGATCTTCCTCGAGGGGGCCCGGCTTGTGGTGGTGGCCTTTGGCAGCGCGGCCCGGGTCTCCTTAGATGCTGTCCAGGCTGCCCGGGCCGATGGTCTGCCGGTGGGCATGATCCGGCCGATCACTCTCTGGCCCTTCCCGCGCAAAGCCTTCGAGAAACCTGTCCAGACGGCCAAGGCCTTTCTCGACGTGGAGATGAACGCCGGCCAGATGCAGGAGGATATGGAACGCGTGCTGGGGCCGGGCGTCCCCGTCCATCACCTTGGACAGGGGGGAGGGAAAATCATCTATCCCAATGAAGTGTACGAGGAGATTAATAAATTGCTGTCGGTGAAGGACGCCTAAGGAGGTCATGGCTCAGCGCCTAACTTACAAGCATTTGCCGGGGATCGGTCCTGATTGTTGAACGATTGGACATTTTGTTTATTTATCATCTGTGTTAATCTGGTGTTCCTTATGGAGGCAACAAATTCATGAAGATGGTGTTCGGGCGGCCTGATTCTCTTACCGATTTCCCCTATCCCTATTGTCCAGGCTGCGGCCATGGGATCGTTCAGCGCCTTGCGGGCGAGGCGATAGATGACTTAGGCATCCTGGGCAAGACCATCGGGGTCACCTCGGCGGGTTGCTCGGTGAGAAATTGGAAACAGTTCGCCTGCGACATGACCATGGGCCTGCACGGCCGTGGCCCGGCAGTGGCCACCGGCCTGAAGCGGACGGCTCCCGAATGCATTGTCTTCACCTACCAGGGGGACGGAGATTTGGCAGCCATCGGCACGGGAGAGATCGTCCATGCCGCCGCCCGCTGCGAGCGCATAACGGTCATTTACGTGAACAACGCCGTGTTCGGGGCCACGGGGGGACAGCAGGCCCCCACCACTCTCTTAGGTCAGAAGACGACAAGCTTTCCCGGTGGACGTGACCCCCGGACCGGCGGCTATCCTTTGCGCATGGCCGAGATGCTGGCCGATGTTTCCCCGGAAGCCTATATCGTCCGGGTTTCCATCCATGATGTGAAGCATATCAACCAGGCGGCCAAGGCGATCCGGCGGGCGTTCGAAGTGCAGCAAGGGGACGAAGGGTTTGCTCTGGTGGAATGCCTCTCCATGTGCCCGACGCAGTGGAAGGTCTCTCCCCTGGGGGCGGTGAAGTGGATCGAAGAAAGAATGATTCCCTATTACCCACTGGGGGAGTTTGCCACGATAAGAAAATAAGCGATCAGCTACTGCTTTTTTCTTCTTTAGCTATCGGCCAACAGCTGAGGCTGATAACTAAGGTTGGAGTCTCAATGCACGAAGAAGTAATCATGTCGGGATTCGGGGGGCAAGGCATCCTGCTCATGGGGCAACTCCTCTGCTATGCCGGGATGCATGAAGGCCTGAAGGTGACCTTCATGCCCGCCTACGGGCCGGAGATGCGCGGGGGCACCGCCAATTGCACGGTGATGCTCTCCTCCGAACGGGTGGGCTCGCCCGTCACGCTCTTTCCCTCATCCCTGGTGGCCATGAATAAGGCTTCCCTGGATAAATTTGAAGAGGCGGTGAAACCGGGCGGGTTCCTGATAATCAACGCTTCCCTTGTGGACCGGGATTGCCGGCGCGGCGACCTCGAGATCATCAGGGTTCTGGCGAACAGGATCGCCGAAGAGTGCGGCACACCCCAGGCCAGCAATATGGTTGCCCTGGGCGCTTATGTGCGGTCGAAAGGAGTTGTCAGCCTGGAGTCGGTGATCTTCGCCCTTCGGCGAATGATCCCGGAACATCGGAAAACACTGCTTACCGGCAACGAAGAGGCCCTGAGGAGAGGGGCTGAAGCGGCAACCCAAAGGGCAATGGCGAAATGAGAGAATAACCAAACTTCCAATGACCAATATCCCAAACATCTAACACGCCCACCATTCGTTTGGGTATTGGGGAATTGGTTATTGGAGCTTATTGGGGTCTTGGTTACTGATTATTGGTTATTATCCAGCCCCGCCTCGGCGGGACCGGAAATTCGTTATAAAGAACGGAAATGGAAGATGAGGGATGGATAAAATCATCATCCATAAGGAACGCTGTAAAGGGTGCGAGCTTTGCGTCTCCACTTGTCCGAAGAAGTTGATCCTGCTCTCTGAGGACTTCAACGAGAGGGGGTATCACTTTATCGTCTGCGGTCATTCGGAGGAATGCACAGGCTGCACCATGTGCGGGCGTATCTGCCCGGACATGGCCATCGAAGTGTTCAAATAAAAGCAGAATAGGGAATTTAGAAGACAGAATAGGGGATTCTTTATTCTGGATTCTGACTCCTGAATTCTTTTTTAAGGGGGTAATGATGATGACTTTTCCGAAGATTTACAGTGTCCGCCAGTCTTTCGACCGGACAGTGGTCAAGGACATCCCCGGGACAGTAAAAGGGGAGCTGAACAGATTATCATTGAATAAAATGGTCAAGCCCGGACAGCGAGTGGCCATCACAGCCGGGAGCCGGGGGGTGGCCAACATCGTCCTGATCCTTAAAGCAATCGGGGAATACCTGAAGTCTCTGGGAGGTCAGCCCTTCGTCTTCCCGGCCATGGGGAGCCATGGAGGGGCTACGCCCAAGGGCCAGGCGGACCTGCTTGCCCATTACAACGTCACAGAGGCCTTCACCGGAATGCCCATTCTCTCTTCCATGGAAGTGGTGGAGATCGGGAAGACGGAAGATGGAGTCCCGGTTTATATTGACAAGCAGGCCTCCCAGGCAGACTGGATTATCGTGACCAACCGCATCAAGCCTCATACGAAATTCAAGGCGCCGGTCGAAAGCGGCCTGATGAAGATGATGGCCATCGGCATGGGCAAGCAAAAGGGGGCGGAGTATTACCACAAGGCCGCCATCCAGCACACCTTTTATAAGATTATAGTCGGTGCCGGGAGAGAGGTCATAAAAAAGGCCCGGCTCCTCTGTGGAGTAGGGATGGTGGAAAATGGGTACGACGAGACTGCCAGGATTGTGGCTCTGAAGCCGGAGGAAATTGAAGTCCGGGAGGAGGCGCTTCTGGCCGAAGCCAAGCGCATGATGCCTAAGTTGCCCTTCGATGAAATTGATCTTTTGATTGTAGACGAGATGGGGAAAGACATCAGCGGAACCGGGATCGACCCCAACGTCACGGGCCGGAACAGGGACATTTTAGGCGTTTTCCCCCATCCGACAAACGTCAAGAGACTCTTCGTGCGGGACCTGACGGCAAACTCCAACGGCAATGCTACCGGCATCGGCCTGGCAGATATTACCACCAAGAAACTTGTGGACAAGATCGATTATCAGGCCACCTACATGAACTGCATCACCGGCATCAGCCTGGAAAAGGCGGCCGTTCCCATGTTTTTCGAAACCGACCAAAAGGCCATGGAAGTTGCCCTGGGTTCCATTGGCCTGGTCCCGCCCCAGGAGAGCAAGATTGTTCACATCAAGAACACCCTGCAGGTGGATGAAGTGGAAGTCTCCGAATTTTATGCCGGTGAGCTGAAGAAAAGGTCAGACTTAGAGGTCCTGGATGGCCCGAGGCCCATGCCCTTCGACGCCCAAGGCAACCTTCTCCCCCTGATTGTTCACGGGGCCAGAAAAGGAGACATCTGAGATGGTCGACATCTTCCTGGCGCCCAAACAGTATGTTCAGAGGGAGGGGATTCTGTCGGAGGGAGGGAAATATTTGAAAGCCTTCGGCGGGCGCCCCCTTGTCGTGGGTGACGCCCTGGTTCTATCCATTGTCCGGCCGACTCTGGAAGAAAAGATGAAAGAGTCGGGGCTTTTCCCTTCTTTCGTGCTCTTCGGCGGAGAATGCAACCAGAGCGAGGTTCAACGCCTGATGGGGATTGCCGGCCGGGAGGGGTTAGATTTCATCGTGGGTACGGGAGGGGGGAAAGCCCTGGATACCTCCCGGGTGGTTGCCGACCGGTTGAAGCTTCCCCTGATCACCCTTCCCACGAGTGCGGCGACCTGTTCAGCGGCTTCGGCGGCGGCAGTAATTTATGAAAAAGGCGTCCGCCAGGAGACGGTCAACGGCAAAGGGGCCGACCTGGTCTTGGTCGATTCCTCGATTCTCTCACGGGCCCCTGCCCGCCTTCTGGCTGCCGGCATGGGGGATGCCCTGGCTAAGTGGTATGAGGGAAAACCAACCTATGACTGGACGAAGGAACACGATTCGCCCACTCAGGCAGCCATGAACCTATCCATCCAGGTCAAAGAGACCATCCTGGCGTTGGGCCTGGAAGCGAGGCAGAATGTAGACTCCGGGAGAAATTCCCCGGCGGTGGAAAAAATCATCGAAACCAACATTCTCCTGACCGGGATTATCAGCGGCCTGGGCGGGTCGAAGTTTCGCACCGCCGTTGCCCATGGCCTTCTGTACGGGATGACTGTTCTGCCGCAAATCCACCAAAACCTCCACGGCGAGATGGTTTCCTTCGGGATCATCGTGCAGCTGTGCCTGGAGAAAAATGAGGAAGAGCTGAAAATGATTCTCCCGTTTTTTTCCCGACTGGCCCTGCCCTTGACATTAAAGCAGCTTGGACTCTCCAATGTCGAAGATCCTCTTTTCTGGGAAGGGCTGAGGCGTACCTGCGCCCAGGGAAGCTCCGTCCATAATATGCCCTTCCCGGTGGATGAAAAAAAGCTCTATCAGGCTATGCTCGAAGCCAGCGGGCGGGCGGAAGCCTTCAAAGAATAGTCTGAAGCTGCCCTTTCCGGAAAGGGGCTGAAAGGAATGTAGGGGGACGGGCGTTAGAGAGGAGGATTGTGTGATTGCCACGGAGCTCGGGCAATACATGAACCCCACCCCCGCCGATGGAATGAAGGAATTTATTCTGGGATTGCAGAGTAAAGGAATCACCAACGAACAGATCAACTGGATGGCCAGGAAGAATCCAGCTCGGTTGCTGGGTCTCGAGCCGATGTGAGAATCTTTCAGTGCTCTCCCCCGCCGGAAGACTGTGTTGCAATGGAAAAAGGGAGCCGTCATTCCCGCGAAAGCGGGAATCCAGATGTATTTGGATGTGACGAAATCACCCCGCGTATCGCGCGGCAAGATTTGTTCCATGATTTGGCCTGACTGGATGCCCGCCTACGCGGGCATAACGAATTATGGCACAACCGTCGGGGGAGGAGAATTAATACTACAGCATCATTTATGATGCTTTCTTCTGTAAGAGCAGCCCCGCGTCTCGCGGGGCTGCGATCCCGCCTCTGGGGGGACTGGAAGCCGCTCTTACCGGAAACGACAATACTATAAAGACGCAAAATGTCTCTGTGGGACTACGTGAAGGGTAAAAAGGGATGAAACGTTATGAAATCCGCGTCGCCGGATTTGGCGGGCAGGGGGTGGTGACTATCGGCAAGATCGCCGGGGTCGCAGCTGCCATTTATGATAAGAAGAATGCCGTGCAGACCCAATCCTACGGGCCGGAGTCGCGCGGAGGTGCCTGTAAAGCAGAGGTCGTTCTTTCCGACGAAAAGATCCACTACCCGAAAGTCCGGTCGGCTGACGTGCTGGTGGCCCTATCCCAGACGGCCCAGGATGTCTACCTGAAAGACCTCAAGCCCGGGGGGATTTTAATCATCGATCCGCTCACCGTTGTGAAAGAACCTCCCCGGGCAGACATTCGGGTGGTCAGGGTCCCGACTGCAGAAATTGCCCTAAGGGTGGGAAATAAAAAATTCCAGAACATGGTGGTCCTCGGGGCTCTCTGCCAGTTGACCGGGGTCATCTCCGAGGATGCCCTGGAGAAGGCCATTGAGGAGACTGTCCCCTCGAAGACTCTGCCGCAAAATATCGAAGCTTTCAAGAAAGGGATCGAATATGTCCGAAAATAATCATACGGCCTTCGAACCCCTGCTCACCGAAGAGGAAGCCAAGAAGGTCGTCCGGGGTCCGCTCCTTCCCGGAGATTATTACCTGTTTGGAAGCGACGCCTGCGTGGAGGGGGCGATCTTTGCCGGTTGCCGCTATTATGCCGGGTATCCGATCACCCCGGCTTCGGAGGTAATGGAAAAAGCGGCTGAGCGCCTGCCCCAGGTGGGAGGGCGTTTCATCCAGATGGAGGATGAAATCGCCTCGGCCTGCTCGCTCATCGGGGCATCCTGGGCCGGCGCAAAAGCCATGACGGCAACTTCCGGCCCGGGGTTTTCCCTGATGATGGAGGCGGTCTCTTATGCCGTCATGTCCGAGACCCCCTTCGTTATCGTCAACGTCCAGAGGCCCGGGCCCGGCCAGGGATATATCACCTCTTCTCAGGAAGATGTCATGCAGGCCAGATGGGGTCACCATGGGGGCGGGAGCTTGATCGCCCTGGCTCCTTCCTCCGTACAGGAAATGTTTGACTTTACCGTTCAGGCTTTCAACTTCGCGGAGAAATGGCGCGTGCCCGTTATTCTCCTGGCCGATGAAACAGTGGCCCACATGCGCGAGAGACTGACGGTCCGCTCGAGAGAGGAAGTGAAGGTCATCGACCGCGTAAGACCCCAGGACTTAGGAATCCCTTACGAAAAATACCTGCCCTACGAAGGAACAGTGCCGCCCATGCCGGCCTGGGGCGATGGCTACCGGGTCAACGTGGTCGGGTTAGTCCATCACCCGGATGGGAATATCACCAAATACAGCCCGGAGATGCACTTTGCCTGTGTGAATCGTCTTCAGCGTAAGATCGAGGACCACGTGGAGGAAATCGTTGAGGTGGAAGGAATCTTCCTGGAAGGGTGCAGGCATCTCGTCGTGGCCTACGGGACCACGGCCCGGTCCGCTTCTGAGGCTGTCGTTGAGTTGCGGGCCAAAGGGAAGGCAGACGTTGGGTTCCTTCGCCTGAAGACCCTCTGGCCTTTTCCCGAAAACAGGTTACGGTCCATTCTCGGACAACTGGAAAATATCTTCTTCCCGGAGATGAACTTGGGTTTTATGATCCATCCCCTCAAAGAAGCCCTGCGGGACCGGGTGCAGCATTTTATATCAATTCCCAGCCTGGGGCAGCTTCATACTCCCGAGCAGATCATCGAGAAGATTGAAGAGGTCATCGGAAAATGAAACACCCCATGCTGAATTACCTGAAAGAGACCGGTATGTATGGAGACCGGTTTCCCACCATTTTTTGCCCCGGATGTGGCATTGGCCAGATACTGAATTACACCTTGAATGCAGTGGACCGCATCGTGCAAAAAGATGGCCTTTCCCGCGACCGCTTTTTCTTCGCCTCCGGGGTGGGATGTTCGGCCAGGCTGACCTCCCACTACTTAGGCTTTGATTCCATCTGGTCGCTGCACGGGAGAGCGCCGGCAGTGGCAACGGGTGCGCTGCTGGCCCGGCCGGAATTGAAAGCGATTATCTTTACGGGAGATGGGGATGTGGCCGCCATCGGCGGGAATCACTTCATTCATGTCTGCCGCCGCAACCTGGACATGACCCTGATCTGCATGAACAACGGGCTCTACGGTATGACCGGGGGACAGTCGGCGCCGACGACCCTCCGAGGAATCCCCTCCACAACTTCCCCATATGGAAACGTGGAAAATGCCTTCGACCTCTGCCAGATGGCCATAACTTCCGGGGCGAGTTATGTGGCCCGCTGGACCACGGCCCACCCCCAACAATGCATCCAGGCCATAGAAAAGGGGATTCGCAAGAAGGGTTTGGCTTTCATCGAAATCATGACCCAATGCCCCACGCACTGGAAGCAAGAACCCGCCAAGATGGTGAAGAAATTCCGATCCCAGGGCGTGCGCTTCTCTCAGGAGAAAGAAAAGGAAACCCTAAAAAAAGACCAATTCTGGGTGGGGGAATTCCTGGATAAGGACCAGCCCGAATGGCTGGAGACCTATCAGAAAATAATAGACCGGTTTAAATAAAAGTTCGGAGTTATGAGTTCGGAGTTCGGAGATAAATCAGAATGAAAAGGTAAGACACTCCGCACTAACAACCCCGAATGAATGACTGGTTTCAGCCCCTCTGCGGTTAAATAGGTGAGAAGACTATGCCAACTCTGTATATAGAGGATAAATATTGCAAAGGTTGTGGAATTTGCATTGAGTTCTGTCCAGCGAAAATTCTGAAACCTTCGCAAAAGATGAACTCCCGGGGCTATTTCCCCCCGGAGAGCGATGAGATCGAAAAGTGTAAAAAGTGCGGTATCTGCTCGTTGATGTGCCCCGACTTTGCTATCGTGGTTTCCGATTAGTTGAATTTCCTACCGGCCCCTTTTCTCCCCGTAGGGGCGACCGGTCGACCGCCCCTACTCTTCAAGAATTTTCTTGACAGGATATTCTTACATGATAAAAAGGGGTTACTTGCGAGTTATATTCATTTTTTTAATCCCGAAGAAAAAGAGACAGAAAGTATTTTGCATGTGCCGGGTGCCCGGGAGGTCTTCATTGTTTAGCTACCGTGGGGGAAAGCGGGAATGAAAAGGGCCTGGCAGATCGCTTGTCTATCTTTCGTGATCCTGGCGATTTTTTGGCTGGCCTTGTCCTTTGAGTATCCCTATAAGGACCGGCTGGGCCCCGGCCCTGGTTTCTTCCCTTTCTGGTTAAGCCTTATAACCGGCGCACTGGCACTGGCGTTGCTCTTCCAGACCAGCTTAGCCAAGAGTTCGGCGGATAGCTCGGCGACTCTTCTCCCGGAGCGCCAGGGAGCGCTGCGGATCCTGTTCATTCTGGTGGCCTTGGTGGGAAACTTGGCTCTCCTCGACCCCCTGGGCTTCCGCATCAGCCTTTTTCTGTTCCTCCTTTTCCTCCCTTTAAGCCTCGGGGTGCGCAACTGGTTATATACCCTGTTATTTGCCATAGCAGGAAGCTTCGGGGTTTTTCATGTCTTCTATTATTGGCTTAAAGTCCCTTTGCCCGTAGGGGTGCTCGGTATATAAGGGGGCAAGTTGGAAACGCTTCAATATTG
>Ga0315282_10016453_pt1 | contig 10804 bp, 6 predicted proteins | sample YL17G07_20_MG_FD_203693 | JGI IMG/M metagenome (GOLD analysis project Ga0315282, IMG submission 203693) | Sediment microbial communities from Yellowstone Lake, YNP, Wyoming, USA - YL17G07_20 | ecosystem: Environmental > Aquatic > Freshwater > Lake > Sediment | place: USA: Wyoming | collected...
GCCAATGACTCCGCGTCTATCTCTCGGGTCCGCTTGCGCACTCGACATCACCTCAAATGCCTTATTCGAGTGACTCAATTCGGATCCCGGCTTGCCAACTTCAAGTCTCTCGTGGAAATGACTTAGCAAGCTAACCGCGAAGTCGTCACCGAGGAACACGACGTGGCCCTTGCCCAGGACGTACTCTGCGTCGCCCTGCGCAGCCGCGGCCCCTTGCCCGAACAGCGCCGCGAGCCGCGGTGAGGGGAGTGTCTGCCCCAGCTCACCCACAGGCGACAGCTCCGACATGAGCACGACGGTTTTGCCTGCTCCCGCCTGTTCGCGAAGCAGCTCGGTTTCGGACTCGGTCAGCGAGTATGGGAAGGGCACGATCAACACTCGCGCTTCGGACACGCGCGCCGGGTCGGGATGCTCGAGGAATGTCATGCCGAAGGGGTAGCCTCGCCGCAGGAGCCAGTACAGCACATTGCGGTGCGCGACAAAGCCGCGCTTAGCGTCGTCAGGGTTGACAGCCTGCGCGCGTGACAACCAGTCCCACGTATCCTCCGATCGCCGGCTGTAGCACACGAGCACATCGCCCGGCACCTCACCGTCGGCCAGTTCTGACTCCATCGCATGCATCACGTCGTAGGTTGAGCGCACACCGGCCTTGGCGCGACCGGCGTCGACGAACGTCTCGCGGCCCAGCAGGTAGTTCATGTGCCACCAGAAGAACTCGCTCGCCCCGTGGACCCAGCACGACAGCGCGGCCCCGTACGTGTCCACCGGGTCCTTGTCGCGGTAGTAGTCGTAGAGCCGGCAGGCCTCGAGCGTGACGCCACAGCGCCGCGGGTAGTTGGCCGCGCCCAGGTGAAGTGTGGTCTCGGTCGGGTAGAGGTGCGTCGAGTCGCCGAGGTAGTTGTGGAGGAAGATGTAAGGGTCCGTCTGCAGGCAGCCGACGTCCGTGCCGGCCCCGATCTCGTCCCACGCGGCGCCGGTCGAGAGCCGGTCGTCGCTGCACACGGGCAGTACGCAGATCATCGTGTCAGTCATGACCTTGGGGTTGACAGCCAGCGCCGCCCTGACGGTCCTGTCGATCCAGTCGCGGGTCGAGTCGTATCTGAACTCCGTGAACATCGCCCACACGGGATCTGCCGTGGCCCATGCGGCGCTGACGTCCGGGTATGGCACACCATAGGCCGCCGCGAAACGCTGACGGCAGGTGGGGCAGTCACACCAGTCCGGCAGCTTGGCGTAGAACGCGGCGATGTCGGCGTTCGGATGATCGCGGAGCTCCCTGACCGGGCTCGTGTTGTAGTTCCATTCGTCCGGCACGACCCCGACACCGTCGACGCCACACTGGGCCATGTAAGCGACCGCCTTCGTGTAGGCCTCGCCCCAGCGCTCGTTGACGCACCCGTAGATCGGGAAGTCGGGCGAGTCGGGGCCCTCCATCCGCGGCAGCCCCAGGCCTGCCGTCACCCACACCCGGAGGCCGCGCTGATGCGCATCGCGCACGAAGCTGAGGAACGGATCATCCGGGGGGATCGGCGGGATGCCGGGCTGGGACATTACCGTCTCCCACGAGACGCCTCGGTAGACCTCGAACGCGTTGCAGCCCACGTCCTCGAGCGCATCGAAGAAGGCCGGGCGTTCGCTTGGGTTGTCGTCCTTCTCGAAGCCGGGCGAACGGAGCAGGTTAGGCGAGCGCTCGCCGTTGTCCAGAAGCGACCCCACGTACAGGTCATCGAACCAGGCAGTGCCCGCCCTCTCGCGCAGGAAGACATGCACCGAGGCCGTCGCAATCGGCGCCGGCGGGTCGTATGTGCGCTCCACATACTGCCAGCCGGACACCTGAGGATCGAATTCAGCGACCTGCATGTACCACGGCTCTCCGCTCGTCAGCCGCAGGTCCAGGTAGATCGAGCACCGGTAGTCCGGCGCGCCCGCGACGCCCTCCAGCTTGGCCCAGCCCGCGATCACTAGGGGATGCGCCGTCTCCTGGTTGAAGGTCACCTGCTGCGACGCGCCGTGGGCCTCGGCATCGGAGGCGTTCGAACACCGCAGGGCGGCCCCTCCGCCGTGTCTCTCCGTGGCCTCGAACTCGTACCCTAGGCCGTACGGGTGCCACACGCGCTCATCCACGGCAGACCCGGGGTCGGCGTATATGCCCCTTACGAGCTGCCCGTCCGGCGGCAACGGCGCCGCCCGCCCGCCGCCCGCGAGCAGCCACGCCGCCCCGAGCATGACGCATGGTAGTCTCGTACCGCTCATGTCGCTCACCTCGGTCGACAGGATGCCGGGCAACACTACGGGCTCCTTCCGGAGGGCGCCCGACTGCCCCTGCGCCACCAGAGACTCCCTGACATGCAGGGCCCGTCCCGAGGCATCACGAAGTCGCGCCAAGGAAACGGCGGCTCCCGCCGCCCATCGCTCGCGCGACACGCGAGGAGGTACCACCGCTATGCAGAGCGACGTCACCAGAAGAGAGTTTGTCAAGGCCGGAGCGGCCTGCGTTGCGTCAGTCGCGGTCGGCGTGCAGGCGGGCCGCGTCAGGGCGCAAGCGCCCAAGTCGCCCAACGAGAAGCTGAACGTTGCGATCATCGGCGTCTGGGGCCGCGGCGCGGCCAACGCGGATGGCGTCAAGGGCGAGAACATCTACGCCCTCTGCGACATAGATGAGCGCAACTACGCCTCGCTCATAGCCCAGATCCCCGAAGCGGAGAAGGCTAAGCGCGAGAACGACTGGCGCCGGCTGCTTGACGACGAGAGCATCGACGCCGTCGTGATCAGCACCGCCGACCAAGTCCATGCACTCGCCGCTGTCAAAGCTATGCAGATGGGCATGCACGTCTACTGCGAGAAGCCGCTTGCCCACTCGGTGCATGAGGCCCGTCGCGTACGCGAGGTGTACGCCCGGTGCAAGGGCAAGATCGCCACGCAGATGGGCACCCAGATCCACGCATCCGACAACTTCAGGCGAGTCGTCGAAGCGGTGCGGGGCGGCGCCATCGGGCCCGTCCGCGAGGCGCATGTGTGGTGCAGCCGGACCATCGCTCCGCTGGAGCCGCTCGAGGGCACACATGAGATCCCCGACTACCTGGAATGGGACCTGTGGCTGGGCCCGGCGCCTGACCGCCCGTACAACCCCGCTTACCTACCCGGGAATCTGAACTGGAACCGCCGGTGGGACTTCGGCAACGGCGTCCTCGGCGACATGGGCAGCCACCTGATCGACTTGCCCTGGTGGGCGCTTGAGCTCACGCAGCCCACGTCGGTGTACGCCGAGGGCCCGGCCCTGGACCCCGTCAAAGTGCCGGAATGGATGGTCGTGACCTGGGAGCATGAGCCGCGGGCCGGTGGCCCCGCTCTCGAAGCACCCGTTACCGTGAAGTGGTACCACGGTGGCGGCGAGCTGCAGTACCGCCCCAAGATCGAGACGGGCGTAGACCTGACGCAGTGGTACAACGGCATCCTCTTCGTCGGCGACGGTGCGATGCTGCTCGCCGACTACGATAGGATGGTGCTCCTGCCCGAGGACAAGTTCCGGGGCTTCGCGCCGCCCCCGCAGACGATCGCGCCGTCTCTCGGCCACTACGAGGAGTGGATCCACGCGGCGAAGACCGGCGGCGAGGCGCTGTGCAACTTCGAATACTCCGGCTCGCTCATCGAGCACAACCTGCTCGGCGATGTGGCGTTCCGCGCGGGCGAGCAGCTCTCGTGGGATCCCATCGCGGGCCGCGTGACCAACTGCCCGCAGGCCGAGCAGTTCGTCCGCCGCGAGTACCGCAAGGGATGGGCCATCTGAGCGCCCCTTCCGTGTGGCGCAGGCGTCGCGCCTGCGGGTGACGTACTTCGGGAGCCGAGACGGTTGCCCCACGGCTGTGGGACGGAGGACGTTAGGTGCCGCACATGCTGATCGGGTTCGGACGCGCGGATATCACGCCCAGGATCGGCGTAGACCTCGCGGGCTTCGGGCCGTTCCGCAACCGCCGCTCGATAGCCGTGCGGGACCGCTTGTGGGCGCGCGCGATGGCGGTGTCCGCGGGCGGGCGCACGGTGGTCGTCGTAAGCTGCGACCTGATCGGCGTACGGCTGGAGACCGCGCGTCAGGTCAGGGGCCTCGTGCAGAAGGCCGTCGGACTCCCCCCGGAAGCCGTCATGGTCCACTGCACGCACACTCACAGCGGGCCGGCGACGCGCGTTCTGCACGGGTGGGGGCGCACCGATCAGCCCTACCTCGAGATCCTGCCCCATCGGATCGCGCGCGCTTGCGTCTCGGCCGTCGAGGACCTCCGGGAGGCGACCCTAAGCTACTCCGAGGTGCCGTGCGAGGGCATCGCGCTTAACCGGGAGCACGATCGCGACGCGCCGGCGCTCGACGACGTGCTGTGCGAGGACTGGCGCCCCGCGAAGCCGGAGCTGACCGACACGACCTGCCACGTGCTCCGCGTGGATGCGGGCGGCGAGATGCTCGGGTTCGCCAGCCGTTTTGGCTGTCACCCGGTCGTCTGCTGCGAGGAGACGCGGTACATCCACGGCGACTTCGTGGGCGTGGCCACGAACCTGCTCGAGCGTGAGTACCCCGGCGCGACCGGCCTGTTCCTTCAAGGAGCGCAGGGAGACATCAACTCGTGTGTTTGCCACAAGTCGGAGAGGGAGTCGCTCCTGGCCCTTGACGTCATCGCGGCGCGCTACGCCAACTGTGTCCGCAGGGGCCTGCGGCTCGCCGGGCCGGTCGAGGTTGAGGAGGTGCGAGGGGTTCTGCGTGAGGTGACCTTCCCGCGTGTGGGTTGGTCGCTCGACACACTTCGGGCAAAGCTGGCCGAGCAAGAGGCCCTATTCGCCGGTCCCGGCGCAAGCGACGAGGACCACGACCTGCGCATGGCTGCCGTCTACGCTGAGGCGCTTCGGTTGGTCATCGGTCGCGTGGCGGCGGGCCTGCCGGTCGAGGAGCCGACGGAGCTGCAGGGCATTCGCATCGGGCCTATCTCGCTGCTGGGCACGCCATTCGAGGTCTTCCGCGTGGTCAAGAACGACATCGAGAGCGCATCGGTCGCGAAGCTGCCGCTCCTACTCGGGGTCACGAACGACACGCTGGGGTACGCGCCCGATCGCGAGACCGCGGCCAGGGGCGGCTACGCGGCGGAGATGGTGCCGCTGATAACCGGGTCGCTGCCCTTCGACGGGGTCCACGACCGGCTGGTGGAAGAAGCCCTTGCCGTGGATGGGGAGCTGCAGGGGTAGCCGATCAGGCCGTCGCGGCTCCCTCCCTCACCTCCCCCAACGCTCCGTTCACCTTGTCGACCGCGGTGATGAGCTGGTCGATGTACTCGGGCGCCGAGAGCAGGTGGAAGTGCATCAGCACGACGCCGGTCTCGTTCGCGACGCGCTCGGTGACCCGCAGGCGCAGAGAAGCGTAGTCCTGCGTGGTTCCGCCCACTCGGTAGGGCAGCGGGCTGGTGGCATGGTACAGGTTAAGCAGCGGGTGGCGGTACACTGGCTCGTACGTCCCCGACATCGGCAGCCCCTCGGCCGCGAGCGCGGCGAGGTAGTGCCCGCGCGACACGCCCTCGGACTGCGCGGGATCGAAGTGCAGAGTCATGCCATAGTAGGCCTGCCTCGTTACGCGAGGGTCGCGCCGAGCGGCGCGCAGTGGGCCGCCGATCCGGGCCAGGCCCGCCGCGAAGCGCTGCGCGTTCGCGTCGCGGATCTCCGTCTGCTCTTCGATGCGCGTCAGGCCGCCGCGAAGCAGCACGCACTGCATCTCCGTGATGCGATAGTTATGCCCGTAGATGCGCGCGGGCTGCATGTCGGGCGGCGGGGTCCAACCCGCGTGCTTGAGCGCGAACACCGTGTCGCGTACAGCGTCGTCGCTGGTGGTGACGGCCCCGCCCTCGCCGCTGGTGAGCACCTTGCTCTGCTGGAAGGAGTAGCTACCGGCATCGCCGATCGCGCCCGCGCCCCGGTCTCGCCAGCGGCTGCCGTGCTGATGCGCCACGTCCTCGACGATCTTCAGACCGTGGCGGCGGGCGATGTCGCACAGGGCGTCCATATCGGACATGCAGCCGTAGAGATGCACCGGCACGATTGCCTTCGTCTTCTCGGTCACCGCGGCCTGGACGGCCGCCGGGTCGATGCACCACGTCTCAGGGTCGATGTCCACGAGGATGACATCGGCGCCTATGTCGAGCGGGGCGTGCGCGGTGGATGTCCACGTGAGCCCCGGCACGATGACCTCGTCTCCCGGTTGGACGCCGACGCCCTGCAGCGCGCACTGGATTGTTACCGTGCCATTGGCGAGACACATCGCGTGGCGCGCACCGATGAACCGCGCGAACTCCTCGCAGAAGGCCTGCTCGTGCTTGCCCACCCAACTCCACTGGCCGCTCCGCACCACCTCCTCCATCCAGGGCACTTCCTGGTCCCCGGTGATCGGCCAGGGCTGAGGCCTGAGGGTGACGACGGGATCGCCGCCGCAGAGCGCTAGCGCACGGGCTGAGGTGCCAAGACGCATGGTTAGGTCCCTTCATGGGTCGTCGCTGGTTGGGGCGCAGCAAGCAGGCGCAGCGAGAAGCGCGCCTACGGTGCCGGGCCTCTGACGGCCTCGTGGTAGCTTGGCTTGTCGAGCCACTTGCCTTGCGTGCAGTCCCACGTGCAGATGCTGAGGCGGTCCGTTGTGACCCTCACCACGGTGACACCCGGCCGATCGCTTTTCGGGCTCGGGAGCTCGTAGAACGGAATGGCGCCCAGTACCTGCATCGCGGCCTTGTGATAGTGCCCGCCCAAGACGGCGAGCACGTTGTGCCCGGACATGGCGTCGAGGACCTCGTCCTTGTTCGTCAGCGAATCCGCGCAGTGGTGCATCACCACTATCACGGGGCGGTCCTCGGGCACACGGGCGAGATTCCCACGAAGCCAGACGAGGGTCGGCTCGAACACCGGGCCCTCCGGCGATGTGGCCCCGCGCTCGAGCGTGGTGAAGAGGCAGACGAAGTGCACGCCGCCGGCATCAAACTCGTAATCGAGACCCCCGTGCTTCTCGCGCACGAGATCGAGCAGCGTGTCGCTTGGCACGTCGCCGCCGTCGTCGTGGTTGCCCGCGATCTCGTGGCTCGGCCATGGCAGGAGCTCGGTGAGCTTCCGATAGCCCTCAGTGGCGGCGTGGCTCGGCCATTCCGTGAGGTCGCCCGCGCTGATCGCGAAGGACGGCTGCTCGACCGCGCCTCCGATAGCGTCGGGGTAGGCCGTCCCCGTCAGGGTTTTCATGGCCTCGACCGACGTCATGCAGTGCGAGTAGTCGCCGTCGGGCAGCACGTGCTGATCGGACCAGCCGAAGAACGTCACGCCGGTCTTCGGGGCCTCCTCCTGCCCGGCCGAGCCCAGCGTGCATAGAACGGCGGCGACAAGAAGCACAGGAGCGAGCCGACGGAGCCGCACTATTCTACCTCCCTGGCGGCACCCACGAAGCACATGGGCTGCCGCGGCGGTGATAGACCAGGACTTCTCCGTATGCGCCACCGGGGCCTCGTCGCAGCGGAGTGGCAGGACAGGGGTGGTAGCTCGCCGAACTCAAACGATGCGTCGGACAAGGGCCGACGGTTGGTCGGAGCCAGAGCAGCTCTCGCGGCTCCGTTCGCGTTGCCGTCCGCGTCACGTTCGCCCGACCTGTTCGTCCGTTGGTCGACGAAGGTGTTTGCTCGCGCCGCGAAAGGTGGGCCCCGCAGAATGAGCCAGAACCCTCCGCCCAGTGCACCGCAGCCCCCGAGGCCGACTTGGCCGCCCCAGCCACCCCCTCCTCCGCCGCAGCCACCCCGGCAGCCCGCTCAACAGTCTCAGGGCCCTGAGCTGATGGAGGAGGAGTCACCGCCCACGCCGCAACAGCCCACGGCTCCCAGCCCCTTCCCGCCTCAGCCGCAGAGCCCGTACGGTCCGTCGCCTTTCGGGCCCCCGGTCCCCGGCCTAGGTCAGGCGCGCCCCCCGGTGGCGAGGAAACAGCCGATGCCGGCCTGGGCCAAGGTCGCGGTACTACTGGTCGTCGTGATCGTCATCGGCAGCGCCGGCACCGCGGCCTACATCGTGCTCGGGGCGAAGTCGCGCTTCGTGGGGACGTGGAAGATCGAGAAGATAGAGGCGGGGGGCATGTCATTTGAGCTCGACAAGATGGTGTCCGCCTTCGGCGGCCTGATGGGGATGGGCGGCGGCGCCTCCGCGACACCGCCTGAGGCGCTGATCACCCTCAACCGGGACGGAACGGGCAAGGTCACGTCGTCCGGCGGCCTCCTCGGTGGGTTAACGCCGGGCGGCGCCTCATCGGAGGACCTGAAGTGGTCGTACCAGGGAGGGAAGATAACCGTCGAGTCCTCGGGCGCCTCGGGCATGGGCGGCATGGTGGGGACGGGCGACACGCCCGCGACAGGTGAGCTCAAGCAGGGCAAGCTGATCTTGAGCTTCGAGGACCCCGCCAGCAAGATGACCGGGAGTCTGACCTGTTCGAGGAAGAAGAAGTAGCGGCCGCGACGCACGACATGCCCGTCGCGGCGCTTGAGCACAACCTGCGGATGCTATCCCGGAGGTGGCGTCCGCAGGTTGTGGTGCGTTCATGCTAGGCCGACCGACGCCGGCGGCGCCCCTGGCGCGCGGGGCCCCGGGCCTGCTGCGCGGGCTTTACCGGCGGCCGGACGGCGCGTGAGGCGACCGGAGCGGAGATCGGCGGGCCGTTGTACACATACCCATCGACCTTGCCAACAGGCAGCGGCTCGCCCAGTACGCGCTCAATGTCGCGCACGGTGTCGCGATCGTCGGCCGTGACGAGCGTCAGAGCGTCGCCGGTGCGGGTCATGCGGCCGGTGCGTCCGATGCGGTGGATGTAGTCGTCGGCGGAGCTCGGAATGTCGTAGTTGATCACATGCGAGATCGTGGCGATGTCGAGCCCACGAGCCGCGATGTCGGTCGCCACCAGCAGTTGGTACTGCCCCGATCTGAACCCGTCTAGGGCCCGCTGGCGCTCGTTCTGCGACTTGTTCGAATGGAGCACCGCCGCGGAGTAGCCCGAGCGCTTGATGTGCTCGGCTACGCGGTCGGCGCGGTGCTTGGTCCGGGTGAAGATGAGCACCGATTCGGTATCGGTCTGGTCGAGCAGCCTAAGGAGAAGATCGGTCTTCTGCTCCTGATACACGGGGTAGACGGTGTGCTCCACGGTATCGGCGGGCGCGGCGACGCCTATCTCGATCCGCTGCGGCGCGCGAAGCACCTCGCTCGCGAGCTCGTTGAGTTCCGCGGCGAAGGTCGCTGAGAAGAGCATGGTGTGCCGCCGACTTGGCGTCTTGCGCACAATGTCCCGCACCGATGGCAGGAAGCCCATGTCGAGCATCCGGTCCGCCTCGTCGAGGACCAGGACCTCCACGCCGCTGAGGTCGGCATTGCCCCTGCTCATGTGGTCGAGCAGGCGCCCCGGGCACGCGACGATGATGTCGGTGCCGGCGACGAGAGCGCGCCTCTGCGGCTCCATTCCGACGCCCCCATAGACCGTAGCGGAGCGAACCTTGGTGAAGCGACTTAGCTGCCGCACCATGGAGTGGACCTGCTCGGCGAGCTCGCGGGTCGGCGTGACGATCAGGGCGCGGACGCGCCTGGGCCTGGTGGGTGAGTTGAGAAGTGCCTGAAGAAGCGGCAGAACGAAAGCCGCCGTCTTGCCCGTTCCGGTCTGCGCGGTGCCCACAATGTCGCGGCCCCGCAGAGCGGCGGGAATCGCGGCGCCTTGGATGGGCGTGGTCTCGGAGTAGCCTGCTGCCTCAACCGCGCGCAGCAGGCGTCCGTCGAGCTGGAAATCGCTGAACCTCAATGTACATGTCCTATCCGCCAGCTATCGAGTGAGATGTGCCCGCGACCCGGCGTAGCTGGTACGGATGCGGCGGACGTGTTGCGCGACAACGCGCAAGCCCGGCGCATGCCAGGGGCGGGTTAGCACTCATCGAGTAGGGGCGCAACAGCCGTCAGATAGGCTTGGAGAGGGGACTCGGGCAAGTCCAGCCCAACGTCAGATCTTGCTGAACAGCATACTCAAGGGTGCTACGGAGAGCGTCGTACCGTTGCCCTCCGACACGCAGTCTACACGGTTGGGCGGATGTTGGCAAATGCGGATGCGCAGCCCCGGGGCTGCCGCCCTCACCCCGCCTTCCCCTTCGCCAAGCTCAGGGTCAGGCACCCCTCTCCCCGGGGAGAGGGGCCGGGGGTGAGGGCGGCAACACAAGCCGGAAACGAGGCGCTACCATTCCACTCATCCCGAGTAGGAATGAGCGGGGTGTGCGAGTGACGTAACGAGGGACGCACTCGGTTGCCCATAGAGAGAGCCCAGTGGTCCCTCGTTACGCCGCACAGGTGGCGGCTACTCGGGATGAGCGCTTGGATGGGAGCCCGCTCAAGGGATGAGTTGCCGCCTATGGGTCCGTGGCCGTGGGCGGCGCTGGCGAGGTAAGGGCAGGCGCCTGCCGAACTCCGCTATGGCCACGCCGTGTCCAGTGCCGGCGCGAAGATCGGCGCGGCGAAGGAGGGTGTATGGTGAAAGCCACTAACGAGCTGCGGGCCGAGCACGAGGGCATCAAAGTGATGCTGCGCATCATGGAGGCCATCTGCCGGCGTCTCGAAGCCGGCGAGCCCGTCGACCGGGACGATCTGCCACGAATCGTCGAGTTCCTTAGCGTCTTCGCCGACCGGTGCCATCACGGCAAGGAAGAGGACCTTCTGTTCCCGGCACTCGAGGCGGCGGGAGTCCCTCGCGAGGGCGGCCCGATCGGGGTAATGCTCGCCGAGCACGCGCGCGGCC
>Ga0315282_10016454_pt1 | contig 10803 bp, 5 predicted proteins | sample YL17G07_20_MG_FD_203693 | JGI IMG/M metagenome (GOLD analysis project Ga0315282, IMG submission 203693) | Sediment microbial communities from Yellowstone Lake, YNP, Wyoming, USA - YL17G07_20 | ecosystem: Environmental > Aquatic > Freshwater > Lake > Sediment | place: USA: Wyoming | collected...
TCACGCAGGCGTTCCGCGACACTGGGAAGATCGCAATTGAGGAACTCGGTGTCCGGGATGCTGCGCGCGAGCACTGTCTTGCCCACGCGGCGGACGCCGGTCAGCCACGCCACGGGGGCCTCACGCCACGCCCGTGTGAGCCGTTTGACCCAGAGGGGCCTTTCAACCATGAAACCAGACTTTACTTATAGACGTCTAAATGTAAAGTGTGGTTTCGGCTTGAGACCAAGGAACAGCTTGTTGCAGTGGCACGTCGGGGAAGTGACCTTCACCGCAGAGACGCGGAGACGGGGCGAGGGGGAGAAAGGGGCGAAGAGGGCAACATGTTCCTGATGTACGTGGATGAAAGCGGCGATTGCGGTTTGAAGGGCTCTCCGACCCGCTACTTTGCCCTTACGGGGGTGGTGGTACATGAGCTACGATGGCGACCGTATCTCGACGGCATTGTCGCGTTCAGGCAGCTAATGAGAACGCACTATGGTCTGAAGCTTCGGGAGGAAATTCACGCGGCACATTTCATCAACAAGCCAGGTGAACTGCAACGGATTCCCCGGCACGAGCGATTGGCTATCATCCGTCTCTTCGCAAGACACTTGGCGACAATGACGGATCTGAACATCATCAACGTTGTCGTGGACAAGAAAGATAAGCCGCCAGCGCATGATGTCTTCGAGAAAGCTTGGACTGTGCTGCTACAGCGATTCGAGAACACCCTTTCGAACAGGAACTTCAGAGGACCGGCGAATCCCGACGAGCGGGGGATGATCTTCGCTGACAATACGGACACCCGAAAGCTGATCCGGCTCCTGCGACGCATGCGGCGCTACAATCCGGTTCCCAACCAAGCACAGTACGGTTCTGGCTACCGCAACCTGACTGTTAACAACATCGTCGAAGATCCGAACTTCCGTATTTCAGACCAATCGTATTTTATCCAGGCGGCCGATGTGGCCTCCTTCTTGCTATACCAGCACTTGGCGCCAAGCAGCTACATGCGGCGAAAGCAAGGGAGAAACTACTTCCGACTACTCGAGCCAATACTCTGCAAAGTTGCGTCCTCAAAGGATCCGATGGGAATCGTGCGCCTGTAAATGAAATTGGGGCCTCGTAGAGGCCCCGGGTGAATCCTACTGCCCGGACAAGCCGGGGGTCAGATTCGAATAGTATTCTACACCATTTTCGGCACTTGCGCCGGATTTTCCGAATCTTTTCGGAACATATCTTCAGCGCGTTCCGCGGCGTTCACCGCCGTGCACTGGCGTGTGCGGAGTTCGTACGCTATCTGTTACGAGTGTTGCACCGGAGACACGCCCGTATGAAGACCTGCTTGGGAAGCATCCTGACTGCCGTGGCGTTGGCCGCGACGCTGTGCGCCGCGGAGACCGCCCCCGCCGCCGGCTACGACCTCTACCTCCTCATCGGCCAGTCCAACATGGCCGGGCGGGGGAAGGTGGATGAGGAGAGCAAGCGCGCGCATCCGCGCGTCTTTATGCTTAACAAGGACGGCGCGTGGGTCCCCGCCACCGATCCCCTGCACTTCGACAAGCCCAGTGCGGTCGGCGTGGGGCCGGGGCTGGCGTTCGGCAAAGCCATGGCTGACGCGAACCCGCAGGCGAAGATCGGGCTGATTCCCTGCGCGGTCGGCGGCACGGCCATTTCGCTGTGGACGCTGGGAAAACTCGACCCGGTGACGAAGAGTCATCCTTACGACGACGCGATCCGGCGCGCGAAGCTGGCGCAGAAAGACGGCGTGCTGAAAGGCATCCTCTGGCACCAAGGCGAATCGGACCGCGGCGCGGAGGCCGTCAAGCTCTACGCGGCGCGGCTGACGGAACTGATTGAGCGCCTGCGCAAGGAACTCAACGCGCCCGACGCGCCGTTTGTCGCGGGCGAACTGGCGACGTTCAAGGAGCCGGACCGCGAGTCCATCGCGCGCTTCAACGAGGTCGCACAGGGGCTGGCGAAGACGGTGAAGCGCTACGCGTGCGTCTCCGCGGCGGGCTTGGCGCACAAAGGCGACCAGCTCCATTTCGACGCGGCATCCGCGCGCGAACTGGGCAAACGCTACGCCGCGGCGATGCTGGAACTGCAACGGCAGAGCAAAGACGCGAAGTGACGAGTCCCGATGCCCGCATTCGTCCGATTGCGCTCTCCGCCACGGTGTACTCATCTCAGGGAAAACGATGAAGGATGAATGATGAACAATGAAGGACGAGTAACGAGTCGCCGGTGCGCAACATGTCGGCGTTCATCATTCATAGTTCATACTTCATCATTGCTTTCATCTCTGTTCCTCTGTGGCTTTCTCTCGTGGCTGTTGCTCGCGGGCGCGGCCGCTGCCGACTGGCCGCAGTGGGGCGGGACGGACGGCCGCAACATGGCGTCGCCCGCGCAGGGCATCCCCGAGACCTTCGATCCCGGGCCAAAGCTGCCGGGCGGCGCGTTCGATGCGAGCAGAGCGAAGAACGTCAAGTGGACTGCGCGGCTCGGCTCCTACTGCTGCGGCACGCCCACGGTCTCCGGCGGCAAGATCTTCGTCGGGACGAACAACGTCGCGCCCCGCGACCCGAAATACAAGGGCGAACGCGGGGTGGTGATGTGTTTCGAGGAGGCCACGGGGAAGTTCCTGTGGCAGTGCGCGCTGCCGGCCATCCCCAAGATGGGCAACGCGAACATGTTCTTCACCCAGCTCGGTGTCTGCTCGTCCCCGGCGCTTGACGGCGGCCGCGCGTATTTCGTGACGAACCGCGCGGAAGTGCTGTGCGTCAGCGCCGCTGGTCTGGGCGACGGCAAGGATGCAGGCGGGACGCCTGCGCTACAGAACGAAGGGCCGTACAAAGACGAGGCGCTGCTGTACGCGCCGTTTGTGGGTCTGCAGCTCAACCCCGAACTGACGCAGAACGGCAGGATTCAGCGCGCGAAGAAGGGACTGCCGATCTGGGTGTGGAAGACGCCTGAACCCGTGACGCTCAGCCCCACCGACGCGGACGTGATCTGGCGCTACGACATGCTCAACGAGCTGCCGTGCTGGGTGCAGGACGCCGCGAGTTGTTCGCCGCTGGTCCACGGCGACTACGTCTACGTCAACACGCCCAACGGCGTGGACGAATCGCACCGGAACCTGCCGACGCCCGATTGCCCCGCCCTCATCGTGCTGGACAAAAAGACGGGCAAGCTCGTCGCCGCGGACGACGCCAAGATCGGTCCGCGCACCCTCCACGGCTCCTGGTCGTCGCCGTCGCTTGGCCAGGTCGGCGGCAAGACGCTGCTCTTCGTAGCGGCGGCGGACGGCGTGTGCTACGCCTTCGATCCAACGCCGGTGCGTTCCGAGAACGGCGACGCACGGGCAGCCAACAGCGAACAGAGGCTGCCCGTGGCACCGGGGATCATCAAGAAGGTCTGGCAATTCGATGGCAACCTGGCGAAGAACCGCTTCACCGACCCGCGCAAGTGCAACTACGCGTCGCACAACAAGCCCGGCGTCGAAGGGCCCAGCGAATACATCGCGACGCCGGCGTTCCACGAAGGCCGCGTCTACGTGGCCAACGGGCAGGACCCGCGCCACGGGCCGGGCACGTCGGTACTCTCGTGCATTGACGCGTCCAAGGAAGGCGACATCACCGACTCGGGCAAGGTCTGGCAGTACACCGGCCTCAACCGGACGCTCTCAACCGTCTCCATCGCCAGCGGCCTGGTCTTCATCGGCGACCTGAAAGGCGCGGTGCACTGCCTGGACGCGGCCACGGGCAAACCGTATTGGGTGCACCAGACCGAGTCGCCCATGTGGGGTTCGACGTTCGCCGTGGACGGCAAGGTCTTCGTCGGCAACGAGAGGGGCGACCTGTACGTCCTGGCGGCCGCAAAGGAACTGAAGGTGCTCACCAAGCTCAACCTCGGCGCGGCCATCTACGCCACGCCCATCGAGGCCAACGGCGTCCTGTACGTGGCGACCAACAAGCACCTTTTCGCGGTCCAGCAGGCGAACCGCCAAGACGCCAAGGACGCCAAGTAGGATACAGGATTCAGGCTTCATGGCACCGCATAAACGACCACGGGCACACATCCCGTATCCTGCCTCCTGCATCTCGTATCTGTGTTCATCTGTGTTCATCTGTGGTTTCGCTGTGTCGGCGGCGGCTTCCGACTGGCCGCAGTGGCGCGGCCCGGGGCGCGACGGGCTGTCGCCGGACGTTCCGGCGCAGCTTCCCGGCAAGAAGCTGCTCTGGCAGCAGCCGCTGGCGAGCGACAACGCCGCGGGCGTGGCCGTTGTGGGCGACTGCGTCGTCGTGGCGTGCCAGCTCAAGCATAAGGACCAGGTCCGCTGCTACAGCGCCGAGCAGGGCAAGCTGCTCTGGACCCACGCCACGAGGAACGCCGTCGAGATGCAATACGGTTCCGGCCCGCGCGCGACGCCCGTTATCCACGACGGCCGCGTGTACAGTTTGAGCGCGCTCGGGGTGTGCTGCTGCCTGGACCTGGCCACAGGCGAGCTGCTCTGGGAACGCGACCTGCCGGCGGATTTCAAAGCCACTCGCACCACCTGGGGCTACTGCGGGTCGCTGCTGGTGGCGGACGGTAAGCTGATCGTGAGCCCGCTCGCGCCCGCGGCGGCCATCGCGGCGCTTGACCCGAAGACCGGCGCGGTAGTCTGGCAGACCAAGGGGGCGGGGCAGCCGCACGCAAGCTACATCACGGGCACGTTCGGCGAAGTCCTCCAGATCGTCGGCTACGACGGTCCCGAGCTGGCGGGCTGGGAGCTCGCGACCGGGAAGAAGCTGTGGAGCGTCAAGCCGCAGACCGACGGCGACTTCAACGTCGGCACGCCGGTCAACGTAGACGGCAATATCCTCGTGGCCACGGAAAACAACTTCGCGCGCCTCTACGGTTTTGAGAAGGGCGGCAAGATCATCCCCGAGCCGCAGGCGCTCAACGACGAATACGCGCCCGGCAAGGGCACGCCTGTCTACTACAAGAGCCTTGTCTTCGGCGGGGACAGCGACTTCCTCTGCCTCGACCCGAAGACGCTGAAGACGCTCTGGGTGGAATCGAAGGAGTCCGCGGTCACAGGCTTCACCGCGGTCATCGCGGGCAATGAGCGGCTACTGGTGCTGAGCGAGGAAGGCGAGCTGGCGCTGCTGGCGGCGCAGGGCGGGAAGTGCGAGCTGCTCGGCAAAATGAAGGTCTGCGGCAAGACCTGGTCGCACCCCGCTCTTGTCCACGGGAAGCTGTACGTCCGCGACAAGCGGGCGCTGTACTGCTACAGTATGAAGTAAGCTTGCCCTTGCGGCGGAGGCTGACAATGAGACTGCACGAGCTGACCAGCCTGGTTCTGGCCACGGCCGCTGTTGCAGGCGGCGCCCTGGCCGGCGACACGCCGGCCGCGAATCAGTGGCTCAAGCTTGACGAGGGCCAGACCGGCGAACGCGGCTGCTCAGCCCTGGTCTACGCGCCCGACCTGAAGCAACTGCTGCTCATCGGCCCAACGGCGGACGGCGCCAAGACCGGCACGCCGTTCGTGCAAGCCTTCGATCCCGCCGCGCGAACCTGGAGCGCCTTCGCCGCGGCGTCTCCGGCCAAGGAAGGCATCTTCCCCTACTACCAGACGGCCTACGACCCGGGCAGCAAGACGCTCTACTGCCTGTCCGGCGGCGCTGTCCTGTACGCGTTCAACACGGCCGACAAGACCTGGAAGGTCCACCCCGCGGCGCCGGAGCTTGACGGCCTGAGCTGGCACGCGCTGGCGTGCGCACCCCCCCTCAATCCCCCCCTTGATAAGGGGGGGAAGCAGGGGGTGCTGGTGGTCGTCGGCGCCGACAAGAAGAGCGACAATCTGGGTTGGCTGCGGACCGTCGTCTACGACATTCCCGCGGGCACGTGGACGCGCCTGGACACCGCGGACGAGAAGACCGTCAAGGCGCACAAGGAACTCGTCGCCGCCAAGGAAGCCGTCATTGATCTCGTCGGCCACATCCGCTTCGCGTGGTATCGCGATCCCAAGGGCGTCGGGACTGAGGCGGAACTGACGGCCCTCGCCGAACGCTGCGCGGCGCTGAAGAAGATGGCGCAGATGGACCCCAACGCCAGCGACGTTGACGCCATCGCGGCGCTGCTTGCCGGCAAGAAGACCCTCGACGCCCTGAAGGCCGCTCGCGCGCTGCAGCGCAGGATCGAGGAGGCCGCGGAAGCCCAATACCCCGTGCCGCCGTCGCGGCGGAATTCGCCGCTGGTCTTCGAGGCGACGAACAGAGTCTTCGTGCTCTTCGGCGGCGACCACGAAGACTACCTGATGAACGACACGTGGGTGCTGGACCTGGAGAAGAAAGCGTGGCGGCGCGGCAAGCCCGACAAGGCCCCCAGCCCGCGCGCGGGACATGCCCTCTGCGCGCTGCCCAAGAGCGGCCGCGTCGCACTCTACGAAGGCTACCTGCAGAGTTCGAATACCGACTACGGCGCCGGACACTCGACGCCCCTCGGCCCGCTGCAGCTCTGGCTCTATGAACCCAAGACCGACCGCTGGGACCTGGCCGGCTCCTGGCCGCTGCCGGGCAAGGGGAGCAATACGGCGCTGGCGCCGGCCGGCACGTTCTACGGCTACGCCTCGGATAGGTTCAGCCCGCCGGCGTTGGCCGCCGACCCCGATGACCTGCTGGTGTTCGCCAGGCACGCCAACGCGCGCGGGCAGAAGCGCCCCAGCGAGACGTGGACTCTGCAGGTTGACCCGGCCAAGAGCGACGCCGCGGGCCGCGAGACGCTCGGGACCGCGCCCGACCAGCGGCTCTACCGCTCCGCGTGGTTCGTGGCTTCGTTCTGCGAGACGCCCGACGAGCCGAAAGACACGGGCCTGGACAAGCTGCCCGACAACCAGTGGGTCAAGCTGCCGCCCGCGCCGCGCAACCCTTGCCGCGGCTGCCGGCAGCGCGACTGGGGCACGTGCGTGTGGGACTCCGACCGCGACCAGATTCTCCTCTGGGGCGGCGGACACTGCGTTCGTTCTGCAAGCACCGTCGTGCACTACTCGCCGGCGTCCGGGCGTATCGTCGAGGGCTTCGATGCCGACGAGCCGTACGGCGCGAACGGCGGCGGCGGCTTCGATTCGTCGCTGCTCAACCGCCCGTGGGTCAGCACGCACAACTACAACCACTACGCGTACGATCCCAAGTGCAAGCTGCTGGTGGCGGGGCGCGGGTACCTCTACGACCCGGCGCGGATGGACTGGCTGCGCCTCGAACCGTACTCGTTGCCCTACCGCTTCGCCTGGGGCAGCACCGTGGTGGAAACGTCGCCGCACGGCGCGGTCGCCTGGGCGCAGAAGAAGAAGGGCGACGACGGCGGCCTGTGGCTCTTCGACCGGGAGAAAGGCTGGGAGGACCTCGCGCCGGCGGGCAAGCTCTTCCCGCCGTACTGCGACGCGCACGGCATGGTCTACGACTCCAAGCGCGACCGCATGATCCTGAGCGGCGTCGGCGGCGGCTACAGCAAAGTCAGCAACGGCACATTCCTGGCCTATGATTTCAAGACCAAGGCGCTGGAAACGCTGACGCCGCAGAATGCCGACATCGCCAAGACGCGCGACGCCCGCGAGATGGCGTACGCCGATCACGCCGACTGGGTGCTCATCGGCGAACTGTGCCCGCACGGCGAGCAGAAGGGCATCAAGCGCTACACGCGTGTCTACGACTGCGGGAACAACAAGATGTTCCTGCTTGACGCCGGCGACGTTGCGGACGGCTACAGCGTCGGCTGGATGTACGACGCGAAACGCAAGCTGGTGTACGCGTTCAGCGTCTTCGGGGAAGCGTGGGCCATCAAGCTGGAGCCGAAGACGGCGAAGCCGCTGGAAGCCGCGCCTTAGTTGGAGCGCGGCGCGGATGGAGTTCTGAGCGCGAACATGACCAGAGCGACCTGCTGCCGTGGCAGGGCAAGATTTGGCCTGCTCACTGCCCTGACCGGGATGATCGTCGCCAGCATCCTATTGGGGGCGCAGTTTGTTCCTGGGAACGTCCGTGATACCGAGGTGGCAGCGGTGGTTGTACGGGACGACGAGCTGCCTCCAGATCCTCCGGGTCCAAATCCTTATTGGCCGGCCTTGCCGGACCCAAACAACTGGGCAATTGTGCAAACTCATGATCTGGGTTGGCCTCTCGTGTTCTATAGAATAGGGGAGTGTCGCGTTGCCGCGGGACCGACGGGTAGGGCGCTCGCAACGGAACAGTTGGGGCGCGAGGCACTGGGCATCATCAGCTCTTCAGCGCTCGTCCTTGATCTGGCGATCCTTGTATCCGTCACGATAGCGAGCATGTTCGCCACTGAGAGGCTGTACTACCGTGGTATCCTCCGGAAGAACCTTGTTGTGCCGGTTCAGCAAGATGAGAAAGATCCGAAATGACGGCCACCCTGGGCTGGCGGCGGACCACAACAAGCTGCGCTCCGCCCTCCTCGCTACAACCCGGGCGCTGTCGCCGGTTTTTGCAGCACCTGGAACTCCTGGAAGGCCGTGTTCTCGCCGCCGGCGTTCGTGGTGACCGGAGCGATGGCCCAGATGAGCCAGCGGTACGAGCCGAGCGGCTTGCCGCCGCTCTGGCGCACGCTGGTGGCGACGAAGTCAGCCGTCGCCGCCTTCCCGGTGTCAACATCGGCAAGCGGCACGAAGACGCGACCGTCCGCAATGTTCCAGCCCGGATCGGCGGCGGCGTTGCTGCCGTAGAGCGCGTAGCGTTGCCGGCCGCGGTTGCTGTTCTGGTTGTGCGAGAACGTGTTCACCTGCGCGATGGCCTTCACGGCCCCAAGATCGAGTTTGTACGCACCGTCAGTGACGCCGTTGCCGAAGACAGGCCCGTAGCTCTTCGCGAGCTTGCCGTCGGTGAGCACGGCGACAGGCTCGTTCATGGTCCCCGGCGCGCCCGCGACAACCGTTGCCTGCAGGACCGCAGTGGCCGGCGCGAGAGGGATCGCCTTGAAGTCGGGCGTCGCCTGGCATTCGGTGACGACGAACGCGTAGTCGGCGATGTCAACCGACAGCGTCTGCTGCTTGCGAACGGCCGAGAGCGTGAGTTTCTTGCCCGCGGCCTCGTCCTGGATGGCGAGCAGGTCGGCGACCGTCCGCACAGGCTTGCCGTTGCAGCCGAGGATCACGTCGTCCTTCTGCAGGCCGGCCGAGCCTGCGGGGCTTTCCGCGGCCACGTTCAGCAGCAGCACGCCGCACTCTTCGGGCAGGCCGTAGGCGGAGCGGTCGCCCAGACCCGCGATATCGCGCACCTGGGCCTGCAAGACGTAGCGTGAGCGGGCGCGTCCGGGGACACGTTCAACAGCGAACATGTCCCCGCGCGCCGCAGGCATCTGCGGCGTGCGGGCGATGGCTTTGAGTTCCGGCTTCTGCACGCCGAACTGGTCCATCGGGAAGTTCACGAAGCCCAGCTTGAACGCCGGCGAGCCGTCCTTGACGCGAAAGTCGCCGCCGGCCGCATCAACGAACATCGCGTCGGCGACGATCGAGTTCGCATCGCGCTTGGATTGCTCGGCGAGTTTCGCCGCGGGCTTCGGCTCGGTGACGCCCGCGCGATGGACCAGGTTGTAGTCCATGTCCTTGCCCCACGGCGTGGACGGCATGCCGCCGGCCGGAAGGTAATGGTCGCTCCACATGATGTTGCGCCGCACGATGTCTTCACTGTGCTTGTACCAGACGTGCGGGTGGAAGCCGTTGTTGACCATGATGTTGTTCTCGACGACGCGGAAGAACCCCTCGCGGTTCTTGATGCCGCCGTTCAGGCAGAGGTTGTTGCGCAGCTCGTAGTTCGTCGAGCCGTCATCCAAGTCAATGTCCCAGCCATGGTCGCAGCGCCAGCGGTTGTTGCGCATGACGACGGTCCTGACGGCATCCAGCAGCGGCACGCCTTTCTCGGTTTCCCAGACCTTGTCGTCGTTGAGGTTCAGGCCGGCGAGGTTCCAGAAGCGGTCGCGGCCCCACGAGTTGAAGGAGCCGTGGTCGCCGGTTTCCTTGACCGTATCGAAGATGTCGCAGAACTCGATCACATGGCCGCCCCAGCAGCCGTCGCCGATGTTGATGCCCGCGCGCGGCACGTCGTACAGGGAGCAGTGGCGCACGGTGATGCTCTGCGCCAGCTCGATCTGCACCGGCGCGGTCTGTTTCTCCACGCGGCCGGAGAGGTAGATCAGGCAGTCCTCGACAACGCAGTCGGCGGGATAGTTGTTGGTCTTTGGGCCGGCAGTGCGGTCGAGCGTGGCGAACTTCTGCGAGTTGTCTTTCCAGTCGCGAGGCACGCGGGCGGCGTCGCGGTCGCCAATGAAGGCCACGCCGTTGCCGCCGGCCTTCGCGATGTGGCAGCCGCGCACGGTGAGGCGGCGGTTGTAGTTGTTCGCGAAGACGGCGTTGCCGCCGACCTGGTCAATGAAGCAGTCCTCCAGCGAACAATCCTCGGTGCCCGTATAGAAGACGGCGCCGCCGCGGTAGGTGGTCCAGTCGCTGCGCACCAGCGGTTCCTTGTTGTCCATGAAGGTGCGCGCCGCGTGCCGGAAGGTCAGCCCTTTGAACGTCACGAAGCGAACCGGCGCTGCTGGAGTGCCGCGGAATTCGATGAGATGGCGCAGGCGGACCACTTCAACGGCCGCCGTGGCGAGGTTCACGCCTTCGGGCGGGAAGAAGTAGAGCGTGCTCGTCTTGCTGTCGAGGAACCACTCGCCGGGCGCGTCGAGTTCCTCGAAGATGTTCTCCACCATGCGGAACTGCCCGTGCATGCCGGACGGACGGTTGTTCTGCCAGCCGCCTTCGTAGGTGACCTTGTTGTC
>Ga0315282_10016456_pt1 | contig 10803 bp, 17 predicted proteins | sample YL17G07_20_MG_FD_203693 | JGI IMG/M metagenome (GOLD analysis project Ga0315282, IMG submission 203693) | Sediment microbial communities from Yellowstone Lake, YNP, Wyoming, USA - YL17G07_20 | ecosystem: Environmental > Aquatic > Freshwater > Lake > Sediment | place: USA: Wyoming | collected...
AAAACAGAAAGCCATTAAATGTGCGTTGGAAATGGTTGACAAAGCGATAACCTTCCGTGGGCGCGTCGGTGCCTGTCTCTACACTAAAACGGGCAAATTATTTCCAGGATTCAACATTGAAACCCACATACACAAAGGGTATCACGCCGAAGAAGTGGCCATAATAAACGGGTTGCTTGCAGGAACGAAACCCGAAGAGTTTGAGGGGATAGTTATATTCTGCAAACTTGAAGGTTCAGGAGTGTTTCCCGCTTGTGCATCTTGCCGGCAGTTCTTGTGGGAATTCACCAACCCACAACTTTTAGTTACCGTGATTGACTCGACGGGAATAATCCTGTACGAATCTGATCTAGCAACCCTTTATCCCAAACCGTACCCTGAAAAATAAGGAGGATGTAAAAAGTCAACTACCCACCCCTAAAGGGCGTGGGCTTGCCTGAATGCTGGGGCAACGAGAGAGTTGACTAGCCTAAGCCTTAACCAGAGGCTACGCTAAATGGGCTACAAGAACGTTGGAGTGTTTCGCCAGCTCCAACCTCTTCTGAACTTGGCAGGTTCGACGCCACGCGTTTACCGCGAGGCTAAGCCCGTTTGGCATTGGCGAGGCGACCAACACTCCACGAAAACGTGGAGCCCTAATACAGGAGGAACAAATATGCGTGTACCAGTAGTAAGCGTTGATGGAAAACCGTTGATGCCTACAACTCCGGCGAAAGCGAGGAAGCTACTGCGTGGAAAACAGGCTATTGGAAAACGAAATAAGCTTGGCATATTTTATCTACAAATGCTAAGGCCAGTCGGAGACAAAGTGCAGGAAATCGCTTTGGCAGTTGATCCTGGCAGCATGTTCGACGGATACGTAGTGGCATCCGCAAGGGAAACGCAGGTTAAGGGCATGGCGCTGCTGCCTAAAGGAATAGCGGACAAGATGATTCGCCGCAGCAGGCTACGCAGAAACCGTAGAAGCAGAAATTGCAGAAGACGAGCATGCAGGTTCAACAACAGACGAAGACAAAAGGGGTGGCTTGCGCCGTCGCAGAAGGCCAAAGTAGATTTTCGCCTCAAAATCGTTGGCGAGTTGTGCCAACTGTACCCCATAGCCAACATAATCGTCGAGGATGTTAAGTTCAAACGTCACTCGAAACGGCTGGGAAAGCAGTTTAGCACAGTCGAAATAGGCAAAACACGCGTGCAAGAAGAACTGAAAAAGTTGGCTCCACTTACGATAGTTGAAGGCTGGGAAACCGCCGAAGCCAGACGCAGATACAACATCAAGAAAAACTACTGCAGGTCGGCGTTGACGCCGTGCAGCCACGCCAACGACGCAGTCGCAATGCTGTGCAGACACTTCGGCAGAAACGTTGATTCGCCCACGTCATTCTTCGTGTGGGGTGCCCGCGTTCCAGTGAGAAGGCAGTTGCATAAGCAGAATCCACAGAAGGGAAACGTTAGACCCGCATACGGTGGAACTACTGGAAAATACGGTATACGCAAAGGCGACTTCGTAGAGGCCAAGGTGAAAGGCAAAACGGTTTGGGGATGGGCGTGCAGCTTCTCGGATCGGCAGGTGGGCTTGGCCGACATCCGCGGAAGACGATTCGCCATTCCAACGGCGAAAAACGTGCGGCTCGTGCACAGGCGAACAGTGTCCTGCGCCGAATTCAACCCTACCCTGAAGGGCAGGGTCTCCTTAGGAGGGATCAGATGAAAGTTAGCGATTTGATAAAACAGTTGGAAGGATGCGAAGATTTCACTTTGCTGGTTAGCAGCGATGAAGAGCTAAACACTCTATTCAAAAGATGGCAAATCGCAAAATTAACCGGCAGACCAAAAACGCTCGTCATTTACGGCTTGTCAAGCTCAAAAGAAAGGTAGCTTTGGAGGCTGAAAAAAGTGCCGATAATTGTTGGTAGTCCAAACCTTGCCGAAGCATTTAAACGTGCATCAGAAAAAGCACGCCGAATAGGCAAATGGAAAGAAAAGGCAAACGTCGACATTATAGGCATCTGCAAATGCGGAAAAACACTACACGTCGCGGATGAAGTCTACTGCTTCGGCGGCAAAAAATTCTGCAAAGATTGCAAACCGAAAAGAGCCAAGCGTGTACATGTGGTTCTTTCAGCATTCCAATTTAACGATGTTCTAAACGAGATGGACAAACTAAAACCGCAAAACAAAACAAAACACAAAAAGGGCGAAAAACATGCCTGAAAATGATGCACTTCAACCAGTTATGTGCGCAGGGTGCAACGTTCTCATGCAACCCGACAAGGATTATCCTGCAATTCTGCAATGCCCCAAATGTGGTGCAATCGCCATCGACATGAACTTAATAAGCGGGGCAGAAGCAACTAAAAAAATTCAAGAAATCACCCAAGGCCTCAAGCAAATACTCAAAAGAAACCGCAGGGGGGGAAAATAAATGGAAATACCACCAATAATTACTATTTACGTCTTCGGCAAAATATTCGTCTTATGCTTAGTATGCGTAAGAGCAGAATACAAGGTTAGACGCATGAAGAAGAAGTGGTCATCAAAACCACAGTGAAACATCTGCTCAACGTTAGGCGAGTACTCGACACCAGCATAGGCCTAAAGACAAACGGGGGTGTGAAATTGGTCAATGTACACTTGAACCTGCAGACTGCCACTTTCTTCGCTGATCTGTACTCAGTTCATAATAAGCAAAAACGGTTGGAAAAGATTGTGAAGTGGGCTGAAAAAAACGAGATGGCATTCAGTTGGCTAGTTAATGCCTATGTGGCGTTGCCTACCAATTATAAAAACTATTTTAAATTTCTACTTGAAGATCACACACCCCAAAAGGCAATGCGAATAATACAACGAATGCAAAAAATAGTCGCGTCCGCTGAAGAAAAGGGCTACAAGTTCAAACTGAAAAGCGGCATTGTGTGTACCATAAAACGATTAGATAAGACAAATCTTCTGCAGCCGCGTTACGAGGCTGAATATTCTAAGCGTAGCAGAGAACTGCTTGCAAGCCGCACGTATAAAAAACAACTGAAGCGCATACTTAAACAGTTTGGGATACAAAACTACGTGTTTCAATTCAAAATTGAGCGTGTACGTTTTGGCATTATTACGAAAGTTATTCGCGACTCCAACTCGGGCGAAAACTGTTTATGCCCAAACCTTCTAAACATAATTGATGACATGAAAAAAGGCACCATCCATGAAATGTACACTTGTTACTTCATCAACCAGCAGATTTGCTTACCATTTAGCAACGGCGCAAGAGCCGTCGCCACGGCAATAAAAGAACGCATCGTTCCTGCCTTAGCACCACTAATAAATTAGGAGGAGTTATCCTTGAAGCAAACCAAACCGATTAAAGCAAAGTTTACCCTACAAAGCGGGAGGCTTAGATCAGCGAATTATTGCTGTTCCGTATCTGGAGTTAGACTTGGTGAGATTGACATTCCAGAAGGCCTTCTCCGTTACTTGTTTAGAGAAGAGTGGCAAAGCCTACGTGAAATAATCCAGCATATACGAGAGATTGGTTTAACAAGAAACACTATAAACGAGCTGCTCGACAAACTTGACTCTTCTGCCCAATTTTCCAAAGGAGTAACCGCCTGTTTGGCAACATTAAAAGAATATGAACAATTATCGCCGAAGGGTAAAATGCATGTTTACGTGGGATGGGGGGAGTGGGGAAATCATCGTATAGATGAATATATACTGACGAACGGTCGAACTCGATGTGCTCTGCAAATTAGAGGCGAAGGCGAAAGCTACGCGAAACAGCAAGAACAGATCGAAAAAGCCTTGAATGCGTTTCCTTTTCCAAAAAACGTTTATGTGAAAAGAAGGTATAGCCGAGCAATCGCAATTCCCCTCCAAACTTTTATCTTTCTAATCAAACTTGACTTGGAAAAAGTTGAGCGTGTTGCTAGACTTCTCGCCCAGCTAGAACGAATATGCAGTCATCTGACCGCCAAGCGAATCATTCAAGTCGTCGACTCGATAGTTTACCGTTGCGAAACCGACTTGCTGGAGATTGCGGAAATTGATGCTGAAAAAAGAGAGGTTCGAGATCGCCTTTTCGCGAAACTGCTTAGAAAACCCGTTGAAACTCGCCACGGTGTGCTAATTACTCTTGGAGAAAACAATATTTACTATGTTGATGCCGACGGAAACACATTCAAAATTTCAAATCAGAGAAACGTAACCGCACTAAAAGAGAAAGTTGCACGCATTGCGGCAGGAAATCAAGTGCGCCTACAGCCAGAGGAGGATGCTGAGATACTAACCATGGTGAACACCATGTTAAGGAAGGTGCAAAAACATTGAAAGAACTCCGCGGAATCTTCGATGGAACAAAACTGACGGTGAAAGACAAGTGTCTTGAAGGCGACAAACTCGTTTTGGAAGTCACCTCTTCTTTTGTGGTGGTCGGCCGAAATCGATTTGATGTGCCCGACGAGTTTGCTCCATTACTACTTGAAAAAGCCACAAAAAAATGTGCCCTCGCCCTGTGCACCCAAATAAGAGCTCAAGATTTTCGACAAGAAGGATACTGTGAACACCTACTCAAAAAAGCAGCCACTAGAGGAATAGAATCCGCTGAAAAACAGCTTGCTATCCTAATAAATAATCGTCCTCCAATAGGTGAAATTCGCATATATCGTCACGTGAGACACGATGCAGTTTATCAACAAGTCATAGACATAACTGATGGACTGGAGACATTTGAGATTAATCTTCCACCGAAATTAACGAGAAACTACTCGCCAAACATTTATCTCGAATCAAAATGGCTACCTTTAACCTTAACTGCTGAAGAATTTACGGTTGCCAAAAAAAACATTGAAGACTTCTTTGAACATTTGAAAATTTTGGGCAAACTAAGTGGAAACGTTCTAGCACGAACGATCGAAGCGATCGGACACGCATACTTCACTGACAAACGCGAAGTTGAACACCTACTCAAAAAATTCTCGGGAGTCGCAAGCAAAAGGCGAGAACGAGAAGAGCTCTATGTGCGACTGGTGCGCGAAAGAGCATTGAAATTGAATGAAGGGTTTCTTGTGTCTACTGAGGAGGGCGGCAAACTTCGTTGGACTGACCGGGGACTATATTTCGTTGCCCCAGAAGCGAGAATTCTAAAACTCAAAGAATACATCAAGCCCGTCAAGAAGAAGGATCTCGTTCGCAAAATGTACTTGCACGGATTTCAACCTGAATACTTCGAAAGATGTACTCCGGAAAGGGAGGTACTAATCGAAATTGCAGGTGCACTTAAAACTCTCGCACCAGCCATAGCAGTAGTCATCCTGCCCTAAATTAGCCAAACTAAAAATTGCGAAAGCAATGGAGTTAACCAAAAACTAGGAGAGAAACCCGCCAACTTACTCCCGTCTAAAGAATTTAAAGGTTTACCTCCTCTCCCCCTTAAAATAGAAAGCCTCTTTGAGGTGGTTAGATGAAAAATTTGAATGATCTTACTCCCCCAAAAATATTATCTGAAAAAATGCTAGTTCAGATAAAACGTGAGGCAAACAAAAAACCAGTCAGATTCCAGCTGGCCAGCGAAGTTACTTGTTCACTAGTCCGCGGCAAAGGAGTAGCTTACGAATTTCAGATACACTTCAAGAAAACAACGATAACCATAATATATGACATCGATTCGGTGCGCTATGCCATACAAGACTTGGTAGAAAAACGCCACATTAGTTTTCAAGGCATATTACTCTGGAAATATGATAAACAACTATTTTCGCGAGAGTCACCACAGGCCAAAATTTTCAAACAAGCCATACTAGCCAAAACCTCTCCAGAAGCAATGGCATTATTAACTTCTTAGGAGTTGAATAACATGGCTGAATTAGGTGAAAAAATTGAGCGATTCATCGCTACTGAAAACGACACTACTATGAAACTTGCACTTCAAGCAAAAAAGGGAATTACATGCACCGCGATGCGACTGCGAACAGCGTGGGCAGACTATGTTTACGAAATGATAGTTTTCGCCATTGAAAACAACATGCCATTAGAAGTTGCTGCCTTGCTAACTCCAATCGATTTAAATGGAGGTAAAAGTTAATGCGACGACTAGATCGTTTAGTCAAAATACAACGTCAGCTCGGATTCGAGTCCGAAGCAGGACTGGTTGAACAAGATATAGATCCAAATGTTTACTCTCTATTAATATTAATGAACGTCACTGGCAACCAAACTTTCGCATCCTGTGGCGGTCACACTAACGGAAGATTAAAATGTTGGATCAAAGAAGATACGGGAAAGGATTTGAAATATGGCGGATACATCGACTTTGAACCAACAAGCATCGACCTCGTGACTAACCTCGAACAGTACCTCAAACATTTCTATCCCCTCAAGAAAAACGTTGACGTTTGGATCGATCGCACTTTTGGAGTTGGACTCAAACATAAAAAAGATGGGTGGAGAGTTTCCTGGTACTTTAAATCTTACGGCTCAAACCGAAAATTAATTCATCTACTAGAAGCATTCTTCATAGACCGCATTGAGGAACTGAAGAAGGAAGAGGCGGGCACTCAACAGTCTCCACAATAACAATACCCTTTTTTGGAGGAATTTGTATGGATCAAGGTAAACCATTGACTCGATCACAAGCGTTGATAAAGCTCGGGATCATAAACTCGATTGAAAACGCTATCGATGTGGGAATATTTGGATTTTCGAGGGCACAACATTTCAGTGAACTGTCAAACGAAACCCGTACCATAATGGTTTATGAGTTAACCCATTTTAACCTGTTCTGCGAGACTTTCGAAAAAGTAGTTGTCCGCGACGAAACGGGAAACGACAAAGCGTTTGAACAATGGCTACTAAAAAAGAAGGATAAAGGTGACAACAAGAAGTTAGAAATGTATCTCGCAGTAAATACTGGATACTCGTCAATAGACCAAAGAAAACTCAAAATTGCGGACGTTCGCTTTCTGCATCAAGCAGCGAAAAACGCTGTTCAAGGCAAACTTTCCAAGGCGGATTGTGCCCGCGCATTAGATTTGCTCGAAATAATGCGCGCCGAAATATCAGAAAAGCTTGCGGGCAGAAAACGTGAAGCTGAAAGAGGAATAAGCGGTCTCCCGCCTGGCATATAGAGAGAATAAAAATGAGTACAGAAAAGTCAATACTCGAAATTATCCATGACGTTATAAAAACAAACTCTCCCGAAAGCATCGTATTGTCAAACAACCTTGAAGTTACCGTTAACCGAACTGCCAACTCAAACGTTAGAATAACAACAAAAATTAACATTGCAATCGAAACTTTTAACAACGACGACAAAACACTATCTGCGTTGGCGAAGGCGTTGGCTTCAACTGAAGAACAAATGCGTAAACACTTGAGGGAAACCACGGAAACGTGGCGTCTCGTATGGGAAACCAAGCCACCCATCTCTTCAAGAACCGCTGCTTTCCTCATAGACTCATTTGTTCAGGGCCTCCCTCCGGCAGTGATGGCTTTAACCAATGCGGCCCAAGAAGAACCATTGAAAAGGTGCCTAGGATGCGAACAGAGATACTCGCCCGTATGCAAATATTGCCCTCACGACGGAACATGTAGCCGTTGCGGAACCCCGATGAAGTACAACAAAGAAAAAAGAGACTGGATTTGCCAAGCATGTGGCCGCACCTCAACCCAAGACTTCTATTACTGTCCATCATGCAATGTTGAAATGGAGTGGAGCGATAAAAAAGGCGACTACGAATGCCCTAAATGCAAACGCACAATGGCTGAACTACGCTAGACGCAACGGGAGGAAAAAAGCATGAATATTAAAGTTGCCGACGAATTTGTGGAATTTTTAGACACACTCGGTCAAGATACAAGTGTTTCCACAGTAATATCCATCCTGAAATGGGCATCTGAAAACCCCTCAAAAAGCGCAAAGCTAATAGGTGCCGTCAAGGGATTAAATATTACCTCGCGCAAAGAGTTTAGTCACATGCTTCTTCATTTGAGTTACCGCCCAAACGAGGCACTTGCAAGCGCAATTAGGGGGCAAAGAGAACGTTACAACCAACACCATCTGCTCGGAAAAATACTTGCTCAACTACGAAAGAACAAAGCTTACCACTACAGAATGCCCCAAGGAACGCACTGCACGATAACTAAAATGCCTGACGAAAAATACTTATTCATCTTCACCACTAACGGCAAAGAAGTAAAAATAACCTACGCCAGACACTTTGCACTCGGAGCGGCAGTTACACTACTAACACAAAACATTGCACCCACATTACACCTGGAAGAATTGCGTTTCGACGGCAAAATATTTAGGCCATACGCGGAAAATACAAAGAAAATACTGGAAGCAATATCAAGCAACATTGACCCAAACGTTTACGCAGTTCTAGACGATAAAGAATAAGCCACCAGTTCCCATCAACATTATCGGGGGAAACGGTTATGAAGTTCCCATCAAGCAGAAGAGATTTTTCGGACAGACGTTTGTCGCGAGGAATAGTAATCGAGATGGAGAATGGTCTTCCAGCAATCATTTACCGATTAAACCACACCTCACTAAAAGAGGTGGCCAACGCTTGTTTAAACACTGAAAGAACTCGTGGATTGCTGGGTATACCTAAAAACGCAAGAAATATACACTATACCGTAACAACTAATGTTGATGGAGAAAAAATCGCCTTTGTTTATTATTGTAACATGAAACTAGATGATCTGTTATCCTGTTTAAAAACGGATCTCTCAACCGCCCTGATTCCTATTTTTCTCGTAGTTTACAACAGAAAAACGTATTCGCCACAACAACGCACGGGACAAATTCTCCTGAAATCCATAAAGGACAAGGTACGGCCCAATATAACTGCGTTGCTAACCCCCAAAACATAGACTGGAGGAAGAAAAAATGAAAAAGTGTGATCATCCTGGTTGTAAAGAAAATGCAACAGTATTTGGGAAAAAATCAGCTTACTGTGGAAAACATGCAAGAGAGAGGAATCTGATATGGTAACAAAAATTCCTGTTGAATCGTGTCCTCACAAAGTAAAGCCGTTTCCGTACGAGTGGTGTGCTGGGTGTTGCTTTAACGGTTGCTATCCGTGGAACAGAAATCCGTTGCTGCTCTGCTCCGCACTAGGCGGGTTACATCCAACTCTAATTGAAAATGATGCTGAAAACAATCCAACTTGTTGCCCCAGCTGTGAACCCGTAACGGCTGAATTTTGGCAAAGCCACCTTTCCGATCTAAAACGTGAGGCCGAATCAAACGAAGACATAAGAAGTCGAGCGAGGTGTGGAGGAGCACTCAGCAGTGAAATTTTACCTGCCGAAATCGCTTGTGCAAAACTCAAAGACGGCACCGTGCTCGAACCAGAAAAAATGCAAGTGGATGAGCCTTACGAATTCACCCTGCAAGGACAAAAGTACATCGCGATCAAAAGAACCAGCGGCAAAATAGACATGTATGAACTTTAGATGGAATTAAGCATGAAAAAACCAAAATGTAGTCACACACTAAAATTTGCGCTGAAGCTTACATTGCTAATTAGCCAAGCTCTAGCCATGACAAGTTTAGGAATTTGGGGTTGTTATGCGCCATCAATATGGATAGCTATTTTTGTTCCGCTATGGATCGCGAGTTGCGTCCCATTGATTCTCGTGTTTCCATCCATCCCTTCAATATACCGCGACTCGATAAGAGTTGCCGCAGTTGTGTATGATGGAAAGAAGATACACTTCAAAAACGGGTTAACCGCAACCCTTCACAAGTTTGGAGACGAAAACGAGCCTCTCCCAACCCAATACGAACTCAAACATATCGGCTTCCACAGCATGCTGCCCGAGGATTTGCAGGGTTGCCCATGCCTCAAATTTGCATTCAGCCAAAGCACGGTAAAACTGATCTTCCCATTTAAAGGAGACGGCACCTATCCCTTCCCATTTAAAGGAGAGGACATCTATCCCGTGGTACGCGCCCTTTTTGAGACCGGCGTAACCATTGCTCTTGCCGATGCTTTGCTAGTGCTCGTCAACGATCAAATATACTTTTTGCCTCAAGGTAAAAGTGCGACGGTAGTACGCAACGCATTAGAAGCTGGTGTTTCTCCCAACATATACGCTTTGATTTCGGCGGGCGACGAGACTTCTTAAAATACTGTTTTGGAGGTTTTTACATGAAAAAAATTAGGCTCAGTTTATGCAAAACCAACAACGCTGATTGTGTTAACTGTAGAGGATTCGATTTGTCAATTCATCTGCCAATATGCAGGAACAGTTTACGAGTAGACCTTCATGTGCACTCTGCCGAGCTCAGCCTCTTTGTATCCGCTTCTACAATCAATGTTAGTTACTTCTTTCCAAGCTATCTGAAACTGCGATGTAGGAAATCGAAGGTGACTTCGACATTTCTATGTGTATCTCGAAGAGAGTATGCCTCGACCCGAAAAGCAACGAGGTACAATACTATTATCCACAACGAAAAGGTGAACTTAATGTTAAAAGGCATCTTGAATAAAATTTTAGGAGAAAAGAAGTGCATCAAATGTGAAAAACGATTGTGGACGGGAGAACTTTGCGAAGATTGCTTATTGGAAATTATGGGTAGAGGATTGAAGAAGCAACAAAAGGTGAACTAAATGTGCCTAAAAGGAATACAGGCTAATTAAGGTGAAGAATGTATGCCTAAAACGAATAAATTCAAAGCCTCTGCAAAAAACGCTTGTCCCAAATGTAACTCAAACGAAGTCGAAAAAATCTGCATAATTCATAAATGTGAACATGCAACAGTGTTCCTCGTTGGTTGCCTAAGCTGTAAATGCGAGTTCTTGGATA
>Ga0315282_10016457_pt1 | contig 10803 bp, 11 predicted proteins | sample YL17G07_20_MG_FD_203693 | JGI IMG/M metagenome (GOLD analysis project Ga0315282, IMG submission 203693) | Sediment microbial communities from Yellowstone Lake, YNP, Wyoming, USA - YL17G07_20 | ecosystem: Environmental > Aquatic > Freshwater > Lake > Sediment | place: USA: Wyoming | collected...
AGCCATTCTCTGATATTTTGACCTTTCCCATAAACAGGAACCTTCTCGTTGTTCAATGCCTTGAGAATAACTACTGGAATAAGTTTTTCTGGATACTGCCATGGACCATAATTATTAGATGGTCTTACGGTTATTACAGGTACGCCATATGTTCTCTGGTAGGCTCTCGCAAGCATATCAGCAGCGGCTTTGCTCACCGAATAAGGAGAATTAGGGTTGAGAGGTGTTTTTTCGTAAAACTGCCCTTTACCTTTCAGTTCACCGTACACCTCATCGGTTGATATGTTTATGAATCGTTCGATTTCATGTTCCCTTGCAATATCCAGCAAAACCTGCGTTCCCTTTATATTTGTATCTAAAAAAGGAGACGCATCCAGTATACTCCTGTCAACATGGCTTTCTGCTGCAAAATGAATAACAGCATCCGGTTTTTCTTTATTGAAGATATCTTCCAAAAGGTCTTTATTCTTTATATCCGCCTTATAAAAGGTAATTTCTTTTTCAACATCTTTTAACCTTTCCGTATCACCTGCATACGTGAGATTATCCACAACTACTATCACATATCCTTTCCTGACACCGCTCCTTACAAATTCACTCCCTATAAAACCAGCTCCGCCTGTAACTAAGAGTTTTTTCATTAAATTTCCTCACGCTCAAACATTGCCCTTATATACCTGTCAATACCGAATCTCCAGTCTGGAATAGTACAGCCTAAGTCGTTTGAAAGCTTAAGATTAGACATTGCAGAAAAGTATGGTCTTTTAGCAGGTGAAGGAAAATGATTTGAATCTACAGGTAATATCAGGTTATTCATACCGAGCCTTTCTATAAAATAGCGCGCAACCTCATATCTCGATGCATAACCGCTGTTCGTGAGGTGGTAAACCCCTCTCAGACCTTTAACGATCGCAAGCATTGTTAAACTTACAATATCCCTTGTACATGTAGGTACAGAGATCTGGTCGCAGACAACCTTTAAGACCGTATTCTTCTTTGCCCAGTCTGATAGTTTATAAAGGAAATTATTCTTGCCTTCTCCGAATACCCAGCTAACCCTGAATAGTAAAAATTCATCAATCTCTTCTTTTAAAAACTTTTCACCCGTTAATTTGCTTTTCCCGTAATTGTTCACTGGATTTGGGTTATCATCTTCTTTATAAAAATCTTCCTTTGTCCCATCAAATATATAGTCAGTGCTGTAGTGGACTAATAAGGCATTATTGTTTTTGCATGCGCAGGCCAGATTTCTTGCCCCCAGGGCATTTACTTTGTATGCTGTTTCAAAATCTTCTTCAGCCCTATCTACAAAATTGTAGGCAGCACAGTTTAAAAGAATATCAGGTTTATAGTGTGAGACAGCTTCGGTAACAAGACTTAAATCAGATATATCCAGACCTTCTTTCTCTAAGGCAATGACTGTATGGTTATAGTTCTCTAATAACCTCTGGAACTCCCTTGCAAGCTGACCGTTTTTTCCGGTAATTAAAATCTTCACTTCAACCTCACTATGTAAAATTACTATCTGAATCCTTTAATGCAGGATGTCTTTTATCTTTTTCTGAGAGAATCGGGTCTTTGATCGGCCATTGGATGTTTATAGCAGGGTCATTCCAGACAATACCCCGATCATCCTCTGGTGCATATTCTCTGGTACATTTATAGATAACATCAGCTTCTTCACTCAGAACAATAAACCCATGGGCAAATGCAGGAGGGACATAAAGCATAAGATTGTTGTCTTCGGATAGCTCAACACTGACCCAGTGCCCAAAAGTAGGGGAACCCTTTCTCATGTCCACCGCTACATCAAAGATTTTCCCTTTAATACACTGGACTATTTTGCCCTGTGCATGCGGATTTTTCTGAAAGTGAAGTCCTCTCAATACACCTCTTATTGACCTTGAATAATTATCCTGGACAAAATGCTCTTTTATACCCACCTGGGCAAAGTCTGAATACTTATAGGTTTCTATAAAAAAACCTCTCCCGTCTTTAAAAATCTCTGGCTCAATAAGGATAACTTCAGAAATTTTGAGTCTTTTAAACTTAAACGGCATACCTTATTTTTCTACCCTATTTTGCTACCCTTAAAAGATAACGCCCATAACTATTCTTTTTTAAAGGTTCTGCAAGTTTTATCAGTTGCTCCTTATCTATGTATCCTAACCGATATGCTATTTCTTCTACACAGGCTATTTTCAATCCCTGCCTTTTCTCTATAGTTGATATAAATTCACTGGCTTCTAAAAGGCTTTCATGAGTTCCTGTATCAAGCCATGCATAGCCCCTGCCCATCAGTTCAACCCTGAGTTCTCCTTTTTTAAGATATTCCCTGTTTACATCTGTTATCTCAAGTTCACCCCTCCGTGACGGCTTTAAATGTTTTGTAAGTTCTGCTACCTTGTTGTCATAGAAATAGAGGCCTGTTACTGCATATTTTGATTTGGGCATTTTAGGTTTTTCCTCAATGGATAAGACGTTGTGCATTTCGTCAAACTCAACCACCCCATATCTTTCAGGGTCAGTGACATAATAACCAAATATTGTTGCACCGCCCTTTGTTTCTACATCATGTAATGCTTTTTTCAGCAGTTCTGTAAGACCGTGGCCATAAAAAATATTATCCCCCAGTACAAGACAAACATCGTCACTACCTATAAACTCCTCGCCCAGGATAAAGGCTTCTGCAATGCCACCCGGGTGTAGCTGTTCCTTATAAGAAAAATGAAGCCCTAAATAAGAGCCATCACCAAATATATTTATGAAACGTTGTAAATCTTGAGGAGTGGAAATGATGAGGATATCTTTTATCCCGACAAGCATAAGCACCGACAGCGGATAATAGATCATTGGCTTATCATAAACAGGCAACAACTGTTTACAAACACCGATTGTTACTGGATAAAGCCTCGTCCCACTGCCACCCGCTAAGATAACGCCTTTCATATCTATCTTATAATAATATATCTTTCCCCTTAGCGTCGAATGAAAAAATTAATATACTTATTACCCGATAACCTATCGGCAATCAAACACCTCAGGAACCTCCATACCCGATGGTAACTTTTCCTTCTTCAAGAATAACCGGTACTTTCCGAACGCCGCCAGAATAACGTAACATCTCCTCTAATTTTGTACTATCTGATTTAACATCATAGTATTTTGCTTTTCCTTCGTAGGCTAACCTGGCCTTTTCTGTAAAAGGTCAACCTTCCTTCCCAAAGATAATAATCTCCTCTTTCACAAGAACACCTCCAGATTTTTTATATTTAATCTTCATAATAACATCAATTTCATTACCTTATCTTCCAAATAAATATCTTTCAGGATTTTTTGTTATGCATCTCGTTATGGTACCTTCATGAAATCCCATTTCAATAAGCCTCTTTGAAGACTCAGTAATAGTCATGCAGCCTCCTGAAATTCTTCCAAGGGCGTCAGTTATCCCTTGACCCACTCTCTTGTCCTTTCTTTTTTTTGCCTCTTTTACTGAATCTGATACTATTATTATCCTGTCAGGATTCTTTATCTTCAATATCAAATCCAGTGTTTTTACATGGAGATGATAGGGATCTGCTATAACCTCTACATAAATATCCTGATTTAAAAGCCCAAAACCTGCGATCCCAGGCTCCCTGTGATGGAAGCCACGCATTGCATTAAAGATGTGAGTAATCCCCTCAGCGCCTGCTTGAAAACCAGCCTCTGCCTCAACATATGTTGCATCAGAATGCCCCATGCTGACAATGATTCCTGTGTCAGACACCTTCCTAATAAGACTTGTAGCTCCTTTTATTTCAGGCGCAATGGTGATTATTTTTACTATATCTTCAAAGCCTTCGATGAGCTCTTGGAACTTACACTCTGTTGGCTCAATGAATGTCTTTGCATCGAGGGCACCACATTTTGTTGGGTTCAAAAAAGGACCCTCAAGATGAAGACCTATGATTTGGGAAGGTCTTGAGTTTGGAGGAGGGAGAGGGTTAGGTGGGGGGGGTGATTGCTGATCGCTGATCCCGCCTGAGGCGGATGACCGCTGATATTCCATCGCCTTTTTAACTATCTGCATGTTCTCCCTCATAACCTTTATAGTGGAGGGATATATAGTGAGCAGTATTTCTGAAACTCCATGGGAACCTTGGATTTCAGCTATTTTCAGGATATCATCTTCAGTGGCCGACCTTGTATCGTAGCCGTCTATCCCATGTGTATGGATATCTGTAACCTTCATCAGCATCATTAAAACTAAGTATTTTTGTTATCATAACACAGAGGAACGACATGGTTAAAACATCAGTAACAAAAGAGAGCATTTTTTTAGGTAAATTCACACAGGAGGAATTGGATCACATCATACATGAAGCCTCTACAATTAACGATGTTGGAAAGCGGATAGACTTCCTATCCAGATTATTCCTGGATTTGGATTATAGTGAATCAACATTAATCGGATCCATAAATGTACCTGAGGTTTTCGCTTTAAACTTTGAAGGAGTTGATTGTTATACCTATATTGATTATGTTGAAGCAATGCGGTTATCAAGCTCTTTTTCTGAATTTAAAGTAAATCTAAGAAAGGTGAGATACAAATCAGGAATGGTTGCTTTTGAGAATAGAAACCACTTCTTCACTGATTGGAGAGAATTTAATGCAGATTTTGTTAAGGATATCACAGAAGAAATTGGAACCCAAAAGGCGATAAGGGCCCAAAAAATGATCAATGAAAAAGAAGATGGAACCTTTTTTTTGCCAGGGATTCATCCTGTACAGCGAGAAATTACATATGTACCTTCAAATGCAATTGATGAGTCTGTTTTCAATAAACTGGAAACAGGGGATTATGTTGGTATTTATTCTGAAGTACAAGGTTTAGATGTTTCGCATGTGGGAATTATCATAAAAGACAGAAATGATATTTATTTAAGACATGCTTCATCCCTAAAAGAATATAGAAAAGTGGTTGATCAGGATTTTAAAAACTATATAATTGGCAAACCAGGCATAATTGTATTCAGACCTAAGGATTTGGAAAATCTTAGTGGTAGATCTCATTAAAAGGGTTCAAGCCTCGCTTTTCAACTCTGAAATTTCACGGCGCAGCCACCACAAAAGCCACAATCCTGGCAGGGCAGTAAGAAAGGTTATAAAGAAGAAACTGGCCCACCCTATTGATTCCACGAGATAGCCAGATGTTGGGGCTATAAATATCCTTCCGAGAGCGGCAAGGGATGACAAGAGTGCATACTGTGTTGCTGTGTAGCGATGGTTACACATTGCCATAAGGAGTGAGACAAAGGCTGCTGTGCCCATTCCGCCGGTCAGGTTTTCAAAGGCAACAGCAAAAACCAGCATCCCATAACTTTTACCTAACCATGCGAGAATCATAAATGAGAGATTGGATACAGCCTGCAGTATGCCGAAAATAAGTAGCGAGCGAAAAAGTCTTAGCCTTACCATCAAGGTGCCTCCGAACAGTGCACCCACAATGAGTGAGGCGAATCCAAGTCCTTTGTTAATAGTACCTACTTCACTCACAGAAAAACCGATGCCCCTGATAAGAAACGCAGTAGTCAAGGAGCCTGCATAAGCATCTCCTAACTTATAGAGTACTATTAACAATAAAAGCGGGATGGCAGAGTTTCTTAAGAAATAATTCTTCAGAGGTCCCCATACAGCTTCTTTAAGGCTATGTGGAGGAACTATCCTGCCCTCTGGCTCAGGTCCTAAAAGTGTTGTTATTATTCCTACCACCATCACTCCAGCCATTAATAGATATGTACTACGCCAACCGATATGATCAGATAAAATGAGCGCGAGTGCACCTGAGACAAGCATCGCAATACGATAGCCCATGACAAAGACAGCAGCTCCTACTCCACGCTCCTGCTCGTGTAAAACATCGGTGCGGTATGCGTCAATCACAATATCCTGAGAGGCAGAAGTAAAGGCTACGAGCAGAGCAAGCGCAGCTAACACCGAAGGTGCTTGCTGTGGAGAACTAAAGGCCATTGCAGAAATACCGAGAATAAGACTGAATTGAGTTATTATGATCCAGCCACGACGCCTTCCCAGCCATGGAGGCACAAAACGATCCATAAATGGCGACCATAGGAATTTCAATGTATACGGCAGTCCTACAAGTGCAAATATTCCAATGGTCCTCAAATCCACACCAGTTACTGCCATCCATGCCTGCAAAGTACCGCTGGTCAAGGCTAAAGGAATCCCTGAGGAAAAGCCAAGAAATGTTACAACAGCAATGCTGCGACTGCGGAATACTTGAAGATATGGGGTAATGTCAAAATTTAAGGACCTCTGTGAATGTTTCATATTAATAAACCTAAGTGTTGCAAAACTTGTATTTGATATGGGAGGCAGATGTGCTGAAAAAGGCCTGCCAGCGAAACCTTAAAGCCCTTCAGATTGGCCAGCCAGCCTTCTTGTAAAATGCACTTGCCTTTAGAATTGCAGTCATGTGAATCATAATGAAATCTTGTCGCTTTGCAGGCGTTTTTCAGTATATCTGCCTCACTTTTTATGCAAGGTTAAGGTTAACTTTAACAGGAAGTCGCCCTTTAAAATCCATGCGGCCTTTCAAACAATTTAGAACAGCCCTTTGTGCCTGCTCTGTCGCCTCATAGGCAGCAATGAGTACATCAGCCCCCTTAAAATGCCGCAAAACATATGGGCTTCCAAAGGAGATGACGATGGAATGTTTAGCCTTCCTTATGAGTTCATTCATTCGATTCCTTTCATCCTCACCTATCCCTGAACTACCTTTCCATGCAGCAACACTTGTAAATATGGCAAACAGAACTATTTGCTCCGAAAATACATCTTTCACCCTCCCCCTCGCCCCCTCACCTTGAGGGAGGGGGATGGGCGAGGGGTAATTTTCACTATACTTTGTGCCATTAATTATTGAGATCTTTTTGAAATAACTTTTCAATGGAGAAGTTTGAAAAAATTGTTTGTCTCCTACAAATATTACATGGACTTTGTTTTGATCCGAAAATGGCAACAGTCCAGGTGTATTTTTGAATAGGCTTATAGACCTATCAGTAACTTGTGAAGAGAGTATTTCATGCCTTTGATAGTCAATCTCATGCCTTTCAATATTTTTAAGTCTTACCTTTATCTTTAATATACGATTTATTGCTGTAGCAATCTGTTCTTCAGTAATCTCTTTTGATTCAACTGCGGACATAAGTTCTTTAAACGTTAAATCAGGGTCAAAAGGATGTAGTAATATGTCAGCCCCTGCCTTTATGCATTGCAGAGGGACATTTTCGATGTCCTTCAAGGCATTCATAATCAGGGCGTCCGTCAATATAAGGCCCTCAAATCCAAGATCCTTCCTCAATATATCGGTGATTATTTTTTTTGATAAGCTTGCAGGTTTATCATCAATGGCCGGGATGCTCAGATGTCCAACCATGATACCGCTGGTTCCTGCATGAATAGCCTCTCTAAACGGCATGATATCTACATTCATTAAATCTTCAGAAGATTTGCTGATGATGGGCAGTAAGATATGGGAATCTGTGGATGTATCACCATGTCCTGGAAAATGCTTGGCACAGCTTATGAGTCCTGAACTCTCTAATGTTCTTATATATTCTGAGCCAAACCATGCCACATCCTCAGGACTGTCAGAAAATGCCCTCGTGCAGATAATAGGGTTATCAGGATTTTGATTGACATCGAGAACAGGGATGAGGGGCATGTTTATGCCGATATCCCTCGCCTCATATGCTATTGCCTTTATTACATTTTCAAGAATAGTGACATCTTCAGGCCTATTTTTATCAATAGCTGCTGCCATGGCCATCTGGCATGGAAATACAGTAGTATTCTGTATTTGTTGTCCCACACCTCTTTCGATGTCCGATGCTATAAATAAAGGTATCTCCGAAATTGATTGGATTTTGTCAATAAAATATTTTACCTCTGCTTTTTTACCACCAAAGATGATAAATCCGCCAATACCCTTCCTCACCAGTTCAAATATAGTTTCCTGATAAGACTCTGAAGAGATGTCTTCCTCATCAAGCCTGCTTATAATCAACTGGTATAATTTTTTTTCTAAAGAGTACGGTGTGGTCATGAAATTATTAAGCATAAGAGAGTTTATCAAATCGTTGTCTACAGAGACAACAATCTTCTCAGATAACAACCCCGGAATCATAGTGTTAAGAGTTTACAAGCCTCAGATGGTAAAGCCTGTATGCTTATTTTGGGGTGTTTTTGGATATTTTGTTAGAAGATTGTTAGAAGAAAATAGACTGGTATTCATTACCTTGCGATATAACTTATATGTTATACTTACTCAATGGACTGGACTGTAGAATATTACAGAGACGAAAGAGGTAAAGAGCCAGTTGCAGATTTTATAGATTCTCTTTCAATTGATACACAGGCAAAAGTTTTTAGGCTTATAGATTTATTAGGGGAATATGGCGTCCTGTTAAAAGAACCTTATACCAGACAGGTGAGGGATAAAATCCGAGAATTAAGGATTAAAGATAATCAGGGAGCAATAAGAGTTTTATATTTTACCTATACTGGCAGACGGTTTATTCTATTGCACGGATTTTTTAAGAAGACTGAGAAGACACCTGAAAAAGAAATTGAGATTGCAGAAAAAAGGATGAAAGATTTTATTATGAGACAAAGGAGGTAATGATGAAGGAAGGATATACAAGAGGAAGAACATTAAAAGAACATATTGCTGAAAAAATGAAAGACCCTAAATTTAAAAAGGCATGGCATGACCTTGATACCGAATTTGAACTCTTAGAGAGCATGATAAAAGCAAGGGAAAAATCAGGGCTAACACAGGAGGAGCTTGCCAAAAAGATAGGAACAAAACAGCCTGCATTATCAAGGCTTGAGAGAGGGGCTTTCAAGAAAGCAACCGTAGAAACGTTAAGAAAAATTGCTGATGCACTTGATGCAAAACTTGTTATAAAGTTACAGGCTAAAAAGAGCTAACGGCGGAGCGGGACAACCCACAGTATGCGAATAGGTCCAAGCAGGAAGCCCGCTGCGAATACGAGCGCAAAATAGAGTAGACCAGCTTTCAGAATTTGCATGGCGGCTCGCTGCCTCTTAGCCAGTTTAATTCATAAATTTTATGCATATTGACCTTGAAACTCCCAAGCCCTGAAAGGCCTTCTTTCAGAAGGTTATATCCCTGAATATTGAAGTATGCTGTAACAACATCCATGGACTGGCCTGTATGCTTCTCGATGATAGAATTGAGAATATCCGCCAGCTTATAATTCTGATTGTCTATGATATATGGGATCATCATTTTCCTAATAGAGAAATCCAAATAGCCATAACGGTATTTTGTTTCCCACCCCAATCTCGGTATTGTCTATAGCTAAAAAAGAATTTTTTATATCTTTAATCTGTGTAAAATCCTTGTTTTTACCTCCAATCTCAAAAATATATTTGCCATTCACAATAAAATCCCCCTGATCGGGAATCGTTACCTTATGCGAGGTACCTGCCATATTGATAAAAAAGGTTTCCCTCAGATTCCCGATATTTACAGGAGTGTGACTCGATATGGCATAGATTAAATTTGGATTGTTGAGGTATATTTTTTCAGGTTTTTCAAGTTCTCTAAGCCCTCTGCCGCTCTTTGAAACTGTTAAAATTATCCCTGCGTCTTCAAGATATTTTAAATATGTCTTTAACGTCCTCTCATCCCCGACATCAAGTATTCTTTTTAACCTTTTTAAGTCTGGAGTAAAGGGTACAGATGCCGCGATGATTGAGAGGAGTTTCTTTATTTTTTTGATGCTGTTACCGCTCAAAGATGGATATATGGCTATCAGATCGCTCTCAAGGGTGGTATGTATGTTCTGTTCTAATGTGAGATAGAAGAGTTCTTTATTTTTATACTCTATGAAATAAGGATAATATCCATATTCAAGGTAATCCTTGAAAAGGGCAAGTATCTTTTTGCCTTTTCCCTCTACCGAGTTGATGATATCATCTGCTGTACGCTGGTGATTTCTGTTTATCTCCTCAAGTCTAAAGCTTTTGAGACCAATTCCAAGCGTAAGCTCGATAAATTCCCTTAACGACATTCCGAACATCCTGTAAACCACAGCCCTTCTGCTCAAATCGCGGCTACCTTTATAGATTTCCAGAACGGAACTGCCTGAGGCTACTATTGTGAGCTTTGGGAATGTGTCATAGATACTCTTTAGTTCTGTTGACCAGGTGTGATATTTATGTATTTCATCAAAGCAGATCATTTCGCCACCGAGATTATAAAACTGCTCAGCTATTTCATAGAGGGAGCGGCTGCCTACAAGGAAATGGTCTGCCTGAATGTAAAGGGCTTTTTTTGTAAAGATATCATTATCATAAGAGGCAAGAATATTCTGAATCATGGCTGTGGTTTTCCCCACCCCCCTCTGACCGACAACAATAGAAAAACGGTTTTTCAAGGGATTCGATTTCAGGAAATACCTGATATAATCCCTGTTGTTTATCCTGATAAAATTCTGGCTGAGACGGATTAACTCTTCCAGCATATTATTCTCCTGTTAGTAATACGTTACTATCGTAACAGAATTTTAATAGGAATGCAATACTATTATTAATCCGTTTACAACCATTCAGGATGGGTGGAATTTGGTAGCTCCAGCCTATGTTAATTCTGTTTAGATAGGAATCCCAACATATCATAGAGTTTCTCTGTTGCAAGATTAGGACTATCGAAGGGTGTATTGATATTATTAAGTAATTTTGAAAACTCAACATTTTTATTGTTTTTTA
>Ga0315282_10016458_pt1 | contig 10802 bp, 7 predicted proteins | sample YL17G07_20_MG_FD_203693 | JGI IMG/M metagenome (GOLD analysis project Ga0315282, IMG submission 203693) | Sediment microbial communities from Yellowstone Lake, YNP, Wyoming, USA - YL17G07_20 | ecosystem: Environmental > Aquatic > Freshwater > Lake > Sediment | place: USA: Wyoming | collected...
GAGATGCGTTTTGTTGTCATCCTGAGCGAAGCGAAGGATCTCGCTGTTCGTTTTGAGGCAGGAGGCAAGCTCCTGCCCAACCCATGATGAGTGGTGTTTCGGGACTTGGTATTTCGGGACTTGGTGTTTCGGGACTTGGTATTTCGGGACTTGGTGTTTCGGGACTTGGTGTTTCGGGACTTGGTGTTTCGGGACTTGGTGGTTCGGGACTTGGTGGTGGTGTTTCGGGACTTCAGTCCCGAAACCGTTCCGTTCTGCGTTCTCCCTGCCCGTCGAAGCCTTGGCGGAGGTGGGCGTGTCTCTGCGGTAAGAACCCTCTTGGTGTTTCGGGATCTTTGATCCCGAAACGGTTGAACCGGTACACTGCGGTTTCGGGATTGGAAATCCCGAAACACCCGTGGCAATCTGCCCCTCTGCGTTCTCTGTGTCTCCGCGGTGAATGCCCTCTATCCGCCGCATCCTGAAATGTGGGAAATGCAGCTCCCCCAGCCCCAAATCCACATCGCACATCTCCGCGATCCGCGCCGTGTTATTGAGGGCCTCGGGGTGATGCGAGAACGCCTGCGCCATCTCCCGCGGGGACTTCAGATCGCGCCCTGCCTCGGCGCGCCGGATCGGGTGCCATTCGCTGCGCGTGGTCAGGGTCTGGATGCAGGCCAGCACATCCTGGATCGGTGCTTCCTCGGGGGTGAGATAGTGCACGTTCGCGGTCGCCACCGTCGGAGCGCCCATCTCCTGCGCCAGCGCGGCCAGCTTCGCCACGTACCTCCGGTCGCGCTCGCCCTCCTCGAGCGTCAGCTCGATGAAGAAGCGATCCCGACCGAACATCCGCTGAAACCGCCGCACCGCGCGCCTCGCCCCCTCCACATCGCCGCGCCGCACCGCGGCCTGCACCTCCCCGAACCGGCACCCCGAGAGCGCGATCACGTCGTCGGCGCATTGCGCTATCGTGCGGAAGCCACACCGCGGCGCTTTCCGCCACTGCGAGCCAATCGGCCGATTGCCATCCCGCCGCTGTAGGGCGGGCATTCCCATGCCCGCCGACCCCGCACCTGTGACCTCCCGTCCCGCAGGACGGGTGTTCCCGTTGCTTCGGCGGCGTGCGGCCGAAGCCGCATCGTCTTCGGTTGCCTCCCTCCTCTGAGCAGACAGACGGCGAGATTCCTCGCTTCGCTCGGAATGACAATGGAGTGCCGCATCCTCTGCCTCCCGCAGCACCCGAAAGTGCCCCGCCGTCACCATCCGGCACAGGTCCCCATACCCCCGCTTCGACATCGCCAGCAGCGTCAGGTGAAATCCACCCTCCGTCGTCAGCTCCGTCCCCAGGATCGGCTTGATTCCCGCCGCCTTCGCCGCTTGATAGAACCGCACCGCGCCATACATGCCATCGTGATCCGTCACCGCCACCGCCGACATCCCCAGCTCTTTCACCCGCGCGATCAACCGATCCAGGCGGCAGGTGCTGTCCAGAAATGAGAAGACGCTGTGCAGATGCAGATGAACGAAATCCATTGGACACTCCCGATGCTCTCTAAGGCCAAACATAACGCAAACATATGTTTGTGTCAAGACGAAGAGGAACCACAGAGACACAGAAGCACAGCGGGAAAACGAGAGGGCGCGGCCCGCTCGCCCGGACTGCGCCTACCGCCTGCGTTATGCGAGACCTGCCCTTCGGGCACGGAGCCCCGCCGCCACTGACGCCGACCCACAACGCCTATCGGCTACATTATACCATATGATGTCAATAGATCAAGCAAAAAGACAAGTAAATTGCTTTACCTCCACGGTGGCAGAAATACACGTTTTTCAGCGGGTTTCGATTCCACTTAAGTGGAGAAAGTGTTGTTGGGCGGTGCTCCGGCAGCGACCCACCGAAGCCGCGCGAAGAGCAGGAGACGCGTGCTCCCCCTGCTGTCAAATCGGCATTGAAAACTGAGCTACGTTCAGCGTCTGATGGCAGAGATCTGAGCGCGGTCTGGCGGCGTTTGCCGGGCTTGACAAGGGCGGACACTCCTGAGCGTGGAACCCTCACCGGTACCTAGTCCATACCCGGGGATGCGCTCATGCGAATCGCGCTGCGTTCCGCCGTCGCTCTCAGTCGCTGGCTGTCGCTTGCCTTGCCGTTCGCCGCACTCGCCTTGCTGGGTACCACACTTGGTTCCACCACGGAGGTCGCAATGGCTGATACTCACGCCGCGGGCGCCGCGCCCGCGAGGATCTGCCGCTGGTTCGGGGGCAAGCAAGCCGCCCTCAGCCTGCGCTTCGACGACTCTCACCCGACCCACGTCGAGGTCGCCATACCGCTCCTGAATGAGCTCGGGCTCGTGGGCACCTTCCTCGTCAACCCCGGGAACGACAGCTACCAGAGATACCGGCAGGTGTGGGAAGGAGCCGTTCTGCAGAAGGGCCACGAGCTCGCCAACCACACCCTGAACCACCGCGGGGCCAAGACCGACACCGAGGCCGACCAGCAGATCGGCGCGCCGTCAGAGCTGCTTCGCCGGCTCCAGCCCGGCCATCAGCACATCACCTTCGAGCCCGGCGGTGCCACGCTGTGGCTGCAGCGCAAGCCCTTCGAGTTCTTCGAAGCCAAGTACCACCTCTGCGACGCCAATGGCGCGGCCCATGCCGGGCGCAATGCACTGTCCTGCACAGTGGCGCACTCCTGGTTCAGCGTCTCCGCTTTCGCCCAGCGCCTGGAGAAAACGATCGCCGACGGCGGGTGGCTCCAGCCCTACTTCCATCAGATTGACGAGACCGGACACCTGCGCATCCCACCGTCGGACTTCCGCCAGGTCCTGCACCTCGTCGCCGATCGGCGAGCCGACCTGTGGCAGGCAGGCATGACCGCGATCCACCAGTACGATCAGGAGCGTGAGAACGCCGCCGTCTGGCCGCACCCGACGGAAGACGACGCGCTCGCGCTCGATCTCACCTGTGGCACTGACCTAAACCTTTACAACCAGCCGCTCACTCTGGAGGTGGACCTGCCCCCCGGCGCCACGACCGCGAGCGTCGCAGACTCCGCCGGCAAGGTGCTCGCCGGCCGTATCGAACAGGTCGGGGGCGGGCGCGTGCTCCGCTTCGAGGCGCCTGCGGTGGATGACCGGTTCACAATCCGCGCCGCCGGGATCGGCGCCGCCGCACGTCCACGCATCCCTGAGATCCGCGCGCCCGGCGCGCACCCCTACGTGATGTTCTCCGCCGCGGACGTTCCGGCGATCCTCGCGAAAACCAGTGACCCCCTCGCCAAGCAGATGTGGGACCGGATCCTTTGCCGCGCCGACTCGATCTTGGGCAGTGACGCGGCCAGTGAGCCCCGGAGCGATCAGCCCTGGGTGCGGATGGGCCAGGAGCTCTCGCCCATAGATAGCCTGGCCCTCGCCTACGCCCTGACCCACAATGCCGACTACGGCGCCGCCGCTGCCTCTCGCCTGGAAGCGCTCGCGGCCGACGATTGGTGGTACGGGAAAAACGCAGAGATGCTCAATACCTCCGCCGCCATCCGTACCATGGGCTTGGCCTATGACTGGCTCTACGACGCGCTGACCCCGGACCAGCGCGCCCAGGTTCGCACCGCCATCGTCGAGCACGGCATCAAGGCGGTTCTGACCGCCACCGAGAAGGGCGATTGGTGGACCCACTGGTACCACTGCAACTGGGGCTCGGTGATCTACGGCGAGGTCGGTACCGCCGCGCTCGCCCTGCTTGCTGACGACCCTAGCGCGGCCGAGTGTGTCCGCCTCAGCCAGCGTAAGATCTGGCACTACACCCACGCCCTCAACGAAGACGGAAGCTGGGGCGAGAGCGCCACCTACGGCGCTTTTGCCTGGTCCAATGCTATCCTCTTTGCGGATGCCCTCCGGCGCGTATCCGGCGACGATCTCTTCGACATCCCCCGACTGCGCAAGCTCCCCATGTGGTTCATCACGTTGCTGGAGCCCGGAGGCGCCAACTTCGTCCCCTTCTCGAACTGCCAGAAGGGCAGCAGCAGCGCGACGGCGTTCCTCTACCGCCTCGCCCGCGAGTACCGCGACGGTCATGCCCAGCTTGTCGCCCGGCAGATGACCGAAGGCCGCCGCGGCGACCTCTTCTCGTTCCTGTGGTACGACCCGGCGGTCGAGCCGAAGCCGCTCTCGGATTGGCCTCTCGACACGCTCTTCCGCGATCTCGACTGGGCCTTCCTGCGCAGCAGCCGGGAGGACCCCCACGCCACGCTCTTCGCGCTCAAGGGCGGCCACAAGGAGTGGGACCACAGCCACCACGACACCAACAGCTTCGTGCTCTACGCCTATGGTAAGCCGCTGCTCATCGACCTCTTCTACCCGCACAATATCTGGGGCTGTCTGACCGAGGCCCATAACACTATCATGGTCAATGGCAAGGACCAGAGCGGACGCGTCAATGTCGCCGGCGGCCGCGACGACCCCGAGCATCAAGGCATCGTGGCGGACCTCGTTGACGCCCCCTGGTATGCTCGCATCGTAGGCGACGCATCGCTCGCCTACGACCCCGCCAACCTTACCAGCTTTATCCGCGAGACCATGTACCTCCGCCATGTCGGCGCCGAGACCCCGCCGGACTACTTCGTCATGCTCGATGACGTGGAGACACCCGCGCTCTCCCGCATCGATTGGCTGCTTCACACCTACGGCGACGCGAAGTTCAGCGACAACACGCTCACCGTCACCCACGGCGACGCCGCCGTGGACGTGACGCTCGTCTCACCGGAGCATCTCACCTGTGAGATGAAAGAGACGAAGCTGGAGGACATCCAGGTCCCTCAGCCCTTCGAGGGCGCCTCCACGGTCAATACTATCAAGCTCCGCCCGCCCGATCCGGGGGGTCGGACCTTCTTCCTCTCCGTGCTCGCGCCTCGCGTGGCTAGGCCGCCGAAGGCGGCCGCCATCCCGGTCGGCTCCGCCGACCTAGGGACCGCCTCCGCGCCCGCGCCGCTCGCCATCAGTCCCGTGCGCCAGCCCAACGTGCTCGGCGCGGACATCACCTCCGGCGCGACTCGCGACCTGGCGCTGTTCGCTCTCGACGCCCCGGCAATGGCTGCGAACGGGGTCGAAGCCGTGGGCCGCTCCTGCTTCGTCCGCACCTCGGGCGGCCGAGTCAATGCCGCGGTCTTGCACAATGGGCAGCGCCTCTCCGCCGGCGGCGTCCTCTTGTTCGAGACCAACAGCGCCGGCCACGTCGTCCTCACCTTCGAGGATGACGCGGTAGAGGCGAAGCTGGACGTCTACGACAGCGACCAGGTGCGGATCCACGTGGATCGCAGGCCGGTGAAGGTTCTCGTCAATGGTAGGGAGCGGCCGTTCGAGTACGAAGAGGCACAGCGCTGCGTGAAGCTGGACTATTACGGCATCCGCGAGGTGCGCGTCCAGTACTGATAATGCTCGCCGCGGCAGAGGCGTTTCTGAGCCGGCAGAGTCGGCCCGAACGTGGCGCAGTCCATCCGCATCTCGCCGGGAGGATGAGAGCGAACGGGGTCGGAGCCGGCGCCGGCCGACCCCGTTCGCGCATGACAGCAGGCTGGCTACCCCGGAGGCCCACCCGGCGCGCCGCCCCCTCTGCCTCCGCCTCCGTCTCCGCCACCGCCCCTTACTCTCCCTCCGCTCGTGCGCGAGCCTCCGCCGAGCCCATTGTCGAGAACGCCTGCAGCCAGGCACCGCGCCCGGCTCCTGGCGGAGAGTTTCTTGGCGAGAGCGCTGTCTTCGCTCTGCACCGTCGCGCGATAGCGACCCATCGCCTTGGTGTACGCCTCGACCGCGCGGGTGAGTTTCTGGTCTGTGGCCCGCGAATCGTCGGCGACCTGGCGCAGCTTGCCGAGTTCCTCCTGAAGGGCCTGGCGGGCCTTCATCTTGGCCTCCCCGCTCTTCTGGGCTGCGGCCAGCTCCTGCGTGCTCAGCCCGAGGAGCGCCAGCGTCAGCTTCATGCGATCCAGCTCCCTTGACCCTGCGCCCGTGCCTGCACCAGTGCCACGGCCTGCCGCGCCGCCGCCCTGACCGTAGAGGACAGTGCCGGCGACCGCGGCGATCAACACCGCGACAAGTACGACCCAGCCTGACTTCATCATCTATCTACCCTCCTCGCTTTGACCAGCGGTGACCGCCAAGAGCCAGAATCCATCCCTATAATGACGAGCCGGGACCAGCTCCCATTCCCTGCGATGCCCGCCTCCGATGGCGCTCGCGTATGGAAGTCACGCCAGCGCTCGACCAGCGCCCGTAGGGTCCCACAATGCATGTCAAGTGTCAATATCGCCCCTGGTCAGGGTGCGGCGTCGCGCCGCTCAGCAGGACATCAGGGCCGGCCCGATAACTCTCAACGCAACAGGCTCGAGAGCAGCGACGATGGGCAGGCGGAGAAGCATGCGATCACAGCAGAGCGTGGGAAGAGCGCTGGCGGCGTGCCTCGTGATGGCCTGGTCGTTCGGCGCGCTCGGATGCGCGCGGGCAGGAAGGAGCGCGATGAGCCCGGAGCAGGTGTCCATCAGGCAGAGCGCGGAGAAGGTCGGGCAGTATGAGCTGCTGGAGGTGGCGATCGAGATCGGCGGGGTAGCTCTGGAGAACCCGTTCGACCCGCGGGAGATAGACCTGGTGGGCGTCTTCCGCACGCCGTCGGGCCGAACGGTCACGGTGCCGGCGTTCTACTACCTGCCATACGAGCGCTCGCAGGGCGAGCGGGGCGAAGAGGTGCTCACGCGCGCCGGAGAGGGGCAGTTCCGGATCCGATTCGCGGGGCGAGAGGTGGGGGAGCACAGCTACCAGGTGGTAGCCCGCGACGAGAGCGGCGGCAGGAACCGGCCGAGTTCTTCGTCAACCCGGAGGCGAAACGGCTGTTCAAGCAGAGGCTGAGGTACCTGGTGGCGCGGTGGGGTTACTCGACGTCGGTGTTGGCCTGGGAGTTCTGGAACGAAGTGGATCTGGCGACCGGATATGACTCGCGCGCGGTGGCGGCCTGGCACAAGGAGATGGCCGAGTACTTGCGGTCCATTAACCCGTGGCTTCATCCGATCACGACCAGCTATTCGCGCACGGCGGGCGACCCGGAGGTGGACGGCCTTCCGCAGATGGAGTTCCTCCAATCACACAACTACGGGGCGCGGGACATCGCGGGGATGGTCAACGACTGGTCCCGGCGACAGATCGAGAGATATGGGAAACCGTACTACCTGGGGGAGTACGGGGCCGACGTAGGGGTTGTTGCTGTCATCCTGAGGGCAGCGAAGGATCCCGCTGTCGTTGTGATAGCTGCCCGCAGGGCAGGAGCTTGCCTCCTGCCATCTTCTCTGCAGGGAAGGTCAGCGAGCCACCCCAGCAGGTGTGAGGTCACCCCCGCCGAAAACCCATCATTGAGGGTTCTTATCTGACGGCGAGGGGCTGCCATGCTGAGGAAATTCGGGTTCTCGTTCTCGTGGAAGTGGGCGCTGGGCATCTCCGGCGCGAAGAGCCGTCTCTCCGACAGATCCGGCATCCCGCTCACCCGCTCCGGTCTGGAGCGCAAGATCGGCAGCAGCGTGACCACGGGGTGGGGGGTGTGGGTGGTGGTGGTGATCGGGGCGGTGGGGGTATTTGTGGTGAGGTTGGTGGGAGGGTAGAAGGATATGGCAGGAGACAAGCTCCTGCCCTACGGACTGCGCCCAACCTGCGGGCGCTGGCGCTCGGCAACAGCCATTCAGCTCTGATGTGGGTGCAGAACAAGGAGCACACCTGGTGGAACGCCGCCCGGGGGGATGTGACGCCGGTGAAAGCCGCGGAGATCACGCTGTCCGGCCTCGGGCCCGGGAGCTATGAGGTGGAGCAGTGGGACACCTACACCGGGAAGGTGGTGAGGCGGGAGACGCTGGCCAGCCGGGATGGGCAGGTGACTCTGGCCACGCCAGAGGACCTGAGCCCGGATGTGGCCTACAAGGTGAGGCGCGCCGGGTGACTGGGCAAGCCGCCCAAAGAGGTGAACACGGAGCCTGATCGTTCCCTCAGGATGAGCCCTGTGGGGCCTTCGCTCTCAGCCGGCGACGAGTGACCCGCCTCCGGCTGAGGCGGGTCCGGTCGCGTGTGTTCCGCAGAAGCCAGGACCTACTCCAACACCCCCAGCCACAGCGCCGCCACCGCCGTCAACGGCGCCACCACCACCATCACCGATGCGGCAAACGCGATCAGGTGCAGCCGCGGCCGGCGATGGCAGGCGTGCACTTCGCGCGGCCAGAGAAGGTAGCGCAGGATGGCGAATGGGATGCCGAGGAGAAAGAGCTCTCCAGGGAAAGCGAAGACCATGCTCGGGCTGGTTCGGGAATGGACGGCTCCGATGGCGAACGCGGCCAGGCCGACCACGACTCCCACGCCGAGGGCGCGCGCCAGACGCATCTCCGGCAGCGCGCCGAAGTCGTGAGTCGGCCGGCCGCAGATGGGACACGGCGCTTCAGCGAACGCCGGGTCATCCCTGAAGCGCCGCCTAAGCTCCTCGCCCCGGACGAAGCGGCGAACGCAGACCACCGCGATGAGGACCAGCGACAGCCAGCCGAGCAGGCCTCGCCAGAGCGGATAGGGCCGGACTTGCCAGGCCGGGAACTGGTCCGTCATCCCAGCCGGGAAGCTGATCCCGGAGAACATGCCCGGAGCGAGCTGATCTACCTTCTCCCCCAGTCCAGCACGGAACCAGTTGATGCCCCGGCGCCACGTGCTCCAATGCAGATAGTCCACCGGCCGGGGGTACTGCACGCGCAGCTCCCGCTCCACCTCGGCCCACTGCTGATCATGCCACTGCGTCTCCTGCGCCTGCGCGGTCTGGTACGCCCAACGCCGCATCTCGCGTGAGGTGCTGAACCGGGTCGCGATCCCCGCCCTCTTGGTCCCCGCCAGCAGCCGGTCGTAGTCGGCCTTGAGGGTCTGCGAGCTCAGCTCGTTCGGGGCGAGGCCGGTGGCCGTGCGGAGCCGGTCCCCCTCTGCCGGCTCCAGACGGCCGTCATGGTTCGCATCGAAGCGTGTCAGCAGCGACTTCTGAAGGCTCTTCGCCTCGCGCATCCGCAGCAGCTTCGTCTTCCAGAAAGACGTCGGGAAGCGCGCGGTATCAATGGCCGTGACCGCGTACTCGACCAGGGTCTTGATGAGGGGGCGGCGCACCCCGTAGACCGTCGGGGCGAAGATCACGAGCAGAATCGCCAGCCGAAGCCACATGTAGCGCTTCCGCCAGTACAGGAACCAACGCCAGAACAGCGCCGCGTTTGCTCGCAGACGGTTCATCTCTCGTCACCGCCTATTAGACGCGGCAGGCAGGGAGGAAGTTCGCGGGAGGCGGTTGCCCCTTATCTCCTCAGACGGTCCGCAGGGCAGGAGCTTGCCTCCTGCCACGCTGCCCGACACAGCGATCAGTAGCCTATCCCTGACGCAGTTGCAGGGGTGGGGCTGTTGTTGGTACAACGGCCCCACCCTTCGCCTCCCTCAGATCGGCGAAGGGTAGGCTACTCCTGCCTCAGAGGTTCCCATCCCCCTTTGCTAGAACCATAGGGACTGCGCGCGATCAGGTCGCGTTCGCATGACCAACGGCGTGATCCTTCGCGGAGTTCACCCTGAGCGGAGCCGAAGGGCTCAGGATGACAGTCGAGACAGGATAGCACTCGAGGCACAACACGATGGCCGATACCGACGATCGCGCCCGTTTGGTCGGCGCGCATAGCTATGGTTCCTGGCAGGCGCAGAAGGCCTGGCAGAGGCCGCTGTTCGTCACCAGGGCGGAGGGGGCGAGGTTCTGGGATGACCAGGGGAAATCGTATCTCGATTTTTCGTCGCAGTTGATGTGCTCGAACCTGGGGCACGGGAACCGGACGCTGATGGAGGCGATTGCGAAGGCCGCCATGGGCATTCCCTACATCGCGCCGGGCTTTGTCTCGGAGGAGAAAGCGGCGGCAGTGGAGGCGCTGCTGGAGGTGATGCCGGAGGGGCTGGACCAGTTCTTCTTCTCCACCTCCGGCACCGAGGCGAACGAAGCGGCGATGAAGATGATCCGCCAGTACAAGGCCCCCGAGGGCAAGTACAAGGTCATCTCCCGCTACCGCTCCTATCACGGCTCGACCGCGGGCAGCATCGCCCTCACCGGCGATCACCGCCGCTGGACCGCGGAGCCCGTCAACATGATGCCCGGTGTGATTTTCGCCCCCGACGCCTACTGCTATCGCTGCCCCTTCGGGCTGGACTATCCGAAGTGCGGCGTGCAGTGCGCCGAGTACGTTGACTACATGATCCGCGAAGAGGGCAACGTCGCCGCGGTCATCGTCGAGCCGGTGGTGGGCACGAATGGCGTGATCGTGCCGCCGAAGGAGTACCTGCCGCGGCTGCGGGCGATCTGCGACGAGCACGAGGCGCTGCTGGTGGCGGACGAAGTGATGTGCGGCTGGTTCCGCACCGGCGACTGGTTCGCGGTGAACCACTGGGGCGTGAAGCCGGACATCATCACCACCGCGAAGGGCTGCACCGGCGCCTACGCCCCGGCCGCGATCACGGCCACGACCAGCGCAATGCGCGAGTTCTTCATGGAGCGATTCTTCTCCCACGGGCACACCTACGCCGCGCATCCGCTGGTCATCGCCGCCATTCCGGCCGCGGTGAGTGAGTACAGGAGGCTGATGGCGAGCGGCCTGCCGCAGAAGGCCAGCAAGCGGCTGGAGACCGGGCTGAACGAGATCAAGTGCCGCCACCGCAGCGTGGGCGATGTGCGCGGCATGGGGCACTTCTGGGCTGTAGAACTCGTGAGGAATCGGGGTACCAAGGAGCCGTTCGGCACGAAGGCCGACGCGG
>Ga0315282_10016459_pt1 | contig 10802 bp, 9 predicted proteins | sample YL17G07_20_MG_FD_203693 | JGI IMG/M metagenome (GOLD analysis project Ga0315282, IMG submission 203693) | Sediment microbial communities from Yellowstone Lake, YNP, Wyoming, USA - YL17G07_20 | ecosystem: Environmental > Aquatic > Freshwater > Lake > Sediment | place: USA: Wyoming | collected...
TGCAGATTTCAAAGAACAGAAAAGTGAAAACAAGAATAGTGAACGCAGAAACGCCAGCAGGCAAGCGAATCAGCCAATTCGGAGGCGTAATTTTTTTCACCATACCAACCAAATAGAGCGCGCGCTAGCTGGCCCTCTTTTGTCTCTTGAGGTAAGCGACAGTGAACATTCTGCCGTCTGGCAGGCTAATGTCTTGGACGCCGACAAGCTCCCATCCTTCATTGCCTAGGGCGTTCAGGTCATTTTGAACATCCTCTATGACTGGCTTTCTGTCGGCTTGGAAATGATCTGAATGAATCTGCGTCTTTATCAGGACCACCTTATACTCCCACTTAACCAATTTAAACACACCTTAAACATAGATAATATTCAAGCTAGAAAGTAAAAGCATTTGCTCGCAAAACGACCTCGACTTACCATCCTTGCCAGATTAGTCTGCCTTTCAATTTACAACATCGTTGGATATCGAACGTGATAAGGGCTTTTGGCTAAGGTCGACTATCGAGGCTCATACCCTCGTTTTCACTATCACTGCTTCAAACAAGCTGTGGAACCGCCTACTAGGAAAAACCTTCACGATTCTTGCCAATTTTTAGCGCGCTAAAGAATGATTGGGCAAACGGCGCACTGAGACAAAAAAGAGGGGAGCCGCAGGGGATATCGCCATTTGGATACAGGTGCAACCCTATTCCCCACACCATAACTGAACCGAGAGTTTGAACGTCGTTCTGCCTTGGGTTCAATAGTAGCCCGGGAAGATTCGAACTCTCGTCAAGCATATTATGAGCATATTTTTACCGGTAAACTTGGGTGGTGGTCTCACCCCCCGCACCATCCACAATAGAGCTTATTTTGGGCGGATCTTGGTTGAAGAAGCATGACTTTGGGAGTTATGAGTGGAAGCTGAAACTTTACGTTAGTTTGCCTGTAAAACGTCTCACATTGGTATGTACTTGGCAAAGACCGGTTCTCAACAAGCTTTTATCGGAAAATCGTGATCTAGTCTTCGCAAGTCTTTTTCATTTGGCTTCCATCCGATTGCGCCCAAATTCTCTTGTATATGCTCTGTTTTTACTGCTTTTGGTATTGTTACAATGTTTGGTTTGGAGATAAGCCAATTGATGGCTATTTGGGCTTGCGTTTTATCATACTTTTCCGCCAACTCGTCTAACAACCTGATTCCAGGTTTCGCCAATTCTCCATTAGCGAGGGGTCTATAAGCAATTACTACGATATCATTTTTCTGACAATAAGGGATTATTTTCAATTCCATGTCCTTCGTATGTTGCCCTAAATCTCTAACTAGCAAGTTGTACTCTATCTGGTTGGCTACTATTTTGTTCCTAGCATGTTGTTGCGCTTCTTCAACTTGCTCGACTGAAAAGTTACTTACGCCAATAAATCTGGCAAGTTCGTTTTCGGCTACATAGTCCATCGCCTTCATTGTTTCTTCTATTGGAATACTCCTATTGGGTGTATGAACAAGATACAAGTCAATGTAGTTCGTCTTCAATCTTTTCAGGCTTCTTTTAGCCGCTCCAATCACTTCATCATATCTCAGATTTGACCACTTCACTTTGGTTGTTATGAAAAGTGCTTCTCTATCGAACTCTTTAATCGCTTCACCTACCAGCTCTTCAGCATGTCCATTTCCATAAAGCTCTGCAGTATCGATGTGAGTCATGCCTAGTCCAATTGCAGTTTTAATTGCGAGAATCGCCTCCTTATCCTGCGTTCTATCAGCAGTCATTTCATCGCCCATTTTCCAAGTTCCAATACCAATCACTGGTATCCTAAGTCTAGAACCGAATTCCTTGAATTCCAGACTCCTCTCACCTTAAAGTTAGAAATCGTGCTTCACCACACTTTAAAGTTTCGACCTAGAAAATCGTCACTTGTTATCATCAGATTTTTCAAAGATCTTCCCCTTTTTGTTAGGTAAGGGATGTATGCTCATTGATTTTTGTTTGGCAATCTGTTTGTCGTTGCAATTTGTCTATAAATCGGTACTGCCTTTGTCGGTATCCTTTCTGCTTAGAAATCATACTATTGAGGCGATAATTCTTTAGCCTCAAGACAAAATGGAAAGATAATTTCTTAGGACCTGCTTGTTTTCTTTGGGTTTTCCTGTACTCTAACTATGTCAGCCAGCTGTGGAGTCGATACTTCAAATAATATTGAGTCTTTTTTTCCTATTATGCTGTGCATTGTCTTTGGAAGAAGTGTTATGTCATCGCCTTCTTTGAGCGTAACTGTTCTGTCGGTCAATATGATGTCCACTAGGCCTCTGAAACAGTATATTGTCTCTTTCTTATCTTTATGATAATGCTGAGATGTGCTCTTGTTTTCTTTTATGATTAAGATTTTTCCGCCATATTCTGCTTCTTCGGCTATCCAAAGTTCTTTTCCCCAATTCTTTAAAATCTCTTTCAAATATAGCCCTCAATCAAGTAATATTATAGTTAACGTATCTTAAAAACTCGAAGGTAAAAACGTAATTTGCTTTTTTGCATGTGGAAAATATCCTTAGGTTGCTCTGTTGTTTAGTTGCATTTATAAGGAAGTTTGCGTATTATGGGGGGTAGTGTTCTCTTGTTGAAGAACGAGAAGAACACTGCAACGCTATACCTACAATCAACAATAAAAGGAGTGATGGAAAATGGCTGAAAAATCGGGAATTGTTTTCATTGGGAATAAACCAACAATGAGCTATGTTCTAGCGATCATCACAAGCCTATCGGCGTCTAATGCTAAAGAAATAACCTTGAAAGCCCGAGGACGAGCAATCACAACAGCAGTTGACGTGGCTGAAATAACCAGAAATCGCTTCATAAAAGACCTAAAAGTAAGCAAAATATCCATAGGAACAGAGGAGATGCCACCAAGAGAGGGCGAAAACAGAGCTCGGATGGTTTCAACAATGGAAATAATGCTCACAAAAGAGTAAGAAATGCGTAAAAAAGTATCAATCGGCGAATATCTCACTTTTCTTTCAATAAATAATGCGAGCATGAAAAATAAGTACGTATAGCGTCTATCTTTTGTGTCGTTTGTTTCTTTCTCGTTTTTGCATTTTCCTGTGCCATTCTCGTTTTTTCTGTGTTCTTATAAGAGTTTTGCCGTAGCCATGCTGAAAGCCTCCTTCTTCAGCCCTGTATTGACTTATGTTCTTGTAAAAAGTTGGGTAGTCTATTTGATTTTGCTGAAGAGCTGTAATGTTCTGGTTTAGCTGCCTTTTTGTTTCGGGGTTAATTGTTTTGTCGTAGGTGTTAGAGTAAGTTAGAAAGGCGGCGTGGAATCGAAAGTCAGATGGGTTGTCAATTAAAAGTTTTTCTGGTGGAGCTACTTCTTTGTTAGATTCTTCGGTCATGGTTTTCCAGGCTTTTATGATAGTTTAGAATAGTAAGCTTGCCCTTTTATAGATAGCGCTTATTGCCACAACGTATCTTTCAAGCATTGTTTATTAACAAACGTGAGAATCTTTTGGAACGATTACTAGTAGAGCGAATATCTGCCAATGAGGACCAGCAGAACTTGCAGAAATGATATATTAGTTGAAGCTGATAAAATACGTGTCATAAGTGGTTAAGTATATCTGTGGGGTAATTGCGATGAATTATGGACCTGCTTCAAAATACTACGATTTGTTCGCGTCAAAAGATGACATAAATTTTTACAAAGAATTATCGCTCAAACATGGAAGAAAAGCCCTAGAACTTGGAGTAGGCACTGGAAGAGTCGCTATCGAATTAGCTAAAGCAAACATTACCGTATGGGGTGTCGACAATTCCAAGTATATGCTTAACGTAGCTAGACAAAAACTGAAAAGAGAAAAAGATTCTGTTAGAAAACGTGTAACATTAAAACTTGGAGACATTCGAAGCTTCAGGCTTAAAGAAACTTTCCCTTTCATCTACGTTGCATCTTCGACATTTGAACACTGCATAACCGAAGGTGATCAAAGGAGATGCTTAACAAGTGTTTACAACGCACTCGAAGGGAGAGGTGTATTAGCATTCGACATATCGCAACTCCTTCCCGGAAAGCCAGAAAGTTCTTGGTGGATCGATCGAAGCGAGCTTGGTGCGGAAGAGGAAGTTATTAGAACAATATTTTCAAGACGAAACGTGCAAACCAATGTTGTTTCGGTGAATCTGTTTTTTGATGTTTATCGAAATGGAAAATTAAAAGAAAGGTATTATGAGTATGGAGAGGCAAGGATATCTTCTAAAAATGAGGTAGAGAAGCTATTGGAAAATGTCGGTTTTAAAATAACCAGTATTTACGGCAATTTTGACAAATCTGCCTATGACGAAAAAAGCCAGAGAATAATATTCGTTGTTACCAAGCCATAGCAAATATTAAGCGTATATTAGGAATTCGGCACAAATCTGTAGCTGAGTGCTTGAAGGCAAATTCTCATTGTTGAGAACAAACACTAATTTTGTAATCTGCATCTAATTCAAATTTCGATTTCGAATATTGATGATTAATAATAATTATTGATCCTTTTTATTAATCATTAATAAACTATTTATAAAAACGATTTCAATTGAAACAACACAGAAAATTGGAAGGAAATATTCATGAAAAATCGTAAAACTGTTGGACTAACTTTGTTACTTATACTTTTTGCAGCGAACGCTAGTATGCTGTCTAATATTCCTTCAGGTTCTGCCACCACAAGTAGCCTTTCGCTGGGTTTAATTGCCGAATTAGGCGAGGCTTCAACGATGCTCATATGTTCAACTATTACAGCAACGGTGAATATGCCTGTGCCGGATGCAAACATGAATCCAACAGCAAATGTTGTTTCAGTGTTGTTAACTGTCAGCATCGCGGGTTCAGGGTTCTTTGTAGACTCAACAGGTTACATTGTAACTGCTGGTCATGTCGTATACTGCTTTACTCAAGACAATTTTGCTCAAGATCCAGCTACTAGAACCTTTGTTATCACGAGTGCCTTCGACGTTTTGGTACAAGCGTTACAACAACAAGCTAATTACAACTACAATCCGGCGCAACAAGCAGCTCTATTGACATACATGCAGAATAATGGACAATTTCAATCGACGCCAATTAGAGTGGTCTATGCGGTACTTGGCAAGGTAGAAGCAACTCTTACAGAAATTGAAGCAAAAGGCTGGGTTGCAAGAGTTGTTTCTGTAAGCCCATACATAGAGAGAGATCTTGCGTTACTTAAGGTTGAGGGACTTACAAATTGCCCAATCTTGTTGATTGGCGACTCAGATAAAGTATCGACAGGCTACAATGTCTATATGTTTGGCTTCCCAGACGTCTTATCCTTTCAGCTTCCCAGCGCACAGACAATTCTAGCACCGTCTATGACCAGCGGAATAATAAGTGCTGAGAGAATCACAAATTTCGACACGCCATGTTTCCAAACAGACGCTAGCATAACACATGGCATGAGTGGCGGTCCAGGATTAAACACAAATGGAGAAGTAACTGGCATTTGCAGTCGAGGATCAATTACAGAAGCTAATCAAGAGGCTGCAGGCTTTAACTTCCTTATTCAAAGCAACGTTTTGAAGTCATTGTTAACTGAATCAAGCGTGGCTAATACAAAGGGTCCCGTCGACGATGCTTTTCTTAAAGGTCTAGGCTACTATTATGAGAAGCACTTTTCTGCTGCAAAGACTCAGTTTGAAACTGCTGCAGGCTTGTTCCAATATCATTGGCGTGCAAAAGACCTAATACTCGAATGCAATGCAGCGATTGCAAGAGGAGAAGATGTCTCACTCGGCCTCGGAATTGAAACATGGATTCTAATTGCAGCATTAGCCGCTGGAGTTGCAATTGTGGCAGTGGTCGCGGTGGTTTTGGTTCAAAGACACAAGTTGCATTCTAGTGCAAACGACGAATAGTCACATCCCAAAACTTTTTTTTACTTTATTTGTTTTGCCTAGAAGCGGGATTCTCTGGGATTCGGAGTTGGAAGCTGAAGTTTTCCGAATGCTTATAATTTCGTGTATATGTTGTATGCTTTTAGACATACGGAATATGCGCTACTCAGAACTTTGAAGAAGTGACTGGTTGATGAGAGTTCATTCACAATTTAAAATCATTCTGTTATGCTTTGTTCTTCTAACTCTCCCTCAAATTACAGCATTCACCCATGTTTATACATCACCAGAAAGAGAATGGACATTCATGGTTTATCTTGACGCAGATAACAACTTGGAATCCGCAGGCATCCAAGACTTAAATGAAATGGAAACAGTTGGGTCTTCAGACAGTTTAGCAATAATAGTTCAGATGGATAGGATTTCAGGCTATGATTCATCAAACGGCAACTGGACTGAGACAAGAAGATATTATGTAACAAAGGACAACGACACCGAGAACATAAGTTCTAACTTATTGGAAAACTTGGGCGAGCTAAACATGGGTGACAGCAACACTCTATCATCCTTCGTAAATTGGACAATGCAAACTTACCCAGCGCAACATTACGCATTAGTATTATGGGATCATGGTGGTTCGAGTGCTACAGGTCCAGGTGCTTGCTGGGATGACACCAACAATGAAGAAGACTATTTAACTATGCCAGAAATAAAGGAGACTCTAGCCAATATTTACAGTGTAGTTGGGAAGAAGATTGCTGTTTTGGCTTTCGACGCTTGTTTAATGGGTATGATAGAAGTTGCCTATCAGGTGCGCGACTATGTCAACTACATGGTATGTTCTGAAGAAACCGAACCAAACAATGGGTATCCCTACGACACAATATTAACAGAGCTTGCAGCATCTCCGTCCATGAGTCCGTCACAACTTGCTGCAACAATTGTCACAAAATACGTTGATTCTTATACAGATGGACTGCCCAATCCAGAAGATGCTCCACACGTAACCTCAGCAGCTTTTAACCTAACAAAAATAAGCGACACCGCAGTTGCGGTCTCTCAATTAGCAGAAGCACTTATTGGCGATTTCAACAATTCCGAAAGTGCAGTTAGATCAGCTTGGGAACAGGCTGAAACTTTTCATGGTGACTTTGTTGATTTATATAATTTTACTCAGCTATTAAATGGTAAAGTCTCCAATGTCACAATTAAAACAAAGGCTGAATCAGTTTTAGATGCTGTTGATAGTTTAGTTATTTCTGAAGGGCATGGAACTGTTCATTCAAACGCCCACGGCGTTTCAATTTATTACCCGAAAAAGTATGATCGATTGTCCTACATGGGCTTAGATTTTGCTTCCGATACGCTTTGGGATGAATTCTTAGATTTTGCAACAAACATTGACATCGAAATCACTCCAGTATGTCCCACGTACACTTCAGATGAGAACATAGCTTTCATGGATGTGGCTGTGGGCGATGTTGACGGCGACCAAGAGCCTGAAATTGTCGCGGTTGGCAACTATTCAGAGTCAGAGGAGGACGTTTATTTCACCATTGCTGTTTTCGACATAACCGAAAATGGGCTGGTTCAGCTTTGTAATTTGACCTTAAGTCTTGGCGATTATGAGGAATTGCTTTCTGTGACTTGTGCAGACGTTGACAACGATACGATTGATGAAATTGTAGTCTGCGGTGGCTACTATGATGTTTCTGAAGATGCTTGGTACTCTTACATAGGAGTCTTTACAGTCGAAGGAAACGAGTTAATTCTTCAAGCTTATGATGAGGGAGCAAATGTTTCTGTTGAATCGCTTGATGTAGCCGATGTGGATGGTGACGATTTTCCTGAGATAGTGATAAGCGGTTACTGTTGGGATGAGTTTTCAGTTTACGCTTATGTCGCGGTTGGCAACAATTCGGCAGTTACCTCTATTGAGTTAGAATGTAGTTATTATTGGGACATTGGATATTCTGCTGATTTGAAGTCTGTTGTTGTGGGTGATACTGATGCAGATGGCTTAGCTGAAATAGTAGTTGGCGGCGAATATTTCGATTATTACTATTACACGTGGGTAGCATATGTTGCCGTTCTGAATTGTAGCCAAAACTCGCTATATCTACAAGCGTATGATTTAGGAGTGAATTATTGGATAAACTCTGTTGATGTTGCAGATGTTGACGGAAATGGTTTTAATGAGATAGTGATAAGTGGTTACTGCTGGGACTATTACGGTAATATCTACATGTTCATCTCTATTGGAAGCAACTATCAGAATCCGAACGAAATCATCGGATTGGGAATCTACTATTGGAGTGTCAGCGGAGACAGCTTCATTTGCTCTATAGATGTGGCGGACGTTGAAGGTGACGGCATAGCAGAAATCGTAGCAGTCGGCTACTACTATGATGCGGAGAATCTTACATGGAAGAGTTACAGTGCAGTTCTAAGCTGGAGCTGCACTACTGGTTTAGTTATCGAAAACGTTCACGAGGGCGACAGCCAAACATACACTTATTCTGTGACAACTGAAAATGTTGATGACGATTCTCAAACGGAAATTATAACATGCTCACAAGAAACAGGCAGCTCCTCAAGAGCGAGAATCGAGGTTTTTGAAGCTTCAAACAATGTTGTTACGACTGGCACAATTTCTGGAACAGTTACAGACGGCGAAAATCCAATTTCAAACGCCGTTGTCGAGATTTCTATTCCAAGACTCTCTATTGTGGCTTCCGTTAGCACTCCGGTAAATGGTTCCTACACTTTTGACAATATTCCTGAAGGATGCTACAGTGTTAAGGTGTTTGTTGAAGGAAAAGTCAATCTAACACGTAACGGTGTGGTTATAAAAGCGGGGCGGACAACTGAACTTGATTTTGCACTAATTGAAAACGTTGTCACAACAACCAGCCACTCCGTCAGCATTGACGGGCAACTCTTCTACGTAATCACTGTTGGCAACTCGACAATCTCCAACTTCATTTTTAACAGCACTGCAAAAAGCATCAGCTTTTCAGTATCAGCATCAACCGGCTCAACAGGTTTCTGTAATGTAACTATTCCCGAAGCCCTTTTAGGGCCTCCATACACGGTGAAGATGGACAACATTCAAACGGAGCCAGTAATATCTTCTAATGGGACACACACTGTTATTCACCTTAGCTATACCCACAGCGTTCACACAATCAAGATAGTTGGATCTACAATCATCCCAGAATTCTCCACGAATGCATTACTGCTTTTTTCTGTATGTGCCATATCTTTCCTTACAATTTTGATAAAGAAAAGAAAGAAATCAGAAACTTTATGACAAACAAAATGCCATTCGATGTTCATTTTCCACAGAAGATTACATGCTCTATTGGAAACTCCAAACCATATCTCTTAAGATCATTCAGGCGCCTTTCAATGAAGGCAGGGTCGGTTTTCCATTCTCTAAGCTTTTTTATTGCCGTATTAAAGTCCATTTTCACGTTCGTTTCAAAATATTCCACCGTTATGTTTTTGAAGCCTATTTTATGCATGAGTGCGGCTACTTCATCGGAGAATGGCGAAAACCATTGTGGTTTTGGCTGCGACGTTTCTAATGAGTAGGCATTTGCTTCAATGAGGAGTCTTTGAGCTTCATTTTCTGGAATTGGGTTAAGCTCTCCATGAGCCATCTGCCTATTGGGTTTTAGAATTCTATAAAACTCCTTAATCGCTTTTTCAAGACCGTTTTTGTCTAATTCGCAAAAAAGCTCGTTAGAAATTATTAGGTCAACGCTTTCATCTTCTATGGCTTTCATGTCTCTAACATCGCCCTTAACAGTCACAACAAACTTGTCAAGTTTCTCTTTTTCTATTCTTTCTTTCAAAATATGCAAATCGCCTTCGTAGGGATCAGAGGAAATGTCAAAGGCAGTAACCTTGAAATTTTCTTTAATTTCATTAACTTTTCTGACAAAGGGTATGGTTAGTTGTCCACTTCCACATCCAGCCTCGAGAATAACCGATATTCTTTCAAAATCGAGATTTTTTATTATAAAATCAGCCAATCGTTTATACATTAATTTGAATGTTTCCAACTGCAATTCACCAGAAACTCTTAAAATTAAACATGTACTTCTTAACTTTTATTATCATTACAAAAAATTTTGAATCAGAAACTGAAATCATTAAATGGTGTCATGCTTACAAATTCGTAACCTATAAGTTAAACCATTGAGCCTTCACTTTTACGGTGTACATGAAGACTAATGTTGACGTTTTAGCAGAGATTCCCTGTTTCAAATGCTTATTTTGGGAATGGAAGAAAGACAGCCATCTCTATTGCAATCCAAATGAATGTCAAAAGTTAACGGAATGGCTTCTCAAACAAGTCGAAGATTACCAGCAAAACGAAGATGGGTTAGCAGTTCTAACCGCACCACACTCTAAAGTAGCGAAAAAGCCCAAACCATAAAACCTAGGCTCTTGACCCTGAAGACCTTCATATTGGAGCATACTAGAAGTTCAATCTATATATAAGGGAGGGGTCTAGACAAGCAGAGCACAAAAGAAAACGTGCAAACACAGAAACTCATAGAGGAACAATGAGAGAAGTGTAATGCTATACGCGGTAAAGCTTCGTTTGCTCCTCGGCTTTTCGCATGAAATCCTTAATCATTGGTTGCATGGCTTCAGGGTATCGTTGAATGCATTTGCGTCCTTTGCGTGGCCTTAGGAGGCATTGCACTAGCTTCTTCTGCAGAATCTCCTGTTGCACTTGCCTTCTAACCTCCCACGCAAGCTTAATCCTCTCGGCGACTTGAACGTCGTTCAAATCTACCTTTTTCCGTTTCTTCATACTCCTAACACCCTGTGCCATTACAATTAATTAATATCGTAAATCTCAATAAATCACTTCCTTCGACCCCAGACATATATCAAAAAGCGAAACATCACAAGATT
>Ga0315282_10016460_pt1 | contig 10802 bp, 9 predicted proteins | sample YL17G07_20_MG_FD_203693 | JGI IMG/M metagenome (GOLD analysis project Ga0315282, IMG submission 203693) | Sediment microbial communities from Yellowstone Lake, YNP, Wyoming, USA - YL17G07_20 | ecosystem: Environmental > Aquatic > Freshwater > Lake > Sediment | place: USA: Wyoming | collected...
GTGGAGACGACGGCGCTCCCGGCGTTCTCAGCCACTATCTGGAAGCGCGAGGTCATTAGCGAGGAACCGATCCTGCTCAAGCTGGAGATCACGAATCCGCTGGGTGAGGAGGTCAAGATCGTCGCTCCCTATCTCAACTCGTACGGCCGCGCCAACTACCCACTGACGCTGGCCATAACGGACGCGTCGGGTGCCCCCCTTCCCAATGGGGTGCCCGACAAGGAGGTCGCGGGAGAACCGATCCTGCGCGGAGGGCCCTGGTGGACGCCGGGCCAGGACCGCCTGCAACCGGGAGATACCGAGTTCCGTACTTGGCGGGCGTGGCGCATCCCAGCCGGGGCGACTGCCTACATGTGGTACAACATGCTGCAGTTCTACCCGCTGGACGACCCGGGACAGTATTACATCGTCTTGAAGTACGACTCGAAGCCGGAGATGCTGTTCGAGCCCGGCCAGAAGAAGGACGACCCGCCCAAGGATGTTCTCTCCTGGTCGGCGGGGATCGATGCCGGGTGGGTAACGGTGACAGAGCCCGGACCAAAGGACGCGGCTGCATGTGCGAAGCTTCGGGACATGCCTGACGTCCAGGGCGTCGTGTTCGGTACGAACTTCGCCGAGAGTCACAAGGACCTGCGCCTCCTCGGCGCCGGTGGTGCCGACTGGCTCATAGGCACGTCGTACGAACCTTATGTCCGGTTTGCGCGCGCGTTCTATAGGTCGGAATCCCCGTCGACACGTGACGCAGGCGGGCTGCCATTGGGGGAGCTGTTGCGGACTGTGGGGCCGCGGCGCCTTGCCGAGAAGAGCACGTACAACCCACCTGACGTGTACCGCCGTCCGCTCGATGAGGTGGCCGGCAAGAGCGCTGCCGAAATGGACCGCGTACGTGCAGACCTGCGCATGGCCGCCCGGCGCTCAGTCGAGGCGCACGATGCCGCAGTCCGCGTGGCCCGGGAGGTAGGTGACTACAGCATCCTCGGCTACGTCGAGAAACCGGCTGCGGTGAATCTCCATGGCGTGAAGCTTCATTTCCCCGACTGGCCCAACTGAGGGGTGAAGGATGACACGCGCGCTCGGGATCGCTGTGGTAGTCACACTCGGCATCCTCGCCGGGTGCCGCGGCGGCCCGAGCGCGCGGAACGTTGGCCAGTCTGTGGCTCGGGCCCCGGTGCCCGAGAGCGCTGTCGGTCGCGCCCCCCCACTCCGACGCTCCCCCAGAGGGCGGGTGGAGGGAGGATCCGGTCCCCGCGGGCGGGGGGAGGGAGTCACGTGATGGGAACCGACCTCCCGCTCTTGGCCGAGGCGTAAGCGGCGTCCATAATCCGCATCGTCTTGAGGCACTCGCAGGGCTTCACAGCGAGCTCGGCGCGCTTGTTCAGGTGCGCGGACACGTTGCGGTAGTACTCCTCCCAAGTGGTCGGAACCGGCGCTATCTCCGCCCCGGCTCCCAGCGAGCCGACGTTTGTCCGCACCCGAACAGGATCGTCGCCAAAGCCCTCCTTGGTGAGCGCGCCCTTCTCGCCGAGCACGCGCCAACGCTGCTTCGGCGACCAGGCGATCGAGGTGACCTCCAGGTCGGCGACCAAGCCGGACTCGTACCGGATGAGCACCTTGTCGTGGGTCTCGATGTCCGTGTCCCAGACCCGGTGCGGCATCTCCGCGTACACCGAGACCGGCTCGCATCCGGCGAGGATGTTCGCCTGATCCACGAGGTGCGCCCCCCAGTCGAGCAGCCAGCCGCCCATGTGCTTCTTGATCGCTCGCCAGCCGCCCGCCAGGCCGAAGCCGCCCACCGATGACTCGATCTGGAAGATAGGTCCGAGCGTGCCGTCCTCGACGATCCTTCGAACCGTCAGGAAGTCACCGTCCCAGCGGCGGTTCTGGAACACGCTCAGCATGACGCCCGCCTGCGCGCAAGCGTCGATCATCTTCTCTGCCTCGCGTGCGTTCAGGCACATCACCTTGTCCGTGACAACGTGCTTCCCCGCCTTGGCCGCCGCAACGGCCAGGGGGCAATGCGTGTCATGCGGAGTCACGATCGCGGCGAGGTCGATGTCATCGGCCCTGAACACACGTCGCGCGTCGGCGATGGTGCGGATCGCGGGGAAGTCAGCGGCGGCCGCGGCGCGCTTGGCCCCGTCAACGTCGCACACCGCCACGAGCTCGAGCCCCTCACAGCCGTTGATGTACTGCGCGTGCAGACGCCCCATTCCATACCCGATCACGGCGCACCGGATGCTCACAACGATTCCTCCTCAGGTTGTCGGCGCGGAGTTCCGAACACGCGACTCGCGCTCCTGCCGGTTCCACTGAACCGCGGGGCCCGGCCGGAGGTTCCACTCCAGGGTGGTTCGGTGAGCCACCCGAGGGAGTGAACGCCGGTGTCGACCGCTACCCATCTCCTCGGTGCCGCCCGAAGGCTCCACACAAGGGGTCAGAACGAGACCGCGATAGAGGTCTGCGTATCCGCCCTGGACCGAGGCGAGACGAGCGCGGCGCTGCTCACCGTACTGGCGGCATGCTACTACGACCTAGGCCGAACGGAGGACGCTCTGGCGGCAGCCTACGGCGCCTGCGTAGTCGAGCCCCCCACGGCGGGGCGCCTCACCGACCTCGGCGTCCTCTGTGAGGACGTCGGGCTCCCCGTCGAGGCTCAGCGGAGCTACCAGCGCGCCCTCGAAGTCGACCCACACCATCCGCGCGCGGCGCGCCTACTGCGCGCCGTGAGGGAGCGCATCCGGACAGCCGACTCGTCGGCGATGTTCGAACAGTCCTGCGCCGCGACCGCGGCGTGGCAGCTTCGCAAAGGGGACGCGGACGCGGCCTCGGCCACCGCCGGCAAACTGGAGGCGGCGGTGCCGGACAGCGGCCTTGTGGACCTGATACGCGGGGCCGTGGCTGAGGGCGACGGTCGCTATAGGGAGGCGGCGGAGGCCTACGCGGCAGCGGAGCGTTCCGTTCGCGAAGCCGCTGGGGCGCGAGTGAGGGCGCGCGACAAGCAAGCACGCGCTCGCAACCGCCAGGCGCTGCCCGTGTTGGACCGCGTCCAGCGGCTCCTCGAGTCCGGAGACGAGGAGGGTGCCGCTCGCGCGGCTACCGCACTGATCGGCCTCGCGCCCGACTCGCCGGCGCCCTATCTTCTCTGGGCGCGCCTGGCCGCGCGCAGGGGACTCGCGGCCAACGCTGTGCAGAACCTGCGAGAGGCGCTCAAGCGCGCCGGCCGAGGCAGGGCCGCGATCTCGCTCCGGATCGCGCAACTGGGCGGCAGGCCGGATGCCGGGGTAACGGAGGCGGCGTCATGACCGTAGCGATGATGGGGGTTCTTCACGCAATTCACCGGAGCAGCCTGGCGCAGACGCCGAGCTTCGCTCGGCTCCTGGCCGCGAGATCGCTTAGGTCGCAAGATGCCATCGACGAGCTTCTCGCGGCGGCCGACGTGCAAGAGATGAAGGAAGTCGGTCCGTCGGAGCTGCCCGAGTTCGAGCTCCTCGGCTTCGACGCCTAGTGGGCGCGGGCCGTACGGGGCCGCCGCCCAGCGACGGCGACCCCGCGTTCCATGCACATCCGCAGCCTAGCTCTCTGCCGGATTCAGCACGAACGTCCGCCCGGAGTCTGCGGACGTTACCGTGATGCTCCCGTCGTCATTGATGACCAGAGCCCACATCATGTGCCCGCCAGGATTGGTGACAAGTACTGATCCGTCGTCCTGGACCTCGGCGGTCCACCGGGTGTCGTCCGGCATGTTGACGGTGAGCGCGCCGCTCTCGTCGCGCGTGACGGTGAAGGAGTGGTGGCCGAAGCTAACGAGAAGCGAACCATCCTCGTTCTCGCGCACACGGAACACCCAGCCGCCGGGGCCCCGGCACTGCATCTCACCGTTCGGGCCGGCAGGCGGTGTGATGAGGCAGTCGCCGCCGTTCTGGAGACCGACGCGCAATCTCCGTGGCCGGCCGGGGCCTTGGTCCTCCCAGTCCGCGTTCATCATGCGGTTACGATGGCGTATCTGCCGCGGACCGTCGGGCGACCCGGTTACCTCGGTGCCGTCCGGTCTGAGTACGCTGTAGCTCCCGTCTCCGTCTACGTCGAACGCCGTGCCATCGCCCATCATCTGACGGTGCCGGCGCCGGTTCTGGTCGCCACCGTTGCCGGTCCCGTCGCGCGAGCCCGCGACGGACGCGGCGGCACGCTCGATGACGGTGGCGTCGGCCGCGATAGTGGCCAAAGCCGCGGCGTACGCGGCGGTGATGGCCTCCGCGTTCGTCGGTTGCGGGGTGCCCGGCGCGGCGCCGCAGCCAGCCACAAGGGCAGCCACGGCGACCGAAAGGACGGCCGCTGAGAGGGCGGTCACTGACCTCATTCCGTCACGCTCCGATCGTCTGGGATGAACTGCCTCTCACAGTCTACCAGTACTCACAGACATTCCCGACCCACTTCGCATTTCATGTGAGTTCCCGGCTCGGCGCCTAGCGCCGCCCGACCACTGATGTGGTGTATAATGCCACCGGCGATATGACTCACAAGCGTGTCGGACCCTATGTGCCGACCCGGTGAGGGGCTTACCATGAGATCCGCATTTCCAGTGGCGCTGTTTGCTCTAACGATGATCGCGCTCTCGTCCCTCGCTCTTGGGCAGAACAGCTCGAACGCAACCGGCCAGGGCGCGACAGCCTCCGCCGGGACGCAGAAGAACGCGCCACCGATCGGGCCTGCTGTCAAGCCCGGCACGCTCGAGCCGGCGGGCTCGGGCAACCAGACCACAACTTCAGCGGAGGCGACCCCCACGGCCGAGGCGGGCACAGCGACGGCCGAGCCCTCCAAGGCCACGCCAACCGAAACCAAGGCGCCGCCGACCACGACGACCGCCACCCCGAACGGCGCGGGCAAGCCCGGGAGCAAGACCGGTCCGAAGATGGCCTACACGGGCGCCGACCTGCCCTTGCTGTACGCCGTCTCGGCAGTCCTGATCGCCGCCGGGGTTCTTGTGGTCGTTGTCACACGCCGGACCTGCAGGCGGGCCGCATAGGGGCGACCAGCGGCCGCCCTCCATTCCCCCGCCCGGCCGCGGTCGCTACCGCGTTGCCGCTCCGTCGTGCTACCTGTGTGGCGTAGCGCGCCTGCAGCCCCCGAACCCCCGGGCCCACCCGTGTCTCTTGCTTTGATGAGAGGGGCATCGATGGAGAGGCGAGAGGACCTTGTGGCGCGCGCACAGGCTGGTGACGCGGAGGCCTACTCGGCGCTGGCGCAAGCTGTCTATCCATCCCTCATGCGGCTCGCCAGGGCGCTGCCGGCGAACGGGTGCGAGCCCGCGGACCTGGTGCAGGATGCGCTGGTGACCGCGTACGTCCACCTCGGCGCGCTCCGCAACGGCGCTGCCTTCGATGGCTGGGCGCGGTCGGTCCTGCGGCGCCTCGCGCTGAGGCGGGCCCGCGGCCCACAGGCCGACCTGTTCGGCTCGGAGCCGCCGGACGACCTGTTCGAGCCAGCGCCCAGCGCCTTCGCCCAGGCAGAGGCACAGGAGGGGATGGGAGCCCTGGCCGGCCAGGTGCGGGCGCTCCCCGAGCCTGCACGTACCTCGGCCGTCCTGTTCTACCTTCACGGGCTGTCCATCTCACAGGTTGCCGAGGTTCAGGCGGTGCCACCTGGCACGGTTAAGCGGCGTCTGCACGACGCCCGAAGGCTGCTGCATCAGGAGGTCGACGGAATGGAACACAGCGAGAAGCGCGACAGGTGGGAGGCTTCCGAAGCCCTGGCCCTCGGGTTCCCGCGTGGGGACCTTACCAGCGCGCTCGGCGACGGCGTCGAGACCCTGATCCTGTCGACGGCGCGCGCCGAGGAGCTCCCCGGCTCGGACGGGCTGGTGGCCATGTCGTTCTCGCGAGAGATGGCCGGGGGAGTGCAGCCGAGCCCGTGGGAGCGACCTGTCATCGCCTCCGTGTACGACTCGATGGCCGCACTGCTGCGCGATGCCGGCGTGGCGCTCGAAGGGGTGCTGCTCGACACGGCAGCGCAGAATCGAGCACGCGCCACCGCCAGGCTGCGGCTCGGAGGCGACAGCGCGGACGTTGCCGTGCCCGTGGCGCTGGCCCTCGCGCTCGCGCAGAGGCTGGGCGCGGCGATCCACGCCACGCCGGCGCTCATGGCGGCGGCCACAGTGGGGGGCGACATTGGGCCTCAGCTCGCGCGCAAGTCCGTCTCAGACCTGAAGGTCGAGCTTCAGCTCAGCCACAGATGGAACGCGATGGTCTCGCTCGCCTGGGACAGCGGCCTCTCGCCCGAGCGCGGCATCGACTGCTTCAGGATCGCCCCGGATGAGGCGTCGGGCACGCTGGGGATCTACGTCGGCGATGACGAGGAGCCGAGCGCAACGCTCCCGCTCGACCGGAACCGCGATCTGTGGGAGTTCACGCGGCGCCAGCGTACCACGGAGAGCTCGTACAACCGCCACTACCGCAACGACGGTCACTACAGCTACACATCGGTGGCATCGGACGGCGCGATGGTGCTCACGTTCGCGCCGGTGCGGGACTGAGGGCGCCCGGCGCCGGTGCTCAGTGCAACAGTTCGACGAACTCCGCCGCGGCCAGGCCGGCCTGGTCAAGAATCGATGCCACGACGCTGACACTGAGGTCGCCAGTGCTAGACGGTATCGTCACGCGCCGTCCCGTCGCGCGGTTCACGAGTTGCTGGTGGCCGCCCCTCTGGCGCACAACGGTGAACCCCGCTCGGCGGAGAGCCCGAGCGGCCTCTCTTGCGGTGACTTCCGGTAGGCTAGGCATAGGCAGGTTCGTGCAGCCGCTCAGGTGTCACGTCGACGCGGAACAACAGCCCCGTGCGCAGTTCGGCGACCCGCACAGCGATCGTGGGGCCCTCTTCCGGCACCGGCTCACCATCCAGCATGAGCCCCTCGATGTGGCACTCGATGGCTTCCTTGGCCATCGCGAGCGCGTCATCTTCGTCGTTGCCCTGGGTCACCACGCCTGGCAGCGACGGAACAGTCGCCATGTACCGCCCCTCCTCACAGGGAGTCAGCAACACCGTGTAGATCACCTGGGCCACCTTCACTGCCATCTTCGCCGGGCGAGGCGGGCGTCCTGCGGTTCCGGCAGGCCGGCGGCAACTGTCGGAGAAGGTGACAGCAGTCCACCCGGAAGGTCGGTGCCCACGTGCGCACGCCCTGCCTGTTCTGCCTGGTCCTAGCTGCTACGTGCGCTCACTCCGCCTTCAGTCAAGACCGGCTTAAGGGAGTGCCCGCCGACCTCGTCGCCGAGATCCGCAACCCGGGCGCTCTCCCTGAGGCGACCTACGTCCCCGTGACCGAGTGGGAGGCCGAGGTCGCGCCCCACAACATGGGGCGGGTCGTGCAGGACCCCGACGCCTCGGGCGGAGCGGCTCTTGAGGCCACGGCGGGGAAGGACCGCGCCGAGGTCCTCCTGTTCGGGCCGTACCTGGAGACCGAGCCTGGCGACTACGTAGCCTTCTTCCGCCTGAAGCTGCTGGAACCGTCGGAGGGCGACATTCCCGGGCGGCTCGATGCGTGCACCAACTACGCCCAGACCATGCTGGCCGCTTCTGACATCACCTCGCGCGAGATCGGCGACAGCGGCTGGTTCGAAGTGCCGATCGGCTTCAGGTACCAGGCCGGCAAGCTCGAATGCCGGCTAACGTGGTCGGGCACGGTGGGTATCCGAGCAGATCGCGTCTCGCTCTTCAGGCTGCAGGACGCGAAGCTCCCTCCCACCGGCTGGCGCGTCCCGCAACCGGCGCCGAGCGGAGAGCCGAAGGACGTGGCCTACGTCTCGGAGCCGCGGCCCTTCCCCGACCTATTCCCGCTCAGCTCTCCTCCCGCGGATGAGCTGCTCGTGTGTGACCTGCAGTCCGAGCGGGCCGACATGCGGATGCTCATCTACTCCCTGCAGGGGCTCGTGAACCGCGAGCGACCGAGCGTCTACTGCCTATCGGTCCCGACCGACCGGCAGTGGCTCGATCACTTGCTGGAGCGAGGCTGGGTGAAGTCCACCAAGGACATCGCGGCCGGGGAGCTGCCGGCCCGGTTTCGCGCGGACGTGAAGGGCATCGTGATCGTCGACGCCGAGCTCCCGGCGACCCGCAATATCGCCACCATGATCGCCTCGGTGAAGGGCGGGCTGGTCGCGTCGCCTAGGCTGGCGAAGACGCTTGACCTACCGGTCCTTGACGACCTGCGCGGCCGCTGGAAGACGAGTGTCGAGGCTTACCGCTGGGCTTGGGACAACCTGTGGCCCGAGATGAACCACCACGTCGTGGCCTGCCTGTGGCCGGACCACCTCGCGCTGAGGGACTACCTCGTGCGGAACCGCGTGTTCATCTTCTGGCTCCCCGGGTGCTTGGATGGTGCGAAGGAGTACTCGCGCCCGGATGAGGAGGTCCGGCTCGTCGAGGAGATGCTCGCGAAGATGCCGACCAACATTCCGGTCATGGGGTACTGCTGGGCCGGGCAGGACGTTGGCATCGGCGAGGGACCGGGCGTGAGTCTGTTCGCCGAGTTCGGGAAGTACCTCGTCGGCTCGATCGACTGCGGGAACTTGTCGGTCCACTCCGGCGTGCGCGTAGGCGAACTCAAGCAGAAACCCGCGCCTCCGGCACCGACGCTCGACGAGAGCAAGGTCTACTACACCTTCGTCATCTCCGATGGCGACAACCTCCCGGTGCTGACCAGCGGCAACTTCCCGCAGCTCTGGGCCGACAAGACTCGCGGCTCACTCCCGATCGGCTGGACTGTCTCCCCCTCGGCCTCGATGCTGATACCCGACATCGTCGACTTCTACTACGGTACCGCGGCTGCTGGCGACGGGTTCATAGCGGCCGTCTCCGGCGTCGGCTACACCTACCCCGACCTGTACGGTAAGCGGTTCAGGGAAGCGGACAGGCAGCTTGTGTACGACGGGTTTCTCGACCAGACGGCCGAGTACATGAGGCGCTCGGATCTGCGAAGCGACTGGGTCATGAACGCCTCGCGGCCGGAAGTGATCGCCCGGTTCGCGGAGCGGATCCCGTTCCTTGAGTCTCTGTTCCCCGACTACGGGCGCCGCGTGATAGGCGCCGATGAAGCGACCTACGCGACAGCGCGCAACGTCCCCGTCTTCCACGCGGTCACCGGCTGGCGCATGGACGCGACCCGCGAGGAGCGCATCGCGCAGATGGTGGACGACATACGACGCATGGCCCCCGCGCAGCGGCCAGCCTTCCTGCACGCGTTCGTGCTGAACTGGTTCTGCGATCTGCCTATGCTGAAGGAAGTGGTCGACAGGCTCGGGCCCAACTATGTCGCGGTCAGGCCGGATCATCTGGCGGAGCTGTGGCGCGAGGATATGAGGCGGCGCCAGGTCTGCGTGCGGCTGCTCCCGACGGCCGCCGGCGTCGAGGGGATGCCCCTCGCGTTGCAGGCGACCCTAAGGAACATGACGGACGCGCCGCTCGCGGCTCACGTCGCGGTCGAGGGAGGTCTGCGCGATTCCGCAGTTGCCCCAGCAGACCCGACTCTCCAGCCCGCCCGCGACGAGCGAGTCCTCATCACCGGAGCGCCCGAGGGCAACCGCGTGAGCTTGATCGTCACGGGCGGCTTCGGCACGCAGCGGGCGGAGGTGGCGCTACGCACGATCTGGAGGCGCGAGGTCCTGGGGTCCCTGCCCGACGTCAGGGCGCTCATACCCGCCGCGTACCTGGAGGCCGAGCAGATGCCGCACATCGGCGGATCGCTCGCGAAGGGGGAGGCGGCCTCCGACGGGGCGGTCTGGTCGGCAACACCGGATAGGGACAAGCCGAGCCACGTCGTCTACGGGCCCTACGCGATGCTCGAAGCGGGCCACTACCTTGCGCTGTTCCGCGTAGAGCGGGTAGGCAAGGGGACGGGAGTGCTCGCGACGCTCGACACGGCGGTGGCCGGAACATCGGGGCCGCAGACAGGTGTGCGCCAGGTGCGCTGTGAGGAGCTGCCCGAGGGCGAGTGGCGGTGGATCCCCATCGTCTTCGACCACCCGGGCGGGCAGTACGAGGCGCGAGTGTTGTGGAGTGGCGCCGCAGGCATCGCGGTGGACGCGATCGCGTTGTGGAGGCTCCCGTAGGGGCGAACGGCAGACCGCCAGCCCCACGCTAACGGCCAAACGGAGGCAATCAGATGCGCTCATGGGTACGTGGGATGGTGCTAGCGTTGCTCGCACTCGCGGGTTGTCAGACTGGGGTGGGCGCCCCGAACGACGGGCAGCCTCCGACGCAGGAGTTCGTCGTCTGGCAGTTCTCGGAGTTCGGCGGCCTGCCGGAGGTACTGCCGTTCCAGGCGGGCGCGCGACCAGCGCGCGGTCAAGCGTTCGCCGATCCCGTCTACAACACCCAGGTCGTTCGCGTGACCGACAAGGCCGCGGACGGCTACTCCTCGCCCGGGCTTGAGAACGAGTACGCACGCTTCTCGCCCGAGAACGCCGACGGAACGCGCGTCTTGCTCCGCGGCACCGACGGCGTGTGGTTCATGTACTCGTGGCCGGGTCACGAGAACCTGGGTCAGGTACAGATCGACAACCCGGACATGGAGCCGCGTTGGGATCCCACCGATCCGAACGTCTTCCGCTACGTCGATGGGCCCGCGCTCCGCGAGTACCGCATCAACACCGGGCAGAGCACGGTCATCCACGACTTCAGCCAGGATAGCCCGCAGTGCGCGGTCGCCCGGTCGCGCTATGAGGGCGACTCCTCAGGTGACGCGCGCTACTGGTGCTTCATGCTGCAAGACGAGAACTGGGCCGTTCTGTCCGTGGTCTGCTACGATCGCC
>Ga0315282_10016461_pt1 | contig 10802 bp, 13 predicted proteins | sample YL17G07_20_MG_FD_203693 | JGI IMG/M metagenome (GOLD analysis project Ga0315282, IMG submission 203693) | Sediment microbial communities from Yellowstone Lake, YNP, Wyoming, USA - YL17G07_20 | ecosystem: Environmental > Aquatic > Freshwater > Lake > Sediment | place: USA: Wyoming | collected...
CAGGCGGCCCTCCTTGACGTCGCGCTGGGCGCCGAAGAAGTCGAGCAGCAGGTTGGCAGCGGGGCCAGGGTGGCAGCGGACAGGTTGAGGCCTCGCTGCACCCGAAGGCACAGCGACGAGGGCGGCGCTCGGTGAAGCCGGCCGCCTCTTCCCGGGCAAAGCGATAGACCGCGGCGATCAACTCCCCTCCCAAGAAAAGAACTCGGACCAGCTCTGGGAAGCACTCCACAAGGGCGCCGAGGCGATCGACGCCCTCTTCGGCGAGGGGTTCCTCAGCCGCTTCCGGGGCTGCCTGGAAGGGGAGGGGGGGAGCGTGTTGCGCCGGGTGGCGCGCGGCAACTTCCTCACCCGCTCCGAGGCCGAGCTGATGGCGGGCGAGCTGAGCGCGGCCGGGGCGGACGGCGCAGGTTTCGCGGGCGCACTCTTCGCGGCCAAGGCAAGGCTTGGCGCCATCGACCCCAACACCTACTGGCAGTTCCGCCTCGAGGACGGCAAGGGGGCATAGCAGGTAATGGAGATCATCACCAAGGGGTATGAGACGGCCAAGGGGCAGCTCGAGGGCGTGCAGGTGAAGTGGGCTGGCTTCAGCATCCTGCTGGCAACGGGACCGAAGGGCTTCCTCGCCTGCGGGGTGTTCGACCTCGAGGCCGTCGAGCGCTTCGGGGTGGCGGCGGCCCTGGTGGAGAGCACGCCGGACAACCCCATCAGGACGCTCGACCGGTTCCCCAACCGCAAGGTCATGGCCGCCAACGCCAAGGCGCGGGCGCTGGGGATCGAGCCGGGCATGGACGTGCGCGAGGCCATGGCGCTGCTCGCCTGAGGGGTGCCCTGGAAGCAGTCGCGCCGGGCTGCCGCGGGCGCTTGCTGGTCGCGGTCGCGTTCAGGTAGCCGCCGCGGGTAGCTGCTTCGCTAACTATGCGTTACTGCGTAATAAATAACCACTGGTGGGGCAGATGCCCAGAAATCTTCACAAGCGGAATTAATCTCCCTTGACTTCTACCAAATTTCGTATATACATGGAGCTGTCCCTTACAACTCCTCCCTTACAAAGCCTCTGCCGGTACGTTCCGCGTCCGGCAGAGGCCTCTCCTTTTAGGGGGTCAAGGTGAGCCAGCGATACAGCGCTTCCACCATCCTGCGGTGGGTGCGCCGCCTGCTCCTGGTGGCCGTGCTCAGCTACGTCAGCTACAGCATGCTCGTGCTGGGCTACGTCCTGGTCGGCACCGGCCTCGAGGACTACGGCCGCGTGCACCGTCTCTTCTACCTCACCGGCGGCCCGCTGCTGCTCGCCGGCGGGGTGGCCATCCTCTTCTTCACCGTCAGGTGGCTTGCCCGGGTGCTGCGGACCGGCTGAGCGCTGTCGCCCGAGGGCTATGTTCAGGGCTGTTTTCGGGGCTGTGTCTCCGGCCTCGGGTTACAGCCTCGTGCCCGCGGGTTCGCGGGTGTACCCGGCCGGCGCGCCGTGGGTTTGGCCCGCCTCTCGTCGATACCTTGTAATCACTGGATATTATTCTGAGCTGAGGGCACCGGTCAGGCTGGCACGAGTTTGGCAACCCCCTTGTGGCTGGCATTTAGCCGCAACCCCGGGCGGGGCACAGGCGGCACAAGGGGGCGAACATGACCACGGCGAACTCTGCGAGACAGTGCATCAGCGCCTTGCCGGTGAGCGGTGCCTCGGACGAGGAGCGCTGCGTCAACTGCCCGTGGCTGGAGTGGGACTCCGAGGCCAGCCGCTGCAACAACCGCGGCGAGTTCATCTGCTGGCTCTACCTCGACGAGGTCTTCGAGCACCGCGACTCCTAGCAGGCCGCGAAGCCGCCCATCTGCCTGCGCCCGCGCTCATCCTTCGTCAGACTCCTAGAGCGGCGTCGCAATCATCCGCGAATCCACCACCCGATCAATCCGCACCCTAATCAGCCCTGAGGCCCCCTCGGGGGGCGGCCGTCTGCCCCGCAGGTCGAGGAGCACCGGCACGTAGTTGTCGGTGAGGGCCGTGGGCAGCCGCGTCGCCCGGTCCCGGCCCTGGAGGACGGCCTGCACCACGCTGCCCACCTGCGCCTGGGCGAAGGCCTTGCGCATCTTGGCCGACAGCTCACGCAGGGCGGCCGCCCGCCTGGCCTTCTCGAGCGAGGGCACCTGGCCGGGCATGGTGGCCGCGAGCGTTTTGGGGCGGGGTGAGTAGGGGAAGACGTGCAGGTAGCTCAGGGGGAGCTGGGAGAGCAGCTCGCAGGTCTCATTGAACTCCTCGGCCGTCTCGCCGGGGAAGCCCGCGATGACGTCGCAGCCCACCGCCAAGCCCGGGATGCGCGCGCAGGCGGCCAGGACCAGCCCCCGCAGGCTCCAGGCCAGGTAGTGGCGGCGCATCCGCGAGAGCACCGCGTCCGAGCCGCTCTGCAGCGAGATGTGCAGATGGCGGCAGATGGCCTCCGTCGTGGCCAGGAGGGGGACGATCTCCAGGGCCTCCGGGGGCTCGAGCGAGCTCAGGCGCACGCGCAATTTCAAGCCCCGCTGCTCTTTGGCGGCGATGATGGCGGCCAGGAGGTCTGCGAGCGTGGTTGCCGGCTCCAGGTCGGCCCCGTAGGCCCCCAGGTGCACCGCGCACAGCACCACCTCCGGGAAGCCGAGGCCGGCCAGCCGCTCGAGCTCCGCAATAACCTCGGCCACGGGCACGCTCCGGGAGCGGCCCCGTAGGCGTGGGACGATGCAGTAGGAGCAGCCGCCGTTGCAGCCGTCCTGGACCTTGAGGGTGGCCCGGGAGCGGCCGTCGAAGTGGCTGGCCCGGGGCAGGCTCTCCCCCGCGGCCGCCTCGCCGAAGAGACGCGTGGCGAGACCCGCCTTCTCGGCGTTGCCCAGGGCGAGCTCGCAGGCCTCCGCGAGGTTGGGGTCGGCATCGACGGCGCAGCCCACGGCGACCACGCGGGCCCCCTCGCGAAGTGCCCGCCGCACCAGTTGCCGGCTCTCCGCCTCGGCCCTCCTCGTGACGGCGCAGGTGTTGATGACGTAGAGGCCGGGGGTGTCGCCGCGGCCGGCCTCGCTCACCCCGCGCACCGAGAGCAGCCCGGCCAGCAGGCAGGCGGCCTCGTGCTGGTTCACCTTGCAGCCCAGGCTCTGAACGCGCACGGCGAGCGGGCTTCCGGGGCCGCTCTGGCTAGTCGGCTTGCTCGCGCTGGTCGGCTGGTTCGGGCTAGTCGGCTTGCTCAATGATGCCTCCCAGGAGCACGCGCTCCCCGGCGTAAAAGACCGCCCCCTGGCCCGGCGACACCGCCCGCTGCGGCTCGTCGAAAGTGACCCGCAGGCACCCGTCCTGGCCAAGCGTGGCCTCGCAGGACTGGTCGGCCTGGCGGTAGCGGGTGCGCACCGTGCAGCGCAGGCGCTCGCGGGGCTGGCAGAGCCAGTTGAGGCGGCCGACGGACATGGAACGGAAGGGGGCCTGCCCGGCCGGGGCGACGACGACGCGGTTGGCCGCGGGCTCCAGGCGGCGGACGTAGAGCGGCTCCGGGCCGCACACCCCCAGCCCCCGGCGCTGCCCGATGGTGTAGTTCCACACCCCGCGATGCTCGCCCACCGCGTGGCCCGCCAGGTCCACGATCTCGCCGGGCCGCTCCTGGCCGCCCAGCAGCCGGCGGTAGTCCTCGCCCGCCAGGAAGCAGACCTCCTGGCTCTCCTCCGGCAGCTCCTCCCAGAAGCGGTAGCCCTCGGCCATCTGGCGCACGGCGGCCTTGGTCAGCTCGCCCAGCGGAAAGCGCAGCTCGCTCAGGCGCTCCCGGGGCACCAGGGCCAGGAAGTAGCTCTGGTCCTTGGCCGGGTCGGCCCCCCGCAGCAGCGCCCGGTCGCCATTGGCGCCCCCCAGGCGGGCGTAGTGGCCGGTGGCCAAACAGGTGGCCCCGCACAGCTCGCGGGCCCGCTCGAGCAGGGCGCCGAACTTGATGGCCGGGTTGCAGGTGAGGCAGGGGTTGGGGGTGCGCCCCTCGCGGTAGGAGCGCTCGAACGGCTCGACCACCGCGCGGCGGAAGTCGGCGCGCAGGTCGATCTCGTGCAGGGGGATGCCCAGATGCCGGGCGGCCTGGCGGGCCCGCTCCAGCGCGGCCGTCAGCGGTCCCTTCGCGGGCTCGCGGTGGAGGATCATGTGCAGGCCGACCACGCAAGATGCGCGCTCGCGCAGGAGTGCGGCGGCGACGGAGCTGTCTACCCCGCCCGACATGGCTACGGCTACCGGCTCATTTCTCATGTTCCCAGAGCAACTTATCCGGCGGGTCGGCAAGTTGCAAGGCGACTCGGCGGCCCCCCGCAGGGCTGCGCTCTACGGCTGTAACTTCTATGGCTGTACTCTTACAGCTGTACCTTGGAGTTGAGGTGGACCTCCATGGCGCGGGCCGGGCAGGCGGCCACGCACAGCTCGCAGGCCGAGCACTTCTCCGGCTCGAAGACGACCTCCATGTCGGGGCGGCTCAGGTGCAGCGCCCCGGTGAGGCAGACGGCGGTGCACGCCCCGCAGTGGTAGCATTTCTCGTCGTTGCGGCTGACGTCCTGGCCGATGGTCTTGATCGAGACGCCGCGCTCCTTGAGGTAGTTGAGGCCGCGGGTGAAGTTCTTGCGGTGGCCGGAGAGCTCCATCACCAGGAGCCCCTCCTTCTTGGGCGAGATGGTCGCCTTGAGGATGTTGAAGGAGAGGTCGAAGTCCTTGACCAGGTTGCAGACAATAGGCTGGTTGACGGTCTCTTTCGGGAAGCGCAGGACGATTATCTTAGCGTACATGGGTGCCTCGGGAGCTGAGAATACTGCTGCTTTGTAAGGCCGCGGGGTGCAGGGTGTCAAGCGCGGGCCGTGGGGCCCCTCAAAAAAGTCCCCCCTGACACCAGGGCCCGGGGGGCAAAAAAGCCCCCCCGGACACCAGGCCCGGGGGGATGGAGGGTTGACCTTACAGAGGGAGCCATCCGGGTGGCCTGGCGACGCGGTTCAGGCCTTGAGCCGGGTGGAGAGGCATCCCTGCCCCTCCCTCTGGACGAAATTATATCCAGGTTAGTCAACTCTTCAAGGGCGCGAGGCTGCCTTTTTCAGCGCCGCGACACGCTCCCTGAGCCGCGCGGCGATGGCCTCGGTGGCGCCTCCCTGCTCGACCAGGCGCACCAGGGCGCTGCCGACGATGATGCCGTCGGCCAGGGGGGCAAGCCGTTTCACCTGCTCGGGCCGCGAGATGCCGAAGCCGACCGCCACGGGCAGCTTGACGGCCGAGCGCAGGCTCCGCAGGCTGGCCTCGAGCTCCGGGGGCAGCTCCGTCCTCGCCCCGGTCACGCCGGTGAGGCTCACGTAGTAGATGAACCCGGTGCTGGCCCGCGCCACCAAACGCACCCGGGAGCCGTTGCTGGTGGGGGCGGCCAGGAAGATGGTGTCCAGGCCGTGGGCGTGGGCTGCCGCGCGCCACTCGTCGGCCTCCTCGGGGGGCAGGTCGGGGATGATCACCCCGGCCACCCCGGCCTCGGCCGCCCGGCGGGCGAAGGCGTCCAGCCCCAGGTGGTAGACCGGGTTGTAGTAGGTCATCAGGACGAGCGGGGGGCCACCCCGCAATGCCTCGCAGCAGCCCCACAGGGCCTCGATCTTAAATCCCGCGTCCAGGGCCCGCTTGGAGGCGGCCTGGATGGTCGGCCCATCGGCGATGGGGTCCGAGAAGGGCACCCCCAGCTCGATGATGTCGGCCCCGGCCTCGGCGAGTGCGCGGGCCAGCGGCACCGTCGCTGCAAGATTCGGGTCGCCCGCGGTGAGATACGGAATCAGCGCGGTCCGGCCCTCGCGCCTGGCCTGCTCAAAAGCGGCGGCTATCTTCATCTCTGCCCCCCCTTCTCCATGGCCAGCACCTCGGCCACGTCCTTGTCGCCGCGCCCCGACAGGTTGATGACCACCACGGCCTCGCGCGGCAGCTCGCGGGCCACCTCCACGCCGCGGGCCACGGCGTGCGCGCTCTCCAGGGCCGGGATGATGCCCTCCATCTCGGAGAGCAGGTGGAAGGCGGCCAGCGCCTGGTCGTCGGTGACGGCGCCGTACTCGGCCCTCAGGGTGTCCTTGAAGAAGGAGTGCTCCGGGCCGACCGAGGAGTAGTCCAGCCCCGGGGCCACGGAGTGCGTCTCGAGGACCTGGCCGTCGCCGTCCTGGAGGAGATAGCTGAGCGCCCCGTGGAGCACGCCGAGAGTCCCCTTACACAGGGTGGCCGAGTGCTTGTCGGTCTCGATCCCCGAGCCCCCGGCCTCGACCCCCACCAGCCGCACGGCCGCATCCCCGAAGAAGGGGTAGAAGAGCCCCATCGAGTTGCTGCCCCCGCCGACACAGGCCACCAGCGCCTCGGGGAGCTTGCCCTCCTTGGCCAACACCTGCCGTCTGACCTCGCGCCCTATCACCGCCTGGAAGTCGCGCACCAGCATGGGGTAGGGGTGCGGCCCGACCACCGAGCCGATGACGTAGTGGGTGCCGCGGACGTTGGTCACCCAGTCTCTCAAGGCCTCGTTGATGGCGTCCTTGAGCGTGCGGCTGCCCGTGCCGACCGGGTTGACCTTGGCCCCCAGCAGCTCCATGCGGAAGACGTTCATCGCCTGGCGCTTGCAGTCGACCTCGCCCATGTAGACCTCGCAGGGCAGGCCGAAGAGGGCCGAGGCGGTCGCCGTGGCCACCCCGTGCTGGCCCGCCCCCGTCTCGGCGATGATCCGGGTCTTCTTCATGCGGCGGGCGAGGAGAACCTGCCCCAGGGTGTTGTTGATCTTGTGCGAGCCGGTGTGGGCCAGGTCCTCGCGCTTGAGATAAATTTTGGCCCCGCCCATGTGCTCGGTCAGCCTGGCGCAGAAGGTGAGCGGGGTAGGCCTGCCGGCGTAGTCGCGCAGGTAGTAGTCAAGCTCGCGCCGGAACTCCGGGTCGCGGCGCGCGCTGCGGTAGGCCGCCTCCAGCTCCTCGAGGGCGGGCATGAGTGTCTCCGGGACGAAGCGGCCCCCGAAGCGGCCGTAGCGGCCCCTCCGGTCGGGCAGCTTCTGCTTGTCGGGTAGCTTCTGTCTGTCAGGTAGCATCTGTCCTCCTTACCGCGGCAATAAACTCGCGCACGAGTCTGGCGTCCTTGCGCCCCGGGGCGGCCTCCAGGCGGCTCGAGGCGTCCACCCCGAAGGGTTGCACGCGCCGGATGGCCTCCGCCACGTTGGCGCCGGAAAGCCCCCCGGCCACGATGACGTCGCCGTATTGCTTGGCCTCCAAGGCCAGTGAAAGGTCGATGGCGTGCCCGGTGCCCCCCGCCTGCCCGGCGCGGTAGGCGTCGAGGAGCAGGGCCCGCACCCGGCCCTGGTAGGGGGACATCTCCCCCAGGGTCTCGGGGCCGCGCAGCCGGAAGGCCTTCAGGGCGGGCACGCTCAGGCGCGCGCACAGCTCCGGGGGCTCCTGGCCGTGGAGCTGGACGAGGGTGAGGTCGCAGTCCTCGACGATGCGGGCAATCTCGGCCTCCAGGGCATCCACGAAGACACCGACCGTCTGGATACCCTTGGGCAGGTGGCGGATGATGGCCGCGGCCTGCTCGGGGCCCACCTGCCGGGGGCTGGCCGCAAAGACGAAGCCCAGGGCGTCGGCCCCGGCCTCCACGGCGAGGAGGGCGTCGTCGAGGCTGGTGATGCCGCACACCTTCACCCAGGTCATGCCGGCCTCCCCCGCCCCAGCAGCTCGCGGGCCTTGGCGGCGACGTCTGCCGAGCGCATCAGCGACTCGCCGACCAGGATGGCGTCCACCCCGGCCTCCTCGAGCCTGAGCACGTCCTCGCGGGTCTTGATGCCCGACTCGGCTACCACGACCACCCCGGCGGGGATGGCGGGCCTGAGCCGCAGCGTGGTCTCCAGGCTGACCGTAAAGCTGCGCAGGTCGCGGTTGTTGACGCCCACGATCTTGGCCCCGGAGCGCAGTGCCTTGGCCAGCTCGGCTGCGTCGTGCACCTCGACCAGGGCGTCCATCCCCAGCGTGGCGGCGAGCGTCCTCAGGCTGGCCAGCTCCTCCTGGGTGAGGGCGGCGGCGATGAGCAGGATGGCCGAGGCCCCCTTGAGGCGCGCCTCATAGACCTGGTAGGGGTCGATGATGAAGTCCTTGCGCAGCAGGGGCACCCCCGGGGCGGCCTGGGCGGCGTCGGCCAGGTAGGCGAGGTCGCCCTGGAAGAACTTGCGGTCGGTGATGACCGAGATGGCCGCCGCACCCGCCTCGGCGTAGGCCCTGGCCAGGGCGGCCGGGTCGAAGTCCTCGCGGATGACGCCGGCAGAAGGGCTCGCCTTCTTGATCTCGGCAATCAAGCTCATGCCGGGATTGGTGAGGGCGCGCTGGAAGGCCCCGCCGTCCTTCAAGGGGTGCGCCTTGATGCCCAGCTGCTCCAGGCGGTGGCGCTTGCGCAGCTCGGCCACCTCCCGCCTCTTGTGGGTGATGATCTCGGCCAAGATACCGGAAATGGCGTCGGGGGGCTGGGTGGGGCTCACGGGGCCTCCCGGCAGACGGCCACCAGGGCCTCGAGCTTGGCCAGGGCGGCCCCGCTGTCGAGCGAGCGCCGCGCCGCGGCCAGGGCCGCAGCCCACTCCAGCCCGGCGGCGACCATCGCCCCGGCGGCGTTGAGCACGACCATGTCCCGGTGGGGGCCCGGCTCGCCCCTGAAGACACTCCTTAGTATCTGGGCGTTTTCCTCGGCCCCGCCGCCGCGGACGGCCTCCAGGGGCACGGGGCTGAGCCCCAGCTCCTCGGGGCTCAGGGTGTAGTCGCGCACCTGCCCGGCCGAGAGCTGGCTCACTCGAGTTGCGCCGCTCAGGCTGATCTCGTCGAGCCCCCCCTCCCCGCAGACGACCAGGGCCCCGGCGCACCCGAGCCGCCCCAGCACCTCGGCCAGCGGGCGGGTGAGGCGCGGGTCGTAGACGCCGATGAGCTGGTGGGTGGCCCCGGCCGGGTTGGTCAGGGGGCCCAGCAGGTTGAAGATCGTGCGCAGGCCAAGCTCCCTGCGGGGGCCGGCGGCATGTTTCATTGCCTGGTGCAGGGCCGGGGCGAAGAGGAAGGCGATGCCCACCGTGGCCAGCGCCACCTCGAGGACATGGGGCGGGGCGGCCAGGTTGAGCCCCAGGGCCTCCAGGACGTCGGCGCTCCCGCAACGGCTCGACACCGAGCGGTTCCCGTGCTTGGCCACCCGGAAGCCGGCCCCGGTCACCACGAAGGCCGCGGCGGTGGAGACGTTGAACGTCCCGGCGCCGTCGCCCCCGGTGCCGCAGGTGTCGAGCAGGGGCTCGTCGCCCGCGGGGCGGCGGATGGCCCGGGCACGTTGGCGCATCGCCTGGGCGGCCCCGGCAATCTCCTCCACACTCTCGCCCTTCATGCGCAGGGCAACGAGGAAGCCGCCGATTTGGGCCGGGGAGGCCTCGCCGTCCATGATCGCGGAGACCGCCCCCGCCATCTCCTCCAGGGACAGGCTGCGGCCGGCCACGACGGTAGCCAGGGCCTGGCCGAGAACGGGGGACGCCGCTGCCTCAGCCATTGCGAAGCCCCCCTTCATTGCGAAGCCCACCTTCGTGGCGAAGCCCACCCTCCTGGGCCAGGAAGTTGCGCATCAGGTCCATGCCCTCCCCGGTGAGGACCGACTCGGGGTGGAACTGCACGCCCTCGATGACGAAGTGCTTGTGCCTGAGCCCCATGACCTCGCCGTCCTCGGAGGTGGCCGAGACCTCGAGCTCGGCGGGCAATCCCTCGCGCGCCACCGCCAGGGAGTGGTAGCGGGTGGCCGTGAAGGGGTTGGAGAGGCCGGTAAATATCGTCTTGCCGTCGTGGCTGATCTGCGAGGTCTTGCCGTGCATGAGGCGCTGGGCCTTCACCACCAGGCCCCCGAAGGCCGCCCCGATCGACTGGTGGCCCAGGCACACACCCAGGATGGGCAGGCGGCCGGCGAAGTGGCGGATGGCCGGCACCGACACCCCGGCCTCGGTGGGGCTGCACGGCCCGGGCGAGATGATGATGCGCTCGGGGTGCAGGGCCTCGATGGCGGCCATGTCCAGCTCGTCGTTGCGGATGACCTTGACGTCGGCCCCTAGCTCGCCCAGGTACTGCACGAGGTTGTAGGTGAAGGAGTCGTAGTTGTCGATGACGAGGATCATGGTCAGCCTCCCAGCTTAGTGGCCAGGTCGAGGGCGGCCATCATGCCCCGGGCCTTGTTGATTGTCTCCTGGTACTCGCGCTCGGGCTCGGAGTCGGCCACTATTCCCGCCCCGGCCTGAACATAGACCTTGCCCTCACGGCACATGAGTGTCCGGATGGTAATGCACAGGTCCATGTTGCCGGAGAAGTTGAAGTAGCCGACTGCCCCGGCATAGGGCCCCCGGCGGGTGGGCTCGAGCTCGTCGATTATCTCCATCGCCCGCACCTTCGGGGCCCCCGAGACCGTCCCGGCCGGGAAGCAGGCCCTCAACACGTCGATGGCGTCCTTGCCCTCGTCGATGCGCCCGCGCACGTTGGAGACGATGTGCATGACGTGGCTGTAGCGCTCGACGACCATCAGCTCGTTGACCTCGACCGTGCCGTAGCGCGACACCCGGCCGACGTCGTTGCGCCCCAGGTCGACCAGCATGATGTGCTCGGCGGCCTCCTTGGGGTCGGTCATCAGCTCGCGCTCGAGTTTCTTGTCCTCGGCCTCGTCACGCCCGCGGGGGCGCGTGCCGGCGATCGGGCGCAGCTCGACGCGCTCGCCCTCGAGGCGCACCAGCACCTCGGGCGAGGAGCCGACCAGCTTCTCTGCGCCGAAGTCAAGGTAGAACATGTAGGGCGAGGGGTTG
>Ga0315282_10016462_pt1 | contig 10802 bp, 8 predicted proteins | sample YL17G07_20_MG_FD_203693 | JGI IMG/M metagenome (GOLD analysis project Ga0315282, IMG submission 203693) | Sediment microbial communities from Yellowstone Lake, YNP, Wyoming, USA - YL17G07_20 | ecosystem: Environmental > Aquatic > Freshwater > Lake > Sediment | place: USA: Wyoming | collected...
AAAATCACGTTCCGGAAATTTCGGGAACCAATTTGCCGGAACGCCTCGTCCAGGTCCTTCGAATTGAACGCTATCCGATAAGGGATGGTATACCGGTTGCCGCTGATCAGCGAGATAATTCCGCCCGGCACAAGTGTCTTGGCCAGGTTGCCCAGCAGGGCCGGAACGTCGCCGACGAATTGCAGAACGTTGTGGCAAAGGATCAGATCGAATTGCGGCTGCGGGAAGATCCGATCCAATTGCGAAACATTCGCAACATGGAATCGGATTTTATCTTGCAGCCCCTTGCATTCCACATCCGCTTTGGCAACCCTGATCATTTCTGCCGAGTAGTCCAACAAATCCACGCTGTGGCCTTCCCGCGCCAGCGGGATCGAATCGGCGCCGCTGCCGCCGCCCGCGTCCAAAATGCGCAGCCGCTTTTCCGGCAGATGCTTCTTCAGATTGCTCAATCCGATCTCGGTCTTGAGCTTCATCCACGGCAGGTCATTTTCCGCCACCCACCGCTCGATCGACGCATCAAATTTGGAGGCCGGAGTGTCCATGAAGATTCCCGTTGGAATAATCGCAAATCGCAGGGTTGATGGATGGTTTTCTTCCGCGAATCTTTGGCTCTTACTGCCCCGTCCAGCGGTACTCCATCTTCGGCGCGAGCAGATCGCCCAGGGAAAGATCGGAAAGCAGACTCTGGCCCAGGCGGCCGGAAAGCAGAGCCGAGAGCAGCGAGACGGCCGGCGGGGCGAGGCGGATCACCCGCGGCGTGCCTTTGATCCCGCCGAGCGCGGCGGCTTTGGCGATCGCGTCCTCCTCGTAACCGAGCGCGTCGATCAGCCCGAGCGCAAGCGCCTGCCTGCCCGTGAACACCCGGCCGTCGGCCAGCTCGCGTACCTTGTCGACGGGCATGTGCCGCCCATCGGCTACGATCTGTACGAAAGATTCATAGGTCTCGTCGATCACGTTCTGCCAGAGCGCCTTCTCCTCGTCGGTCATCGGCCGGTACATGCTGCCCAGGTCCTTGACCGAGCCGGATTTGATCACCGCGACGGTCACGCCCAGGTTCTTCATCAGTTGTGAGGCTTCCGGGAATTCGCTGATCACGCCGATCGAGCCGGTAAGCGTGTTGGGGTTGGCGACGAGGTACTGGCCCGCCATGCTGATGTAATATCCACCGGAGGCGGCCATCTCGCCCATCGAAACGACGATCGGCTTGCCGCATCCCTTGAGCGCGTGATAGATCTCGTCGCTGGCCACCACCGACCCGCCTGGGCTGTTCACCCGCAGGAGGACCGCCTTGATCTCGGTATCCGCTCCGGCGCGTTTCACCAGCGGAATGATATCGCCCGAGACGGCGAGGGACGACACGCCGATGGTGCCTGGCGTTCCGCTGACGATTTCCCCGTCGATGTCGATGACGGCCACCGCCGGACCGCTCAGCGGCCCGGAGAGGTGGACCTCGCTTTGCGTAGTCCTCGACGCCGTCATGCCGCTCATCGCCAACAGGCTGAACAGGCATAGGGCGGCGATGCAGGCGATGCCGAGGAAGGGCAGCGTGAAGCCGACTGCCGCGCCGCCAAGCGCCCACAGTGGGGATCGATTGGTTTGCATGATTGCCTCCCGTGATATCAATCTTGACATGTCATTCCGAGGAGCCCTAGATTCCTCGTTACCAAGTATGACTCGACATGGGCTCCGAGGAATCGGTGACTCCTTCCCGATGCGTTCGTCTCCGGTATTTCGCGTTACCGATTCCTCGGGGTCTACAGACCCCTCGGAATGACACACTCAGATCGCGTTCCCGATCCTGCAGGGTGGAGCCCTGCGGGATGACACAAAAAGTATGTGCTGCGGTTTCCATTATATCGACAATCCGCAGCGCGCAAGCCGCGCCGCTTTGACTTTTCCTCCGACACCTGCTACCATTCCGCCCACTTCCTCCCGGAACAATCATCGATGGTATCCGACTGGGCGTTTATCGGCATTTTCTTTTTCCTGGCGATATTTTTTCCCCTGGTCCCGATCCTGGCCGGCATGCTGCTCGGACCGCATAAACCCGGACGGGTAAAGGCCGAGACGTACGAATGCGGAATGGAAACCCGCGGTCCCTCGCATGTTCAATTCCGCGCTTCCTATTATCTCTACGCGCTGGTATTCCTGATCTTCGATGTCGAAGTGGTGTTCCTCTTCCCCTGGGCGGTCGCCTATCGGCAGTTCCCCCTTTACGCCGCCGCGGAGGGCGTGCTCTTCATCCTCCTGCTCGCCGCGGGGCTGATCTACGCTTGGCGCAAGGGGAGCCTGGCGTGGCAGTAGGGTAAAGGGAGACGGGATGGGCGACCTCTTCACCGCAATCACCGAATGGCTGCGCAGCATCTTGTTGGGAGCGGGTGTGCCTGCGGCGGCCGTGCCGTGGATCTTCGCTGTCGCGCGCGCATTCCTGCTCGGCATCTCCGGCTTGCTCCTGGTGATCTTGCTGATCTGGTTCGAACGCAAAGCGGTGGCGCGCATGCAGGACCGGATCGGCCCCAACCGGGTCGGCCCGTACGGCTTGCTGCAAACCGTGGCCGACATGCTCAAGCTGACGATCAAGGAAGATTTGATCCCGCCGCACGGAGACCGGCTGCTATTCCAGCTCGCGCCGATCCTGGCGGTGATGGGCGTGGTCGGGCTGTGGGCGGTAATCCCGATTGCTTCAACCGCCTATGGCGTGGATCTGAATGTGGGCGTGTTGTTCCTGGTGGCGGCGGGCACGTTCGGTACGCTCGGCATCCTCATGGCCGGCTGGTCGTCGGACAACAAATTCGCGCTGCTGGGGGCCTTCCGCACGGTGGCGCAGCTGGTTTCCTACGAGGTGCCGATGGTGCTCGCGTTGCTCGTTCCGGTGGCGCTGGCCGGGACGATGAGCCTGGGCGGAATCGTCGCAGCGCAGGGCGGGATGTGGTTTGCGGTTTCGGCTCCACTCGCGGCCCTGGCCTTCCTTGTGGCTTCCTTGGCCGAGGTGGCGCGCGCGCCGTTCGAATTGCTCGAGGCTGAATCGGAAATCGTCGCCGGGTTCCACGTGGAATATTCCGGCATCCGCTTCGGGATGTTTTTTGCCGCCGAGTTCCTGCACGCCTTCACCATCGGCGCGCTGCTGGCGGTTCTCTTTCTCGGCGGATGGCAGGGGCCCGGCGCGGCGCGGTATCCCACGCTGGGGGCGGTCTATTTCCTCATTAAAACCTTTCTGAGTTATTTCCTCTTGGTGTGGGCGCGGGCCACGCTGCCGCGCATCCGCATTGATCAGATGCTGAATTTTTGCTGGACGGTGCTCACGCCGATGATGCTCGCGCTGGTGTGCGCCGTCGTGCTGTTGAACCGGGCGCTGATGGATTATCCGCTCTGGTTGCGGACCGGCGTGCTGTTGGGAGCGAATGGGTTGGTGGCGCTGTCGACCCTGGTGCTGTTGGGGCGGCGGGTGCGCCGCGCGCGCCGGGCGGTGGGGGCCGCATGACGCCGGATCGGGCGCTCTTCTTGGTGCTGGCCGTGACCGGGTTGGGGCTGGCGGTTGCGTCGGTGGCGCTGCGGAACCTCGTGCGTTCGGCGTTCGCGCTGATCGGCTGCCTGTTCGTCGTGGCGGCGTTTTACGCCATGCTCGACGCCTCGCTTCTGGCGGCAGCGCAAGTGGTCGTGTATATCGGCGCAATTGCGACGCTGATCGTTCTGGTGGTGATGCTCACCCGCCGTGAGCTGCAGGACCGCTCGCCGCAAACGCACCGGTATTGGCCTCTTGCAGCGGCACTGGGAGCGGTCGCATTTGTCGGGATCGCCTGGGGCCTTTCCCAATACGTGTTTTTTAATATGACGCCGTCGGTTCTCCCGGCGGGCGATACCGTCGCGCAGCTGGGAGCCGCGCTGGTCGATCCGGAACGGTTCCTCGTTCCCTTCGAAGCCGTTTCTGTCCTGCTGCTCTCGGCCCTGGTCGGAGCGGCGCTGGTTGCCGGCGGGGCGAAGGAAAAGTGAGATGAACTTTTCGTGTCATTCCGAACCCTGGTGGGCTTCCAGGGCAAGGAATCGGTAATGCGATTAAGTTGCGACGGACGCATCGGAATGGAGGCAGCGATTCCTCGCCCCGAAATGCAGGGCTCGGAATGACATATAAAAACCATGATTCCGCTTAGCTGGTATCTCCTGTTCGCCGCAGCGCTCTTTGCCATCGGGCTCTACGGAGCGATCGCCCGGCGCAATGCGCTGGCGGCGCTGATGGGCATTGAGTTGATGCTCAACGCGGTCGCCATTAACCTCGTCGCCTTCTGGCGCTACCTCGCCCCGGCGCAGATGAACGGGCAGGTATTCGCGATCGTTCTGCTGGCCGTGGCCGCGGCGGATACGGCCGTCGGTCTGGCGCTGATCATCTCGGTCTACCGCCTTCAGAAAACCGTGCTGCCCGAGGAAACGGATTTGCTGAGAGGGTAAACCCTCCCCTATGTCCCCTCCCGTGATCCCGGCTTATGCCGGGATCACGGGAGGGGATGGGGACACGCTATGCTCACCACCATCGCCTTTCTGCTTCCCCTTCCGCCTCTGGCGGCCTTTGCCGTGACCCTGCTCTTCACGCGCAGGAGCCGCTTCCTGAGCACGGTTGCGGCCGTGGGGATGCTTGCCCTCTCATTTGCCGGCGCGCTAATTCTCATCGGCGGAGCGCTGCAACGCGGCGACCTGGCCCTCCATCCGCTTGCCCAGTCGGTGGAATGGATCCCCGCCGCGGCGGGGAACGGCGCCGGTCAGGGTGCGCTTCGCATCGGTGTCCTCGTCGACGGACTGACCGTGCTCACCCTGTTCTTCGTCGCCTGCACGCTGCTGGCGATTTTCGTTTACAGCATCGGGTACCATCATTACGGGCAACCGGCTGGCGAAGAGGACGTCCCCGGCCTGCCGCCGCGCGGCGCACCCGCGCAGGAAAGCGGCGGTCCGCATCGCGTGCCTTCCGTCGAGCCTCTGTATTCGCGCTTCTTCGCATTCATATCGCTGTTCGCCTTCGGGATGCTCCTCCTGGTCCTTTCCGACAACCTCGTCACGCTCTTCATCGGCTGGGAGGTGATGGGGCTGTGTTCGTACCTTTTAATCGGGTTCTGGTTTGCGCGGGAGAGCGCGCGCCACGCGGCGGTCAAGGCTTTCCTGGTCACCCGTGTGGGCGACGTGCTGATGCTCCTGGGCTTGGCGCTCTGCTGGCAGTTCAGCGGCAGCCTTTCCCTGCGGGAGATTCTCGGCGCGGGGAATCTCGAGCGGATGGCGCAATCGCCCTCCGGTGTGCTCGGGCTTTCCGCGGCCGGGCTCGCGGCGCTGCTGCTCCTGGCCGGGACGGTGGGAAAAAGCGCGCAATGGCCGTTGCACGTGTGGCTGCCGGATGCCATGGAAGGCCCCACGCCGGTCTCGGCCCTGATCCACGCGGCGACGATGGTCTCGGCCGGCGTTTACCTGCTGCTGCGCGTCGCGCCGTTGCTTTCGGCGGCCGGCTCGCCCGCGACTGGCTTATCCGCCTTTATCGGCGCGTTCACCGCGCTCCTGGCCGCGACGATCGCGCTGACGCAGAACGACATCAAACGGGTGCTGGCGTATTCGACCATCTCGCAGTTGGGGTACATGGTGGCGGCCGTCGGGATCGGGGCTTACGCGGCGGCCGCCTTCCACCTGGCGATGCACGCCTTCTTCAAGGCGTTGCTTTTCCTCGGCGCGGGTTCGGTCGTTCATGGGGTCGAGCGCGGCGCGATGCGCGCCGGGGCGCATGCCGAGGCGCAGGATATGCGCGCCATGGGAGGGTTGGCCGGCCGCATGCCGCTGACCTTTGCAGCCTTCCTGGCCGGCGGGCTTTCGCTTGCGGGATTCCCGCTGCTCACCGCCGGATTCTGGTCCAAGGACGCGATTCTCACATCGGCGTTCAACACTTCGACGCTGGTTTTCCTCGCCCTGGCTCTGGCCGCGCTCCTAACCGCATTCTATACCGGGCGCCAGCTCACGCTCGTCTTTCTGGGAGAGCCGCGCAGCGAGGCGGCCCGCCTTGCCTCCGAACCTTCGCGCTGGATGCTCGCCCCTTTGGGAGTCCTGGCCGCGTTTGCGGTCGCCGCCGGCTGGGCCGGAATCCCCAAGGATTTCCCGGTGATCGGCGGCCTCCTTCCCAATTGGATCGACAGCCTGCTTTCCCCGGGCACGGGAGTGCTTTCGGGATCCGTGATCACGCGCTTGATGGAAACGCGTTCGCCGATCTGTTGCACATTGGTTGCTCCGGAGGCCGCGCCGTTCTCCTATGGATCGATGCTGCTTTCGGTGGCGGTTTCCCTCGGTGGGTTGCTGCTCGGTTGGCTGGCGTATCGCAATTTCCGCGCGGGGCGGAAGGATCCGCTCGAGTCGTTCCTTGGACGGGCGTACGGATTCATCCAGGCCGGATACCGTTTTGACGATCTGTACCGCATCGCATTCATCGCTCCCGTCCGGTGGATCGCGGACCGGCTGGTATCCGACTGGATCGACCGGCGCATCCTCGACGGCGCGTTGCACGCCATCGGCCGGGCGGCGACCGGATTGGGGCGCGCGTTGCGGCGCTGGATCGACCTGCCCGTGATCAACGGCACCGCCGACCGCGTGGCGGATGAAACCAAACGGGCGGGCGGGGAATTGCGTGCGCTGCAAAGCGGCCGGGTGCAGGAATACCTGCTGATCGGGTTGATCGCCTTCGCCGCGTGCGGGGCGGCGCTGCTGTATAGGATGATGACCATGCCGTAGAAAAACCATCCTTTTCTCTGCTCCCTGGATCCCTGCTTCCCGAAGATTGGGGAGAGGAAAAGGGAGTGGGGGATGGCGGCTGATAAAAAATGCTTGACTTTATTTCTCACCATCTCCTCACGCTGATCCTCTTTACGCCCGCACTTGCGGCGGCGCTGCTGTTCCTGCTGCCCGATCGCGACCGGCTGCTGAAGGGATTCGCCCTGGTCGCGAGTCTGATCCCCCTTGCGCTTTCGGTCGCGTTATGGATCGGTTCCAGCGGTTCGCCGGCGGGATTGCGGTTCGAGGAGCGGTTGGCATGGTATCCGGCGATCGGCTCGGAATATCATCTGGCGGCGGATGGCCTCTCCATTCCGCTGGTTCTGCTCACCACGCTGCTCACGCCGCTGGCGCTCGCGGTTGCGTTCAACATCCGTCCAAGGGTTCGAATTTTTCTGGCGCTCTTCCTGCTCTTGGAGACCGGGATGCTGGGCGTGTTTCTCTCGATGGATCTGCTCCTATTTTTTGTGTTCTGGGAACTCGGACTGGTGCCGATGTACTTCCTCATCCACGGCTGGGGCGGGGAGAAGCGCGATTACGCGGCGCTCAAGTTCCTGCTGTACACGATGGGCGCGTCGCTGGGTCTGCTCCTGGCCATCCAGGTGATCCGTCTCGCCGCCGGATCGTTCGATCTGCGCACGCTGAATTCCGTCTGGCCGTCGCTGACGACCGGAACGCTCTTTGGTATTCCGATGCCGGAGATTCGTGCGCTGACATTCTGGGGGATGGTGATCGCCTTCGCGGTGAAAATTCCGGTCTGGCCGTTTCACACCTGGCTGCCGGATGCGCACACCGAGGCGCCCACCGCCGGATCGATGATCCTGGCGGGCGTGCTGCTCAAACTCGGCGGCTACGGTTTCCTCCGGCTGGTGCTGCCGCTCTACCCCGCGGAGGCCAGGCAGTTTGCTCCCATCCTGGCCGTGCTGGCCGCGGCGGCGATCGTTTTCGGCGCGCTGGCTTCCTGGTCGCAGGACGATTTCAAGCGGCTGGTCGCCTATTCGTCGGTCAGCCACATGGGTTTCGTGGTGCTGGGAATCGCCGCCGCCGCTTGGCTGGGCTCCGCCTCGGCCGCCGGCAGCCTCGCCCTGCGAGGGGCGGTCCTGCAGATGTTCAACCACGGATTGAGCGCGGCGGGGATGTTCCTGCTGGTGGGCGCGCTATACGATCGCACCCACACCCGTACCCTTGATGATTTCGGCGGCTTGTTCCCGCGCGCTCCGGTCTACGGAGGTATTCTGATTTTCACGGCGATGGGCTCGCTCGGCCTGCCGGGCTTGGGCGGGTTCGTCTCGGAGTTGATGGTGATCCTCGGCTCCTGGCCGGCCTTCCCGTTGCTCACCGGCATCGCCATGTTCGGATTGTTCCTGACCGGCGCCTATATTTTAAAGGTCATCGGGAAGGTGTTGCACGGCCCGCTGGCCGAGCGCTGGAAGGGTGCGGCGCTGGAAATCAGCGTCCGCGAGGGGGTGGCCATGGTCCCCTTGATGGCGCTGATGCTGGCCGTCGGAATCTGGCCATATTGGATTCTTTCGATGATAGGAGCCGGGATGCGGTGACCTCGACTTCCTCTCCCGCTTCCCGTTCTTGGGGAAGTGGGGAAAGGAAAGAGGAGGGGGCCGGACCGGCCTACTTAAGCTATGCAATCGTTTCCTTTAATATCCATTCTCCTTTTCCTGCCCGCCGTCTCGGCCGGGATGCTGCTGCTCTTCCCGGCCGAAGCCAAGCGGGCGATCCGGTGGTTCGCGCTCGCCACCGCCGGCCTCGCATTGGTTTTGGCCGCCGTCGCGTATTTCTCCTACGATCCGGCGGCGGGCGGATACCAGTTGCAGGAGTTCGTTGCCTGGATCCCGCGCTGGGGAATCGGCTACCACGTCGGCGTGAACGGAATCAGCCTGCCGCTGGTGCTCCTGACCGGGATCGTGATGTTCACCGGAGTGCTGATCTCCTGGGGCATCGACGACCGGCCGCGGGAATTCTTCGCGTTTCTGTTCATCCTGGCCACCGGGGTCTTCGGTGTTTTCGTCTCGCTCGACCTCTTCCTGCTGTTTTTCTTTTACGAGATCGCCGTCTTCCCGATGTACCTGCTCATCTCCATTTGGGGATGGCCCAAGACCCGCGAATACGCGGCGATGAAACTGACGCTGTATTTATTCTTCGGCTCCATGGTGGCGCTGGTCGGGGCGCTCGTGCTGGTCCTGGCTTCCGGCACCCTCACCTTCGACCTGCCGGCGCTGGAAGCGGCGGTCTTTCCGGCGCACTTGCAGCGGATTGTCTTTCCCTTTGTCTTCCTGGGATTCGCGGTGCTGGGAGGCTTGTTCCCGTTCCACAACTGGAGTCCCGACGGCCACGTGGCCGCGCCGACGGCGGTTTCGATGTTTCACGCCGGGGTGCTTATGAAGCTGGGCGCGTTCGCCGCGTTGCGCGTGGGAATCCTGCTCCTTCCCGAGGGGGCGAAATTCCACATGCCTTGGATCATGATCCTGGCGCTGATCAACGTGTTGTACGGCGCGTTCATCGCCATGGTGCAGACCGATTTCAAATACGTCATCGGATTTTCCTCGGTCTCGCATATGGGGCTGGTCATGCTCGGGTTCGCTTCGCTCAATTACAACGGAATGCTCGGGGCGTCGCTGCAGATGTTCTCGCACGGCGTGATGACCGCTCTCTTCTTCGCTGTGGTCGGGATGGTGTACGACCGGGCTCACACGCGGGAGATTTCCAGCTTGGGCGGACTGGGCCGCAAGATGCCGCTGGCAGCGCTGGCGTTTATCGTCGGCGGTCTCGTCTCCATGGGGATGCCCGGCTTTTCCGGGTTCATCGCAGAGTTTCCGATTTTCCTCGGGCTGTGGCAGGCCCGTCCGGTCGCGGCGATCGCAGCGGCGCTTGGCATCATCGTCACCGCGGCCTATATCCTGGTCGTGGTTCGCCGCGTATTCTTCGGGCCGATCTCGGAGGAATACGACCGGACGGTGACAGGCATCAGCGGAAAGGATAAAGCCGCACTCCTGTTTCTTATGCTGTTCCTGGTCGGGCTCGGCGTGTATCCGAACTTCATGGCGCCGCTGGTGCAGACCGGCGTGCAGCCGATTTTGAAGATATTGGGGATGGGATGATGCCCGCAATTTTCTCATCGCGTTACCGATTCCTCGTCGACCCCCTTACGGGGTCTCCTCGGAATGACACACGCAGAATGTCATTCCGAGCGGCTTCACCGCGAGGAATCGGTGACGCTTGGACAATATAATGTCCTTCCTTCCTGAAATCCTCCTTTTGCTTCTCGCGCTGCTGATCCTCGGACTGGACCTGATTCTGCCCAGGCAGCGTCATGCGCTTCTGGGGTGGCTTACCGCCTTGGGTGTCGCCGGAATCCTGGTGCAGGCGCTGCTGGAGACTCCCGGCATGCAGGCGGGTGTCTCCCCCGCTGCAGTTCAAACCGACGCGCTGGCCTTCTTCTTCCGCGCGATTGTCCTGCTGGGCGCGGCTATCGCCGCGCTGATGTCGATCGACAGCGAGGGGGTCGGCCGGCGCGGCGAGTATTACGCGCTGATGCTATTCGCCGCGCTCGGAATGTGCCTGATGGTTTCCGCCTCCGACTTGGTGATGCTGGCGCTGGCGATCGAGATGGCCACCGTCCCGCTCTACATCCTGGCGGGGTTCCTCAAGCGGGATTCGCGCTCGACGGAAGCCGGGTTGAAATATTTCCTTTTCGGCGCGACGGCTTCGGCTGTGATGTGGTACGGTTTTTCGCTGATTTACGGCTTCACCGGGCAGACCGATTTATATGCGGCATCGGTTGCGCTCGGGGCGGGAAATCCGCCGGCGATGCTGGTGGCGATCGTCCTGATTCTGGTCGGGCTCGGGTTCAAGGTGTCGGCCGTCCCGTTCCACTTCTGGGCGCCCGATGTGTACGAGGGCGCGCCCACCCCGGTGGCGGCTTTCCTTTCCACCGCGTCAAAGGCGGCGGGGTTTGCCGTGCTGGCGCGCCTCCTGCTTTCCGTCTTCGCCCCCGCTTC
>Ga0315282_10016463_pt1 | contig 10802 bp, 10 predicted proteins | sample YL17G07_20_MG_FD_203693 | JGI IMG/M metagenome (GOLD analysis project Ga0315282, IMG submission 203693) | Sediment microbial communities from Yellowstone Lake, YNP, Wyoming, USA - YL17G07_20 | ecosystem: Environmental > Aquatic > Freshwater > Lake > Sediment | place: USA: Wyoming | collected...
GAAGAAGCGGTAATTGGTTCCTTAATTGTTGACCCTGATGCTATATTTAAGATAGTGACGTTCCTTGCCCCCGAAGACTTTTTTGACGAAACCCACAGGGTAATTTATCAAGCTTGTTTATCCCTTCACCAACGCAACGAAGTTATAAACCAGATTACAGTAGCTCATGAGTTAATGCGACAAAACAGGTTGGAACAAATTGGTGGAGCTGCTTATTTGAGCCATTTAATATCCATTACACCTACACCGCTCTATGTTGAGCATTATGCTCGGATAATATCCAATGCAGCGGCAATGAGACGATTAATTGCTGCTGCGGGACAGATTGCTGCTATTGGATATGAAGCTGGGGCTGATGTTGAGTCCACTCTAAACAAAGCTATAGACATTCTCTTTCAAGTGGGAAATAAAGGGGCCCCAACAAATTTGGTCTTGGTTCGCGATGTCCTGAGCAAGTATTTTGAGGAAGTGGGGCAACCTTCATTAGAGGAAAAGCAAATACCTCATATTTTAACTGGCTTTATTGGGTTGGATGACTTATTAGGTGGGTTACAAAAGTCAGATTTAATCATTTTAGCGGCAAGACCAGCGGTGGGGAAAACGAGTTTAGTCCTGAATATTGCTAGAAATGCTGCTATTGAGCAGAAAGCCTGTGTTGCCCTTTTTAGTCTAGAGATGTCTCGGGATACAATTGTTCAGCGTCTGTTATCCTCCGAAGCGAAGGTGGATTCCAAGGATGTTCGTTTGGGACATTTTACTGAAAGGGAGGAAAGACGGATTATGGATGCCAGTGGAGTTTTATCAGAGGCGCCAATTTATATTGATGATGCCCCTCAGCAGCGTGTTATGGATATAGGAAGTAAGGCGAAACGTCTTCATCGTGAGCGTGGCATTGACCTGATTGTCATTGATTATCTGCAATTGATACAAGGCGATGGCAAGAATGTGCCCCGAGTTCAGGAAATGAGCAATATAACTCGTTCATTAAAGGGGTTGGCTAGGGAATTGAATGTGCCGGTGCTTGCAGTATCTCAACTTAGCCGTGCTGTGGAATGGCGTGCCTCTCACAGACCTCAGCTCTCCGACCTGCGGGAGAGCGGTAGTATTGAGCAAGATGCTGATGTTGTATTCTTTATCCATAGAGAATCTATGTATTGTGAGGAAGAGGAATGGAATAGGACACACGATGTAGAGAAGGAGCCCTATCCTCGAAGTGAGGCTGATATTATTGTTGAAAAGCATCGAAATGGTCCTCTGGGTATAGTGAAATTGCGTTTTCTTCCGTGGTTCACTCGATTTGATAATGTAGAAGTAGTGCCAGCCCCTAGTTCTGAGGAGTTAATATAACGTGACAAATAAAAACTTGCCTGCTTCTCTGAGAGGTGAGGAATTTGTCCTTTTACCCGAATCATTTTTTACTCAAGCAATACCTGAAATAGAGGATATAGCCGAGCTCAAGGTGGTTCTTTGCTTTTTCTATTTACTCCATCATAAGCAGGGGTATCATGAGTTTATCACCCATGGGGAATTGCTATCTTATTGTGTTCCTGTTATCGGGGAACAGGGGTTCCACAGCGGTTTAAGAGCGGCTATAAAGGGGGAGGTTATTTTATCACTTAGTAAGGATATTAACGGAAGGCAGGAAGATGTTTACTTTGCTAACAAGGAGGCTCTAGATAGGGCGAGCCGCGGGATAACTCCTAAACAGGCAGCACAACCACTCAATATCTTTGCTCTTTATGAGCAGAATATAGGTTTGATAACCCCACTAGTTGCTGAGGAGCTTAAAGAAGCGGCGAAAGTTTATCCAGCACAGTGGATAGAGGAAGCTTTTAAAGAAGCGGTTAACATGAATAAGCGTAGTTGGAAATACATCTCTCGTATTCTTGAGAGGTGGGCTAGCGAGGGTAAAGATAGTGGAGAGTATAGACAAGGTATTAAAAAGAGCGGTGCCAATAAATACATTAAGGGCAGATACGGGCATCTCGTCAAAAGATAACCAGGATAGTAAGGAAGTTTGTCCTATTTGCAAAGGGGCTGGGCTTGTTCATCCTCTTCTAGCCTCGGGGCAACCTGATTTCAGCAATGTAGTTCCCTGTCAGTGTAAGAAGGAGGAGCTAGAGGAGAAGAAACTACAGTATCTCCAAAAATATAGTAATCTTGGCTCGTTATTGCAGATGATGACCTTCGATAATTTTGACTATAAGCGGATGAACCTCTCTCTGGAGCAACGTCAAAATCTGCGAAAAGCCTTTGATGTAGCAAAGGACTTTGCACATTCTCCAGAGGGTTGGTTGGTATTTCAAGGTGTCAATGGCTGTGGCAAAACTCATTTAGCAGCAGCTATTGCTAATCATCGATTAGAACAAGGCAAGCCAGTCTTATTCATAGTGGTTCCTGACCTCCTTGACCATCTGCGCTCTACCTTTAACCCGGAGAGTAAAATATCATATGACGAGTTTTTTGAAATGATAAAGCAGTCTCCTTTGCTAATACTCGATGACTTTGGCGAGCAATCTGCTACTCCTTGGGCTCAGGAAAAGCTATATCAATTAATTAATCACCGTTACAATGCCAGATCACCGATGGTGGTTACCACTTGTCTTTCCCTGGATGAGATTGAGACCAGAATCAGCTCACGAATGGTAGATCCAAAATTAAGTTTGGTGTTCAATATCATTGCTCCTGATTATCGTGGTGACATAAAACCTATTCAGCCCGCCGAACGCTCATCACGAAAACGCTATTCCTAAAAAACATTTTATTGCAATAAGCGCATATCGTTGTTAAAATAAGCAACGTTATATGCCAGATTCAGAAGCAGTAAATTTGCCGGTTCTGGTTCTTAATCAGAGCTATGAGCCATTAAATTTATGTCGTGTACGCCGAGCCATAATCTTGACTGTTTATGGTAAAGCTGAAGTCTTGGAAAACAGCAGGGGAGAAATTCATTCCGTAAGGCAGGTTTTTCAAGTACCCTCGGTGATACGTCTTGCTTATTTTGTTAAACGTCCTTATCAGGAAAGAAAATTAACCAAGGTCGAGGTATTCATCCGTGATGAATATACTTGCCAATATTGTGGTAAACAAACCAGGGAGCTTACTTTAGACCATGTAATTCCAAGGCAGCATGGTGGGGGGCATATTTGGGAGAATGTGGTTAGTGCTTGTAAGGGCTGCAACCGCCGTAAAGGTGGGCGCACGCCTGAAGAGGCAGGGATGAAATTGCTATGCCCTCCACGCACCCCTCGCCACGACGGCTTCTATATTCCCTATCATTACCTTAATAGCCATAGTGAGTGGCAAAAGTATATTCCTGAATAAATATATGACTATGCCTTGTTCAAGTTAGTTGATCGAGGGATAGTTCTCTAACACTCTGGTCATCGAGCTTTATTGTTACTGTTTCTTTTAAGGGATTAGTGCTAATCACTTTAGCCTTCCCAAAAGGTGTTGAGATCTCCTGCTTTACTCGAGGCATTTTCTCCTTCATAGCTGCGTATTGTTTGCATTCATAGCTAAGGCAGCACAGGAGTCGCCCGCAAATTCCAGAGATTTTCATGGGACTCAAGGATAACTCTTGCTCTTTAGCCATTCTGATCGACACTGGTACAAATTCTTTGAGAAAGCTCTGGCAACATAGTGGACGGCCACATTTTCCAATACCCCCGATCAACCTAGCTTCATCTCTAGGGCTTACTTGTCTCAACTCCACTCTTGTTCTGAGGCGCTGGCTTAGTTTTCGAACTAGCTCTCTGAAGTCGATCCTTGTTTGAGCACTAAAGTATATAGTTAAGTGCTTACCATCGAGGTTATAATGAGCCACAAGAGGCTTCATTGCTAGGTCAAGCTCACTAACCAATTTTTTACAGCTATTAAGGGCTTCACTTTCTTTGTGGTAATTCTGCTTAGCTTTTTCTAAATCTTCTGGTTGTGCCTGGCGTACTAATTTTACTAATGGTTTTTGGGGATTGCTTGCCTGCTGAGCCTCGGCAATAACCACTTTACCCAGGTCTGCTCCATGCTCTATGTCTAATACCACGTAATCATTAAGTTCTACTTGGATTTCACCAGTATCACAATAAATTACCTTACTTTTAGGTTGAAGATAAACTCCGACTATCATAAGCTAGTTCTCCGCCTTTGGCATATTAAGCATTAGCCATTCCAATAGTAATCGTGGATTTATGTTTTTGATTATCTGGTCTCTTGCCAAACATAAATTAGCAATGAAGTCATTAATTTCACGCATGGTTAAATTACTTGCCTGTCGTTCCAGTGTAGCTTTATAGTCTATATTGGTGATAGGTTCCTCGCAACTGCCCCGAATAAGCATCAAGTCACGCCACCAATCAATCCAGTTTTCTATAATTTCTATTACAGCCCTTCGCTGCTGATTAAATTGAGTAGCCCACTCTTGGGCACAGGCAAAGCGCTGTTCTAAATTAGCAATAAGTAGCGAGACAAATTTATTAATATTTTGAGCTCGCTGAGAAAGTAAATTATTATCTTTCATGGCTGATATCGCCCAGCCGAGGCAGCCGTGACTCAGTCGAGCTAAAAGATTTGCTTCATCGGGATTAATGTTATAACGGTCTATAAGTATTTTTTGTATCTCCTTCGTGGGCAGACGCTTGAATTCGAGTCTTTGACATCGGGAGATAACCGTCAGCGGAAGGCGAGTTTCCTCGCTAGCTAGCAACAACCAGAGGACTTTGGATGGTGGTTCTTCCAAAATTTTGAGTAAACAGTTTGCCGCTTCAATGGATAGATATTCGGCATCGTTGATGATGAATACTTTATATTTGCCTTCGTATGGTGGCAGGTTAGCTAAATGCTGAAGCTCTCGAATACTATCGATGCTGATTTCGACATTTGAGTTCAAGTGTGTGAAGATGACATCGGCATGCTTTTCCTGGGCAATTCTGCGACAGGAATGGCATTGACCACAGGGTGGTTCAGTGCCATCGCAATTCACTGCTTGCGCTATGTTAAGAGCTAAAGTTCTTTTTCCTATGTGGTGTGGACCTGCTAGGAGATAGGCGTGTGCGATGTTACCTTCTCTAAAATTTTGGGTTAATAAAGATAAAACTTTGTCTTGTCCAATTACTTGCCACATGTTAAATTTTACCCTTAAAAATTCGGAGAATTTTTAGGGGACCCATTAAATTGTGTCTAAGCCTATTAAATCCTGGTAAGTTTCTCGGCGACGGATAAGATTCGCTTTGCCTTCATTCACCATAATTATAGCTGGTCGGGGCAAGGCATTATAGTTGCTCCACATCGGGATAGAGTAAGCGCCGCAAACCGGTATCGCTATAATATCGCCTGGGGAAACCGAAGCCAAATTAGTGTCTCTTACTAAAATATCTCCTGATTCGCAAAGCTTGCCAGCGATGGTAACGATTTCACTCTCTTCCTGCAAAGCTTTATTGGCTACCAGAGCTTCATGTTTAGTTCCGTAAAGGGCAGGGCGGATGTTATCATTCATGCCACCATCAATACATATGTATTTTCTTATGTTGGGTATCTCCTTTATCGCTCCAACTTTATATAATGCTACTCCAGCTTGGGCGATAATGCCTCTTCCCGGCTCGATGATGAGTCTGGGGTAGTCTAATTCAAGTTGAGGAATAAGGTTATTCAGCTTCTCCCCTATGGTTTGAGCATATTCAGCTACATCAGGTGCTTTAGAATCCAGGGAATATCGGACAGCAAAACCTCCGCCAACGCTAAACTCCTTGAATTCAAAGCTGTCCTTTCGCTTCATTTGGTGAATGAAGCGGAGGACGAGCTCTATGGCTAGCTGGTAAGGCTCTAGCTCGAATATCGGGGAACCAAGGTGAAAATGGAATCCTACTAGATTAATATTGGAAGCTGCTGTAGCTTGCTCTACAGCTTCTTCAGCTTGTCCTGTAGCCAAGGGAAAACCAAATTTGCTGTCTAATGTTCCTGTTGTGGTATATTTGTGGGTGTGAGGGTCTACCCCAGGAGTGATGCGAAGCAAGATATCTTGATTGATGCCTTTGTCATAAGCTAGTTTATTAAGCAATTCAAGTTCGTAAAGATTATCTACAACAACTCGTCCAACATTCCAATTGAGAGCCAGTTCCAGCTCTTCCAAGGTCTTGTTATTGCCGTGGAAATAAACTTTGCTCAGTGGGAAGTCTACGGAGTGAGCAATGGCAAGCTCTCCACCGGAAACAACGTCAAGTCCCAGCCCTTCTTGGGCAATGAGGGCAGCTAAAGCTCTGTTAAGAAAAGCTTTAGAGGCGTAAATGACCAGTGTGTCTTGATAATATTTGGAGAATTCGGTGATAAATTGATGGCAATTATGGCGAATGGTGAACTCGTCGAAAATGTAGAGTGGTGTGCCGAGTTCCTCGGCTAAATCAACGGTATCGCAGCCGCCAATGCGAAGATGCCCTTGATTATTTACTTCCGTGGTAAGCGGGAAAAGGGAAAGTTTAGCTGAAGATTTTATGTTCACTTTGACTATAGAATGTTACCATAAATTTTTTTGTTCAGTCTAATCGCCAGTTCCATTATATCCTCCTTTCGGGCAATTTGCTCAACCCAGTCTTTTGGTATATTTTCGTAGCCATAGTATATTCCTGCTAGTCCTCCAGTAACTGCGCCCGTGGTATCAGTATCGCCTCCAAGGTTTACTGCGTTGAGCACTGCTTCAGCGTATGAATTATTGGTGAGAAGACACCACAGACTAGCCTCAAGCGTATCTATGACATAGCCACTGGACTTTATTTCCTCTTCAGTAAGTTTTGAAATGTCCGCTTGTAGAGTTCTGGAAAAGTTATCCAACTCCGTGCGGTATGGCTCTCTTCCATAAAAATCCAGGATAGTTGCTGTTACATTCTTGTAGGCTGATTTTGGCGTATCTCCTTTGAGGAGATTGATTGCTAGCTCTATATAGATGCCACAAACCATTTGTGACCTTGTATGAGCATGTGTAATGGAGGATACCTGATGGATTATTTTAAATTTTTTGGGAGGTTCGGTATTTTCGAGATAATATGCTAATGGCAAAATTCTCATCAGTGAACCATTTCCATTACTATATTCGCTTTTACCACCGGCTTCATCGGGTTTTGCACCTTTCTTGAGGCGGGAAATGGCGTATTGAGTCGTGTTTCCGACGTCAAAAGTTCTCCCATATGGAGTCCAATAGGCTTCATAAAGCCATTTACAAAATTTATGGGCAATGTCACGCAGATTGAATCCTTGACACAAGCTATCTGCTAGACAGAAAGTAAGCGAGCTATCATCTGACCATGTTCCCGCTGGCTGATTATGAACACCATAGCCAACCATAGCGGTTACTGGATGTCGGTTCAATTTGTTCCTGGAGCAGGACTCAAAGGGAACACCAAGCGCATCACCGACACATAATCCGAATAACCCCCCCAGCACTTTATTTTCTTTCATCTTTAGAAGCATCGCCCAGTATTGTATCAAACGGGTTTTGCAGCGTCTTTTTGTTGACGGGAAATATATACCACAGTAGAATTTGAGGCAAATGTACACTAAAACTGTTTTTGACAACGGATTAAGGGTTATTACCAGTGTTATGCCTCACACTCGTTCAGTATGCCTTGCTTTTCTTGTTGGTGCCGGCTCCTGTTATGAAAATGAGGAAGAAGCCGGCATTTCTCATTTTGCTGAGCATATGTATTTCAAAGGCACAAAACGGAGACCAACAGCTAAAGATATAAGTCAGGATGTTGAAGGAGTAGGTGGCATAATCAATGCTGGCACGGATAAGGAAATAACCGTTTTTTGGTGCAAAGTAGCGGCTGCCCATTTTCCTGTAGCTCTGGATGTGTTATCTGATTTGCTGTGCAATTCTCGTTTCGATTCCAATAATATAGAGCAAGAACGCCGAGTCATCATTGAAGAAATAAATATGCACATGGATATTCCTGAAGAACGAGTAAATATGCTTATTGATGAGCTTTTATGGCCTGACCAGCCTTTGGGGCGTGAGGTCAGCGGGAGTAAAGAAACTGTAGCCTCGATAACCAGGGAACGGATGTTAAGATATATCGCTCATCGATATTTGCCTAATAATACCGTGGTTAGTGTTGCTGGTAATATACCGCCTGACGAAACATTAGCTCGTATCGAGGCATTGTTTCATGACTGGTCTGCAGGTGAACAATCGGCGGGTTATGTAAGTAACAGTGGGCAAGATGCACCGAGATTACGTATGGAACACAAGGATAGTGAACAAGCGCATCTTTGTTTAGGCGTCCATGGGTTCTCACATTTCCATCCCCGACGTTTTGCTCTTGACTTGCTGAATACAGTGTTTGGGGTGGGAATGAGCAGTCGCTTATTCACTGAGGTCCGAGAGAAGAAAGGGCTGGCATATGATATACATAGCTATGTGGAGCATTTCCTTAATTCAGGGTCATTTGTTGTCTACGCTGGCGTGGACACAAATAAGGCAGAAACTGCCATTGCCACTATAGTTGAGGAAATAGCTAAGCTGAAGCAAGGAATCGCTGCGGACGAACTTCACAGAGCCAAGGAATTATCAAAGGGGAGGTTGCAACTTCAGCTTGAGGATAGTCAGAATATGGCTTTATGGTTGGGTGGCCAGGAATTGGTGAGGCGGAAGATTCTCGATATAGATGATGTTATCTCTATAATAGAGGCTATCACCGAGGATGAGTTAAAGGAGGTAGCCCAGGAAGTTCTGATTGACAATGAACTCAACTTAGCTGTGGTAGGGTCGGTAAAAAGGGAAAAACCTCTGCTAAATTTACTAAAGCTATGAAAAGAGGAGCTGCTTGGTAAGCAGCTCCTCTTAATAGTGGTGCTTGTTATCAATACTCAGGATACCCGCCACCGCCTGGCATTGACATTTTTTCCTTTTCGGGAATATCGGTTACCAAGGATTCAGTGGTCAAAATCATATTGGCGATGCTAGCGCCATTTTGCAACGCAGACCTGGTAACCTTAAGCGGGTCAACAATACCTCTTTTCACCATGTCGACATCCAATTCATCCTTAAGGGCATCATAGCCCACACCTTTTGGGCTCTCCTTTACTTTATTTACTATTACCGAACCCTCTCTCCCGCTATTGGCAGCAATACAGCGAATAGGTGCTTCTAAGGCATGTCTTAGTATAGCAACGCCAACAGCTTCATCGCCCTTGACCTTTACCTTGTCCAGGGCAGGTATTGCATTGAGAAGGGCGACACCGCCTCCAGGTAAAATGCCTTCCTCTACCGCAGCCCGTGTAGCGGATAAAGCATCTTCCATGCGGTGTTTCCTCTCTTTTAAAGCTACCTCAGTGGCAGCACCTACCTTTATTACCGCCACGCCACCAGCCAATTTAGCTAATCTCTCCTGGAGTTTTTCCTTATCATAGTCAGATGTAGTTATATCAATTTGAGCCCTGATTTGCTTGATTCTCGCTTCAATATCTCCGGTTGCCCCTTTTCCTTCAACGATGGTGGTATCATCTTTGTCAGCAACAACCTTTCGTGCTCGCCCGAGGTCTTCTATAGTTACTGAATCTAGCTTTCTACCAACTTCTTCAGATATGACCTTACCGCCAGTGAGGACAGCTATATCCTGAAGCATTTCCTTTCGTCTGTCCCCGAAGCCTGGTGCTTTGACTGCCAGAGGGCTTAAAGTTCCCCTCAGCTTATTGACTACCAAGGTAGCTAAAGGTTCTCCATCCACGTCTTCTGCGATGATAACGATGTTCTTGGAGGTCTGGACGATCTTTTCCAGAGCGGGAAGGATATCATTCAGGGCAGAGATTTTCTTATCGGTAATGAGGATATATGGGTCTTCCAGCTCACATCTCATCTGTTCAACGTTGGTGATGAAATAAGGGCTGATATAACCTCGGTCAAATTTCATGCCCTCGACGTATTCAGTTTCGAATTCTAATCCTTTGCCTTCCTCAATGGTGATAACACCATCCTTACCTACCTTTTCCATCACATTGGCAATTAAATTGCCAATGTCCTCATCCGCTGCTGATATGGAAGCTACTTGAGCCACTTGCTCTTTACCAGCTACAGGGATGGCTGTTTTTTTAAGTTCTGCCACCACAGCCGCCACTCCTTTCTCAATGCCACGCTTCAAAGCCATAGAGTCAGCGCCAGCGGCGATGTTCTTGAAGCCTTCAGCAATGATGCCTTGCGCCAGAATAACAGATGTGCTGGTTCCATCGCCGCACTGGTCATTAGTTTTGGTTGCTGCCTCTTTTACTAATTGAACTCCCATATTTTCAAATGGGTCGGGCAATTCTATATCCTTGGCGATGGAAACGCCATCGTTGAGAACTGAGGGAGCGCCAAATTTCCTGTCCAGTGCTACTGGACGCCCCCGTGGTCCTAACGTTACTCTAATTGCATCGGTTAGAGTAGTTATGCCTGTTTTGAGTGCCTTTCTTGCTTCTTCACCGAAAAGAAGTTGTTTTGCCATTTAATTCACCTCCTCTTATGAACTTCGCTTAGCTAAAATATCGCTCTCGCGGACAATAATCAATTCTTCGTCGTCGACCTTAATTTCTGCCCCGGCATATTTGGAATAAATCACCTTGTCTCCTACTTTCACTTCCATAGCGATACGCTTGCCATCTTCAGATAGCTTGCCTGGACCTACAGCGATGATTTTGCCTTCCTGGGGCTTTTCCTTGACTGTATCTGGTATAACAATTCCCCCCTTGCTTACTTCTTCTTTGGGAGCAGGTTTAATCACTACCCTGTCTCCTAAAGGCTTAATTTTAGTTGCCATAACACCTCCTTTCTTAAAACTTAA
>Ga0315282_10016465_pt1 | contig 10801 bp, 9 predicted proteins | sample YL17G07_20_MG_FD_203693 | JGI IMG/M metagenome (GOLD analysis project Ga0315282, IMG submission 203693) | Sediment microbial communities from Yellowstone Lake, YNP, Wyoming, USA - YL17G07_20 | ecosystem: Environmental > Aquatic > Freshwater > Lake > Sediment | place: USA: Wyoming | collected...
CAAATCCGCTGCAGACCGCAGTTATCTATGCCAGTTTCAGGGTCATAAGTAGATACAAAGCCAGAGCCAATATAGGGTCCAGGATCCATGTAGTTATGAGTCAAGATAGGGAACTTAAGTAGGTTCACATCTTTACCTCTTTCTATTACTTCCTTAACAGGCGCATCTTTCTTAGCAACTTTCACAGGTTCCCGGCGCTGGGCCTGAAGGGCGCTATACTCCATGGCAACTCGGTGAGGGTCCATGCCTAAGATCTCGGCACAGAGATCACGGCAGGACGTCATATTGGTAATGAGTGGGTATGCACTCTCCTCACCGTTATCTAAGATCGGTTTTTCAACCATTATTACTGGGTATTTATTTATGGAATGCAGTTTCCGCTGAAGGGCGGTAATTTCGTATTTTGCTCGTATAGGTTTTTTAATTCTTACCAAATATTCTGGACGTTTTTGTTCGAGCCACGCTAAGTAGGTTCTAAGATTCTTGGCCATTTTTTCAACCTCCTCCCTTAATTTGTTAATCTTCAATTTGTTAATTTTCCCTCTCGACATAGACTAAACCATTTTCTACATAATATTGGAGATTCCTTTCCTCACCTCCCTTCGTTACTCTGACCCCTTCACTGAAACTCATTGATTTCCAAAACTCGAAAATGATCATATCCTTCTGCTCGGTTTGGTCACGGGGATTTCATTTGAGGCCTGCCATAAGTGCCCTCTTTGTCAGAACGTAAGCCATGTCTTTTCTATACTCTGAACTAGCTCTTACATCGGATATAGGCTTCACTTCCCGTGCGACGATCTTGCATCCTTCATTAATCACATGAGCACTTTTCTCTTTCCCAATGAGGTACCCTTCAGCTTCTGTGGCTCTCATGGGAGTCGGGGCCACTGCCCCTAAGGCTATTCTGACAGTATCAAAGACACCGTCTTTAACCTTCACCCTTGTCGCTAACGATATAACAGATAATGTGAATCCATTTCTCCGCCCCATCTTTATCCAGCAATGCTGTTCATCCGGCTTCATGGCTGGGAACTGAATTTCAGTAAGTATCTCCCTAGAACCCAGAATTGTTTCTCCTGGTCCTACAAAGAATTTCGTCAAAGGTACAATTTCCTCCTTCCCAATTCCTTTCACCTTCACCTTAGCATCTAATACAAGAAACGGAGGGGCAGTATCAGCAGCCGGAGACGCCGTACAAAGATTTCCACCTACCGTCCCAAAGTTCCTCACTTGCAATGATCCCATCTCCCTTACAGCTTCAGCTAATACAAGAGCATGTTTCCTTATCGTCGGGGATCGCACTATCTCAGAGAGCTTGGTCGCTGCTCCTATCCTAATCCTTTCCCCTTCTTTCGCAATCAAGCTCAATTCTTTGATTCCCTTGATATCAATCACGTTAAGACCATCGCTGAAGGACCATGCACCTCGTCTAATTGCTGGAATAAAGTCTGTACATCCAGCTATTATCTTGCATTCCCCTTTAAGATTCTTTAGAAGCCATAATGCCTCTTCCATATTTGTTGGACGATGATATATGAAGTTTGGAAGGGCCCTTGATCCCAAAAAATTCCGCATTTGACCACACCACGTTTCACATCGTACCAATAATTCTAACAACTTATTCCTTACCACCAGTTCCCAGAGTTTTTTCCCTCCGCTGCAGCTTTTATTGCTTTCACGATACCCATATATCCTGTGCAGCGACAGATATTGCCTTCGATGCCTTTACGTATTTCCTCCTCGGTAAGTTCTCCTAAATTATTGATCAGAAAGTATGCTGTCATAAGAAGCCCTGATGTACAGTAACCACACTGCAACCCGCGATTTTCGAGGAATGATTTCATCAGAGGATGAAGCTCATGATCTTTCATTAAGCCTTCTACAGTTGTTATCTCTGCTTCGTTTGCCTGCACAGCAAGGGTGAGGCAGCTATATACTGGCTCACCGTTAAGTAAAACAGTACACGCACCGCAATCTCCTACTTCACAACCTCGATGTACGCTTTTAATCTTTAGCTGATTCCTTAGTAACTCTAGAAGTGTAGTCCTTGGATCAACCTCCAGCTTGTGCTCTTCCTTGTTTACTTTAAACCGAACAGGCACTTTCATCCCATTACCTTCTATAATTTGCCGGCCAAATGCTTCACGTCACCTCATTATTACTTTTCTTTTGAGAATCTCGAATCCACTTCCAAACCTTTTCCCGCGTTGCAGGAGAGTTACTTACTCGTATATTGAAAGGGGTTAACGCATCTTCTATTGCCGCTATAATTGCTGCTTTACTCCCTATAATGGGAGCCTCCCCCATCCCTTTGCTGCCCAACTCAGTGAACGGTGAAGGCGTCTCAAGATGTCCGACAATGATATCTGGTGAATCCGTTGCTGTAGGCATCAAGTAATCAGAATAAGAGTCACTTAATAATAGTCCGTTCTGCGAGTAGACTAATTTCTCATATAAAGCTTCACCTATACCTTGAACGACGCCCCCATGTATCTGGCCGTCAACAATCTCTTGGCTAATGATCTTTCCGGCATCATGGACGTGGACATACTTTAATATCTTTGTTACACCAGTCTGTGTATCCACCTCGACTACGGCAACATCCGCCGAAGAACAAAAGGTCGTGTAAGTACTACCGGTCTCTGCAGTATTGGGACTGTACCATGTTGTAGTTACATCAAGCAGATGGTCATGTTTCAATAGAACTTCTTTAGGGAAAGCTCTGGGACCCGGGAAGAAATATACCCGCTGTGCCAGTTCTTTGTATGTCAACCGCTTTTCTGGGTCATCAACGGAGTAGATAATCCCATCAGCTATGTCAATGTTCTCACGGGGCTCCTTCAAAAATACGCTAGCACACGTTAGAATCTTCTCTCGGATCATCTTGGCTGCCTTTGCCACAGCGCTTGCAATGTAAACAGCCCCCCTACTCGATAACGGCCCCATGCCAATCCAATCAGACGTCACCGGCGGAACTACTATATCTTCTATTTTGCAGCCCAGGATGTCAGAAACTATGATAGCGTTGCTCTCCTCTGCCCCCTGGCCCAGATCCGTCCAATCGCTATTCACCTCCACTGTTCCATCAGGCATTATTTTTACGTTCGCCTCTGTCATCCCTCCGAACAGAGTGTTCGGTGCCGCGATACCAGCAGGCTCAATAGTAAACGCCATACCTACACCAATGTACTTTCCTTGCTGCGTAAGCTCCCTTTGCCTTTCTCTACAATATTTCACAACAGCCAATTCAAGGGCTTTGTTAAGCACAGCAGGGTAGTTTCCGCTATCATAGGTATAATTGTTTATTTGTCTGTATGGAAACTCGTCTGGTTGGATAAAGTTTATAAACCGAACTTCTTCTGGTGTGATGCCTACCTCTCGTGCAACTTGGTCCATCACTCTTTCTATGAATTTTATTCCTTTGTCCTTCCCATATCCTCTGTAAGCGCAATAGAACGATTTGTTGGTTACAATGCCATATCCCTCAACATGCATCCCTTTCCAATGATAGGCATTGGGCACCGAACAACAGGCCGGGATGATGCTCATGGTACCCAGCCCCCTGTTTGTTCCTTCGACACCCAGATCAATTATCACATTCGCTTTCAACCCAAGAACACGGCCATCATTTTTTATGGCAACTTCCCCCTCCCACACCACATCTCTCTGATGAGGACCTGTTACGATCCATTCTCGCAGCAATTCAAACCACTTCACTGGTCTGCCGGTGAGCACCGAAGCTAGAGCAACTACTTGACCCTTCCATGTGTGCAATTTGTTCCCAAAGGCTCCCCCGATGTCCACGGATACTATCTTTACCTTAACCTCCGGCATACCTAACGTCTCAGCAAAGATATGTTTGGCGGTAAAAGGTGTTTGAAAAGAACCCCAAACAGTTAAGCTTTCCATGATCTTATCATAGCTTGCAACACATCCTCTCCCTTCTATTGGGAAACCCGAGGCCCTTCCCTCGCGCCAGGAGACCTTTATAACCCGATCTGCTTCCGCAAAGGCCGAATCAACATCACCGAAATCAAACTTTACGTGAGCCTGCACGTTACTTTCCCACTCACTGTAAAGGAGAGGAGATCCAGGTTTCATAGCCTCCACAACATCGTTGACGAATGGTAGAGGTTCGTATTCGATCTCTATAAGATCAGCTGCCTCGCGAGCAGTATTTTCATCCTCAGCAACTACAGCTGCCACTGGTTCGCCGTACCATCTGACTCTGGCAACGGCTAGTGCATACACTTTCGGAAGCCGCCAAATCCAACCCGGACCTTTAAGGTCAGCCTGTACAGGCAGTGGATTCGTCAATTCGACAATTTCTTTACCCGTTATAATAGTTAAGACTCCCACAGTCTCAAGGGCTTTGTTGACATCAATTCTCAATATCTTTGCATGCGCATAGGGACTCCCCACGAAAACCAAAGATGCCATACCTGCAAACTCGAGATCGTCTACAAACTGACCTTTCCCTGAAACGAGCCGTCTTTCCTTGTTCTCCATTGCTTTTTCCCCATTCTCTACGCTTGTTTTCCTCTTTCTCCTTTTCCCTGTTCCATCCATTCCATCAAGTTGCCAAACTGGCGGATATGTTTTCTCATAATCGCAGCAGCACTGCTGGGACTTCTCTTTTTAATATTTTGTAACACACTGTTTAAGCCCTTATAAGTTTGTTCTAGAAGCTGACGATCTTTTGGGAGAAACCGTTCATAATATCGGTTCATATTGTCATGAATGGTGCACAAAATAGATTCAAATATCCTATTTCCTGAAATATTCGCTAAGCATAGATGGAATCTTTTATCTTCTTTCATGACCCCCTCCCAGTCAGCTTCACCGGAATTGAGGTAGTTTCTCATCGATTCCAGAATAATACTCAATTGTTTGATATCCTTTCCTTTGGCTTTCTTGGCTGCTTTTTCTGCCAAGAGACCCTCTACTGTTTCCCTAAACTCTGCAAGTTCTTCCAAACTGACTTTTTGAAATCGAAGCAAAAGGTCAAGACTTTCTGTAAATTGTTGAGTATTGGCTGAACAAACAAAAGCACCTCCGCTGGCACCAGTCTTAATTCCTATTAACCCCTTTTGTTCAAGAGTTCGAAGCGCTTCCCGTAATGTCCCACGGCTGACCCCAAATATTTCCCTGAGCTTCCTTTCGTTAGGAAGTTTGTCTCCGTCTTTGAGGCTTCCGAGAAGAATTGCTTCTTGGATCTGCTGAACGATATCTTCGAATGTTTTGCTTTGCTTTGCTCGTTTAAACATAGACTTTATAATGGTTTAACCATTGCAGCTTTTTTTAGAAATGTCAAGAAGAAAAATTTCATAAACAATAAACGATTTTCAACCGGAACTCGGCGTCGGCAGATACAGTTTTACCGTCCCAACTGATGACAATAAATCTTTTTGGCGTGTTCTAGTTCCAATTTCAATACAGTTCAATGTTTGTTAACTGCGGGTAAAAGTTCGGTTAAGATTATGTTGCTAATTAATTATAGTTTTGCTGGCGCTCTACTGTTCAAGGACCTCTTCATTCACTAGGTTTGGGGGACGTCTCCCTGTTAGCCCTGCCATCAAGTTTTCTACCGCCATGGTAGCCATCCTAAGCCTAGTCTCACGAGAGGCACTTGCAATATGAGGCGCTAAAACAACATTCTTCATCTTGATGAGATCATACTCAACTTCAGGCTCTTTCTCATAAACATCCAAGCCAGCTCCAGCAATCTTCCCTCCTTTCAAAGCCCAAACCAATGCCTTCTCATCCACCACTGGTCCCCGAGAAGCATTGATCAGAATTGCAGTATGTTTCATTAAACAAAATTCATCCATAGAAATATAATGCGTGGTCTGGGCATTCAAAGGTACATGGAGTGTGACAAAATCTGACTCTGAGAGCAAAGTTTTTTTATCTACAAAACGTACTTCCAACTCCTTTTCAACGAGCGGGGTCGCCCGAATAATATCCGTGTATATTATCTGCATACTGAATCCTTTGGCACGCCGAGCAACGCACTGTCCAATTCGTCCTAAGCCACAAATACCGAGCACCTTATGATGAACATCGTAGCCTAAGAAATCCATCAATTCCCATCTCTTCCATTTAGAGAAACGTAGATATTGATCTGCTTCAACGACTCGTCTTGCCGTAGAAAGTAACAGCGCCCAAGTGAAATCAGCCGTGGTATCGTCCAAAACTCCAGGGGTGTTTGTCACCATGACCCTGCGGCTTATGCATGCTTCAACATCGATATTATCGTATCCCACGGCGATATTACAGATGATTTTGAGTCCGGGACAATGTGAAAGGACCTCATCATCCATTCTATCAGTAAGCCGAACGATCGCCCCTCCCTTCCCTTGAAGTTTTTCAATTAACACCTGGGGGGATAAAGGAGCATCGCTCGGGTTCTCTTCTACCTCAAAATGTTGCTTGGCTAAGGCGAGGGCATCGTCAAATATCTTCCGGGTAATCAAGACCTTCGGCTTCATTCCATCCTCTCATCCAATCATCCTATCCAACGGTATCAGAGAATCATTTATTTTTTAAAAAAGGTGCTCTCCCTTGTTAAAAAAAAGGCTGAAACCTTTCTTGTCCTGAGAGGCTGTTGACAATCGCCTCAATCCTTCTTTCAAAGATTCGGTTTCTGTTGCGATGGAAAGTCTTAAGTAGTGGAGGTTCTCAGTTCCAATACGACCAAAGGATTTTCGATCCATGGTTGCTACCTGATACTCATATAGCAAAAACATCTGGAAAAGGGTTGAGGGGCTCGTCCTCTGCCTCAGGTCAGGGGGGAGACTCTGAAATGCCTCTATAATCCCAAGATTCTTGCAAACCTCTTCGATGTTTGGGAAAACATAGAAGGCTCCTTTTGGCTTCTGACACCGAATCCCCTTGATCCTATTCAAACCATCGATGACAATACCCCTCCGTTCCTGAAACGTATTCACCATGCTGCGGATAGCATTCTGGCTGAGCGGCGACTCCAGGGCAAGGCAAGCACCCTCCTGATTGTACGGAGGGATGCAGGAGAAATAGTTGATATTGAGATTCCTGAAGACTTCGGCTTCCTCCACGGTGGGGAAGAGAGCCCATCCAATTCTCCCCCCTGTCCAGGAAAAACTCTTTGAAGCCCCGCTGACCAGAATCGTTACCTTCTCCATCCCGGGACAGGATATGATACTGTGGTGTTTGGCTCCATCAAAGAGGATGTTTTCATACACTTCATCCGAGAAAATGCGAACGTCCTCTGTACATCGCCTCCGGATCACCTCCGAGATGTCCTGAAGTTGTTCCGGAGAGGCCACCCCTCCTGTTGGATTCGAGGGGAAGTTGAGAAAGATAATCTTGGTCTTTTTCGTTAAAAGGGATTGGATATCTTCTCCCGAAAGAGTGAAGTTTTTCTCTTCTCTCAAATGGATGGGAAAGGGTCGGGCATCTACATATTTAATAAAGGATTCATAGATGGGAAAACCTGGACTGGGATAAATCACCTCATCCCCTGGATCGCAATAGGTCTGCTGGCATAGACCGATGGGAGGTTTCGCACCTGGGAACACAACGATTCGATCCGGCGTGGCCTGGATCCTCCGAGTCTCGCTCAACTGCTTCGCAATCGCCTTCCGAAGCGAGGGGATGCCTTGAGGGTCGCAATAATGGGTATTGTCAAGGTCAAGCTGCCTCTTGACCTCCTCTTTGATAAATTCAGGAACAGGAAAATCCGGCTCCCCCAGATTACACTTAATCACCTTTTTCCCTTGTTCCTCGATGGACCTTATCTGAGGCCCGATCTTGAATGCATTTTCCGTATCGATACGTTCACTTTTTTTTGAATACAAACCCATGCTCTATCCCTCATCCCATCAGAAAAGGCTTTTCATTGATGAACCCTCCAAAACAAAAAGGAGGAAGAACAATTCAATGCGATTGTCCTTCCTCCTGTCTTTTGACCTGAGAGATTATCCCTCGATAAACTCGAGATTTGTCCCCTTCGGTGCCCGAGGCTTGTCACCTCGGTCTTTCCAGGATTGAAATAAGTTACAGTCCTTTTGCCTGAGAGTTTCGCCCCGATCTCATCGGGACTTGCCCCTTCGGCGCCCCTCCCCTACAGTTCGGGGTCTCTCCTGTAGCTTAGTGATTCCTAATACCACAGTTGAAAAAGCTTGTCAAGCTTTTTTTTACATTTTTATAAAAAAAATCGAAAAATATTAACATTATTATCAAGAATCGATTATATATTGACAAAAACAGAAATTTCTTCCAATATATTCATAGCCTTAAAAACCTATGGAGGAGTAACTTCCATGAAGATTGACGAAATTAACAAGAAGATGATCAAGAAGCTCCGTCAGGGTAGAAAATCATTCGGTGAGATCGCGAAGGAACTATCTATCACCCCCAATACGGTAAAGGCAAGAGTTAAAAAAATGATCGAAAACGGTATCCTCGATATCGTTGGAGTGATCGATCCGGAGAAAATTGAAAATCACTTTTTAGCCATCGTTGGCGTAAAATTAAAAAACATGAAATTAGTGAAAAAAGGGGAAGAATTCAGCAGATTAAAAGGAGTAATTTCTGTAGGCGTAGTTACAGGCCAGTTTGACCTTATCCTGATAGTTTTATTAAATGATAATTTCAGTTTACTTGACTTTTTAACAAAAGAAGTTTCAAAAATAAGTAATATTTTGTCAACCGAAACATTTGTTGTATATAAAAATTACAATTTCAAAGTTCCTTATGTTTTGTGAATTTTCAAGAGAAACAAATTTTTTACACCTATGTTCTTCTAAGAACTAAATCGATTTCCAATTTATTAGCCAGACGGCGAAGTTCTTCCCTCAAACCCTCTTCAGGAATAGAACAGAAAACTTCTATATCAAGTCCATCTCAAAAAGTGGGGTCCCGCTCTCGGCGGAAAGCACACGCCTGACGTTGGCGTCGGGAATGTTGTTGACTAGATTGAATAACATAGATGGGCTACCCTGATGCCGAAGTTGCTCATTACCTTGGGGTTACGACTTCTTTGATGCTTTTATACTTGACAAATAGACGGCTAAATGTTAAATTTGATTCCTATGATTGAGCGCCCTTTCTGGATAAAACGTATTCATCAGGCATGGGAAAAACGACCGATTGTATGGCTATCAGGGGTTCGCCGGGCAGGGAAAACAACCTTAGCCCAAATGTTTCTCAAAGCAGTATATCAAAATTGCGATCTGCCGTCGGTGGTACGCCGATTATTCGATCCGGAATCTTTCTATGACAGCCTCGATAAAGGAGCCATTGTTATCTTTGATGAGATCCACCGCTTAGAGGACCCGAGCCGTTTGTTAAAAATTGCTGCAGATGCCTATCCTCACCTTAAAGTGCTCGCAACAGGATCTTCCACTTTGGCGGCTACTAAAAAATTTCGCGATAGCCTGACTGGGCGAAAACATATGATTTATTTGCCGCCAGTACTCTGGAGTGAATGCATAGATAACTTCAACATAAAAGGACTGGATCGTAGATTACTGCACGGAGGGCTACCGGAACCCTTGCTGTCAGAAACGAAGAATCCGGCCTTTTTTTCAGAATGGATGGATAGCTTTTATGCCCGGGACATTCAGGAGCTTTTTGGTATCCGCAACCGGACTGGTTTCATGAAATTATTGCATTTGTTGTTGCGACAAAGTGGAAGTCTCATGGATTATACCAATCTGGCTCGGTTAACTGATTTAAGCCGACACACTGTTAAAGCTCATCTGGAAGCCATGAGTATCGCCCATGCGGTTTTCTTACTCCCTCCATTTCATGGGGGAGGGCGGCGCGAAATTACACATAGACCTAAGTGCTATTCCTTCGATACAGGTTTTGTCACCTTTGTCAAGGGTTGGGACAGTATTCGGGAGGATGATCGAGGCCTTTTATGGGAACACCTGGTACTCGATACCCTGCGTACCGTCGTTGACAATCATAACTTGTTTTACTGGAGAGACAAATCCGGACGGGAAGTGGATTTTGTAATCAAAGGCGGTCGGCTACAATCAGATGCTATTGAATGCAAAATCAATCCTGATCACTTTGATCCTGCTCATCTTACTGCATTTCGCTCTTTATATCCTGAAGGGAAGAATTACGTGTTAAGTCCCAATATTAAATCCTCTTATCAGCGGCGTTATGGAAAACTAAAGGTGGACTTCATTTCTATTAAGCAGATTTACGAGTTAAAATGGCCTTGATACCCTTTTGTTTCAAAGATCTTATTGGGCATTATTGGGAAAGGCAAACCTTGCCCCTACAAGATGGAAATTACATTTTTCTTAAGACCAAATCGATCATCAGTTCATTGGCCAGACGGTGGAGATCATATCTCAAACCCTCTTCAGAGATGGATCGTGGAACTTCGATATCAATATCCATTTCAAAGAGGAGAGTTCCATTCTTAGTGAAATAATCACTCATAACTTTCAAATATGACCTTCTTCGTTCTATTATCAAATGTCACTCGATATCGATCAAAAATATCCATTCCCAATAAATTAAAACCCACCCCTAATTTAGGGGAAAATCCTATTCTCATATCAAATTCATCATCTTCTATTCTTATACCTACTCGATGCAAATAGATTGGGATGAAGCTACCATCACCAACTACTGCTAAAACCTTCTCACCTGCTGTAAGGTTTATCTCTAACATTTCAGCAACCTTATCATCAAAAATAGTATAGAAGGAACCGGAATCGATATAGGCCCAAACTTCTTTCCATTTCCCTGATGTCCTGAGTCCCACGGGGATAATAGGAACGTCTCTTTGCCT
>Ga0315282_10016467_pt1 | contig 10799 bp, 9 predicted proteins | sample YL17G07_20_MG_FD_203693 | JGI IMG/M metagenome (GOLD analysis project Ga0315282, IMG submission 203693) | Sediment microbial communities from Yellowstone Lake, YNP, Wyoming, USA - YL17G07_20 | ecosystem: Environmental > Aquatic > Freshwater > Lake > Sediment | place: USA: Wyoming | collected...
CCCCTGACCGAGTTCGTCGTTCCATCGGATATTCTGGACCCGCTTCCGGGCTCGGACCAGGCGCCGGAGGATCGGAATGTGTCCATCGGCGTGCTCATCTGCGCCGGAGGCACCATCGATCTCGAGAAGGTCCAGGACACCAATGAGGCCTGCCGGAACGGCAAAAGCATTTACGCCTACAAGCGTCTCGTCGTGAGCCGGGCGGAGAAGCCGAACAAGAACCCCTCGATCCGGTCGGTTGCGATCGGCGACGATACCGCCGGATCCCGGGACTACGAGCTCGACGGCGACGTTATCAACCACCTCACGCGGTGCAACCAGCAGGGGAAGTGCCCGCAGCGGAAGATCAGCGTGAAGCTCACCAGCGACTCGATCGAAAAGTACGAGAAGACCGACTTCGGCAACACCGAGACCGTGACCGAGGCGCCTTACATCTCCTGGTTCGCGACCGGCGGCACGTTCAAGCACGACCGGACCATCGATCCGGTGGACGACGCGGGGCTCACCTGGGAGAACAACTGGAACCTTCCCGGTCCGGGCCAGGTCCAGCTCTGGGTGGTGGCACGGGACGGCCGCGGCGGCACGGACTGGCGCACGTTCCTCATCGAGGTCAACTGAGCACGACCCTGTGGTAGCGTTTCTTTCCTACGCGGATCAAGAGGCCCTGGTCCCCGAAGTCCTCCCTCGACACCGGTCTCCTGAAGTCGTCGACCCGGTTCCCGTTGAGGGTGACCCCGCCCTGCTTCACGAGGTTCGAGGCCGCGGTCCGGGACGAGGCCAGCCGGGTGAGAACGAGAATGTCCACCACGGTCGCCTTGGAAAGATCCTGGTCCGCAGGCCATGCCGTGGTGGGAGCTTCGTCCGCATCCCCCTCGCCGTCGAAGAGAGCGCGCGAGGCCACCTCCGCCTTGGCCGCCTCCTCCTCGCCGTGCACGAACCGCGTCACCTCCGTGGCGAGCACCTTCTTGGCCTCCCGGAGTTCGGCCCCCTGAAGTCGACTGAGGCGGGAGATCTCGTCCAGCGGAAGGAACGTGAAGAGCTTGAGGAACCGCTCCACATCCCGATCGTCGACATTGATCCAGTACTGGTAGAAGTCGTACGGGGAGGTCATGCTCCCGTCGAGCCATACGGCACCCTGTGCGGTCTTGCCCATCTTCTTGCCGTCGGCCGTAGCGAGGAGCGGGGAGGTGAGACCGTGCGCATCGCCCCCTTCCTCCCGGCGGATGAGGTCCGTGCCGGCCAGGATGTTCCCCCACTGATCGTCTCCCCCCATCTGGAGCCGACATCCGTGGCGCCGGAAGAGGATTAGGAAATCGTAGGCCTGCAGGAGCTGGTAGTTGAACTCGATGAAGCTCAGCCCCTTCTCGAGCCGAATCCGGTAGGCCTCGGCCGCGAGCATCCGGTTCACGCTGAAGTGCCTGCCGATGTCCCGGAGGAAATCGATGTAATTCAGCGGCGCTATCCACTCGGCGTTGTCGATGACGAGCGCCCGGCCCCCCTGGACGTCGAGGAACCTTCCGAGCTGGGCCTTGAGCGCCTCGAAGTTGGCCCTGAGCTTCTCCGGAGACAGGAGCTGACGCATTTCCTCGCGGCCCGACGGGTCGCCGACCAGGCCGGTGCCGCCCCCCACGATGCCGATGGGCCGGTGGCCGGCCCGCTCGAGATGGACCAGCATCAGGATCTGGACCAGGCTCCCCACGTGCAGGCTCGACGCCGTGGGGTCGAACCCGATATAGGCCGCGACCTTTTCTCCCTCGAACAGGCGGCGCACCGCCTCCTCGTCCGTGACCTGCTGCACGAACCCTCGCGCCTTGAACTCGTCGAACAAGTTGAAACGCTTCGTCATGGGGGTGCATTATATAGGAACTGCGCTTCGAGCGCGAGAGTCGACGTTACGATTCAAAGGAGGGTCGGGCCGCCATGCACATTCCGGAGATCATCACGAGGAAGCGGGACGGCCTCCGGCTCGGTCCCGGAGAGATACGGAGCCTTGTCGAGCGATATACCGCGAATGAGGTGCCGGACTATCAGATGTCGGCCTTTCTCATGGCGGTCATGTTCCGGGGCCTCGACGCGGGCGAGACCGCGGCCCTGACCGAGGCCATGCTTTGCTCGGGCACCGTGCTCGACTTGAAGGGCATCCCGGGTCCCAAGGTGGACAAGCATTCGACCGGTGGCGTGGGGGATAAGGTGTCTCTCTGTCTGGCTCCGCTCGCAGCTGCGGCTGGCATCGTGGTGCCCATGATATCCGGCCGGGGACTCGGACACACCGGCGGAACCCTGGACAAGCTCGAAGCCATCCCCGGGTTCGACGTCCGGCTGCCGCTCAAGAAATTCATGCGACTGCTCGAGCGCCACGGGCTCGGCCTTATCGGCCAGACCGACGAGATCGCGCCGGCCGACCGGAGGCTCTATGCGCTCCGGGACGTGACCGCCACGGTGGAGTCCATCCCTCTCATCACGGCGAGCATCCTGTCCAAGAAGCTCGCCGAGGGGCTGGACGGCCTGGTGCTGGACGTGAAGACCGGGTCCGGCGCGTTCATGCCTGAGCTCCGTCAAGCGCGAGCCCTCGCCCGTTCCCTCGTTCAAGCGGCGACGCGCGCCGGGTGCCGGACCACGGCGATCATCACCGACATGGGCCAGCCCCTGGGCCGCGCCGTGGGGAACGCCCTGGAGGTGAAGGAGGCCGTGGATGTCCTTCGCGGAGAAGGCCCTGACGATGTGAGGGAGCTCACGCTCGTCCTCGGCGCCGAGATGCTTCTCATCGGCCGTATCTCGCGAGACCGGAGAGACGCCCGGTCCATGCTCGAGCGGAATATCGAGAGCGGCCGGGCATTCGAGCTCTTCTTGCGCGTCGTGGAAGCCCAGGGGGGAGACCCTTGCGTCATCGAAGACACGAGCCGCCTGCCCCGGGCCCGAATGATAAGGGAGATGCGCTCCTTGCGGAAAGGATGGATCCGGACGATCGATGCGAGGGAGGTCGGGCTGGCGGCCGTGAAGCTAGGAGCGGGCCGGAGCCGCATCGAAGACGACATCGACCCCGGAGCCGGTTTCGTTTTCCACAAGAAGGTGGGCGACCCGGTGGACAACGGGGAACTCCTCGCCGAGGTTCACGGCTCGTCCATGGACCGTATCCGTCACGCCACGGAAAGGCTGGGAACCGCCTTCGGCTTCTCTCGAAATCGGAGAGAGGCGCCCGCACTGGTTCTCGAGAAATACGGACTCGGTCTCGGGCGAAAGGGGAGATAGGGGCTACTTCGTCTTCGACTCGTCCTCGGTGAAGGTCATGTCCGGATTCGCTGGCTGGGCGCTCTCGGCGGGTTTTTCGGTCTCCTCCTCATCGAACTTCATATCCGGCTCAGGCGCTGCCGTCGGCGGCGGGTTCAGGATGTTGAACTCCACGCGCCGGTTCATGGCGCGTCCCTTCTTCGTCTTGTTGGGAGCGATGGGCCGATCCGGGCCATAGCCCTGGGTCTCGAGCCGATCCTCGGCGACCCTCTTGGACACGAGATAGCGCTTCACCGCCTCGGCCCGGCGCAGCGACAGCTCGCGGTTGTATGAGGCCGAGCCCTTGTCGTCCGTGTGGCCGTCGATCGACACGCGGACCTTGGTGTTGCCCACCAGGACCTGCGCCACGATGTCCAGGATCTGGAACGACTTGTCCCCGACGATCACGTCGGAATCGGTCTTGAACTGGATCTGCTGCTTGATCTCGATTTGGGTATCGGTGACCACCACCAGGAGCGGCCCCTTGTCCGGACAGCCGTCCTCGTCCTGGTACCCGTTGAGGGTCTCGGGTTCGTTGGGGCACTTGTCCCGAATGTCGGGCACGCCGTCCTTGTCGTTGTCCGGATCCGGACACCCGTCCTCGTCCTCGAACTTGTCCTTGTCCTCGGCCTCGTCCGGACATTGGTCGGATCCTTTGCAGACCTTGGCGTACTTCTCCGAAAGCCCCTGCTCCTGCACCCACGGGTCGCAGATGCCGTCCTTGTCGTTGTCCGTGTCAGGGCAGCCGTCCTCGTCCTGGAACCCGTCGACATCCTCGGGATCTCTCGGGCACTTGTCCTTCAGCTCGTTGATGCCGTCCTCGTCGTGGTCGAGGTCCGGGCAGCCGTCGTCGTCCCGGTATCCGTCCTTGTCCTCGGGCTCGTTCGGGCAGGCGTCGTAGCCGTCCGGAACCCCGTCATGGTCGTTGTCCGGATCCGGGCAGCCGTCGTCGTCCTGGAAGTTGTCGAAATCCTCAGGCTCGTCCGGGCACTTGTCGAGTTTGTTCGGAATACCGTCGCCGTCCCGATCGTTCGGATCGAACATCTCGGCTTTTTCCTCTCCGACCGGGATCCAATTGAAGCCGACAAATGCCACGAACTGGGGAACGCCGGCGCCGCCCATGATGCCGGGCCCGATGCCGGCCATGATGTGGTAGTCCTTGGCGATGATGAAATCGCCGGCCGCCAAGGCCTCGAGCGGGTTCTCGTCGACATCGCTGCTGAATCCGGTTGCGCCGAACAATTCGATCAGGGCCGAGATGTCCTGGGTGAACCGATACCGGCCGGCTACGCCGTAGGTCATCTGGGATCCGACGCTGGTGCTGAAGAACTTGGACTGCTCCCTCACATTGGCGCCCAGGTTCACGGCCAGGGCGAAGTCGCCAAGGTCCAGATCCACGAGGGCTTTCGGAACCACCGTGAGAAACCCGTCGCCGCCGAACTTATTGTCCTGCCCGGCCCAGTGGCCGATCGGCAGCGTGGGGATCACGGCTACGCCGAGCCCGACCGGCCCGAGCTTGATGATGTGCGCCTTGAGATAAAGCCGAAGGTCCTGGATCTTGCCGGACTGGCTGGTCGAGCTGCCCTCGAATAGGCTGTTGTTTCGGATCTCGTAGTTGTGGCCGTTTTCGTAAATGAGAAGCGGGAAAATAAGCCCCACTTCGCCGTGCTCGAGGAAGGAGAGGCTCGCCATGAAGTCAGCGGACACATAGGACTGAACCACCACCACCGCCTCGTTCGTGACGTTCTTGTTCTCATCGGTGTTGTAAATGACAAAGGGCTTGTGCTGATAATCGACGAAAAAGCCTGCGGTCGGCTGGAGCCCCTTGCCCACGGTCGCGCCGTCGACAGTGATGTAGTTGGTGGGACCAGGCACGGGCTGGAAATTATCGATGGCAAAGGACGTGTCCTGCTTTGGTCCGCTTTTCTGGCTGTCCTGGGAACCGCTCTGCTGGCCTTCCGCAATGAACGGCCAGAACACGCAACACAGCAGAAACCATGCCCAAAGAAATCTCTTCATGGGTGCTCCTGATTTCTTGTCAAGATCGGCCTTCCCACCGTGTCCTCCGGCTTTTGCCATTCGACCATCACGGCTCACTTCACGGTGTCAAAGTGAAATAATCCCACGCCACTGCAAATGTCAATTGAATCTCCTATCGAATATTGGAAAATCTTTTTTGAATAGTTGCAATAAGATTTTGATCTTCGATTTTCCTCAAATGACGTCGATCAATCCATGTTCCAAGGCACGAAGGGCAGCGGTCGATGGAAAAGTCCTCGTCATTTGAATGAACGAGAAGCTCCCGCAATTCCACCCTGCACCGCGGGCAGAGATAGTCGCAGGACTCTCCGGCCTCGGGAGGAATGCTCCCCTCGACCTTGCGAATGCCGTCGGACTCCCCTGCCACGGTCCCAAGCTCGGTGTGATCGAACCAGATGCCGCCGCACTCCGGGCAGCAGTCGATCACCACGTCTCCCAGCTCCAGCTTCTCGATGTCCACCTTCTCGCATCTCGGGCACTGCATGAGCTATTCTCCTTCCCTTCGCAAAAAAAAAATCACCTTGATGCTTTCAGAGCCGCCTCCATGGAGCTCATCATCTGATCCACCTCGGCTGCGCTCATCCCCAGATCCTTGGCCACCCTGGAGAGCAGCCGTCTTTCCTCCCGATCGATTCGGCCGTCCACCAGGGCCGCCTGGACCAGGGCCGAGAAGAACCCGGTCTTGTTGCTCGGCAACACGGTGATGGCCTGGTCGAAAGGAACCTCCCGGTTCAGGATCGGCTCCACCGCCTCCATCGGAATCTGCCACCGCTTGGCAAAGGACTGGACGAGCTTCCGCTCCTCCCGGGTCACCACGCCGTCCGCCACCACCACCGCAGCCATCCTCGAAAGGAGCAGCACCCGCTCCCTCCGGTCTCCCATGTCAGGCACCAGGAACCGGTCGAGGGCGTCCATGGCCTCGGTCTGGCCCTGGGTCCTCGTCGGCCCTTCCGGGATCCGGACCGATTCCGGGAGATCGACGGACTCGAGCACCCAGTCCCCGGCTCCGGCCGTCAGATCGGCGCTGCAATACGCGCAGCGGGTTGCGTCGGTCTCTGCGAGCGGCCCGCCGCACTCCGGGCACCGCGCCCACGATAGCCCATGCTTCCCCTTGGCGCCGAAGGGCCGGGACAAACACAGCACATGGGAGGCGTTGGAAGGCTTGCTCCCCTCCCGGAACGCGGCGCTCCATCGAACCTTGAGATAGCATTTCTCGCGTCCGCCCTGGTCTCCGGGGTCGCAGGCCGCGAGGTCCACGGACCCCACGGCCGGCCGGTAGATCATGGAGCCTCGACCCTGGGACTTGAGATCCTCGAGCTCTCGCGAAAGATCGGCGACCAGCTCCGGGGTGGCGGTCCGTAAGAGCACCGATGCCTTGCCCAGTATCCGCGCCTCGATCCATTTCCAGAAGGCGTAGGATCCGCGATCCTCGAGCTCCTGCCGGCTCAATCCCGGGTCGCGGCTCTCGATCTCGGCCAGGCCCGGAACGGCCTGGCCGCTCGACCCGGGCCTCCACTCCTCGATCTGCGTGATCTCGGCCAGCACCCAGTCGTGCTCGCCCGAGTTCACGAGCGCCTTGCAGTGAGCGCATCTCGTGACCTGGGACAGATCGAGCTCGGCACCGCAGTTCGGACACCCCCCCTCGATCGCGGTCCGGCCCTTCAGGGTGCGCGCGCCGGTTCGCCGCATGAAGGACCAGATCTCCTCGTACCCGGCGAGCGGGGCGGCCTTGGCCTTGGACAGGGCCCGCTTCTCGTCCAGATCCCTCGGCACCTCCACATCCCTCGCCTCCCCCTTCACCTTCACGTGCACCGTCTCGAAGCTCGTTCCGGGGTCGAAGGCCGTCACCGACAGATCCTGGTACCGGTAGTCGGCCATCACGTTCTTCAGGTTCCGGACCTTGAGCATCTCGAGCTGCACACGGAAACGGTTGTAGACAGAATCGCTCACGAACCTCCGGATCGGTTCCAGCTTTTCCTTGAGCCACGCCTCTTGGAGCTCCTCGGCGGCGCGGCGGGTCCTGGCCAGGAAGGCGGCTGCGTCGAAGTCCGGGTCCCGCTGCTGGATCCCGGCGACGGTGCGCAACCGGTCTCCGGGACCGGAGACCTCCTTCTCGAGGCCCGTGATCGCGCGGATGGTGACCCGCGAGGGGTTTCGGCGCCTGAGATAGACATAGGCGATGAGCAAGAGGATCCCGAGTGGCACCCCCACCTTGGGATGGGTAAAGACCAGGTTTCCGATGACCCCGACCACGGCGCCGTCGCCGTTCCCGTCGAGGAGCCCGCCGCCGAAGGACCCGCCTCCGCCGCCCCCCCCGACGTAGTCGTTGCCTCCGCCGACCCGGGCCGGGGAGGACCCCGGGACCAGCGTCATGAGCAGGATGAAGAGAACCGCCACGCCGAGTGTCCGCGTCCGCGGGTCTTGAGGGGATGTCCTCGTCACAATGAATCTCCCTCCAGTTGGATTAGGGTGTTTATAAATCATATCCCGTTTTCATGCCAGCACTCTGGAACGGGAAACCGCTGGTCGGGCTGAAGCGTGAAAAAAAAAAGCGATCGGGGAAACCTGGATCAGGAGAGGCTCGATGTCCGTTGCCGGACCGGGTCAGGGCCCTCGTCTGATTTTCGTGGCCTTGCGGCGTCTCCGGGCTGCATCCCGGGCTTTGATCCGTTTCTGCTCCGAAGGCTTCGAGTAATGCCTTCTCCTCTTGATCTCCTTCAACACCCCTTCCTTGGCCAGCCGATTCTTGAGCATCCGGATGGCCTTGTCCATCTTTCCCTCGAAAACCTTCACCTCCAGCGGTTGGCAGGAAATCGCGTCACCGGGACGAGAGGTGCGGCGATCCAGTCTGTCCGGAATGAAGTGACGAGGCGTCTGGGGCTCGAGATACTCGGGGACGTCTTCCTCTTCGGGAATGGCGGCCGCGTCCTCGGACACCTCGGAGAGGTCCTCCTGGCCTTCGGCTATTCCGGTCGGTGTTTCCTCTTTGTTCTTGTTTCGCTCCACTAATACCTCCTTTGATCCCGGTGAAGCTTACCATAACTTCCCCGGCTTCCTCCAGAGGGCGAGAGATTACGGCGAGCGTGGCCGATGATCAAGAGTTTTGTTGCATGGGTAGCCTCTTTTTGATTATCTGCCGTGCCGGAAGTATAGTATGGGTGAAGGATTGGGAGACCGGATCATGGCGCAAAACATCTGGGCACCCTGGAGGATGGAGTTCATCAAGGGGCAAAGGGAGAAGGGGTGCATCTTCTGCCGGTGCCTCTCGGAAGGGGAGGGGCGGCACGGGGACAATTTCGTCCTCACGGTCCGGCCCCGGGCTTTCGTCATGCTGAACCGATATCCCTACACGGCGGGCCATCTCATGGTGATCCCGAAACGGCATGTCGGCGACCTTTCGGATCTCCCGGCCGAGGAATACGCAGACCTGTGGGAGCTGGTGCGGGAGTCCGCCAAGGCCCTGGAGCGCGCCATCGCCCCGCAAGGGCTCAACCTCGGGGTGAACCTGGGGGCGTCCGCGGGCGCCGGCATCCTCGATCACCTCCACGTTCACCTGGTGCCGCGCTGGGTCGGGGACACCAACTTCATGCCGGTGCTCGGAGACGTTCACGTGATGCCCGAGTATCTCTCGAAGACCTGGAGCACGCTCCGGCCTTTCTTCGAGCCTCCGGAAAGAGCTTCGAGATGAGCACATCCCCATCGACCCCGCCGCTCCGCCCGAACGACCGGAACGCCCCGGGAAACCCGCCGGGCCGTGGTTTTTTCGGCAAGGTCCTGGTTGGCCTCGTGGTGGTTGTCCTGGTGGCGCTCGGGCTGTACATCACCCTCTTCATCCTGGGCAATTCCAGCTGGGCGGTGGTGCGGATCCCGGCCCTTCCCCAGGACATCCTGTACGAATCCCAGGTGTGGGCGATCATCCTGATATCCTTCGGCATCGGGCTCGCACTGTCCTGGGTCCACGGCGCGGTCGGACGGTGGGTGCTTCGCCGCCGGCGCGTGCAGCTGGATAGGCGGATCGAGGAGCTCGAGCGGGAGGTGGAACGGCTCGGGAAACTGGCCATGGCGGCCCAGAAGGACGTACGGTCGAGCGATGGAACCATCGGTTGAGGCAAAGCCGAGGCGGGACACGCCGCGGCGGCGATGGGTCTTCCTTTTCAGCACCCTCTTCGTCTTCCTGGTGATCCTCATCGCCTTCCGGTCGGTGCTGCTCCCGTTCCTTTTCGCCATCATCATCGCCTATCTCCTGGAGCCGTTCGTCGCGAGGCTCTCGACCCTCACGGTCGGGGGACGGCCTCTGCCTCGGTGGATCGCGGTCTGCATCGTCTATCTGTTCCTGATCGGATTTCTGCTATCCCTCTGGTACCTCTTCGTGCCCAAGCTCGCCACGGCCACCTCCACCCTGATCCGGAACATCCCCCGGGCCACGGCCAGGATCAAAAAGGATTTCATCCCCAAGGTGGAGGTCCTGCTCAACGAGCGCATCCGCCCCCTGATCCAGAATATCGGCGGGGTGGAGACGACGGCGGCGGGCCGCAAAGCGGAGACCGCCGATGACCTCAACGACGAGCGCGAGTCCGAGGGGGTCCGGCTGTCCCTGGTTCCCACCGAGGACGGCGGCTTCGAGCTCGAGGGGGGAGACGCCGAGCTGCTCGTGGAGCAGGTGAGGGACGGAGCCTACCGCATCCGGGTCGTGGACGGCCGGATCTTCCGGGAGTCCCAGGGCATGGTGGACCTCAACAAGGCCATCGCGAACGGGATCCGGGAGTTCTTCGAGCAGGGTCAGGTCCACATCTTCTCGACGTTGAAGCTGGGCCAGAAGCTGCTCGTGGGAGCCGTCGAGGCGGTGTTCGCCTTTTTCCTCACCCTGATGATCGCCTTTTTCATCATGATCGATACCTCGCGCATCCTCACGTTCTTCGAATCCATCATTCCCGAGCGCCGGCGCAAGGATTATCGCGACCTCCTGCATCGCGTGAACCGCGGGCTCCACGGCGTGGTGCGGGGCCAGATCCTGATCTGCTTCATCAACGGCTGCCTCTCCACCGTGGGATTCCTCATTCTCGATCTCCCCTACTGGCCCGTGCTGACCGTGATCGTCACCATCCTTTCCCTCATTCCGATCTTCGGAGCGATCCTGAGCAGCATCCCGGCCGTGCTCATCGGCCTCAACGTATCGCTTCTCACCGGCGTGTTCACGCTCATGTGGATCATCGGCATCCACATCGTCGAAGCCTACATGCTGAACCCCAAGATCCTGGGCACCACGGCCAGGATCCATCCGGCGATCGTGGTCTTCGCGCTGCTGGCCGGCGCCCAGGCCGGTGGAACCGTGGGAGCCCTTCTCGGCGTGCCGGTGGCATCGATCCTGCAGAACTTCTACCTTTTCCTGTGCGGGAAGATCGCACCGGCCGAGAAGGCCCCGGACAGCGGGCCGGCGGCAGGCCCGCCACCCCCAGGAGGGGAGGAAACATGAAAGACCCGACCAAGACCGG
>Ga0315282_10016468_pt1 | contig 10798 bp, 9 predicted proteins | sample YL17G07_20_MG_FD_203693 | JGI IMG/M metagenome (GOLD analysis project Ga0315282, IMG submission 203693) | Sediment microbial communities from Yellowstone Lake, YNP, Wyoming, USA - YL17G07_20 | ecosystem: Environmental > Aquatic > Freshwater > Lake > Sediment | place: USA: Wyoming | collected...
ATCCCACACCTGGCTCAAACGCGGCTCCTACGACGTCAAAGCCAAAGCACGAGACGAGCACGGCATGGAAAGCGACTGGGGCACCCTCCACATCACCATGCCCTACCAACCACCACGCTCCCCCATCCTCCACTGGCTCCTCGACCGATTCCCCAACGCCTTCCCACTCCTCAGACGACTCCTCGACGGCCCACCACGATTCACGCTTCGACAAACTTCATTAATTTAAGCATCCTCCATCAAATTCCATTTTACTCAGAAAAAGAACTCCACCCCACCCATTTTTAAACCAACATTCCAATGTCAGATACCATCATGGCACGAGGACTGGCGGCCCTAGACGTCTACACCATCGCAGCCGAGCTCCAAGACCTCCTCGGCTCCTACATCGAAAAGGTCTACCAGCTCGCCCCAGACGAACTCCTCCTCCGCATCAAAAACCCCAAGATCGCCGGCTGGGACCAGCTCTTCATCCGAAACCAGTCCCTGCTCTGCCGCACCACACGCCACTTCGACACCCCCGAGACACCCAGCGTCTTCGCCATGACCCTCCGAAAATACCTCCAAGGCGGACGCATCACCCAGGTCACCCAACACGACCTCGACCGCATCCTCACCCTCACCATCACCAAAGGCGACCAGCACTACCACCTCATCCTCGAACTCTTCACCCACGGCAACATCATCCTCACCACCCCAGACGACACCATCATCCGCCCCCTCATCCAACAGACCTGGGCACTACGCATCCTGCGCAGCAACGAGCCCTACCTCCCCCCACCACCCCAAGCCAACCCCCTCACCCTCACCCAAGATAACTTCAATTCACTCCTCACCACGAGCACCAAAGACCTTGTCCGCACCCTTGCCATCCAAGCCAACCTCAGCGGCCTCTACGCCGAAGAACTCTGCCACCGGGCCGGCCTCGACAAACACACCACAACCACCGCCCTCACCCCAGAAGACCGCACCCGCCTCTACACCGTACTCCAAGACCTTCTTGCCCCCTTCAAAGAAAAAACATTCCACCCCGCCCTCGTCAAAGACCAAGACGCCATCATCGACGTCCTCCCCATCCCCTTCACCACCTACCAGCACCTCACCCAAGACCCCATCCCCCAGTTCACCAGAGGCCTCGACGCCTTCATCGACCAACCCCAACAGACCACCCAGGCCCAACAGACCTACACCGCCAAACACGACCGACTCCAACGCCAACTCCAACAACAACACGACAAGATCAAAGAACTCGAAACCCAGATCACCCAAAAAAGACTCGAGGGAGACCTCATCTACCTCCACTACCAGTCCCTCGAGACCCTCCTCACCGAGATCACCGCAGCCCTCAGACTCAAAGACAAGACCCCCACCATCGACCACATCAGAAAAAACCCGCTCGTCACCAGCTTCACCCCCGAAGAAAACACCCTCACCGTCACCCTCACCGACCAAAACGGCACCCCACACCCCGTCAGCCTCGACTTCCGCAAGACCGCCTCAGCCAACGCCCAAGCCGCCTACGAAGACAGCAAAAAACAGCAAGAAAAACTCACCGGCGCCAAAGAAGCACTCGCCCAGACCACCACCGACCTCACCAAAGTCCAAGACCAAGGACAAGCACCGGAAAAACGCAAACCTAGACAAAAAACACACCAGTACTGGTTCCAGACCTACCGCTGGTTCATCACCACCGACGGCAACATCGTCGTCGGCGGCCGCGACGCCCGCACCAACGAACAAGTCGTCAAGAAATACCTCACCGAAGGCGACCGCTACATCCACGCCGACATCCACGGCGCCCCCAGCGTCATCCTTAAACAGACCGGCATCCACGGCGAACCACTCCCCATCACCGACCAAAGCCTCCAGCAGGCCTGCATCTTCGCCGCCTCCTACTCCAAAGCCTGGGCCCAGTACGCCCAAGCCCAAGCCTACTGGGTCACCCCCGAACAAGTCAGCAAGACCCCACAGAGCGGCGAATACCTCCCCAAAGGCGCCTTCATCATCCGCGGCAAACGCAACTACCACCAATGCACCCTCCAGCTCGCCATCGGACTCGTCACCCTCGACGGCGAACCACACCTCATGGGCGGCCCCGAAGACGCGGTCAAAGCACTCACCACCCGCTACATCGTCATCACCCCCGGCACCATTAAAAAGCCACAACTCGCCAAAAAAATCGCCAGCCTCTTCCACGTCACGACCGAAGACGCCGACAAAGCCCTCCCCCCAGGCAACGCCACCATCACCACACCACCCAAGGGAGGCAAGACACCGTGAAGATCATCCACCAGAACCCCAAGACCGGGGAGATCAAGCTCATCGCCGAAAACCTCGACGACATCTGGCACCTCTACAACATCATCCAGGAAGGAGACCTCGTCCGAGCCGTCACCTTCCGCACCCAAGACGACCAGAAAGACGACCGCATCCGCGCCGTCAAAACCGAGAAAAAACGCATGAAGCTCGGCATCAAAGTCGAAAAAGTCAGCTTCCACGAGTTCTCCAACCGCCTCCGCATCCAAGGCGTCATCGTCGAAGGACCCCAGGACCTCGGCCAACACCACACCTTCAACGTCGACACCGACATCCTCGAACCCATCACCCTCGCCAAAGAACACTGGCGGCACCACGACCTCGAACGCCTCCAAGAAGCGGTCCAACAACGCACCGAGCCCGTCCTCCTCTTCGTCAGCCTCGACGAGGACACCGCCACCATCGCGATGCTCCGCCAAAGCGGCGTCCAACAGATCGCGGACGTCGACGCCCACCGCAGCGGCAAGATGTACGAAAGCAAAGAGACCTCCTCCGAATACTACGGTGAGACCCTCGCCATCGTCAAGACCGCCAAGACACCCGGCGCCCCCCTCGTCGTCATCGGCCCCGGGTTCGCCCGCGAACACCTCATCGACTTCATCAAAAACAAAGACCCAGGCCTCCTCGACTCCTACGTCACCTACCCCACCTGTACTGCGGGGATGAACGGCGTCCACGAGGCGATCAAGGTCGGCGTCGTCGACAAACTCACCAAAGACAACCGCGTCTCCAAAGAAACCCAGGCCGTCGAACACCTCCTCGAAGAAATCCAAAAAGACGGACTCGCCACTTACGGCTCCAAAGAAGTCGAAACCGCCCTCCAACAAGGCGCGGTGCAGACCCTGCTCATCTCCGACGTCTGCATCCGTAGCCGCCAGGGAGAACAGCTCCTCGACCTCGCCAGAAAAACAAGCAGCGGCTTCCTCATCATCAACACGCTGCACGAAGCAGGAAAGAAATTCGAAAGCCTCGGCGGCGTCGCCGCACTCCTCCGCTACAAGACCTAAAACCTTAGATGTAGCGGCCGCAGCCAGTACCGATGATCATGGACATGTACGGCGGCGTCCAGGAGGTGTCATTGTCCAGTGAGAGGTCATCCGACAGGCCATCAAGGCCCGTCCCCGTTATGTTCTCCTGGATCGCATAGGTGTAATAGCTATAGTTCACATCAAGCGTGAATCCGTTGCCCTTGTCCCGGAATTTGAACGGGAAATGCTCCCCTATCTTCACGGACACGGTGGCGTTGATGGGCTTCCCCGACCAGCTGTCGTCCTTGAACAGCGACTGCAGCATCGCCCCCGCCTCCGCCGTATTATTCGCCTGAATCGAATTAATCTGCGGCGGCGTGGGTAAAATCGAGATGTTGATGGTGAAATCCCCCGCCTTCGTCTTCTTCGCGCTCGTCCCGCTATCGGAAATCGTCTTGTTCAAGGGAGTGGTCACGTCAAGGGTCAAGGTGTCGAGGCCGAACCGGCGGAGCAACGCCTTGTCATCGACCCACTTCAGACGGAACGAGATGGACTTCAGGTTCGTCTGATCGATCCTGATAATCGTAGAAAGAGGACTGCCCTTGGATGCATGCAGGTCGGTGATCTGTGGCAGGGAGTCGTCTACGGTCCGCCAGGACACGGAATACGTCGTCCACGTCGTCTGCGTTATGAACGGCGTCTTGACATTCGGAGACGAATACAGTGCGACCCCGATGCCCGCGACCAAGAGGATGATGACACCGACAATAATGATGATCTTGTCATTGCGCCGAAGGGAAATCATGTAGTCACCTTTCAGGATGCAGTTTATTTAAAGCCTCTGGAGAGATTTTCGTCTTATTTATAAGTATGTTTAGGCCTTTATTAAATTTTTCCTTGTTTATATTTATGTATAATTTTAATTCCCTCCAGGAGGCATCCTGCTAATCTAAGGAGGTGACCACCGGGATGGGGGTCTGGCAGACGGAACACCGTCCATCGGCGAGGCCGACAATCCGCACGGCGAACCCATGGCGCTCCACCAGGAGGGCGTGACAGGTGGGACAATACGTGTTCTCGTAGTCGTCATGCGGGGTATTCCCCAGGTACACGTACTGCAGGCCCGCCTCCTGGGCAAAGGACCGCGCCTGCATCAAGATTCCCAGAGGGGTGGAGGCCACCGAGGTCATCCGAAAGTCCGGGTGGAACCGGGAGAAATGGACCGGGGTCTGGACGGAGAGACGGTCCGCGACCCACCGGCAGAACTTCTGCAGCTCCTCCTTGGTGTCGTTATAGCCCGGGATGAGCAGGTAGGTGACCTCGAGGTGGATGCCGAGGCTGTGCGCGAGCTCGCAGGCTTCGAGGACCGGGGCGAGGCGTGCCTTGCAGACCCGTTGATAGAAGGACTCGGTGAAGGCCTTGACGTCGATGTTCATCGCGTCCAGATACGGCGCGAGGGTGCGGAGCGGCTCGGGGTTGATATACCCGTTCGTGACGGAGACCGTGGCCAGGCGGGCGTCCTTCGCGAGCCGGGCGCTGTCAAGGACGTACTCATGCCAGATCGTCGGCTCGTTGTAGGTCCAGGCGATGCCGGCACAATTGTTCTGCTGTGCCTCAGCCACCGCCTCCTTGGGGGGGAGGTCCTGGAGGGGATAGGTCTCGGGCGTGGCCGTGGCGATGTGGTAGTTCTGGCAATGCTCGCAGCCCATGGTGCAGCCGACCGATCCGAGGGAATAGACGGAGGAGCCGGGGAGGAAATGGAAGAGCGGTTTCTTCTCGATGGGGTCGACCGCGATGCTTGAGCAGGAGCTGTAGATGAGGGAGACGAGCTTGCCTGCCTGGTTCTCCCGGACGCCACAGCGACCGCGTTTGCCTGACGCGATACGGCAGCGGTGCGGGCAGAGAAGGCACTGGACCGTCGTATCGGTTAGTGGGGTCCAGAAGGCTGCGGGGGCGTTCATCCTGGTTTCGATGCAGGAGGAGGCTTATTTACTTTGGCCTAGGACGAGCCCGCCGTTGTTGAGGAGTCGGCTGGGGTACCGGTCGTTGATCTGGGGTCGCATGCCCTTGTAGGAGGCGAGGTCCTTGTCGGTACGGAGCATGTATTTGGCGTAGAAGAAGGCCTCTTCGACGGAGATCTTGCCGTCCTTGAAGAATCTGAGGTGGGTCGGTCGTCCGAGGTTCAGGGGGCCGGGGCGGTAGCCGTCCGCGGCGCCTTGGAGTCCTTCGAACCAGAGGAGGCTGAAGAGGGGGCCTTGGGTGGTGCTGGCGTAGCCGACGTCGAACTTGCTGGCGCCGGTGATGACCACGCGGCCGTTTTTGGGGATGCCGGAGTGGAGGAAGATGGTGGTGGGCAGGCTTGCGACGGTGCGGTCTGCGAACCCGCCGGCGTAGCAGGCGTCGACGATGACGGTGACGCGCTTGGAGGTGAGGGGTTTGAGGAGTTGGCCGAGGTCTTTGTCGGTGAGGAGGCTGTCCCAGAGGTAGAGGGCGCTGCTCTGGAGGATCTTGCCGCCGTTCTTGGAGTCGGGGTTGCCGTAGCCGTGGTTGAAGAACCAGAGGAAGACTTCGCTGTCTTTGTAGTGGTTGGATTCGTTGATGACCTGGTCGAGGGTCGCGATGACGTTGTCCTTGGTGGCGCCGCCGTAGGTGATCGCGTAGGGGTGGGGGCGTTCTTGGAGGGTCTGGACCTTGTTGCCGTAGCCGTTGTCCGCGCGGATCCATCCGTCGTCGAAGAGGATGATGGTGTGGTTGGTGTCGTAGCCGTCGTGTTCGATGAAGTAGGAGGCCATCTGTTCGGCGAGGAGGAGTCCGCCGTTGCCCAGTTTGCTTTGGTTGTCTGGGGGGAAGTTGGCGGTGGCGATGAAGACGGCCCAGCGGTGGGTGCCGGTGGTCATGGCGCGTTGGTTCTCGACCTGGACGGAGACGGTCTTGGTGGGGGAGTAGGTCTTGCCGTCGGAGGCTCTGACGCTGATGGTGACGGTGCCGTCGGGGCCGGTGTTGGTGTTCCAGTCGAGGCTCCACAGCGTGGTGCCTTCGGCGGTGGCCCAGTTGGTGTCGCCGATCTTGATTTCGACGGAGACGAGTTCGTTGTCGCCGTCCGGGTCGTGGGCGGTGCCGCTGACCATGACGAGGCGGGAGACCGAGGCGTCGTTACTTGGATACGAGATGGTGACCTGGGGGGCGGAGTTGATGAGGTGGAATTGGTGTTCGAGGACGCCGGAGTACATGATGGCGATGAGGGCACCAGCGACGACCACGGCGATGACGATAATCCAGGTGTATCTCATACGATATCTAGGTATATGAGTGAGAACTCAGGGTTTATAGCCTTTACTGTACAAATCTTACCTGTTGCCGGGGTGCTTTATGGCAGGGGGCCCCAGGGGTGCCTGGTGAAGTGCTCGTAGCCTTCGTTGGGGAGCAGGCTGGTCTTGGGGCCGTCTCTGACGAGGATCTTCCTGCCTCTGGTGACCGTCCCGATGCGGGTCAGCTGGCAGCCCTGTCGTCTGAGTGTTCTGGCGACTTGGGGGAACCGTGGTGCCGGCATGGTGACGAGGATCTCGTAGTCGCCCCCGAAGTGCAGGAGGAGACGTTGGGTGTCAATCCCGGGATGCCTGCGGGTGAGGGCGGCGAGTTCCTTGGAGACTGGCAGCGTTTGCGCGTCGATGGTGAATCCCACATGATTGAGCTCCTGGAGCTGGTACAGAGAAGAGGAGAGTCCGTCAGAGAGGTCCATAGAGGCGGTCACGGCACGGCGTCGGGCGAGGAGCGGCCCTTCTCGGAGTCGCGGCCAGGGTTCGTACAGTGCTTTCGTGAGGGACGGTCGGGGGTCTCCGAGCTGGAGCGCGGTGTATCCCGCGCCGGCTTTGCCCAGGGTGCCGGTGACGGCGATGATATCGCCGGGGCGGGCGCCCTTCCGAGGCATGAACTCCGTTTTTTTGACGAGGCCGAACGCGGTCCCGCAGAGGGTGACGTCGGCGGCTTCTTTGGTGTCTCCGCCGATGATCCGGGTGCCGCAGCGTCGGGCGCAGGTCATCGCCCCGGTGGTCATCTCCTTGAGGAACTCTTCCGTGGTGTCGGGTGGTAGTCCGTAGGAGAGGACGAGGCCGAGGGGGGTGCCGCCTTTGGCCGCGATGTCGCTGAGGTTGACGGCGGTCAGCATCCAGCCTATCTGGTACGGCGCCATCGAGCGGGGCATGTGGGTCTGCCGGGCGATGAGGTCGGTCGTGACCAGGAGGTACCGTGGTCCGAGGTCGATGGCGGCGCAGTCGTCCCCAAGAAACTTGCTGCTTCCGCCCTTCGCGAGGATCTGCTCGATGAGTCGGATCGCCTGCCGTTCCCCCAGACTGGATAGTGTTCTCACAAGTCCCTTGAGTAGGTGTGCCTCCTTCAAAAAGTTTATGACAATCCGGGGGTTACTGCCCACTAGGGAAGAGGTGAATCCGTATTCCAAAGAAGATGACCTACGCCGGCGTCGGCGTTGACATTGACGAGAAGGAAAAGGCGATCTCCACCCTGTTGTCCAGCATCAGGACCAGCCGGAAGGGGTTCGGTGCCCCCATGGGCGGGCATTACGCGGGGCTCATCGACTTCGGCGACCACGCGTTAGTCCTCTGCACGGACGGGGTCGGCACGAAGATCCGAATCGCGGAGGCGCTCAAGAAGTACGACACGGTCGGGATCGACTGCATCGCCATGAACGTCAACGACGCGCTCTGCGTGGGCGCGGAGCCGCTCGCGTTCGTCGACTACCTCGCCATGCAGAACCCGGACCCCGAAATCACCAGGGAGATCGGGAAGGGGCTGGATGCGGGCGCCGCCCTGTCCAACATCTCGATCATCGGCGGGGAGACCGCGGACCTACCGGAGCTGATCAACGGCTTCGACCTCGCGGGCACCTGCCTTGCGTACGTCAAGAAAGACCGGATCATCCTAGGCAAGAACATCTCCCATGGCGACGTGATCATTGGCCTGAGCAGCAGCGGAATCCACTCCAACGGCTACACATTGGCTCGTAAGGTCGTGGAGAACGCCGGGTTCAAGTACACGGACAAGTTCCCGGACGGCCTCTACTCCGGCAAGACCATCGGGGAGGTCATGTTGACTCCCACCCGGATCTACGTCAAGGAGGTCCTCGCATTGCTCCAGAATGTTGATGTCCATGGCCTCGCGCACATCACGGGCAGCGGGCTGTGGAACCTGCCACGGCTCAAAGAGACGGTGCGGTACGTGATCGAAGAACCGATGCCCCCGCAGCCGATCTTCACCTTCCTGCAGGAGCAGGGGAACATCGACACCTACGAGATGTACCAGACCTTCAACATGGGCATGGGCTTCGCCGTCATCGTCCGCGAGGAGGATGCGGCCCGCGCGGTCTCCGTCCTTTCGAAGCATTCTGAAGCCAAGGTCAAGGAAGTCGGAATCATCAAGAAGGGCAGCCACGTCGAGGTCCCCTCCCTTGGGTTGACCTATTAGCGTCGGTATGAACATCGGTCCTGTTTCCATCAGTCGGCCGTTCGTGCTCGCGCCGCTTTCGGGCGTCAGCGAGACCGCGTTCCGCATGCTGTGCAAGGAGAACGGCGCCGGGCTCTTGTACACCCAGATGATTGACGCTTCAATCATCAGCACCAAGACCCGCGACGAGGTCGCCGCGTTCCTCAACATCCAGGAGATGGAGCATCCCATCACGGTGCAGCTGATTGGTGGCGACAAGCCGACGCTGGTGAAGGCTGTGCAGGTGGTGGAGGAGTTCGCGGACATCATCGACCTCAACGTCGGCTGCATCGAGGAAGACTACGTGTTGCGGTGCACGGGCTCCGCGCTTCTCAGCAAGCCGGAGCTGCTTTCGATGCTTCTTTCTGCCATGGTGTCGGCGACCAATAAGCCGGTGACCGCGAAGATCCGGATCGGCACGGATCCGCAGCATATCAACGGCGTCGTGGTGGCTAAGATTGTGGAGGACTGTGGGGCAGCGGCGCTCTGCGTGCATGGGCGGACCGCGAGCCAGCAGTACGGCGGGAAGGTCAACTGGACGATCATGCGGCAGATCCGGGAGCGACTCTCGATCCCGGTGATCGCGAATGGGGATGTCACGAGCCTGCGGAAGGGCGAGCGGTTGATGAAGGACACGGGCTGCGAGTTGGCGATGATCGGCCGTGAGGCGATGCACCGGCCCTGGGTGTTCAACCCTAAACCGGTGGACATGAAGGAGCAGATCCTGCGGTACATCGACCTGTATGAGAAATACAGTAATCGGCGGTCTGCGGTCGAGTGCGCGGACCATGTGTTCTGGATGCTGCGGGATTATCCGACGAGTCAGGAGAAGAAGGATGTGCACCTCATCGGGACGATCCCGCGGCTTAGAAGATATGTGCTCCGGTTAGAAGCGCCAACAACGCCAGCAGGATCGGCTGATGGATGAAATAAATCAAGAGCGAGTGCCGTCCGAGGAAACTCATTCCTCTGACCGTCTTTTTCTCTGAGTAGTCCGGGAATCTGAATTTTCGTGTGTGTCCCTGGTAGAGGCTCTGTCCGAGGAAGATGCCGATGAGGATGACGCCGATCCACGGCAACAGCGGGAAGTAGTCCACGGTGAAGAAATTCCTTGGGATGAACCCCAGCCACAGCAGCCAGGGGAAGTCCACGGTCACCAGGGCTTGGAGGTAGACGCCGGCGGCGATGCAGACGGAACCGAGGAACAGGGCGGAGAACCGCAGTTCGATGAGCGGGTAGGCGAGGATGATGGACAGGCCGATGCAGTGCAGGACGCCGAAGACCACGTAGCCTTGGTGGAGGTACAGATAGGTGGCGAGGGTGATGACCATGCCGCCGGTGAAGATGAACAGGCCGCGCAGGATGAATTTTTTTCGCAGCTGCCAGGCGGTGAGCCGCTCCGAGGCCCTGGAATAGCTGATGGTGAGGGAAATGCCGACGAGGAGCAGGAACATCGTGCCGATGGGGTAGAGGAAGAGTTGCAACGGCAGGGACCAGAGGTCGATGGGGTAGATGCCGAAGAACGTGAGGTCGAACAACAGATGGTAGATAATCATCATGATGATGGCGACGCCGCGGAGGACGTCAATCTCCCAGAACCGGTTCGTCTGCCTGTTCACAGTCTGGGGAACATCGAGGGAGTTTAATAAGCCTGATGTGGCCGGGAGAGAGAAAAAGAAGAGTAGCGGGGAATGGATTTGAACCATTGATCTACGGGTTATGGGCCCGTCGGGATTTCCTGACTACCCTACCCTTCTAGGCAGGACCAAAGAATCAGTCTCCGAATCCTACTCGCTATGGAGGGCAGCCGCGGGATTGTTTTGGACCGCTACTGACCGATGGGGAATATCTTGCCCGTACTTAAAGCTAACATACACGAAAACCAGAGGAGGGGGCTTTGGGACAGAATTAACCGGGCCTCACCCGTGCGATAAAGAGATTGTGCAGAAACGTGGTTGAGAACATCGCCGTCTCTCGGCGGTCTTCTCGTTTCTGCCGAATCAGACCGCCGAATCGTC
>Ga0315282_10016469_pt1 | contig 10797 bp, 8 predicted proteins | sample YL17G07_20_MG_FD_203693 | JGI IMG/M metagenome (GOLD analysis project Ga0315282, IMG submission 203693) | Sediment microbial communities from Yellowstone Lake, YNP, Wyoming, USA - YL17G07_20 | ecosystem: Environmental > Aquatic > Freshwater > Lake > Sediment | place: USA: Wyoming | collected...
AAAAAGAGGCAAGTATGGTTATACAGAGAAAACAGCAAGTAAAGAAGAAGCTCGAAAGTTTCTAATCACGACCAAAAGATTTCTTGATTGGATAGAAGAAAAAATAGGCAAATGATGATTTTATGTAGATTGTTGGTGGATAAATTGAAAAAAAGGAAGGATAACTGGTTAATTGCATTAGCGGTCTTGATTATTGTAATTACTACAATTCAAACTTCAGCTCAAGTTACTGCTTTTCTGAATTCTTCAAGCGACAATTACAAAATAGGGATTGGCGCGATTGAACCTGGCGATTACGCATCAAGTTCTGATTACAAAACTATTGTTAACACAGAAGAGTCCGGATCAGGAATGGTTACTAATGACAACAACAAAGTTTGCATAGGTTATTCTTGCATTCTCCCTGGATTCAACACAGAAGTTTGTATTGAAGATGTTGACTGCTTTTCTGTCGCATGCAAGTCAACTCATTCTCACTCAAGTCAGGCTTGCTGCAATTCAGACCAATGCTGGGATGGAGTTGATTGCCGTGGGCAAGATGCGCTTTCTGATGATTATTTATGCAGAAGCGGGACGTGGAAGCAACTCAAAATAAGTGTTGATACAGATAAACAAGCATACAACAGCAGCGAAACTGTTACAGCTTCTGGATATTTCACTGCTGAAGGCGAATCTCTGCCAAACAAAAATGTCACAGTTGATTTCATCAATACAACAAACCAAATTGTCCAGTCAAGAGATGCAATTACAAATCTTGGCGGCGATTATAGTGATACCTATACTCTAGCTGACTTAATCAGAAGCGGGACTTGGAAAGTCAATGTCACAGGAAAAGTTGGGGCTGTTAGAATTTACAACTCCACTGCATTTGATGTCTATGGAGCAACTGTTGGGCAGCAAACTCATTCCATATCAAGCTACACAGCAACCACAATAACTCAAGACAACAGTGAATCATTCAACTTGGCAATAACATGGAACAATCAAGGCCCTGACACAGCTATTGCTAATAATGTTTCACTAACAACAACTTCTTCAAACATAACAGTGAACTCAACATTCGAACAATGCGGAAATGTTTTGTATGGAAGCAGTTGTGTGAAAGGATTCAAAGTAATTATAACACCTGGAACACCTCCAGGAGTTTATGCTGTGAATTCGACTGTCACATGGAAGAATAACAACACTGTGATCAATTCAACCACAGCCTCAACAAGCATCACCGTAACAAGCAATCCGATATTAGTAGTTCCAGAATCAGCAATAATCCAGAACATGGTGAGAAATGCAACTAAAACAGTTGGTAATTTCACATTGAATTCCACAGGAAATGATGTTGTGAATAATATCAATTATCAAGTTGTCAGCGGAACTCTTCCACAAGCATGGGTAACATTCATTCCATCACCGATCATATCACAGATAATCGCAGGCAGCAAGACTGTTGTGAGCGTTAATGTTTCTGCTCCAGAAGACGCATTAGGATTTTATTATGCAAATATATCTGTCACAAGTTTGAACGGTGGAAGTGATTGGCTGTGGTTGAATGTCACTGTAGGCACAATAAACATAACAGCAGAAGCAGGAGGGCCATATTCTATGGAAACAACAAATCCAACTGTAATAGTGGTTGGGAATGTTACACAGTTTGACGGTCCAGTAATTGCAGGCGCAAATGTGAATGTTGATGTCTATTCAGGTGGCACACTTAAAGCAAGCAAGAGCGCTCTGACAACTGGTTCAGGAAAGTATTTCGTTACATTCAACACACTTGGTATTGGGGCATATACAGTAAATGCATCAACTGTTTACGGTGCGTCAAGTGCAGCAGCATCCACCACATTCAAAATCGTTGAATCCATAAGAGGATGCATACTCAAGACAATCATTCTGAGCGGAGTTGCCATAGATACTGACACCGGACAGCCAATTAATTCAGGAACTGTGAAGATATCCATAAATGAAAATGGAGATGAATTTTCAACAGGGTTCAGCAATGGAGTATGGAGAGCAGAATTCAACACATGTGTTATCACAGGAAAGGCATACACTGTAGCTGTTCAGCTGATTGATTCCTCTACAGGAAAGAGCTCTTGGAGTCAGACACAATTTATAGCTCCGTGAACTACCACCCTACAAGTAGGGATGGCTTCCCGACTAAATCCTGAACATTTGCTTTTAGTGGTTCAGTCATTTCTGCCGAGTTCAGAGATGGTTCACTCACATCTCCTACTTTGGAGATATACCCCAAAGCTCGTTTGCCTATGTTAATTGCACCGTTTCTATCCGAGTTGTCTTCCAATCCACATTCACATTTGAACAACCCATTATTCCTGATTCCTTTCTCACCACATCTATGACAAATTTGAGATGTATATGCTTCCGAAATTTTCATTACTTTTATTCCTTTCCATTCTGCTTTGTATTTGATATATTGAGCCAATTTGAAATATGGGAAGCTGTTTAGTTTTCTGTTAAATCTTCTTCCCTTATTCTGCTTTCTGATTTCTTTCAAGTTACCAAAGACTATCAAGGAATTTGTTTTGATTGCTTGTTCAACTATTTCTCTTGATATTTTATGTAGATAGTCATTCACTATTCTATGTTCCTTTCTGCCAATCTTTTTGATAGTTTCTAAAGCTTTCTTTTCACCCAGTCTTTTTCTCAGATAGAAGTAATGTCCTCTGACTTTTCTCAATTCTTTACCGTAGAATATTGGCTTTTTTGTGGACATCTGCACCACAGATGCGATGTGCCTAATGCCGAAATCTATGGCAAGAATATCATCATATTCTCGAATTATTTTAATTTCTTTTTCAATTGTAAGATAGACAAAAAAATCATTTCCTTTCTTCAATATTTTAGACTCGCAAAAACTTACATCTTCAGGAATGTCTTGATGTGGTTTTATGGCAACCCAGAAATTCCTTCTACCTCTAACTCTAATCCTGCACCAATATTCAGCTATCTTCGTGTTTTGCTTTTCGACTTCTATCAAATCTTTTCTAACTGAAATTGGATATTCCCTTTCCGCTTTACCGATTGCTTTATGGTAAAATCTGATAGCTTGTTGTTTGTTGGCAGAATACAATTTTGCATCTTTGCCTTGCAGAAAAGTCTGTAGGTTGTTATACTCGTTTTCAAGTAATTCTTTCTTGATATTGGTTAGTTCAACAATCTTACACTTGATTATTTTCTTAGCCAAATAAATCAAATAATCTATGTCAAATAAACTATAAATGCTTATTGTTTAAATTATGAATTATGAGTGAAAAAGAAACTAAACATGAATGGTATTTAAAAAATAGGGGAAAGGTTTTGGAAAGAACTAAAGAATATTACAAGAAACATAGAAGACATCTGATTAAAATAACAAATGAAAAAAGAAGGATAAGAAGAGAAGAACTTAGAAGAAAATGGGGAAAATCTTCAATAAAAATTGGGAGAGAGGCTGAAAAGTTGATTGATAAAATACTTGAAAAAGAAGGATTCAAATTTGTAGAATTGCCATATAACTCATTTTTAGATAGAATAATCAAAAAGAATAATTGCATTTATGGTTTAGAAGCAACAACACAAATAAAACAAGATATTAATAAGAAGAAAAGAAATTTCCTTAAATTTGTTGATTGGGGATTAATAGTTCTATTTATATCTCCCAGTTTGAAAAAATATAGATTAATCGAATTAAATAATGTAATTAGTGGAGTTCAAGTTAATAGGGGAGGTAAGTTGATTGTCAAAGATATTTGAAAAAAAGAAGTGGTCTTCTTGCGTTACGAACTATAAATTAGGAATATGAGAGCTGGAATTAAATTTCTTATCTTGATTGTTTTTTCTTTTCTTCTCTTGATGCAGGTAGCTAAATCTGATTTAAGCGTCACATGCAAAGCTGGAGGACCTTATGGCAGAGGATCAATTGTCACGATTATAGGAAATGTGACAAGTGGAACTGGGAACGAAGCGAATGTGACTGCCAATGTATCAAAAGATAGTTTATTGGAAGCAAGCCAAGAATCAATTTCTGATAGCGATGGTGCTTACTATTTTGTGTTCTCTGAAAATCTTGATGTTGGAAATCATTCAGTCTTAATCAACGCAAATAAGTCTTCTGAATTAGCTACTTGCACAGATTATTTTTATGTATACGCTCCTGCTCCTGTAAGTGGATGCACCCCCAGAAACATCACTCTTGAAGGAACTGCGATTTATGCTGAAACTGGAGGAATTGTAAACAGTGGAAGTCTATCAGTTACAGCTGAAGGAATATCTACTACAAACAAAACAACAATATCAAACGGCAAATTCAGCATTCAGTATTCAGGATGCCTATCTTTGGCTAAAAGATATATTCTGACAACTTTTGTGGATGATTTGCTTGGAAAAAAAGGTACATCAAAGATAATATTTGCCACAACCTAATAATTATGAGATGTAGATGATGAAGAAGCTTCTTATATTCATTGTAATTATAACTTCAGTTCCATCAACAGTTCTTGCTGCACCTTTATTGTATAATCCAATCCCTCAACCTGGCTCTTACATTTATGGAAGAACTTCTGACATTTTTTCAATAGCCATAACAGAATCTAGTTTGAACACATCAACTGCACAACTTCATATCAAAGTCAAAGATCCCACATCAACATGGTCTGCAGTTGAGATGAATTGTCTCAACTCAACATTGCAAGATTGGATTTGTAATGCAACTGTTCCAGGTTTGGGAGCTCTAGTTGTGGATGGCAGCACTTTGTTTTATTATTTCGATGCAAACAATACGAGTAATGAATATGGATCAAATGGAACTGAAAGTAATTATAATAATGTCAGCATTGACAGGCTTGGACCAGCAATTGTTTTCGATACGCCAAAAAACGAAAGCTATACTCATGGAACTTTTAAAATCAAGCTAGCAATTGTTGATCAATTTTCTGGAGTAAATTCTAGTACTGTGAAATATTCTTTTGACAATTCCACATGGTTGAGTACAACAAAAACAACAGAGGGCCACATTGAGAGAGAATTTCATGAAATGTCATATGAATTTTATGTTGCTGACAATGACTGGGATACAAGCTCTTATTCAAACAATCAAACAGTAACAATTTATGCTGCTGCTTCTGATAATCTTGGAACTGCAAATTACACAGAAATAAATGTGACTATTGATAATGAAGTGCCAAAGATTTTTGTCAATTCTCCTCAAGCAAATCAAATTTTGAGCGGATATGCATGGTTCGAATTTACTTCTAAGGATGATTATTCTGGTTTGGATAATTCCAGTGCATCTTACAAGATTGGTGACCAAAATGGAACTCTGCCATGCAGTGGAACGATTAGGAACTATACGTGCAATAACAATTTTAGTACAAGTGTTATCTCTGATGGAAGCTATTCGCTCAACCTCTCGATAGCAGATTTTGCTGGAAATATTGGATCAAATCAAACTTCTGTGACCATTGATAATCTTGCTCCGACAATTAGTTTCGACTCTCCAACAAATAATGCACAAGTGTCTGGAACTATTACGATAAAAATAAAAGTAACAGATGCTGGCAGCGGTGTTGATGATGTTACATTTAGATGGACGATAGCAAATACCACGAACACTTCATGGTCATCGTTAGACTGTAGTGGATATTCAGAAGCTGAGACGTGTAGTGAAAATTACGATACAACAAGCCTTAGTGATGGCAAATATAAACTTGAAGCTTCAGCAACTGATAAGACAGGAAAACAAACTTTTGCAACAATTGATGTGACTATAGCAAACAATGTACAAACTGGTGGCACGACAACCACTCTAAATTCAGGAACTGGAACGACTCTTGGACAAGGTCAAGGAATTACGACTACGACAAAATCTGCGAATGCAACTGGGACAGAAAATCAAGGTGGATTATTAGGATCTGGTACGACTGATTTCTTATACAAAAACTTAACAACTATTGTAATAACAATCGCAATAATCATAATGATAGCTATTCTTGTCTATCTCCTTTGGCCTAGAGGACCTCCAAAAGTCTATCCTGGATATAAACCAAAACCCGAACCATTGTTTTTCTAAACTATTTTAATTCGGTTAAATATTAGTGCCAAAGAACTACTTTTTAATTTCATTCTCTATTTTTTGTAGTGCTAAAATTCTTTTCCAGCTCAAAGGATGGCTAGAAAAAATCTCTGAGATTCTTGCGAAAAAGTTTGATCTCTCCCACTCCATTGCTTTTTTTATTTCAGATTCTGTTAACTCAAGATCTTGATATTCATTGGAAAATCTAGATATTTCTCCTGCTGCTGAAATTGGATCTGCAATATACAACGCTCTTACAGCTTCATTTTTTTGATCACGAGCCAAACTTAACCCATAAGTTATTTTTGCCAAAGCATTGGCCAGCGTTTTTGAATTTCCTTGTTGTGCAGAAAATCTATCTGCATAATATTCTCTAAATCTACTCAAAGCAAGAACGAGAAGATTTGTGATGAAATAAATTATGAACGCAAAAAATCCTACAAGGACGGCAGCACCGGCATTTTTCCTATCCCTATCATTTGGAGTATAAATTAAAAATTGGGCAATAAAGTACATTATTGTAGGTATTGCTGACGCAAATGTCATAACAACCATATCCTTGTGATTAATATGTCCAATCTCATGAGCAACCACCGCTTCTACCTCATCTCTGTTCAAAGTTTTTAACAATCCCCTTGTAACGCAAAGTGTTGCGTTTCCTGGGGTTCGGCCAAAGACAAATGCATTAGGACCTCCTGAATTAACAACCATAACTTTTTTTGGCATTGGCGTCTTCGTTTTTTTAGTTACTTTTTCAACAATCTCAAAAAGCCATGGATATTCTTTCTTACTTATTTCCTGCATGTTTGTGGTCCAGCGAATTATTTGCGGAGAAATCAACCATTGTACAATGACAAGAATGATAGCTAGGAATACTACGGTGTAACCGCTAAATCCAAAATAATATCCGACTGCTGCTAGAACGCCAAAAAGAAATCCGAATAACAAAATCAAGGTAAAGCCCATCATTGCAAAAATTTGTGCTGGCATTTTTATCCTATTCAAACTAATAGTCTGTGAGAATTATAAAGATTATCTTTTAACAAAAGTTAAATATACTGAAGTCTTTATTAAGCTTTAGCTGGTTGATATGGCAGAAATTGAATTAGCAGTTTGGGCGGAAAAATACAGACCTACCAAACTGTCAGAAGTCATCAATCAAAAGCACGTCATTGAACGAGTGAAAGCGTTTGTTAAAGAAAAAAATATTCCTCACATTCTTTTTGCAGGACCTGCAGGAACTGGGAAGACTACCGTTGCTCTTGCGATTGCCAGAGAAATTTATGGCAAACATTGGATGCAGAATATTTTGAGTTTGAATGCATCAGATGAAAGAGGGATTGATATTATTCGTGGTAAAGTTAAGGATTTTGCTCGAACGATACCTCTTGGTGAAGTTAATTTCAGAATTCTTCTGCTAGATGAGGCGGATGCCCTAACTCAAGAAGCACAACAAGCATTGAGAAGAACGATGGAAACTTATTCGACTGTTTCAAGATTCATCTTAATCGCAAACTACAGCAATAAAATTATCGAGCCAATTCAAAGCCGAACTGCTGTTTTCAGGTTCAAATCATTGACAGATATTGATATCAAGAATTTTATTGAAAGGATTGTTGAAGGTGAAAAACTTAAAATTTCTAGTGACGGCTATGATGCAATCACAACTATGAGTGAAGGCGATTTGAGAAAAGTTGCTAATCTGTTGCAAGCTTCGGCTGCTCTCGGAGAAAAAATAACTGCAGATGTTGTTTATGAAGTTTCATCACAAGCCAAACCTGATGATGTTAGGAAAATGTTAGAAGCTACGCTAAAAGGTCATTTTAATGATGCACGTGAGCTGTTGCAGAAGATGCTTTTGAAACAAGGATTAGCCGGTAGTGATGTCATCAAAGAAATTCACAGGCAGATTTATTCGCTAGATGAATTGAGCGAGGAAATGAAAGTGAGATTGATTGAGAAGTGTGGGGAATATGAATTTAGAATCTCTGAAGGCGGAAGCGACCTGATACAACTTGAAAGTCTTTTAGCACAGTTCATGCTCATTGGTAAGAAATAATTACTTTTAAACCCAATTTTTTATTAGAGAGGAATGCCTTCAAAAAATGCAACACTTTTGGTAGTTCTTTTGGTGAGTTTTGCAGCTGTTGTTACTTTAATTCAGAATTATCCCGAGCTTTATTCTGGCATAATAAATACGATAGGCGGAACAACTGCAACTGCCTGTAAGCCTGGAACTGTGCCGAATCCACAAGCAAATCAACGATGCGGAACATATTGGCAATTGGTCCAGAATCTAGCTGGTTCTGCACAATCTCCTCCAGTCATACAAAATTTTAATGACGAATTAATCATAGTGGCAAGAGGAAGTGATGATACAGTTTATGCTCTCGAATGGAATGTCACAAATAGTTCAATCATAAAAAATTGGTATAAACTAGCTGGTTCGACACTTGCCTCTCCAAAACTAGTTGTAGTTTCTTCTAACCTTTATCTATTTGTTCAGGGAAAAGATGGAAATATTTATAACAGCACTTTTCAGTCTCCAGGTAGTTGGTCCAGTTTTGTAAATACTGGCATATGCAACAGTAATTTTGGTTCTGCCGGACCGTCTTCGGTCGTGGCTTCTGATGATCTTGTCTACAATGTGAGTGGAACTAACCCAATTTATTTGAACAACTGCAGTGCAGTCTTGCGTGCTAGAGTGTTTTCAGATTCTAATAAAAATGGGGTATACGACTCTGGAGAAATTTATTTCCAAGATCCGTCAGCCAGTTGTGCTGATGGCATTGTTCTTAATGGATTGAACGTATCCTGGACAGGACCTTCAAACGGAAATGCATTTATTAATCAATGTGATCCTCATCCATTAGCTTCCGCACCACTACAACCTGGAACATATTCAGTTTCTGTTAAGGTTCCTCTTGCATGGAATGTAACAAGTCAAAATCCAGTAACAGCAGAAATAACTGCTGGAAGTTATTCTGATGTATCGTTTGGAATAGATTCAACAGCAATAATTTGTGAAACATGCTATCGAAATACTATATGCAAATGTAAATTGAATATCACATGCACTGATGGAATTTGGAGTGCTGAAAATAAAGAAGGCGAACCCCTCAATAAGACTGTTACTCTGGAGATACCGCCAAAAGACTTTGAGTTCGAGGCTGAAGCCGCAGGAAAAGTAGAGGTAAAGGCTATTTGTTTTGCGCCGAATGCATCAGTAAGCACAAAAGTCATTGATGTAAATAAAGATTTTTTGGTGTGTCCAGATGACTGTCCAGTTAAAAAGTATTGTTCTTGTATTGTGAATGGGTGTTATGATGGAAACTTTACAGCTGTTCAAGGAGATAAAATCTTAACCCAAAAAGAGGTGACATCAGGTTCTTTCAAACCGAATTTCATGCCGATGAATTTGAATGACATTGATGTAGATGTCACTTGCTTTAATCCTGCAAGGATAGAGTCTAAGACGATATCAGTGTATGACACGAACCCACCAACTACTACAAATCCACCTCCAACAACAAATCCTGAAGAAACTACAACTACTCGGATGACCACAACTACTATTTTTGCTACAACTACAACAAAAGCTAAACCAGACTGTCCATTTGAATGTTGCCCGATTGATGATGTGACTTATTCATACAAACCATGTCCATCAGCTCTTCAAGAATGTCAAAACAGAAAATGTGTCTCTACTTCTCAAGGTGAAGATAACACTGGATTAATTATAGCTATAGTTATATTAATCGTCATAATAGCAGCAGTTGTTTACTTCCTCTTCTTGAGAAAAAGAACAACTGAAAAATCAATGACTTATGATGATTTGAAGAGGAAATGGAGAAGGTAAGGCATAAGAAATAAACTTATAATTAAACAACCTAATCCTTTTAGTTGAACATGTTCACAACAAAATACAAGCCTCAAAATTTAAAAGAATTTGTAGGTCAGAAAGAAGCTGTTGCGGCCATACAAAACTGGTTAAAAAAATGGAAGAAAGGAAAGGCTCTTTTACTTCATGGTCCTCCTGGTGTTGGGAAGACAGTTTTGGTAGAAGCATATTGCAATGAAAATAAAATTGACTTGATCGAGATGAATGCATCTGACTATCGCTCTGCTGCACAGATAAAAGAAGTTTTAGGCAAATCAACTCAACAGCAGAGCCTGTTCAAAAGAGGAAAATTTTTCATGATTGACGAAATCGATGGGCTTGCTGGAAGAGAGGATCGTGGTGGAGTCGGAGAAATAATAAAAATTATAAAGGAATCAGAATATCCGATAATCCTGACTGCAAATAACCCCTGGAACCCCAAACTGAGAAGTTTGAGAGCACATTGCCAATTGGTTGGATTCAAAAAGATTCATGTGTTTGACATTGAAAAAAGATTGAAAGGAATTTCTGATAAAGAAAATATTAAAGCCGAGAAAGAAGTGTTGAGAGAGTTGGCAAAAAAAAGTTCTGGTGATTTGAGATCTGCGATAAATGACTTTGAAATTATTTCACAAGGAAAAAAGAAACTAGGGCTAAATGATGTGGAACTACTTGGTCCTAGAGAAAGGGAAACAAATATTTTTGATGTTCTTAATTTCATTTTCAAGACTCAGACTGCAATTGCTGCTAAACTTGCCATAAATCAGTCAGACAAGGATCCTGAAGAAATTTTTTGGTGGATTGAAAATAACATTGTGAATGAATATGAAAAGCCTGAAGAGATTGC
>Ga0315282_10016470_pt1 | contig 10796 bp, 9 predicted proteins | sample YL17G07_20_MG_FD_203693 | JGI IMG/M metagenome (GOLD analysis project Ga0315282, IMG submission 203693) | Sediment microbial communities from Yellowstone Lake, YNP, Wyoming, USA - YL17G07_20 | ecosystem: Environmental > Aquatic > Freshwater > Lake > Sediment | place: USA: Wyoming | collected...
ATCCATAAAACAGTGGTCGTCGTAGTCGATTGGCAGGATGAGAACGGCGCTCATTGTGGTTGATATGCAGAGGGACTTCCTTCCGGGAGGAGCCTTGGCAGTCTCGTGCGGTGATGAGATCATACCAATGCTCAACGAGTACATTCGGCTGTTCGATGCGGGCAAGGAGTTGGTGGTGTTCACGCGGGACTGGCACCCTGAGGGTCATTCCTCCTTTGTGACTCACGGCGGAACTTGGCCGGTCCACTGTGTTCGCGGGGCTCGCGGTGCGGAGATCGATGACCGTCTCGAATTCCCTTCAACATGCCTGCTGGTGTCAAAGGCCATCTTGCAGGAGAAGGAAGCCTACTCAGCGTTCGACGGCACGCGACTGGCCGAGTATCTCGTTGACTTGGGCGTCGACCAGGTGTTCGTAGGAGGGGTCGCAACAGACTACTGCGTCAAGAGCACGGTCTTGGGTGGAGTGGCGAACGGATTCGAAGTCTTCCTGCTGGGGGATGGCATAAGGGGCGTGGATCTCAAACAAGGAGACAGCGCAAGGGCCATCGAGGAAATGCGCAAGGGCGGAGCACGACTCGTCACACTTGATGAGGTCAAGGTGCTGTTGTCAGATCTGAGGCCAGAGTGGTCGAGGTAGACCTCTTGTCTCAACACGGCCGCCTCTTACTGGGGAGCTTTCAGTCATAGTTACACCTGCCCGCATCTAAGCCACCGCACTTTCTGCATGCCGTCTCCCACGTGACCGCCCCTGACTCTTGGACGTGACTTTGAAGATGCGATCTCCCTCTGTCGCGCCAAGGTCAGCAAGGCCAAGACGATCGAGGAGACAAGGAATGCGGTGGGGAGAATCTGGAGAAAGACCGGGTCCCGGAAGGTCTATGTGATCGGGGGGAGGTCTCTGGGATCTGAGGAACCCAGTCAGGGCTTCTCGAAGACAATCGAGTTACCCCTTGTCATAGTCACCCTGAATTCATCGATGAAGTTCGCACCCACCATGTATTCGTCGCCTAACCATGCCTTGGTGTTCTCTGTGCGTAGGTCCGTCTCCTCAAGTTTGGACGCGAACCTGATGTTGCCGAGTTTGACGTCCACTTCCTTCATCAGGATCATCTTGGGAACCGTGACCCAATCGAAGGAGGCTGGACCAAGAGCGGTGTCGACGGCCAAGTCAGTCCCGGCCTTCTTGAGATGAAAGAGTAGTTCATTGTCCTTCCTAGGGATTGTGCACTTTGTGGATCCAGTGTCCACGAGCGCCCTGTATCCTCCGAATCTCTCTCCTCCTGCTGACTCTATCTGAATGAAGGCATGGTAGAGTTCATTGGGGCCCTTTCGGTATTCCACTGAAGGCAAGTAACCTATCTGTAGAAGAGCTGACCCTTCTTGTGAGCATGGAACTCAAATGTGATCTTGGCAGATCTCTCTTTGGCAGTCTTATGAACCCGACCCAAGTCCTTGTCAGCGACCACATCTCCGTTATCAAGGATCGCGACCCACATGCCCCCATACCTCTCGTCCAACTTGGCGAGGAGGTCGTCAAGGTTCTTGGCGTCGTTCGCGTACTCCCGCTTGACTTGGATCGTGATTGCCATTCCTATTTCGAGTGAAATCCGGGAAGCTATCTATATATCCTTTCTAGACAGGCAATCCAGCCACCTGCTAGCCCTCTTCGAGGACGTCTTGGTCCCCCCTAATTCGGGCCTTCTGAGCGATCAGGCTGTACTTTTTCAACTCATCAGTGGACGCGGAGGTTGTGCCTCTTCCCGCTGCTGACCTGTCCTCCAGTTGACAAACAGGAAGACATGGATTGACATCCGCCCCTGAAGGTAACAGCGACGATTCCTTTCACAGTAGCCTTTTATCCGGAGAGGACGAGCTGCAAGCATGCGCGTAGGTGCTGCTCGAATTGACACCACTCCTCCTGTTGGAGTGAAGCTCGGAGGATTCGCGGCGAGATACAAGCCGTCGGAGGGAATCCACGACAGCCTATTCGCAAGGGCGATCTACCTTGAGGACGATGAGACTTCGCTTCTGTTGATCTCTGCTGACATAGTCGAAATCCCGAACGAAGCGGCGCGACAGGCAAGGAAGGCGCTATCAGCAGAGCTGGGAATCAAGGAGGGCGCGATCCTGGTGGCCGCCACTCACACCCACTCGGGTCCCGCGCCGAACCCTGACATCACATCCGATGTCGAGTCCGATCTCAACGACGCGTACTCCGCAGAGTTTCCGTCCTTTCTGGTGAAGGCTGGAGAGAAAGCGAAAGAGTCCTCGGTCAGAGCATTTGCCAGGTGGGGGACAGGGCACGCGGAGATAACGTACAACAGGAGGGTCGAAGGCGGCCCGACTGATCCACAGGTGGTCGCGCTCTCGTTTGAGGACGAGGCAGGAGAGGTGTTCGCGTCACTTGTGAACTACGCGTGCCACGGCGTCGTGCTGGGAGCTTCGAATTACATGATCTCTGGAGACTGGATGGGCCAAGCCACAAGGACGATGGAGAAGTCCCTCGGGGGAAATCACATTTCGGTGTACATGAACGCGGCCGCTGGTGATCTCAACCCGCTCACCTGCAAAGGTTACGGATGCTTTGGCACGTTCGACGATGCGCAGAGGTTCGGCATAGTCGTGGCGAACGCTGCACTGGAGGGGCTCAAGTCCTCAGACGCATCGAAGACACCGGCGATCGGGCTCGCTTCGTCCTCGATCACACTGAGGCAAGTCATCCCCTCGCTGGAATCTGCTGAGAAGCTTCACGGTGAGCAATTGAAGGCCTTGGAGAATGCGAAGAAGGAGGGCAAGGACAGTGAAACAATAAGGGAACTTGAGGCTGCCACCCACTACACCGGCAAGAACCTGAAGCTCGTACGTACTGCCAAGTTCGGCGAGTCGGAACAGGTGCTGCTCCATGCTATCAGGATAGGTGATGTAGCATTTGCGACCATGCCAGGAGAGCCAGTGGTCAAGCTCGGTCTCGAGCTCAAGAGGAGGTCACCCTTCAATCCGACAGGACTCATCTCGTATGCGAACGGCTACAGCGGGTACATCCCTGTGAAAGAGGACTACGAGAGGGGAGGCTACGAGTCGACGCCCACTTGGTGGAACAGGCTCGCGGAGGGAACGGGCGAGCAGCTTCTAGAAGAAGACCTTCGGCTGCTCGGGAAGTTGAGGCAGAGGTAGAAAGGACTCTCGATGGGATCCGACGACGCGAACAGGCTAGCACTGATAGGGGCACTCTTTTGGGGATCGATGGCCCCATCTTACGTGTTCGTGGCAATCTATCTGAAGTCGTCTGGGTTGGACTATGCGACCATCGGTCTGGTCTCCACTGCTTCCGTTCTTGCCTCGTCCATTCCGCAGATCGCTTTCGGTCGCTTGATTGACAGGTACGGAAAGCATGGGCTGCTGATCGCTCTTTCGCTCTTCTTCAGGGCTCTCTGCCTGACCATGGTCGCTCTGGCTACTGATGTTTGGTCTATCGCCTTCTGGTTCGTCGCTGCGGGTCTTCCTATGTCGCTGTTCATGCCCTCGATGCAGTCGATAGTCGCGCGCATCTCTGTCCCTGACACCATGGGAATCAGCATGGGGCTGTACAGGTTGGGAGGCTCGGCTGGTTGGGCGGTCATGTGCCTGGTGAGCGGGCTGGTCGCATCAGTCTTCTCCGATTTCAGGCTCGCGTTCGGGTTGGGAGCCTTACTTTCGGTGCTCGACTTCCTGCTCAGCCTACCCCTCGCCAATCAGCCGGACCATCCGAAACCATTGCCCGTGATCGAACAAGGCAAGCCCTCACGGAGGACTGAGCAGGGCAGCCCGTTCTACGCCAGCGTGTTCTTGGGCAGCTTGGGGTTGGGCGCCACATCTTCGTTCGTGACCGTCTTGCTCGCTGAACTCGGCGGAGGGCCGTTGATGATCGGTGCAGTGCTTGCCGTCGGAGCGATGGCCGAAATCCCCGCTATGTACCTCGGTGGGAAGATGTCCGACAAGTACGGGGCGCTGTGGGTCCTTTCGGCTGGGATGGCTGGTCTGGCGGTCAGCTACGCTCTCTACGGAGTACTGAACGCGCTGTTCGCATACCTGTTCGCGCAGGCACTGAGAGGTCTGTTCTACGGACTCTTCACCGTGTCGGGCATGGCGATGAGTTCCTCCCTCGGAGGAGCTGAGAAGGGCGGCCTGTACGCCGGCTTCTACAACTTGATCAGCACGCTCGGATCTTCATCAGGACCCTACATCGGCGGTCTGATTTCTGACCAACTGGGGCTCAGGACAATGTACTGGTTCTCGTCCGCAGTTTCGCTGCTGGGGTCGGGCCTGTCGGCGGCTGGCTCGCTAGTCTCGCGCAGGCGCAGTCAGTGAATCGCGTCGCTCCCAACGCTTATATGTCGAGCTCTCTTTTCCGACGTAGAAACGGGGATATGAGGTTGACTCATACGTGACCAAGCAGGCGAGGAGTTCAAACAAGGAAGAGAGCAGGGTGATGACTATTACAGAGCCTGAGTTGCTCGGCTTGGCGCAGGAGGTCAGAAAGGTCTTCGGCAGCGGCTCCGGGATAATCCTTCACCAAGCGGGGTTAGGCATTGGGCAGGAGATGGCGGGGAACATCAAGAGTCCAGCCGACAAGGCGAAGGGAGCCTTCACGGAGTTTGGTGACTTGTTGAAGAGCAGGGGATGGGGTACGGTCACAGTCGAAATACCGACTGGCTCTGCGGACTCGGGGAGGGTGTCCTTTTCTGATCTCCCGCTTCCCAAGGACGACCCAGTTCACGAGACAGTCGAAATGCTGTTGAAAGGTATGTTCGTAGGCTTCACAGCCAAGGTATTTAATACGGACAAGGTGTCGTTGCAGAGAGAGAAATGCATAGCGAGAGGGGATACGGCGTGCGTGTTCTCCTTCAGAGTGGAGGAAGGTGATTGAGATGGAGAAAGTTCCAACGGGATTGAGGGAACTCGACGGTCTGCTGGGAGGCGGTCTTCCGAAGGGCTGCATCGTCCTGCTTGCTGGAGGACCCGGAACCGGAAAGACGATACTCGGGACTCAGTTCCTTTACCAAGGAGCAACGCTGTACGGCGACCCGGGCGTGTTCGTGTCGTTCGGGGAGAGCTCGCAGAGACTCAAGGAATTCATGACGACTCTCGGATGGGACTTCGACAAGTTGATCAGAGACAGGAAGCTCGCCATAATAGACCTGATAGTTGCTCGGGGAGGGATCGACGCGATCGTTGACATGATACTGGACAAGGTCAGAGAGACGGGAGCGAAGAGGCTCGTGATAGACTCGATCACAGCGATCAGCTTGGCGAGTGAAAAGAGGATAGACTCGAGAGTTCTGGTATCGCTTCTGCACAGAGCGCTTGAGGAAGCAGGTTGCACAACGCTCCTGATAACGGAGACGCCTTGGGGTTCGGTCGGCATCGGGTCGGGCGTCGAGGAGTTCGTCGCTGACGGCATAATACTGATGGAGACTTTCCTCGAAGGCGCCGAGTACAAGAGGAGGTTGGCGATAATCAAGATGAGAGGCACGGATCACGACACTAGGCGTTACAAGTACACGATCGTGAAGGGAGATGGCATATCAATAATACCGTACCCGGAGGCCTCGACCCCTCGATAGACGCTTAGGCGTCGGGGAGACGCTCAATGAAGAGCAGCGCCGATCTGTGGAAGGAGTACTGTAGCTTCTACGAGAAACCATTCGACGCACAACTTGAAGCGAATGAGGCGCTGCTCAAGGAGCATCTTCAAAGGTGGGGACAAACCGCTCAGGCAAAGGCCTTGTGCCCCAAGGGCTTTTCCTCAATTGATGGCATCCCAGTGACTACGTACGATGACTACCAATTCCTGACACAGTTCAAGTCTAGGATAGAGAGACTGGAGAAAGACGTAACACGAATGCCCGGTGAATTGTGCTGGGATTACTATGACAGGATCGGACGCGCCGCAGCGGAACCCTGCAAGGACTACATCGTTGGGGAATTCGCCTTCGCTGCCAAGACGAGTGGCACCGTGTCCGAACCCAAATGGGTTGTCCACGGTTCGCTTTTCTGGGAGAACTTCAGGCGCGACGTGATCGCCACCACGCTGCTCGCATGCAGTGATCGCTGGGGTCAGACGAAGTTTCGAGTCGGCGACAAGGGCTTCAACTTCACCCCTTCTGCTCCATTCCTTTCAGGCTGGGGTAGGAAGGCCTCGCAGGGAGTGGTGGAAGACGTGCCCCCTGTGGGTGTGATGGACGACATACAGGACGCCAGAAGGCGCTTCTTCGTGGCTCTTGAGTATCTCGAGAAGGGCCACAGTGTGAACATGGTCGGAGGCATAGCCCCGTCTGTATACCTCATGTGCGAATACTTCTCCAATCCTGATTCCCTGTTCGGGGAGTACTATCACTCGGTCGACGTAAGCCCGGCCAAGCTGTACTTGCTTCAGAAATGGGTCCAGGCCCGACTCTCTAAAAGACCCAGGGATCTGACCGAGTTCTTCAAGCTCAAGGGACTTATGATCGGAGGGGTGGATACTGCGCTTTATCGCGACTACATGCTAGTAAAGTTGGGAGTAGACCCGTTCTGCATATATGGAGTCACCGAACTGGGCCTCGCGATGTTCGGTTCCCCTACGAACAAGATGGACCTTCTCCCTAACCTGAGGAGCTGCTATTTTGAGTTCAAAGACGAGAATGGGGAGTTGAAGAAAATGTCAGAAATCAAACAAACAAAAGTATATGGTGTTGTTGCAACTTCATTTGGAGGGACCTTTGTGAGATATGACATAGGTGACATGATACGCGTTGATGACATTAGAGATGATGGGATGCCCATCTTTTCCTTCTGGGGTCGAGAGAACGCCATCATCATAGTCGGTGGATATCCACTAATAACGGAGGCCGTAGCGGCTCAGGTGATGGCTAAAGCCGGGTTGAGCCTGTCAGACAAATGGGCCTTCACAAAAAGCTTCGAAGGGCAAGAGAAGGTCCTTGTGTTCATGGAAAACACATGGGGGCTATCCGAGGACGAAGCGGCCAAGAGAATATTCGAATCGATGGGATCACTCATCTACTTCTTCAAACAATATGTCAGGCAGTTCGGAATTGCGGATCCAGGGCAACTGATCAAAGTGGTATATCTTAAAAGGGGTGCCTTCCTAAGGTATTCCATGGAGAGAGCCAAGCAGGGACACCCTATGGGACAAATCAAGCCCCCGAGAATAATACCTTCAGAAAGGCAAGACATCTCCGACTTGCTGCGGAGGGCTTGAGATGTTGCCCTCTTGGAACTTGGTATTATGGTCTTTCGCCTACCCGGTGTCTGCGCTCTTTTCCCTTGGCATAGCTGTCGATGTTCTACTGAGGGATCGCAAGTCCTTGTTGCACCGACTGTTCTTTGCGTTCGGTTTGGTCTCTACTTCGTACTTGTTGGTCAACTTCTTCGTCGTGAACGCCCCTGGCCCAGACGAGGCCGTGAGATTGTTGAGGTTCTCCAACGCCCTTTACTTCATTTCGATAGCGATGCTGGCATATTTCGTCCACACATTGGCGAAAATGGAGAAAGGAAGTTGGTTGCTATTCATTCCGCCCATGCTTGCTGTTACGGCGGCTGTCTTTATCCCCTATGACCTCAAGCTGACTGATTTCGGATGGAGATTTCAGGCTATTCCTAGCTTCGAGGGTCTTGTCGTGTTCCTGTACTTGCTCTCCTACTCATTGCTCATAGCAATCCTTCTCTATCGCCTTGCCAAGGAAGCAAGAGTGCCTTGGCTATCGAGAAAGTACTGGCTTATGCTGTTGGGGTTCGTTATCTTCCAAGTCTTCGGAGTGTTTTTCTTCAACGCCATCCTACTACTCTGGAGCGACCTTCCGCACATAGGGGGGCTCCTGTACTTTCTGTCGCTGATTCCGATCTGGGTTGGCTTCAAGATGGAGCAGCCAAGCGGGGTAGGACTGACACAAATGGGCGGCGAGTTCTCGGACACGTACAAGAAGTTCATCAGCAGATTCTTGGAAGTCGCCCCATCTGATGAACTGGGACTCAAGACCGTCAACCTGCTCGAATACCTGGACAAGACTCGCCTCAGCGAGATAGTCACATACGACAGGCTTCGCATCATATTGAACGTTGAGAAGCTGGATCAACTGGACAATATTCAGGCTCTGGACAAAACCATGGAGTACCTCGAGGGCAAGGAATGGTCAGACAAGCTGGCCGGCCCCTTTACGGAAGTGCTCGAGAACGTGTACACCTCCATCTCGCCTGACCCAGACAAGACCGATGCCTTCAAGGAAGTAGTGGCGAACCATCAGGCCTTCCTCATGAGGACTGACGTCATGTATGGGTTCTCTAGGGGACAGTTCCTAGAGCTGGTCGGGCCTGACGGGTCGCTCGTGGGACTCCCAGAATGGGAAGTCTCCCTTCGCATCTACAAGCGGTTGTTGCTGCCTATCAGAAGGTTCATCACTGGACCGATCGTCGCCGAGTTCTACAAGAGGTTGAGGAGCTTGGATCTGGCGAAGCACCTTGAGGCTTCCCAAGACGGAGAGATCAGAACCGAGAAGCTGGTCTCGTATCTGGAGACTGTTCCCGAGGAACGCAGAGCCTCTGCCATAAGGGACGGGTTCGACCCCCTGATTTCATGGATCGCGCAGACCCTTGCTTCAAGCGACCCCACGTCTTTCACGAAGTGGATGAAAACCGTCCGGCGCATCGTCGTGATGAACGCGGATGCAAAAGGGACATGGAGAACCTTTGCGTCATTGGCAAACAGGCTGTCGAAGGACATGGGCCGTGATCGAGTAAGAGATATAGTTCTTCTTGAGGGCAGCAGACCAGAGAGTTTGGACGTCTTCTCAGGTGCCTTCGGGCTCAGCCACGAGAAGCTACTGCATGAGAAGATTCTCGTCGAGTACGACCCGCGGTTCCTATACGAGGCTCTAGTTACGCAGGCGATCGAGGAGATATCAGCGAACACGGAGAGATGCGTCGTGTTCACTAGAAGAGGCAGTGCGATCCACCGCGTGGCCGAAGGCGTAGAGAACTGCGAAGTCATAGTCCTGGCAACTCCCGGAGCGCAGGACGCTGCAAGCGTTCCCTTCAACGACATCACGCGGATAATCCACGCGACCGGCAAGGCCTTGGAGTCCGAGCTGGAGACCTGGATACTGTTCGACAACCTCTCCGACTTGATGTTCTCCACGTCGTTCGAGCAGGCATACGTGTTCACCCGACATGCGACTGACGTCATCGCGTCCAAGAACGGGTCGGCCTTGTTCCTCATGAACAAGTCGGCGCACAGTCAGGCGGACAGAGCTGCATTCGAGGGTCTCTTCTCAAAGATCGTGGAGATAGGGGAAAAGCTGGTACCCGTCAAGAGGTAGGCTAGGACGTAGATCGGTACCTCCTCGCATGATCCAAATCAGCAATCTCGTCAGAGTGGTTGCGACACAACCTGATCAGTTCCAATCTTGAGTGACCGTGAGAAGGTACGAGCCGAGGCGATGGTGCCTTCCACTTTCTAACTGGAGTGGTTGACAGTGGTCCCCTGCCGGAACTGGACTGAAATGCTGTCAGCATGGTGTCAGCACGGACTCAGCATGGACTCAGCATGGATTGTAATGCTATCAGCTTTAAATCATGCCGGCTTCTGGGGGAGATTCCGCACGATTCTTAGGAAAACCGCACTTTCAGACCAATAGTGGGCCCAAGCCATATTAAGGGTGTATGTAACGAGCACGACAGACAAATGAAAGAATTGAATGGAATGAAAATCTCAAGAAACCTTCGGAACTTGCTCATGACTGCACTATTCCTCTCCTTGATCTCTGTGCTGATGCTTTCCCTCGTCCCGATCTCCACCAGCGCGGTAGGGGCGATGATTTGGACGGACAAGGGGGACTACGCTCCAGAGCAGACTGTGACCATATTCGGCAGCGGATTCAGAGCCTTGACAAATATCGCTGTTTCGGTCGAGAGGCCAGATGGGAAGATAGATACGGTCCTTGCTGTGACTGACGATTTTGGCGGCTTCACTTGCACTTATCAGTTGGACGGGATAGGAGGAATATACGTCGTAACTGCCAAAGACGGAACCATCACAGCGACAACAACATTCACTGATAGGACTTGGTCTGTCAGCGTTTCGCCAACGAGTGCAACTGTTCCCCAAGGAGGTTCAACAACCGCAACCGTAACAGTTACAGCCAGTCCAACAGGCGGTCCGGAAGTGGATCTTTGGGCTACCGGTCAGCCAACTGGCGTAACCGTCAGCTTCTCACCAACAAAAGGTACACCTTACTTCACTTCAACAATGAGCATCAGTGTCGCCTTAACAACCACGCCCGGCACATATCCAATAGACATCCTGGTTTTCACAGGGAAAGTAGGAGATCCAAGTTACTCCGAAAAAGCAAGGACTACCTTCACTCTAACAGTAACTGGGCCCACGACCTTCACGGTGACCTTCTACACCCTTCCGAATACCGGGACCATCACGGCTGGTGTAGTGTCGAAGATCGACGGTGCAACTGGAACATACGACTATGGCGCTGTAGTGAACATAGTCCCAGTCGCTCCTCTCGGATACCACTTCACGAGCTGGTCATCCTCAGGAGGGGTGAGCGTTGACACCGTCCCAGTCATCGATACCATGACTGTCACCGCAACCGGAACCCTGACAGCGAACTTCGCCATCGACACCTTCACGGTGACCTTCTACACCCTTCCGAATACCGGGACCATCACGGCTGGTGTAGTGTCGAAGATCGACGGTGCAACTGGAACATACGACTATGGCGCTGTAGTGAACATAGTCCCAGTCGCTC